>ENA-OUOG01000907-OUOG01000907.1-marine-metagenome-genome-assembly--contig:-NODE-907-length-36340-cov-6.843504_pt1 | contig 36340 bp, 27 predicted proteins | sample MGYA00248635_ERZ508505 | MGnify/ENA primary metagenome ERZ508505 (study PRJEB26176, sample SAMN06267871) | marine metagenome | isolation source: Saanich Inlet, British Columbia, Canada | place: Pacific... | reverse complement strand
GCCGTAGTCGTCGTCCGAGTACGCGTCGTCACGCACCGCGTCCGCCTTTCGAACGAAAACGCGAAATCCCAACGCGGCTCGTCTCACGAAGACGGGTTTTGTTTAAAGTACGCGTCGACGGCGCGGCGGAAAACCGTCTTGAGCGGCGTTTTGGTTTTTCGCGCGTAAGAAACGCACTCGTCGTACTCGGGGTGCGCGTTGACTGTCTCATGGCCGAGTCTTGCCACCTTGACGCTGACCGAATCGCCTTCCTCGCCCTCCTCGCCTACGCCGAGGTCGACCTTGACGAACGACCGGTCGAGGGAAACGCGATCGCAGCAACGCACGCGGACGCCCAGGCTCGAGGTTTCCTAAACGCGAAAAAGAAAAGCGCATGTGACGAATTTTTAGGGAAAAGGCGCCGTGAGTCGTGAGTCGGGAGGACGATATCGTCGATAGTACTACGCGTCGCGTGGAGGTTCGACGCGGTAGTAAACCCTACCGCGTTCAAACCCGTACCTGGAAGAGAATCTCGCACAGCGTGTCGACGTGCGTTTTGTCGCAGAGCGCGCACAGGAGCGAGCCCATCCTTCCCTTCTTCATCGTCGCGGCGACGGACCACGCGTCCAGCGCGCCGGCGGCGAGCATCTCCTCCAGCGCGTACGCCACGATTTGAGGGGACAGGTCGTCCACGTTGGTCTCCAGCACGAAGAGCGTCTCGACGCGCATGCCTCGAGCTTTGGACGCATCGGGGAGGTGCCACCCCGCATAGGTGCCGTCGTCGGACGCGCGCCGCGTCGTTCGCCAGGTGCGAGCGGGAAGCGCGGGTGCGGGCGGGCTCGAAGCGTCGTGCCCCGAACCGACGTTCGCGCGAGAGGGACGCGCCGCGGTTCCGAGACGCTGCCGGGCCACGCGCTGTCGCACGAAGCCGCGCGCGGCGAGCCGCTGCGAGCAACACGGGGAGGACGCCATGCGGGCTCCGAGACCGCTCGGCGAGCGCGCGGGCGCGTGCGGACGCTTTGAGGGACGAGAGGAGGAGGAGCCCGACAGAAAAAGTGCGTCATCGCGTTTCCCGACGTTGCACTTTTTCGCTTCACGACGTCGGTCTTGGACAGTGCGACGGGCGCCCCGGCGGTCGCGATGACGACACCACACGAAGAGGACGACGTCCACGCGACGCTTGAGACGCTGCGAGCGGCCGTCTCGAGAGAGACGGCGGCGAAGATGAGCGAACGAAGGGGAAGGATCAAGGCTGAGCGAGAGCTGCGAGAGGCGAAACTTCGGCTCCTCGCGTTGACGCACGATGCTGGCGTCGGCGGGCGTCGACGCGACGGGGACGAGGACGCCCCCCGGGAAGAGGTAAGCCGTGTTCACGGCGGCCACGGCGGCGAATCGAGTCCCGCGGAGCGACGCGCGTCCGTCCCCGCGAACGCGGACCGAGCCGACGACGCGAACGAGGTGGAGCTGTACCCACTGCGGCCCATCGGTAGGTTTCGCTCCTGCTTCAGTCGACGTAACGGAACGCCGCGGCAGCCGCAACTCGTCCCTCTGGCGCGCGGTCGCCTCACGCTTCGACGCCACGTCCCGCCCGCCGCCTTGGAGGGCCTCGAGCAGTTCAGCCACGTCTGGATCATATACGTCTTCCACGAGAACACGGACCTGCACGTCGCCGTCGGCGCCGGCGATACCTCGACGCGTTCCATCTCCGGCGACGCGTCTCCGGATGGCGCCCGTCTCCGATCGCAAAGATCGACGACGTCGCGCGCGAAGGTTCGCGTACCTCGTCTGAACGGCGAGCGACGGGGCGTGTTCGCGACGCGCACGCCGCACAGACCTTTACCCATCGGTTTAAGTCTCGTGGAAATCAAACACGTGGATGCCGAAAAAGGTTTTTTGGAAGTCGGGGGCGCCGACTTAGTGGACGGCACGCCCGTGCTGGACATAAAGCCGTACTTGCCGTTTTGCGAGGCGCTGACAAAAGACGGCGCGGCGCGCGTTTTCGCGCCCGACTGGGTGGACTTTACGAGTAACGACTCGTCTGAGCCGCTGACGATCGTGTCCGTGGAGTTTGCGTCGGGCGCGTTTGAAGAACTGAGCGAGGTGTGGGAGCGGCGCGGCGCGGAAAAGTCGCTGTACGCGTCGAGCGCCGAGTTTTGCGCGTTTTGTGAGCAGGCGCTCTCGTTTGACATCCGATCGGCGCACAAACGATTGTCAAGAGACGGAGGTCACGTCGAGATCAAAGACGAGAGAACCTCCGGAGTTGTCGAGACGAGCGCCGCGTCTTATAACGGTTCGGAGCCCGAACCGGCGGGGAAGTGGGAGGTGGTGCTGGACGGCGTGTCCGTTCGGTACGACGTACGAGAAAGCCGGGTTGTCGTGCGAGGAGGTTGCGTCGAGCGTCGCCGCGCGTCTTAACCTGTTAACCGACTGTGCCATACATTCTGTGTAGGAAGAGACGGCGTTTTCGCGTCGAAAGGATTAAATTCTATGCGACCCGGGGAATCGCGTTAAATTAGCCGGAAGTTAAAAAAACTCGTTCGTAGGCACCCTTCCGGGCGATTTCAAAAAGTCGCGAGCTTCGGGCGCTCGCGCCACTCGTTCCCGCCCGAGGCGGTGGAGAACTCGGGAGTCATGGCGACGAATCCCGACTACAAGGCGGAGAAAGGTACGCGCCGCGCAGCGCGCCTCCCCGTCCGTCCGACGCGCCGGCGCACGCCCGAACGATTTCGCTGACCCTCCTACCCCGTTGTTTCTTCGCGCACGCCTCTTCACCGATCCCACACCTCCCGCCCATATGGCCCACCCCGCAGAGAAATGCGCGGCGTTCCTGCGCTCGTTCCAGAGCCCGGCGGGTGACGGGTTCAAGTACCTGAACATGCTGCAGGAGATCGCGGACAGACAGCGCGAGACGCTCGACATCGACTTGTCGGATCTCGAAGAGCACTGCTCGTCGGACGCCGCGCTGTCCTCCTTCACGCAGGATGTGTGCTCCAACTCGCGGCGGTACATCTCGCTGTTCGCGGAGTCCGCGGACGAGCTCATGCCCGAGCGCTCGTACGGCGTCGTGGAGGAGGACTCGTTCGACGTGCTGACGCGCCAGCGCGAGCAGGCCAACCCCAACGCGGACGACGTTAACGGCGACGCGCCAAGAGAGCTGCCGCGGATCCTGAAACGCCGTTTCCGCGTCTTCTTCAAACCCGGCGGCAAAGCGAAGACGCGCACGATTCGGAGCGTCAAGGCGGCGGACATCGGCCATTTGGTGACGTTCAAGGGCATCTGCACGCGCGTGGGGGACGTCAAGCCTTTAATCGAGGTGGCGTGCTTCACCTGCGACAGCTGCGAGTACGAGGTGTACCAGGAGGTGCTCGGGGAGACGTTCAACCCAATAGGCAAGTGTCCCTCGTCCTACTGCAACAGCCGCCGCGGCGGCGCGAGCGGCACGGCGCTGTTCCTGGAGACGCGCGCGAGTAAGTTCATCAAGTACCAGGAGGTGAAGGTGCAGGAGATGTCCGAGGACGTGCCCGTGGGCCATATTCCGCGCTCACTCACCGTGCAGGTCAAGGGCGACCTGACGCGCTCGTTAGGGCCGGGCGACGTGGTGAACATCACGGGTATCTTCCTGCCCAAGCCGTTCACCGGGTTCAAAGCGATGCACGCCGGTTTAGTGGCGAACACGTACGTCGAGGCGATGGCGGTGACGCAGTGCAAGACGCGGTATTCGGACTTCGTGGTGTCCGCGGAGGACATGCGCCGGCTCAAGCAGCACCGGCGCGACCCGGACATCTACGGGCGGCTCGCGCAGTCCATCGCGCCGGAGATTTTCGGGCACGCGGACATCAAGAAGGCGCTCCTGTTGCTGCTGTGCGGCGGCACGACGCGCGCGCTGCCCGACGGCATCAAGATCCGAGGCGACATCCACGTCTGTTTGATGGGCGATCCGGGCGTGGCCAAGTCGCAGCTCCTGAAGCACATCGTCACCGTGGCGCCTCGCGGCGTGTACACCACGGGCCGAGGCAGCTCCGGCGTCGGCCTCACCGCCTCCGTGCAGCGCGACACGGTGACCGGGGAGATGATCCTGGAGGGCGGCGCGCTGGTGCTGGCGGACAACGGCATCTGCTGCATCGACGAATTCGACAAGATGGACGAGAGCGACCGGACGGCGATCCACGAGGTGATGGAGCAGCAGACGGTGTCCATCGCCAAGGCGGGGATCACGACGACGCTCAACGCGCGCACCGCGGTGCTCGCCGCGGCGAACCCCGCGTACGGGCGGTACAACATCTCGGCGACGCCCCAGGAGAACATCAACCTGCCCGCGGCGCTTCTGTCGCGCTTCGACCTGATGTGGCTCATCCTCGACGTCGCATCCTCCGAGTCGGACATCGCGCTCGCGCACCACGTGCTGCACGTGCACCGGGAGGGCAAGCCTCCGGAACTCTCGTTCACGCCGATCGCGTCCGCGGAGCTGCGCGCGTACATCGCGCACGCGCGCTCGTTCGAGCCCTGCGTGCCCGAGGAGCTGTCCAACTACATCGCGTCGGCGTACGCGGAGATGCGCCAGGACGAGATCGAGCAGGGCGAAAAGGCGATGGGGTACACGACGGCGCGCACGTTGCTCTCCATCCTGCGGCTGTCGGAGGCGCTGGCACGCCTGCGGTGGGCGGACGTGGTCATCGAGGACGACGTTAACGAGGCTCTGCGCCTGATGAAAATGTCCAAGGTGAGCCTGGAGGACACGCTCCAGGACGAGGGGCCGAAGGTGGACCCGATCACGGCGGTGTACATGGCGATTCGGGACTGGGCGGATGCGCGAGGTACGAGCGAGGTTTCGTACGAGCGCGCGACGGCGCTGCTGGTGAGCAAGGGGCACAACGTCGCGGTGCTGGACGCGTGTCTGGACGAGTACGCCAGTCTCGACGTGTGGCTTCTGGATAGCCAGCGGAACATCACGTTCGTGTGAGAAAAGGCGATACGCGTCGTAGTCAATATTTTAGTCTCTCCGTGGACGGCTACTTCTCGGAGACGAACCGCAGCACTTTCGCGCACGTGTTGTGCGAGAACATGTCCATGACCTTCACCTGTTTCTCGCACGCGCGGCTCAGCGCCTCCGCGAGCTCGTTGATCACGAGCGAGTCCGCGTCCAGCTGCATCAAAGGCACGGTCGGACTCTCCAGCGCTTCCGGGAACACGTCCTCGAAGACAGTCACCGCGCGGATCACGTCCTCGGCGTTTTTTCTTTTTTCGGGATCGGCCTTTCCGAGCGAGGTCTGACCAGTCGTGCTCGGGGCTTCCGCCTCCCGCCGGTCGCGCGTTTCCCTCGTCGAGGAGCGTCGCGCGACGTATTTCGAGCAACGATACGCGGAGCACAACGCCGGTCGCGCCGAATCGCGCGGGACGTGGAAAGCCTCTTCCCATTCGTGCGTGTCTGACGCGCCGAGTTTTCGGTCGACGTCTCGATTATCGTGATCTTCCATGAGGTGTCGAAAGTGCTTCTCAGGCGGGGGGCTGGGACCGATGCTGACGAGCACGGACACGTCGTCCGCGTCCTGCGAGAGTATTGGGCTCACCATGCTGACTCGCTCGAGGTTTGCGCGGCGCGTCAGTCGTGTGCGTCCACGAGAGAAGGCTGGCCCGTGACCGAGAAATCCGAGCGAAAAAAACGCTTTTTCTCGGGCAGACGGGAGACGAGAAGTTCGCCGCCGCCTTTTCTGACATTTGGGGAGCGCTTTCGGCCGCCGCCCACTTCGTGACGCGCGGCTTTTTGGGCCGGCCGCGCGAAAGGCGGACGCGCCGTCCTCGGGAGCCATGCTTCCAGGAGAATGCGTCACCAGCGCATCTGTGCTTCAGTCCAAGTCGCAGCTTCGGCTGGGCGACGGCCTGCAAAAGTCGGGAGACGTCGTCACGTCCCATTTCGCGGGAACCCTCAACACGCGCGAGGGCGAGGCGTGGCTGGACGTGCGTAGCCATCGGTACATCCCCGCGGTGGACGAGACCGTGATCGGCATCGTCTCGGAGGTGCACGCTGAGAACTACAACCTGGACATATCCGCCCCCGTCAAGGCGGTGCTGCCCGTGCTGTCCTTCGAGGGCGCCACCAAGCACAACCGCCCGAAACTCGCGGTGGGGTCTTTGGTGCACTGTCGCGTGCTCAAGACGAGCAGCACGGCGGAGCCGCTGCTGACGTGCGTGGACAAGCAGGGCCGCGCGGGCGGGCTGGGTGTGCTGACGGGGGGATACACGTACCAGTGCAGCACGCACGCCGCGCAGAGACTGCTGTCCAGCGCGGGGGGGAAGGCGCTGGAAAAGCTGGGCGAGAGCGTCGCGTTTGAGCTCGTCGTCGGATTGAACGGCCGATGCTGGATCGACGCCGCGAGCGCGGAGGACCAGATCGTCGTCGCCAGGACGCTCGCGGGAGGAGGCGCGTTGTATTAGAGCCGAACGAAGGCGCGGGCAAATCGTCGTCGCTTCCCACGCGTGTCACCACCGTAGACTACTAACGCGGTTGTAAAACATCCGATAGCTATCAATAAGACCTCGTAAAAAACTCACTCGAGCGGAATCTCCGCCATCGCCATCGCGTCGCGCACCCAGCCCGGGATCGCGTTCGTATCCGGGAACTGCCCGCGCACGTATTCGCGCACGAACGCGCCGAACCTTTTTTCTAAAATAGCCTCGTGCATTTCTTTGCACAGACGCATCTGGTGCCTGATGTTGTGGTACGTCAACAGCGAAGCGGCGCGCGGCTCTTTAGTGATGGCGGCGTGCAGGTGCGCGCGCGAGTATTTTAAACATACGAAACAGTCGCACTTCTCGTCGATCGGGCGGTAGTCGGTGGCCATGGCGTTGGTCTTTAAACGCAGCACGCCCGTTGGCACGAGCGCGGTGCCGAACCGCGCCGTGCGCGAGGGGTACACGCAGTCGTACATGTCCGCGCCGAGCGCCGTACACAGCACAAGATCCAGCGGGTACCCGACGCCCATCACGTACCGCGGCTTGTCGTTTGGGAGCGCCGCCGCGCACTGCGACACGACTTTGCAAAACGCACTTTTCTCCTCTCCGCCGGCGAGGCCTCCGATGGCGTACCCCGGCAAGTCTTTGTCTCGCTTCAGCAGCCCGTCCATGCAGAGTTTCCTGAGACGCGCGTCCAGCCCCCCCTGCACGATCCCGAAGAGCGCCTGCTTCCGCGGGTTGGCGTGCGCCGCGATGCACCGGTCGATCCATCGTATCGTGCGGTGCGTGGCCTCCTCGAAGCGTTCGTCGTCCGCCGCCACCGACGACACCACGTCATCCAGCGCCATGATGATGTCGGCGCCTATGTCGTTCTGGATCTGCATCGATTTCTCGGGCGTCAAAAGCATCTGCTGCCCGTCCACCGGGCTCTGGAACGTCACGCCCTCCTCCGAGATGTCCGCGAGGTCGAGCAGGCTGACCATCTGGAACCCGCCGCTGTCGGTGAGCGTCCCGCCTCTCGTGTAGTGCATGAACTGCGCGAGGCCTCCCGAGGCGCGCAGCACCTCCGTGCCCGGCCGGTTCGCCAGGTGGTACGTGTTCCCCAGGACCACCTGGCACTCCAGGTCGCACAGCTGCTGCGAGGTGAGCCCCTTCAGGCTGCCCTGCGTGCCCACGGGCATGAACATCGGCGTGAGGCACGCGCGCTCGCCGCGCGTGAACGTCAAGCGAGTCGCGCGCGCGCGGCCATCGGTCGCGAGCACCTCGAAGCGTATCGGCGAGTCTCCACCTCGCGCGTCGCCCTCCGACGCCATCGCGGCGCCGCCGGTGCGTTGTGCAGGCTCCGAAAGCGAGGTGCTTCGAAAAGCGGCGGTGAACTTTTTCGCTTTTCATGTATGGCGCGTTTAACCGGTCATTAGACTGGCGTCCGTGACTCAAGACCCGCCAGTCTATTTGTGCGATCGCAGATGGGGCTATGAGCGCTCGACACGTGTTTTCTCATCGCGCCGGAAAGTCGCGGCGGCACAACGCTGAGCGTCCCCCGTCCGTCGCTTCCACCCGAAACACACGGCAGAGCGTAACCATGATGTCTTGCTCCGCGGGCGCTGTTAACGCCTACAGAGGGTCCACCTTCACCTCCCGGGGTGCGCGCGATCTCGCCGGAAAGCGCACGTCCGCGGTGGCCGCGCCTCTTTCCTCCAGGCGCACGGGTCTCCAGGTCTCGGCGAAGGGCAAGGGCGGCGGCCGCCGCGCCGGCCAGTCCAGCCGCCCCGGCGGGCAGCCCTCCATGTACGTGTAGACACCACGACGAAACGGAACGCGCGAATCTCCGGCCGAGGCGCGCCGTTTCCCCCTCTTCGCGCGCTCATTATCCACGCTTATCCAGCCGCTGACGAAACCGATGGCGCTCCCTCTCCTAAACGCGAAAAATCACAGGGAACAGTACATGCCTCCCATCGACCCCGACAACGAGCAGTTCGTGATCTACGTGCGCTCCAAGAAGGGGTTCAAGGCGTGGTACCCCCTGAACGTCGTGACGGGCGGCTCCACCGCGAACACGCTGGTGAAGGGCCTGGACAGCAACTTGTCCAAGGACCTCGCGCTCACTTCGCTCACCAACAACATCGGGCAGGCCATCTACAAGGACATCGAGCAGCTCGAGCAGATGTGCCGCCGCATGCCCATGCTCAAGGCGGCGAAAGAGCTCGAGTACGGGTTCATGGTGCTGGACAAAGCCGACCCCATGAGCATGATGAAGCCCCCCAGCGACAAGGTGTACGTGATCCCCCCCGAGGAGGAAACCAGGATGCCCGCGCAGAAGGCTGCCGAGGGGTTCCAGGCGGCGGCGGACAAGGTGAAGAAGATGCTCGGCAGCGCGTGAGCGAGCTTTTACGTTCGAGGGAGGAGGGTAATATCCATAGGGAGAGACGAGAGGGGCGCGTTTGAAGCGAAAGTGACCGTAAATGTCCTCGACGACTACCGAACGAAACGCGCGTGTCTCGCTCCGCGCGCCGGATGCCTCGTTTTTCAAGGCGCCTTGTTGGCGAACGACATCGTGCTCCTCCTTCGCTTCCGCGCCGGCGTGAGCTGCTGCTCCGTGCGGTACATGCGCCGCTGGTGGTTCACGAACGCCTTGTCCACGGCGTCGACGTACTCCGGGCTCCGGTTTTTGCTGTACACCCGCACCTTGCGTTCCATGAACGCGCTCGGGAGCAGCACAGAGACCTTGCTCTTGTCGATGTGGAAGCAGTGCGTGTCCGGGTACTCCTGGAAGAAGTTCACCGAGTCCACCGGGTTCTTGTTCTTCATGCTGTAGTCGATCTTCATGTTGTGCACCACGATGTCCTCCGGCTTCAGCCCGCCCGGGATGGCGTTGTCCCCCTGGCACGACGTGATGTCTGCCTCGGTCACCGGCTTGAAGTTGGGGATGTCCTCCTCCGGGACGGAGTACTCGTTCACGTAGCAGTACAGGTCCCGGTTCCGGATGCGCCGCACGAGGTCCCGCCCCCTCTGCAGCGCCGGCTCCTTGCTCCACTCGATGCGCTTCAGGATGGTGTCGTCGAGCTTCACGAACTCCTTCACGTCCCAAATCGCGTTCGAGATTTCGTTGTTCCACACGACATCCGCCTCGGCGAGCGCGTCCACCACCATGTACTCGACGCCCTTCGCTTTTTTGTGCGTGTACACCTTCTGGTGCAGCGACGCGCGCGTGTGGAACAGCTCGTACACGTTGTACACCTCCGAGGCCTTGAAGCAGATCTTGTCGTCGATCACCTTCATAAAGCTCATCAGGCGCGAAATATCCACGCTCCCCTTGACGCCGGTGTTGTACGCGTCGCGCATGATGTACTCAAACTTGTCCACGTCCACCGAGTTGCGCTTGTTGGCGACAATGTCCCACAGGAACTTCTTATCCGCCGGCGCGTCCGCGTCGTTCGAGGTGATCAGATCCCGCACGCGCTTGACCACCTCCGCGTCGATGTCGATGTGGTTGTCCTCTACCATCCACTCGAACATGTCCGCGCTCATGGCCTCGTGAGTCCAGGCGGCGTTTTTCGGGTCCCAGCCCGCGTGCCGGCGCGGCAAAAACTCGTTGTCGAAGACGTGGCTGAACGGGCCGTGCCCGAGGTCGTGGCACAGGCCCGCGAGCTGGATGGAGAGCTTGTCCATGTGCGACAAATTCTGGCGAACCGTGCGGCCGCTGCTCCGCCGCAGGCCCTCGTACATGTTCGTCGCGAGGTGGCACGTGCCCAGCGAGTGCTCGAACCTGTTGTGCGACGCTCCGGGGAAGACGTAGTAGGCCGTGCCGAGTTGCTTCAGCTCGCGAAGACGCTGGACCTGCGGTGTGTCGATGGCGTCGCACACCAGCCCCGGAAAGTACATGTGCCCGTGCACGGGGTCGATGACGATCTTCCCGGGGCGAGACCGGCCGAACGTCAGAGCCTCCTCCTCCGCGGGGAACGTCGGCTTCTGGTACGCCAACTGGGACATCGTCGCGAACCCCTCTTCGTCTTCGTCCAAGTCATCGCCGGCGCGAGCGGGTTGAGGCGAGTCGAACAGATCGGGGTTCTCTTCCGGGGGCGCGTTCGGTCGCGGCGACACGAGACGCCCCTTCGAAGGGGTCGACATCTTCCCTCAGGCGCGCGGAAAGGTATGGGAGGGCGCGACCGCCCGTTCAAACCAAATTCGTCTCTTTGAAGTGACATCCATTGTCCTCGGAGTCGGAGAGGACGACGAAACGACTTTCCACGACATCGTCTCTCGCGAGCACGAGCGCGTCAGAGATACGGGCGCAGCCCCGTATCTCCGCCCAACCCACCATCGCAGCGCGCGCACCGCGCATCACATCCGTCGTTCTCGCGCGCGATACCACGCGCACGCACGCTTTCGTCGACACTCGGCGGCAGTTACTTCACGTCCTTCGTCCGCGTGAGAGTGGCCAAGCAGGTGAACAGCCGCCTCGCGTTTCCGAGTCACCGTCGCGCCGCGACGCGTTTCTTTCTTCTCCGGCGCTTGCGGCGCTGCGGGGCGGGGGCGTTCGCCTCGAGGCAACTCGTCCCGCGACGGGATCAAGCGCGACTCGCGCGCGCGACGACCGATCGGCTCTCCGCCCCCGCCCGGACGCCCGGGGGTCGAGCGCGCGGCGCGGCGGCGCAGCCGCCGCAGAGGAACCCGCGCCGAGCGCGCCGCGGCGGCGCCGCGCGCGCCACCGCCCGGCTCGCGGTAGCCAGCCGGGTCGCCGTGAAGGCAGGCCCCGTGTTCGGGAGGAGCGCTCGTCCACGGACCCGCGTCTCGCGCTCGTCCGCGGAGCGCGCGCTCGGACGTGGAAGGAGCGAGCACGCGCGAGGAGACTGGAGGGGGTCACGAGGCGCTCGCGAGCTGTAAGGCGACGCGCGCGGCGCGTGCACAGGCTCGAAAGCGCGCTTGGCGGCGGCGGCGTCGTCGGCGCGCGTACGGCCCTCGGCACGCGCATCGGGGCGCTAGCGCGGTTGTATGTACGTTTGTGAACGATCACGCGTGCCCTAAGACTCGAACGCGTCGGTCCGCCCCCGCCCCGCGCGACGACGGTGCCACCCGCGGCGGCGCGCGCGGCGGCGCGCCGCCGCGCGCCGCCAAAAAAAAAAAGTAAAAGTAAAAGTGTAAAAAGCGACACGAAAAGCGCAATCCCTACGCACCTCACTCTCCTCGACACGCTTCCTCTTCTTCGCCGCCATGGCGAAGAAGAGGGGCTCGCGCGCGGGCCAGCCCAAGCCGCTGGTCCCCTCGGCGATGAAATCCCTGAAACGCGCGCGTCACGTGACGTCCGAGTTCCACCGGATACAGCGCGAGCTGGACGTCGTCGCGGGGGTTTCGAAAGATGGCACGCCCTCCGCGCGCGCTCGCGCGGACAAACAGCAGCTCGAACGGCAGCTGGACTCGCTCGGGGGGCGCCAGGCGTACCAGGAAGCCTCGGTGTTGACCACCGCGAGGCACCGCACGTGCAAGTGGGTGTTCTCGGTGCTCACGAAGCTCGGGATGCGGCCGAAGAAGAACCAGAGCCCTCTGCGCGTGCTGGAGATCGGCGCGGTGAACACGCAGCTCCTGAGCGTCCCGTGGCTGGACGTGCGCGCCATCGACATCAAGTCGCAGCACCCGCGCATCGAGCAGGTGGACTTCTTCGACGTGCCACCGAAGGGAGACAAGGACGTCGTGGTGTGTGCCATGGTGCTCAATTGCGTGGAGAGCGCGGTGAAACGCGGGCGCATGCTCGCCGACGCGCGCCGACACCTCAAACCCGGCGGGTATTTTTTCCTCATGCTCCCGCGGCGGTGCGTCGAGCACTCGCCATTCTGCACGGTGCCCGTCTTGGAGAGTTTAATGGAGCTCCTCGGCATGCGCGTGGTGGAGAAGAAGACGTCGCCGAAGGTGTTTTTCGCCTGCTTCGAAAAGGTTCGAAAAGATCCGACCGCGGAGGACCGCGCGGAGGTGGTGAAGCGGTTCCCGGACCCGCCGCGCGCGTTGCGTCGAAAAAACGGCGCCGAGGCGCTCACCGATGGCTTTGCCGTCGCCGTCGCCGCGGCGGATGCCGCGGCGCGGTGAGGAGGCACGCCGTGGAAGGTCACCTTCCTTAAACTCGCGTAAAGGCGCCTTACGTAGTATCTACAGCTAACACGTCGTTTCATGTAACATGGTCGTATGAATGCCTCACACATAACGTAATACATGGACTACTCGGACTCCTCCGCGGAGGCGGCGGCGAGCAGCGCCGAGTCCTCGGGCAGACCCAGTCGCACGCACTTCTCGCGCGCCTTCATGAACCGCGTCGCCGTCTCCTGCGCCTGCGGCGTGCCTCGCGCCAGGAACGCGTCCCGCTTCGCCACCTTCAGCTCCTCGACGGCCATCTGCAGCTCGTCGCTCATCAGCACGCGCTGCAGGGGGACCTTGAACCAGCCGGCGAAGCCCGCCGCCGTGCGCCGCGACATCTCGCGCAGGCCCCCCTCCGGGATCGTGACGTCACCCGAGACCGGGTCGCGGTCGAGCCCGAAGTTCAGCACGTTCAGGACCACGGACAGGAACAGCGCGTTGGCGCAGAACACGAAGATGACGGGGTCGTAGTCGTCGCGCAGCGCGATCTGCGCCAGCTCCGTGGCGGCGCCGTGGCACGCCACGGACGAGCGTCGATCGGGGCGGGCGCGCGCGGCGCTTTTAGGGACAACTGGCACGACGCGAGATTCACCATCGGCGCGTCTTGTCGAGACCCCGCGCGAAGCGTTCCCGAGCGGCACGCGCGTCGCCGCCGCGTGAGCCATCTCGCGTGTTCCGAGACACGCGCGAAGACCCCACGCGGTACCTCCGGCGCAGCCGATGCGACGCGGAGTGTGGGACCTCGGCGCACGAACGATCGCGACGTTAGCCAAAAACAACCTTCGACAAGTCAGTTGGCGCGGAGCCACGAAAAGCGGATATGTTGCGATCGTGCGAGAAAACGCAGCGCGCACGCCGGGTGGCGCGTCTCATGTGTTGAGCGTCGCGGCGTTCCGTGGAGTGCGAGTTTCGCGGTATGTCCGCTCAAGGCGGCGCCCGGGCTTGGGCCGGAAACGGGTCTCTCCCCGAGCTCGTGTCGGTGGTGGTCGTCCTGTACGTCATCAACCTCGCGCTGCACGCGCTGGTGTTCTCGTCCCGAAATCCGCGCATCAGACCCCGCGCGCAGAACGCGCTGCTCACGGCGTGTCGCCTGCTGTTCGGCGTGCCCGTGAACGTGCTGCTGGGCGCGTGGCTGACGTTCTGGATCCTGCTGTGGGAGCTGGTCCGCACGCCCCTGTGGAAGCCCCGCTTCGTGCGGCGCGTGCCCGACGATCAGGCGAGCGTCGCCATGTGCGGCGGCGGGTTTCGGACCTGGTACCACCTGGGGGTGTACTGGGGCCTGCACGACGCGCTGGGCGCGGCGGCGCTTCGGAACGTCAAGTTCTCCGGCGCGAGCATAGGCGCGCTCGTCGCCGCGGTCGCCGCGGCGGAGGTGCACCCCGCGGACATCTGGGCGCACATCCCGGCCATCGCCGAGGCGTACCGCGGCGACTTGCTCGGGCACCTCACCGAGGTTGGCCAGTTTTGCCGTTACCTGCTCCACACGACGCTTCCGAGCGACGCGCACGAAAGAGTCGAGGGCCGACTCTGGATCTCCATCTCGTCCATGTTCCCCGTGCCGCACAACCACATGCAAAGTAAGTTTAGGAGCAGAGACGACCTGATCGACGCTGTCATCGCCGCGCAGTACATACCCACCTGGACGCACCCGGGCGTGTGCCTGCACCGCGGCATGGTGTGCGTGGACGGCGGCGTGACCAACAACCTGCCGGCGCTGTCTTCGACGTCGCTCAAGATCGGCCTCGACACGGACGACATCGCGTCCTGGGACGCGGACCTCGTCCCGTCAAAGCCTTTGTCCAGAGTCAACACGTTCATCCCCGCGGACGAGCAGAACCTGCAACGGATGCTGCTCTGCGGCAAAGAAGACGCCCGACGGTGGCTGAACACGAAGCGCGGCAAAGCCTTCGCGCGACGCGCGAGCGGGTAGCGTTTAACGCCGACGAGTAGTATTATCATTAGACTAGTTACTATGTGACGACGGTCGTATTGACCGATCAGAAACGACACACCGTCTGAAAGCCTCTCCACCGTCTGAAAGCCTCTCACCACATCTCCCTGGTGAGTTCCTGCACTTTCGGGCAACTCGCGACCGCGCCGAACGCGTCAATCGGGTGGCTCAAAGTTTGGCCCGCCAGGTTGGAAACCGCGGGCACGAGTTTCGCGACGGGCAGTTTGTTTTTTTTGCTTACGGATTCGGCGCCGCCCTCGCCGCCGTCCGCGTCCGTCTCGTCCTCCCCGTCGCGGAACAAGGACGCCTCCGCGTCCGCGGCGAACCGGTCCCACGCCCGCGCCGTGGCGTCCCCCAGCGCGTCCGCGAACACGCGCGTCGACGCCACCGTCCGCACCTCGCGCGCCATCGTCAACAAAAGCGCCAGAACGGCGTCGTCGGCGCCGGCGCCGAAGCGCTCGCGAAACGCGGAGACGACGGTCTCGTCGGGAGGCAGCAGCGCGTCGCGCCAGAAATTTTTAGTCCGAGTCTCCGACTCGGTCTCATCGATCGGTTCCGATACGAAGTCGCCGCGGCGGACGCGTCGCGCGACTTTTTCGCCGAGCGCGGCGAACGTCGCGCGCGTCCGCGACGCGTCCATCGTCTCGGCGAGCGCGAGGTTTCCGACGATCGTCGCCGCCGTCGCCTTGAGCGCCTCCACCATCGTTCCCATGCCTGTCGTGACGAACCCCCTCTCCACGAGAGAGAGGAAAAACTCCTGCGCCTCGATCCCGAGTGTGGGGTTTAGGCCGCGCGCGGCTTCGCCCGCCACGCCCTCCATCGCGCGCTCGAGGAACAGCTGGCGACTGAGCACCGTCAGCATCAGGCGCATCTGCATGCTGACGACGGTCAGGGCCGCAATTGCCGCGGCGGCGCGCGCGAACGACAAAACTTTTAGGTCCTGCCACACCTCCAGCTTGCTGCGGGAGCCCTCCCTCCCGTCCCCCGAGGGCTGCCTCAGCGCCGCGAGCAGCGCGGAGACGTCGCAGAAGCGCTGCAGCGAGTACTTCACGCGCGGCGAGATGGAAGGCAACGCGGTTTGGAACAAAACCGTCTCCACCGCGTGGAAGTGCGCCTCCAGGTCATCCTCCGCCTGTTTCCTGTCCTGCTTCAGGCGGACCTCGAGGCGGTCGAACAGACCGCGGAACGTGGAGTGGAGGCCCTTGAGCGCCTCCATCCGCGCCGGCGTCGTGCCCTGGCGCCGATCGGACTGGATGGCGGAGAGATTTTCGCGGGAGCGTCGACGCCTCTTCCCGGGTTGCATGAATTTGACACTGGCGATCTCGGACGACGTGACTCGTCGGCTCAATAAATGTCGGCGTTCACAACTCGCGGCGGCGGTGGCGCCGGAGCACGAGTCGCCGGCACCTACCGATGGACGACCGGCTTTGTCAGATTCGGCGCGATGTCGTCGGCGCGGACGCGTCGTTCGACGGCCCCTTCGGCCGGAAGACCATGCTCTACGCGGACTGGACCGCCTCAGGAAGAGCCCTGGTCTCCGTCGAGGACTACGTGCGCGATGAGGTCCTGCCTTTATACGCCAACACACACACCACCACGAGCACGTGCGGGTTGCAGTCCACGTGCTTCCGCCAGGAGGCCAGACAGCTGATCGCGCAGGCGTGCAACGCGCGCGTCGGGTACTCGGACAAGCACGCGGACGTGGTGGTGTTCGCGGGAAGCGGCTCGACCGCGGCCATCAACAAGCTCAGTATGGTTCTGGGCATGCACCTGCCTCCAAACCCGGGCGCGCCAAAAGAGGCGCAGCCGGTGGTCCTGGTGGGCCCGCACGAGCACCACTCCAACATCTTGCCCTGGCGCGAGTCCTGCGCGCTGGTCGTGCAGATCGGCGAGGACAAAACGACGGGCTCCATCGACCAAAACGCGTTGGTAAACGCGCTGGAGAAGTACAAAAACCACAAATTGGTGGCGGGTTCTTTCTCCGCCGCGTCCAACGTCACGGGCGTCATGGCGGACGTCGACGCCATCACCGAGACGTTACATCGTTATGGCGCGCTGGCGTTCTGGGACTACGCCGCAGCTGCGCCGTACGTGCAAATAGACATGAACCCCGTGCGTTTCACGAAAGACGGCTCCGTGAACAAACACGTGTACAAAGACGCGGTGTTCGTGAGCCCGCACAAGTTACCCGGCGGCCCCGGCGCGCCGGGCGTGCTCGTCGCGAAACGAGCGCTGTTCACCAACGAGGTACCGTCCGAGCCGGGCGGAGGCACGGTGTTCTTCGTGACCGAGAACGACCAGCGGTACGTAAGCAACAGGCACGAAAGAGAGGAGGGCGGGACGCAGGATATCGTCGGCGGAATAAGAGCGGGGCTCGCGTTTCAAACCAAAGCGCGCGTCGGTCAATCGATCGTCGCCGACGCCGAGGCAAGGCTGCGCGAAACGGTGTACGGCTCTTTGACGAAAAACGCGAACATCGCCGTGCTCGGTTTGGGTTTAGGGTACGACGATACCGTCGTTACCGATCGGTTACCGATCGTCTCGTTCCTTATACGAGCGCCCGCGGACGACGTCGGGAAGAGCCGGTTCCTGCACCACAGCTTCGTGTGCGCGGTGCTCAACGACGTGTTCGGCGTGCAGGTGCGCGGCGGGTGCGCGTGCGCGGGACCGTACGCGCTGAGCCTGCTCGGTTTAGACCCCACAGGCGCGGCGGCGCTGGAGACGCTGCTCCTGGACCAGTCAGAGGTGATGCGGCCGGGGTTCACGCGGTTGAGCCTGCCGTACTTCGCGAGCGCGGCGGAGACGGCGTACGCGCTGGCGGCGGTGCACGCGGTGGCGGACCACGGCTGGCGCCTCCTGACGCTGTACCGCCTGGACGCGAAAACCGGAGAGTGGAGGCACAAGTCGCGCGCTCGGTCGTTCCCCGAACGCAAGTGGCTCGCGCACATGCGCGCGTGGGGCGATGAGCCGGCGCTTTTGTCCGACAAAGGCGCCGGCGCTTTCGTGGAAAACGGACGGAAACCTCTGGACGCGGCGCGCGAAGCCAAACGCGAGGCGCGGTTGAAGACGCAGCTCGCCGAGGGCTTGGCGATTCTCGAGCAGTGCGGCCAGACCGCGGGCGCGGACAAGCAGCGCGGCCAGCTCCGCGTCCCCGCGATGCACGCGCTGGAGGTCAGCGGCGAGCGCGAGATGCTGACGAGCGGCACCAGGGACGAAGAAGAGCCGGAGAGCGCGCGTCTGTCGTACGACGGCGACGAGAACGAAAAGACGAACGCGAAAGAAAAGACGTCTACTTATAAAACGTCATCGAAATCCTCCGGGATGCGCATCGACGTCGCCGCCGCGGACGCGCTGCGGTGGTTCGTGTTCCCCTCGGAGGGTGCGTCTTTGCTGCGCAAGGCGTTACCGCTGTGTGTAGCCAGGGAACCGCCGGGCATAGGGTCGCACCTGCCGCTCTCGGTGGTCCCGGAGCACGGCCGCGTGGCGGGCGTGATCCGGCCGGTGGGCTACGACGATAAACGCGGCGCGTCTGACCTTTTCGGATCTCGCGCCGAGCCGTGGCCCAGCGGTTTGGAGTCGGTCGCCGGAGACGATGCGCTCGTATCGTGCGACGTCTCGTTCCGCGCGGTGTCCTCCAAGTACCCGCTGCGCGTCACCGCGAAGGCCGCGCGCGTCGACGGAAGGGGAGGGCTGGGGTTGCGCGGCGCGGCGAGGAGACGGCGGTTGAGGAGACGCCGGGCGATGATCGAAATGACGTCGACGCGAGCGGCTTTGCGGAGGAACGGACGACTCCGCCGAAAGAGACGAACGGCTCGGAACGTCCGGCGACGACGACGACGACCGACCGACCGACCGCGCGGTCTACGGCGTCTTCAGACGACGACGCGTCCGGCGTCCCGGCGCTCGGAACGCCGGACCCGAGCGACCCGCCCCGGTTTGTCGAGCCCGAAAAGTCTTCGTCGGCGCCGGCGACGGAAGTCGCCTTCGCGGGTCGCGGGTTCGCGTCGCCGCCGGCGAAGCTGATGCGGTCGGTGGCGAAAGCCGTCTCCGAGTGGCAGATGATCGTCCCCGGCGACCGCGTGATGCTCGGCCTGTCCGGCGGGAAGGACTCGCTCGCGATGCTGCACATCCTGAAGGCGCTTCAGCGCCGGTACCCGCCAGGCACGTTCTCGCTGGCGTGCTGCACGATCGACCCCGGGACGGAGGCGTTCAACCCGCGGCCGCTCATCGAGTACTGCGCGTCGCTGGGCGTGGAGTACCACTACCGCGAGGAGCGCATCATGGAGATGGCCTCAACGCACATGTCCGGCGATTCCATCTGCGCGTTCTGCGCGCGCATGAAGCGCGGCGCTCTGTACTCGTGCATGCGAACGCACGGGTACAACAAGCTCGTGCTCGCGCAGCACCTGGACGACGTCGTCGAGAGTTTCCTGATGTCCACCATGCACAACGGCTTGATCCGCACGATGAAGGCGGCGTACGTGGTGGACGAGGGCGACCTGACGGTGATCCGGCCGGGCATCTACTGCCGCGAGCGGGCGCTGCGGGATTTCGCATACGCCGCGGGCTTGCCGGTGATCAACGAAAACTGCCCGGCGTGTTTCGAGGCGCCCAAGGAGCGCCACCACATCAAAAAGCTTTTGGCGCGAGAAGAGGGTGTCTTCCCGTCCCTGTACCCGTGTCTAAGAAACGCGCTCACGCCGCTGCTGGACCCCGCGGCGACGGATCTGCTGGCGGCGATTCGGCGATCGGTCGAGTCGCAGTCCAAGACGGGGCGGCAGGCGCTTCTTCAGAAAAACGCCGCCGCGAGAAAGAAGCGCGCGCTTAAACGCGAAAACGAGGCACCCGGCGACCTCACCGAGCCGAGCTTTGGACCGCCGGACGGGAAAGAACAAGACGCAGAGACGACGGACGGCGAAGACGACGATGTTTCGAGAGACGTCGCGAGAGACGTCGCGGCGACGGCTCTGCGCGACTGCACGGAGGCTGAGCTCCTGGCCGAGCTCGTGGCGAGGCGCACGCGGAGTAGGCTCGGGAAGGATAAGGGCCCGTCCGTGGGTGACGAAAAACCTTCGCCAGCGCCCGCGACTGATCTCGGCGACGCCGAGATGCGTTTGGACGTCGCCGAACTCAACGCGTTTTGCACCGCCGACGGATGCGTGCGAGCGGCGCGCGAGGAGGATGACGATGAGTAAACATTTTTTGGGAATTTTTTATGATACGTTTTTTGTAATCGTACACGTCCTTTCGATGGCGCGAACGTCTCTAGTACTACCCTCTGAACCTACGCGTTCACTTCTCGTCGCTCGCTCGAAGACTCGAAGTACACTGCGTTTATTTCTCGCTCAGTGCTTGGCTTTTTTACTCGCTCTCTCCCCCGGCTGGCCGCCCGAGTTGTTGCTTGCGGCTTGCAGACGCCCCTGCCGCCGAAGGTTCTGCACGAGGTCATCCTGCGAGATCTGGCGCAGGCGCTCGAAATCGCTCTCGTACTCGCCGTACTCGAAGTTGAGCGGCACGGTGGTGAACCCCGAGGGGACCGATTTGTTCGCGTGCTTCGCGCCGCCGCGGCTATCCTGCCCGTGCAGCTCGCACCACACCATCATGCGGTCGTACGCGCGCGCGGCTTCCTCCTCGCGGTCAAAGCACCCCAAAGACGTGGGCTTGCCGTTTCGCCGGAACTGCGCCTCCCAGCGCCGCGTGGGGAACGTCTGGTGCACGCCCCGGTACTTGCTCGTGTACGTGCGCCCGCTGGAGACGCCCTTCTGCCTCGCCACCTTGTGCACGGACTGGCGCACGCCCGCCTCGGACGGCTTCAGCCGGCCCGCGCTCTCCGCGCCCTGCGTCGAGACGTTGGTCGGCTTGCGGTAGGTCGGATCGCCGGGCCAGCCCGGCACCTGCATGTCCTCGTCGGTGTCCGCCGCCTTGACGCGCCGGAAAATGGCGGGCGCGTCCTGGAACGTCGCGGCCAACGCGTCCAGGTTGGCGGGCACCGCCGTGGCCTCCGCGGTCATGTTGCCTGCTCGCGCGCGCGGCCGGGAGTGAAATCTAATTCGATGTCAACCGGACGCGAACTTGGCGTCGCAGCACTCGCAAGACAACTTTGCGCCAAAACGAAAAAAGAGTTGAGAAAACCTACGGTACGCGTCGCCACTTCGGGCTGCGCCAGCCTGTGTCACCCCGGTGGGACGATGAACCCCGCGTTCCTGCACGAGATCCAGCGCCTGGTCGTGGCGCAGGTGTGCGACTGCTTCGACACGGTCAAGTCCTCCGCCGCGGACGCGCTCGCCGAGGTGTTGGCGAGCTACATCAAGGAAATCGGCAGGGCCGCGCACGAGTGCGCGGATGTGGCGGGGCGCACGGACGTGAACATCGGGGACGTGCTGAGCGCGCTGGACGCGGTGGGCGCCAAGTTCCAGACCATCGTGCGCGACGCCGAGTCCTTCGAGGTGCCCTTCGCGCACGCGCTCCCCGCGCGCCTGCAGATCAAGAGGCTGCCGAAGCGCGCGCCCGCGTTCCGCGAGATCGGCGAGCGCGCGGAGGCGCACATCCCGAAATTCCTCCCCGCGCTCCCGGATGCGCACGCGCTGCGACGCTCCGCGGGCGAGCTCGCCGAGCCTCTGAGCGAGAAAGAGCGTTTAGAGAGGAGCCGTACGTTGGAGGAGCCGCTGGAGGACGTGCTCGGGAGCCTCAGGAAAACCCACGCGCTGACCAAGAAGCGCAGGTTCGGGGAGTTCGCCAACCGCGGCGTGCCCGGCGACGTCGCCGCCGCGCAATTCCGCGCGTGGGAGACGGCGTCCGCGCGCGTCGGCGCCGCCGCGGCGGAATCCGCCGACCTTCCGCGCGGCGGCGATTTTTCTTTGTCCCGCGAGGACGTCGCGCTCGGGCTGGACGCGACGGCGCGTGACGTGGAGGCGCGCGATGGTGCGCTCGAGACGAAACCGGCGGGCGCGTCCTTCCGCGAGCAGTCGAACTTATCCAACGCCGACTACGAAACCGTCGAGCGGCTGGTCCGCGGCCAGACGTCGGTGTTCGAAGCCAGCTGAGACGAGAAGAGAGTTTTTTTGCGAAGAGATGGCGTCGTGTAGCGACGAAAGGCAATATCGTTCGCGTCAACGCTTACGTTCGTATGTATCACGATTTGTCGTCGCTCGTGTCGCGCGCGGCGCGCACGGTGAACCACACGCACCCCTCGACGAGATCCGTCCTCGACACAAACGCGCCGCGCTTCGCGACGGCGGCGTCGAGCGCGGCGACGCGGAGGCGCGCCGCGTTTTCTTTTTCTTTTCTCACGCGGTCCGACGCCGACGCCTCTTCTTTTTCTTCCTGTTCGTCGTCTCCCTCTGGATTCGAACCCAGCGCGCTCAGCACGCTGACACCAGCGCGCCACACCTCCTCGCTGGTCTCGCAGTCACGCAAAAGCGCGGCGACCAGCTCCGCCGTGACGGCGAACGCGAAGCGTCGCGCGGCGGTTTCAGCCGCGGCGTCGCCGTGTCCGCGCGCGAACGCAAAGTTGGCCAGCGCCGTGAAGGGGACGACTCGTTGGCTCTTTCTTTTCAGTGAAAGCGAGCCCAGGAACAGCGAGCATACCAGCGCGGCTGCCTTACCGTCCCCGCATTCGCTCCGCGTCTCGCGAATGAGCTCCGCGAAGACGTTCGCGACGCCTCTCTCCGCGCGGCGCCCGCCGGCGCCCGCCGCGCTCGCGACGGCGACGAAGACGTCGTCCTCCGTCAGGCGCGAGTCCGAGTATGTGAGCTCACTCGCGTTGTCGAAGCGCCGGTCGCGCGCCGCGGCGGTGGGTTTCTCGCCCAGGCGAGGCGCGCCGCGGCGGTCGCCGCCTCGCGCCTGCCTCGAGGCGAACGCGTCGCGGATGTGGCGACGGGCGCGCTGCGAGGGCGGGCGGGGACGGGGGTCAGTTCCGAGGCGGGGCGAGAAGAGGATGACGCGGAAGACGAACGGCGGGACGCGTACCAGTCGGACCACCGTCTCGGGGGCCTCGAAGGTGGGCTCGCACACGTACGACATGCCGCGCGAACGCGCCGGCTGGTCTATCGGGGAACCGCCACCCGCGCGCGTGCCATCTCAAGGCGCGCGCGGACGTGACTGGGCGTGTCCGGGAAAATGCGACAAAAGCGCCTTTCTGTTTGAAGTGCTCTTTTTCGCAGGTTTTCAGATTTCACGGCAGCAGAGTCGCGCGCACGAGGAGTGAGCAGGGCGGAAGCGGGAGGCACGTCCGCGAGCTCCCAGTCGCGTCACGCGCGTGTGGATCGCCAGCAGACCTCGCGGCTGCGCCCGGTGATGCGAAGGTGAAGGATTCCTCGGGTCGAACGTCACGCGCTGACACGATGAGCGCCAGGAACGAAGCGGGTGCGTGCGGGCTTGTCATCTCCCGCGACTCGGCCGCGCTTCGCCAGTCTCGACCACCACTTACGTCACACGACCGACGCGTCTTTTCGCGCGCGCCTGACCTCCGCGTCCCCTCCGTTCCTCGACCCAGCGGAGACCCCCGGGACGACGATCGTGCTGGTGCTGGAGACCAACCCCGAGTACTGGCGCGTCGCCGGCGATCTCGACGTCGCGCTTAGACAGGTGCTCATCTTCGTCAACGCGCATTTGAGCCTGAGCAAGCGGAACCGCGTCGTGCTCATCGCGATGCACGCGGACGGGAAGTGCCACTACCTGTACGAGCCCACCGACGGGTTGGACGCCCCAAAGGACGCCGAGACGCTGGACCCCATCCAGTGCGACGTGGGCAAAAAGGCGCTCGCGAAGCTCGCCGCGTTACCCGCCGCGGCGATACACGAAACCTCCGCGCGAAAAAAAATAACCGCGCCTCTCGCGACCGCGTTGTCCATGGCGATGTGCTACGCGAACCGCCAAGACGCGTCTCAACGCGCGTTGTCTTCTTCGTCTACGCGCGTCGTATGCGTGCAGGGCTCCGCGGACCACTCGGGGCAGTACATACCGGTGATGAACTGCATCTTCTCCGCGCAGCGCGCTTCCATCGCGATAGACGCGTGCGTGCTCGGCGAAAACAACGAGAGCGCGTTTTTACAGCAAGCCGCGCACATCACCGGCGGCGCGTACTACGTCGCGCGCGATCCGCACGAGCTCACGCAGCGTTTGCTCACAGTGTCCTCTTTAGACGCCGATATAAAACATCGCGCGCTGCGAGAAACGCGGAACGCGCGCGGGGTGGATTTCCGCGCGTCGTGCTTCTGCCACAAGAAACCGCTGGACGCCGGGTTCGTGTGTTCGGTGTGCCTCTCCGTGTACTGCGCGACGCGCGGCGCGTGCCAGACGTGCGACGCGCAGTTCGAAGACTAGCTCGTCTAGACTAAGGTACAACAAACGGGAGACGGGAGCGCGAGGGGCGTGACGGTGGTGCAGTTCTCATCGAATAGATATAAAGAGTAGTCTACGAAACAAACGCGTCGTTTACGCGTCTCACGGGTAAGGCACCGGCTTGGCGACGATTTGTACACTCGCCGGCTTGGCGGCGGTCGCGTCCGGCGGCGTCCTCGGCGCCGGCGAGTACTGCGGGAACGCCGCCCAGAACCCCTTCGCGGTGACGCCCGCCCTCTGCGCGGGCGTTGTCTTCTTCAACGGCCCCTTCGGCTGGCGGTCCGTCAGCGTGCGCGCGTGGATGGGGAACCCCTTCAAATTCGCCTCGCTCGCCACCTCCGTCAAACCGGCGGCGGCTTTTCCGGCGAGCGCGCTCAGCGCGTCGGCGGTGCCGATGCGCCCGATGAGGTTCCCCGGCTTCCGCCGCAGCGAGTTCTGTGTGCGGCTGGCCGTTAACACCGCGCTCGTGGAGTCATTTTTCTTCCCGTCCTCGGAGAGTTTGTACCAGGGCGCGCGGAGCACGGCGTCGAGCTCCGTCTCGCCCAGCTTGCGCGCCGCCGCCGCCGCCGCCGCCGCCGGCGACAAAAGCGGCGCGCGCGCGGGTTCGGGGTTGCCGCTCTGCACGGCGGGCGCGTTGAACATCCCGGCGAGCGCAGCGACGTTGTCCGTGCACACCAGGCACATGCCCCACTCCACCTGCTTGCTCGCCAGCGGCTTGTCGTCGTTCTCCTCGCCGTACGTGCCCAGCAGCAGCCCCGAGGAGCGCACGTCGTCCGCCACCTCGGGGCCGTCCGCCAAAACCTTGACGTTCAAAACGAGGCCGCACAAGCCGCCGTCCAGCGCGCACTTCTTCGCCGCCGCGACCGATCGTCTTCGCGGATCGGCGTGGTGCGGCCGGCAGTCCGAGATCATCATCACCGGGTACAAACCCTGCAGCGCACGCATGATGAGCGCGGCGTCCGGGTCGAAGGAGGAAAACAAGATGCGGCGCGCGGGGTGCGCGCGGCACACGCCCAGAACCGCGCGCAGCTCCGCTACCAAACGAGGCGTCGCGCACGGGCTGTGCTCGTCAAACTTGAGCTCCATGCTCAACCCGAGCTCGGGGGGCGCGTGCGACATCAGCTCCTCCAGAGTCGGAATCTCATCCTCCACGTCCATCACCCAAGGCAGCGGCTCATCGCTGCACGGGAACTTGCGGTAAAAAACGACGATGTCCAACTCCTTCGTCTCGTCCTCGTCCTCGTCGTCGTCGTCGTCGACGTCGACGTGCGGAAAGTCTCCAATCGCGCCCGCGTTCGCCTCGGCGACGCGGCGCGCCTGCTTCCGCGAAGCCTTGGCCCGCTCCTCGTCCGCGTCCGCGCGGGGCGCGTCCAGCCCGCGCACCGCAGCCACCGCGTCGGGCGCGCCCGCCGCCGCCGCTTTCGCCGTGGCGATCGCCGCGCGGCTCATCGCCTTGAGCTCGGCGAGGTCCAGCTCGCGGATGGACAGCGCCTGCACGTCCCCGAATCCGTAGCGCACCAGCAGGAGGTTGTCGTGGAACAGCACCGGCACGCCATCCGAGGTGACCTGCACGTCAAACTCGCACCAGCCCGCGCCCGAGCCGTGCGCGGCGATGAACGACGCCACGGTGTTCTCGCGGATGCCGCGCCCGGGCGCGCGGTTCATCCCGAACCCGCGGTGGCCCACCACCGCGCACCCCGTGGGCTCGAACAACCCGGGCAGGTGCGACGCGAAAGGGCCCGGCGCCGACAGGGACGAGGGCGACCGGCGAAGCGCGCCGCCTTTCCACCCGTCTTCCCCCAGGACGGAGGCGATGCCCGCCGAGAGCTCGGCGCGCTCGCGCGCGCTGAGGCTCTCACCGCTCGCCACAGACGTGTCCAGACTCACGTCGCAGTCGTGCGCCTCGAGACTTCCGCGACCGGACATGAAGCCGGAGGGGCTGGAAGCGCCGCTCCCGTCGCGCGCCGCCGACGACGTCCCCGAAAGCTCCTCCTCTCTCTCCGCGGCGCGCTCCTTGGCGCGAATGCTCTCATCCTCCAGCACGGTGTCCGTTCTTCGCGACGCGAGCAGGTGGTTCCCGTCGAGGCCCCACTCGCGGCGCGGCGCGACGCCGAAGTGCTCCAGCAGCGTCGGCGCGACGTCCACGTCGCACGGCGGAGGCAGAAGCTCGCCGCACGCGCGCCCGTCGTCGCTCACGGCGCCGCCGGCAAATCCGGGCTCGGCGGGCATGTCCACCAGCACCCAGCCGGTGGCGTGCTGCGGCAGCGAGTCAAAGCCGGTGACCCCCGCGGAGCGCAGCTGGCGTCCGCCGCCGGCATTCCAGTCCTCCGCGTCGAAGTGGCCCTGCATGGTCACGGGCATGTCCGCGCGCGTCGTTCCCCCCGCCGGCGACGACACCACCACCAGCCAGTCCTCGCTCGGCTGCGCCGCGCGCCGCGCGCGCAGCGCCGCCATCACCGCCGCGATGCGTTTATCGGCATCCTCCACCGCCGCTCGGTACGCGGTGACGTGCGGCCCGTAGCCGTGCACGGCGCCCGCGTCCTGCACGCCGGAGAGGTGCAGGTACACCACGTCCTCGCCGTTCTCGACGTCGCGAAGCGCGCGCTCCGCCGCCGCCGCCGCCTCGGCGTCGCTCGCGCCGGGCGCCGTGCGCACGCGCGCGGCGTTCTCCGCCGTCATGGTGTGCGCGAGGTCGTGCGCGCCGCCGATGGCGGCACCGACGCGCACCCAGGAGCGCACCTCGGCGAGTCGCGCGAAGACGCTCGGGAAATCGATGGGCTTCTTCTCTTTCGTCTCCGCGTCCGCGCCGGCGAGCGCCGAGCCGCGCGCGCCGGTGAGCAGCGGCAGGATGGCGTCCGAGGGCGCGCTCCCGCACCCGTTCCAGGTGTGCCGCATGTGGAAGGAGAAACACCCCGAGCCGCGCACGAACCCGCCGAGCGTGGGCGCGTCCGACACGAGCATCGCGTCGCTGCGGCATCCCGCGATGACCACGATCAGCGCCTTGGGGATGGAACCGCCGCGATCTTGGCCGGCGCCGACGTCGTCGACGCCCCGACCGAAACCGCGCGAACGCCGGAAGGTTTCGTCGCGTTCGTTATTTCTCTCTTCTCGCGCGCCTTCCGACTCTTCATCTTCTCCTTCTTCAAGAGCGCCTTCCGAACCCTCCTCCTGCGTCTCGGATCCGAAATGCTGCTTGATGAACGCGTCCAGCGCGTCGTCGACGCGAAGGCTCGACTCGTCGTTCATGTTGGGCTCGCGGCACACCGGACACGCGCCGCGGTGCAGCGCGCCTCTGAGCCCCTTGACGTCCACCGGCCCGCCGCCCGCTCGGCTTTGCGCCTCCCCGGACTTCTTGTTGTCGTCGTCGTGCGCGGTGGTGATGCACTTGAAGCAGAACCTGTGCGTGCACGGCAGCATGATGGGGTTGGAGAGCACCTCGTCGCAGATGGGGCAGCAGGTATCCTCCATGCGCCGCTCCGAAGCCGGCGCCGCGTGCACGGTGAGCATCTCGGCGCGCGTCACTAGCTTCGCGAGGCCGAGGGAGCAGAAGATGGGCTCGCCCGCGAGCAGCTGCACGGCGTGCGTGGTGTGGCCCAGGTTCTTGTTGCCCTTCTTCACAGCCTTAACCACCGCGGTGTAGTTCAGAACCACGTACTCGCGAAGCCATCCGAGCTCGGGACACACGCGCTTGACCAGCGTCTTTTGCGCCTCTTTCTCGCGTCGCGGATCCGCGCTCCGGAGCTCGCGCTCGAGCGCATCCAGCTTCAGTCCCAACTCGTGCTCCTTGGACGTGTAGAAAGCGTTCGCCTGCGTGCGTTTCGGTGTGCGGTGGGCGTCGAGTCAGTGCGACGCGCCGAAGGGTTCGCGCGACCGAGGCGTCATCGTTTCGAGATTTGAGATTCGAGATTCGAGAAAAAATCCGCACTCGACGCTCGTATCCGTGCGCGGAGTGTTACCCACCTTGTTGATTTCAGCCTTGAGCCCGTCCACGTACGCCTGGACCTTGGTCGGGTCCTCCCTGGCTTCGTACACGAGCCGTTTCAAGCTCTGCGCGCGCGTGTCGGTCGAGTCGAGCGATGCGGGCGGTGGGAAGCGGTGGTCAGGACGCGGATACGACGGAACGGCGCCCGACCCGAAGGCCGCGTCATCCCCCCGAGTTTTCGTTTATTCCACGCGTCTTTTTTTCCGGGGCGCACCTTGTAATCGATGTAGTACTCGGCCCACGCCTCGTGGCGCTCGCTGACGAGCCGCCGCCCGAACTTCACCATGGCGTCCCCTAGGACTCGAGTGCCGAGGTGGGGCACTCGCCGCCGCGAGCACCACCGGAAAACCCGCTACGCGACGTGTGTCTCGTCGATGTGCCGCGGTTCTTTTTTCCGCGGCGGAAATACTCTCACGCGTTTTCGCGTTCGTGTGAGTCAGCATCGACATTCGTTTCAGGTTCTTTTTGCCGGCAGTTTCGCACGCGCGAGGAAAAACGTGTGACCCCGAACCGTCGTTCAAACATTCCCATAGAGCGATGGAATAAACGCGAAGCGGTGCGTTGCGCTGCTTCCGCTCCAAATGCGCTTTTTTTCTCGTCGACGCTGGAAAATCACGCGCGTTTACGCGCCGGGCGGGGCCTACTACGCCAAGACGGTAGACGCGAGAGACGTCGCGCACAGAGGGTTTCGCGCGGGCGCGCGTCGTGGTACCGATGTCGGCGGAGGATGCGGATGAAGACCTTTACGCCGATCTGGTGGGAGAGTCGGGCGGCGCGGGGGACACGGTGATCCGCACGCAGAACGCGGCGTTGAAGCAGCGCGTGCGGGAACAAGATGAGGCGCTGCAGAAGCTCGCGAAGCAGCTGAGGGATTCCGAGGCGCTCGTCGCGAGCCTTCGCGCGGAGAACGAGACGCTGGAGCGCAACATCTCCTGCCTGTACCGGACCGCGGTGTTGGAAATCGCCAGGAAGGACAAGCTGCTCGCCAAGTAGCGTGGCTCCCGAGCGCGCGTGGAAGGGAAGACGACATCATGCGCGTCGCCGGCCCACACGCACGACCAAGAGGAAAAACTTTTTTCACCAGAAGAAACCAGACTAGCTAGATACTGTAGAGACTAAAACAATCAAACCTACGCGCGCGCCGCGTCCGACTCGAGCTCAAACAAAGCGAAGGTTTCCTTCACGCACTCCAGCTCGAATACTCGCGTCGTCGAACCCGGGCCTCCGAGGCGCGCGCGCGCCAAACGCACCGCCGCCGCCGCCGCGCGCGCGAAGCGCTCGGAGCCTTCGTCGCGCGTCTCCGCCGAACGATTTCCGTCGGGCCCGAAGGAAACCAAACGCGACCGCGCTTTTGACGCGAACGGCGGTTCACTCGCGCGCCGTTGGTCACTCGCCGAAAAACGCCACACCTCGCGCTCTACTCGCGATTCCGATTCCGATTTCCATTCCGGCGTACATTCCGCGAAAGTCGTTCGTCCTCCGTGCCACCACGCGCCCGCGTCCCGCGCGGCGTTTTTTTTTGCGCCGTTTGCGCCGACCAAACCCTCCAGCCCCTCGCACAGGCGCGGCGTTCGGCCCAGCCCGTCGAGCGCCGGGGGAAGCGCTAAGCGAAGCGTCTCGCGCGCACGCGCCGCGAAGGAGGCTCCCTTCGCTCTTTCCGTCTCAAAGACGCCGTCGCGCGTAAAAGAGGTTCGCTCCGCGAGCTCCAAATCCAGCGCGCGCGCATTGGCGAGCACGCTTCTTACGAGCGCGCACAAGTGCTTTGCCAGGATGTCCGTCGCCGCGACAAGACAACGCGCGGGCGTTTGAAAGACGCCGTCCGTTCCGGCGTCGTCGGCGAAGACGAGATTCGCGGCGAGATTCGCGTCTTCGCGTATGTCTTCGCTCTCCGCCTCCCTCGTCGCTTCCGACGCTTCATTCGCGCGGCGCGCCGCCGCCTCGAGGTCGTCCGCGCGCGTTGCGCAGTACGCGATCTGCTCCGCGATGAGCGTCCAGATTTCGCGCGAAACGCAGAGACGCAAACCCTCCAGCGCGCGATCGAGCCCGGGCGCGCCGAGGCGCGCGGCGCACTCGACGAGCCGCGCGATGGCGTCGCGCGCGTTTTTATCCTTCTCCGCCGTCGTCGCGAACGGCATCGGAGACGATTCTATCTCGTTCCGCGCGTTCGGCTCGCGCGAAGACGAAACGTTTACTCGCGCGCTCTCTTCGAAGAGCGCTTCGTTCGAGACGTCGCCGTCGGCGGAAGCCCGAACGCGCGCGGCGTCTCGCCTGCAGGGCGCGTCGCAGCAGAAGACGATACGTCCGATTTCCCGGATGATCTTTTCGCGCGCGTACGCCTCCGTCGCCGCGCACTCGCGGCGCACGTCGGCGAGCGCGGTTTGGATCGTCTCGAGCGTCGGCGCGGAGAGCTCGGCGTTTGATTGATTGATGAGCGCCACGGCGGTCTCGAAGTCGCCCGCGGCGACGCACGCGCGCGCGGTCCCCGGGACGCGCGTCATGCGCTCCAGGTCCGCGAGTTTGCGCGCCACCTCCCTGCCGACGAGCGCACGGCGCCATGCAGAGACAACCTTTTCGTCGCGCCGCGCGTCCGACACCAAACGCGCCCTGCCCTCGTTCAGGACCGCGCGCGTGGTGTCGACGTTGGCGCGGTTCACCTCGAACAGATGCACGATCTTGGCGTAGTTCTTGATCGAGCGGCTCAAGCTGCCGTGGTGTGTCCCCACGAGCTCGTCCACGATGCCCTCCAGCGAGGTCTGCCACGCCTTGACCTGCTCCAGCTCGCGCGCGGGATCGCTCGCGGTGACCACGCGCGAGATTTGGTGCCCCGAGTTCGAAAAGCTCGGATCCCGGAACGTCTTAGGGATCTCCTGCACGAGCGCGTGGATCGCGGCCCAGTTCAGGTCAGCCGCGCGCGGACCCGGCGGCGCGTCGGGCTCGTCCGAGACGACCTCCATGGCGGTAAGAGACACCCTAGACGCGCATGGAGGAGTGAAGCCAAGCAGCGCGAAAAGCGCGGGGTCGAAGGGACCGACGAAAATTTGATGGAGGAGAATTTCTTTTGTTACAAAAGTCACCCGTCGCTCTCGCCGTCCGACGCCGCGCATCCGCGTCCGTCAGATTTGGCCGAAGAGCGCGCCGAGCTGCGCTTGGATGGCGATCGCCCAGCCCTCGAGCCCCTTGTACACGTCCGCGGCCGCGGCTTCCGTCGGGTCGCGCTGGATCTCCACCACGTTGTTCAGCTGGTCGATGCGCGCGCGTATCCGCGCGTCCAAGATGAGACTCACCAGCAGCGCCTCGACGTCCTTCTCCGGGATCTTCAGCTCGCCGGCGATGAACGGGATCCCGACGCGCGTGTACGGCTTGATGACGCGCATGAGCACCTGCGTGCGGATGTTCTTCAGCAAGTCCTCCACGTAGTCGCGCACGAACGCGTCCTCCATGATCTGTTTCCGGTTCAACTCGAGGAGCGCCTCGAAGCGCTCGATGTCGTTGCGCTGGTACGCAGCCACCAGGGAGGTGATGGCCACCACCTCGGGGTCCGTGCGGAACGGACGCGCCTCCTGCGCGTCGAACGGGTTGACGTTGGACTCCATCAGCATGTTCGCCAGCACGAGGTACTTCAGACTACGCACGCGCCGCGGTTGCCCCGCCTCGTCGTAATTCTTGAACGACTCGAAAAAGTCCGTCGCCGCCGCGTTCCAGTTGCGCTCCGCCATGTGCATCTTGCCGCCACACTCGCGGATGATCCCCAGGATGTACGGGTGCGGAATCGCGCTCGTCACCGCGAGCGCTCTTTGATACAGCTCCTTCAGCTTCTTGTTGTTCTTCTGCTCCGTGAACATCTGAATCTCAATCGCGTACACCTCAAGAAGCTGCGTGCCCCTCGCCTGGTTCGCGCTTCCGTCTTCGTTGCGGCAAAACGCGTACAGCTCGCGCAAAATCTTCGACACGTTTGGGAACTCCCTCATGGAGAAGAACATCTTGCACAACTTGAGGTTCGTCTTGAACCACAGCCGGTCGTTCTTTGACTCCGCCAGCGCCTCGAGCGTGGTCTGGTAAAACTCCCGCAGGAGCTCGACGTCGGGAGACGCGCCGACGGCGTCGAGGATGGAGTTTATCACCTTCTCGCTGTAGTTGCGGGTCACCGCGGACTTGACGTACGTCAGAAGCTTGCGGTACGCCTGTATCATCGCCTCGTGGTTGGAGAGCTTGAAGTGAAGCTTGACCGTCTGCTTCAGCGCCTTGAAACCCCACTCCCCGGGCTCGGACTCCATCTCGATCACGGACGCGAATCCGTCGAGCGCCTCCTGGGCGCTCCCGCTCTCCAGCAAGCCCTTGGAGTTGTAGTACTGGTTCTCGATGTCCGCGTCGAGGTCCTCGTCCTCGTCCTCGTCGTCGGAGTACTCGAACCCGTAGTCTTCCATCTCATCGTCCGACATCGCGCCGGGAACCGTCCCCTTCGAGGCCCTCGCGCCCGCAGATCTGAGCGCGGACCACCAGATTATTTCGAGTGGGAAAACCACCGCAAAGCCCAAACTAACACCGATCCGTGTCTTCTGTGTTTCAGCGAAAAATGCTTGCAGGTGTTGGACGCAGACAGCAGGACAGCAGCAGAACAATACGCACGCTTCCCGCGGCGACGGGGCGAGGATGAACAACGCACGAGGGTGTGACGCGACCGCGCGCCATGCATGAACGTGTACGTAAGATGAGCGCGGTGCAACGGCGCACACAGAGACGCGTGTTGACGTCCCCGTGTGAGCTGATAAAAGCGTCCGGGTTCTTGATCGCTCCCGAATCCCTAAATAATACGTCTCGTCGCCCGCCGCTACGTCTATCCCCGCTACGTCGGGCCTACAAGTCCGAGAGGTCGGAGAAGTTCCTCTTGAGCCCGATCTGCCCGATGGCTTCCTCCTCGTGCACCGCGAACGCGGGCAGGTCCCCGCCGTCGTTCCGCAGGTCCTCGCTCAGCTCCGAGAGCGAAAAGTTTCGAGGGAAGAGGGACGCGCCCAACCCGCCGGCGAGCCCGTCACCATCCGGCGGCGGGAACTCCGAAGGCATGGGGCTCGCGAAGTGCGTCGAGTCTTCGAACAAGGGCGAGTGACTGGTTTTCGCGTCGTCGGTGTCCGGCATGCGAGGCATCGCAACGTGCGCGTGCTCCAGCGCCGAGGAGCCCGCCGCCGTGCCGCGCGTCGCGAATACCTCCGCCGCGCCGTGCGCGCGCTTCGCGGCGTGGAACTGCCGCTCGAGCATCTGGTTGAAGATGAAGATCTGGTCCTTCAAACGCAAACGCGCGTAGTACGCCTGCGGGCGGTCGTCGATGCGCGGTGCGGAGGTTCGGAAAGGAGGGTGTTCGGTCAGTCGAGCGTCGGCTTTTTGTTTTTTTTTTCGCGCAACTTTCAACGTTTCGCGTCTCGGGGTTGGTTGAAAAAGTCGCAAAAAAGCTTTTTCTGACGCGCCTTGAAGAATTCGGGGTTCTGCTCCTCGAGCTTCTGCCACACCAGCGACGTGAAGCTGGGCTCGATCTTCGTCTGCTGCTGCAGCAAGGCCACCACCTCGCGCTGGTTCATGTACAGCTGCAGGCACCGCTCGACGAGGTTCTGCACGAGCTGCACGTCCAGGGAGGAGATGATATTTTGCTGATTCTGGGCGGTCGTCGCCGGCTCGCCCGACGTTCGCCCACCGGGCTTGCCCGCGTCCGGTGCGCGCGCCGTGGCCGCGTTCGCGGGCTTCGCGCTCGTCATCATCTCGCGTTCGATCGAACCCGGGGAGCGGGGACGACGTCGAGGAACGATGACTCGCGCACGGAGGGCGGCGCGAAGTGCGGGGACCCTCGGGAAAGCGCCGGAAGACTTTCCGTCTTCTTCCAACGTCCCGGGTTCACTGGAGAAGCGAGAAGGAAAAACCGTCGCCCACGCGCGTCCCACGTGTCATTTCCCATGGCGCACGCTATCCTCTGCTCCGTCGCCCCCCCCGGACTCCGCTCGTCCGGGCGCGTCGCCCCCCCCCGCCGGCCCCGGCGCGCGCGCGACCTTCCCCCCCCCCGCGCGTCTTCCGACGACGACGCCCCGTCCGCCGCGCCCGCCGAGCCCGCGCGCGCCGATCCGGCGGACAACGTGCCCTCCAAGGCGAAAGGCTTGGGCAAAGGCGTGAACCTGTTCGATCCCGCGGCGACGGCGTCGCGGTTCATCACGCGGCGGTTCGGGTTCACCGGCGGGCTCGTGTTCGTGGGTCTGCTCGCTTCCGTGGAGGGCCGCGAGATCGTGGGCGCGCTGCTCGAGCGCGACTCGGAGGGCTCGGGCGAGACCGTCGCGACGCCCAGCGGTTTGACGTACGCCGACGCGCGCGTGGGCGGCGGCGTCGCCGCCAAGAAGGGCGACTTCGTCGGCGTGCACTTGCTCATCGAGGACCTCGAGACCGGCGTCGTGTACCTGGACACCAAGGCGAACAAGAAACCCATCGCGTTTATCTTCCAGAAGAAACCTCTGCTGGCGCCTGTGTGCGACGGACTGGAGGAGGCGGTGTCCTCCATGCGGCGCGGCGGCGTGCGCGACGTGACGATGCCCGCGCGACTCGCGTACGGCGCCGCCGGCGCGGCGCTCGCCAACGGGTTGGTCGTGCCCCCGAACAGGGACATCAAGATGCGCGTCTCCATCGAGGACATCTCGCCCTCGTACTTGTGAAGAGAAGAGGGCGTTTCTTTGCGCTCATGTTAAAGCGTCGTGTTTCAATACTATCTTATTAGTCGTGTCCGATACGCGAATACAATAGGTACCGTAGTGATACACAAGCTAAAATCACTTCTTCGTCTCGAGCAGCCGTTCGAGGCGCTGCTTGACGTCCTTGGCGGTGACGGCGACGCCGCGGACGTCCCCCGAGAGGTGCACGAGTCCCGCCTTGGCGCCGCGCGGCTTGGAGACCTGACGGCACCGCACCAGCGACACGCTCCCCCTCGAGGTCTTGCTCGCCTTGCTGTTTTCGAACGCCAGAACGGCGGCGTCGAGCACGGTGTCCGCCGGCGGCGCGTCGCCCGTGAACCGAATCACCACGTGCGACCCCGGGCACCCCGACGCGTGCATCCACCAGTCGGCGTCGTCGCGGTGTTTGGGGTCGCAACTCAGCTCGTCGTTGTCCGTGGACGTGCGCCCGACGCGGATCTCGACGTCGTCCTTGGAGATATACGTGAAGTAGGGCATGCGCGGGCCGGAGGGAGGCTTGCCTTTTGGTTTCTTGGGACCGCGAGGCGGCCGCGGCGGCGGCGCGTCGCCGATTTCCAGCGCCTTGGCGCTCGCCACCGCCGCCGCCGCGCCGGCGTCGGCGGCGCTCTTGATCACAGAGAGCGCGTCGTTCAGGTCCGCCACGTCGCGGTACCGCGCGCGCAGCTGCTCTAGCTCCGTCTCGATGGTGCCCACGTCGGGACACTTCTCCAGCTCCTCCAGGGTCGCGTCCGCCTTGCTCTCCAGCGCCGCCGCCGCGTCGCGAGCCTGGCGCAACTTCGTGGTGGCCTTGGCAACCTTCTTCGTCGCGCGATCCGCCGCGCGGCGCGCCTCAGCCTTCAGGCCGGCGATGTCCCACTCCTCCGGGGGACGCTCATCCGCGCTCGCGCGCGCGGACAACGACGACGCGCGCGAGGCCCAACGCCTGGTGTCGTGCCTCGCGGCGTGCCTCGCCGAGAACGCCGGCGGAGGCGTGGCGTTCGCGTGGAACGACGCGAGATGACGTCGCACGAGCGCGGCACCGCGAGACCGCGCGGTGACTCGCACGGGTGCCCAGAGGGCCATGGAAGCCGAGGCCATCGGCACCGGGTCGTTCCGGAGGAACCGCGGGTCCCAGAAGGCGGCTCGCCGTCTTCCTCACAGCGCGGCGCGCCCGAGACTGGCTCGCGTGCCGTGCGCTCGTCCGAGGAGCAGCGGATAAATCGACGAGTGAGATGATTGCTTGTTTCGGTCCACACACTTATGTTACCGTCACACGCCTAACGCGGCACCGCTCACACGACCGACCCTCTATGAAGCGCGAAAGCGCGAAACCTGTCACGTGGAAGGCTCCTCTTCCTTCCGCGCCGCTTTTGCTCGCGTCTCGACGGCGTCGACGGCCAAGAGCGCCGCCGAGAGAATGACCACGCCCAGCGCGGCGCCGCCCATCGTGTCCGACACCCAGTGCCTGTTCCCCTCCACGCGCCCGCACGCCGTGACCGAGGTTGCGAGGAACCAGAGGAACGCCCGCGTTTTCGCGTCTGCGTCCGCGCCGACACCGAAACCCCCGAAGGAAGTGGACGGCACGGCTTCCTTCGAGGGTAAAGTCCCGGGTTCGGGTTCGGTCGTAACGGAGAACCCGCGCGACGACGGTTTCGTCGCGAGGAGGGGATCGAGCAGGATCCACAGAAACGCGCCCGACAGCACGCACGCCGCGCACGTGTGTCCGCTCGGGAACGCGAAGGACGAGAGGCCGAGTTGCGGCCTGACGCGCCCGAACAGGTTCTTCGCGAGATCCACCGCGATTCCGGCAAAGAC
>ENA-OUOG01000905-OUOG01000905.1-marine-metagenome-genome-assembly--contig:-NODE-905-length-36383-cov-5.839916_pt1 | contig 36383 bp, 27 predicted proteins | sample MGYA00248635_ERZ508505 | MGnify/ENA primary metagenome ERZ508505 (study PRJEB26176, sample SAMN06267871) | marine metagenome | isolation source: Saanich Inlet, British Columbia, Canada | place: Pacific... | reverse complement strand
CGAGCTGGTTCACGTCGTACCGCTCGGCCATCTACTCGGGGTGCCGCGAAAACTCTCTGCGACGGCGGGGAAAGGCTCCTAGAGGTCAGCGTTTGCCGGGAGGGGACGTCGGTGGGGAGGGGGGAGACGCGCGCGCGTTCGACGCGCGCGACGGCGGATCGGCCCCTTTCGACGCGAGCAGCGACGATCGGCGCGTTGTCACCCCGAAGCGGCGCGGCTTTCGACGCCGTCGACGCGCGACGGAGACGCAGACGAGCCCGCGGACGCGCGGATGTCGCGGATGGCGCTTCGAACGACGACGTCGACGCAAAACCACCGCGATCCCGCGTTCGCCGCCGAGGTCCGCGCGGTTCGCCGGATCGGACGACTCGCGCGAATTTCGCCTCGCCAGATGCGCCGCGCGAAAAAAAGCGTCCCGGGTGGGTCCCGGATTCGGGCACGCACCTGCGCTTCCTGTCGGTCTACTGACAACACGGGAACCTCCTCGGATCCGTGACGTCCGGACGAAGTCGATGCGCTCGACCACGCCTCTGAGGTGCGCTCGACCGCGCGGTGTGTGTGCGCCCCCGCGGGGCGCACGCCAGCAAAATCGCGCGGGGAAACGAAAAAACCCCGAGTCGCGAGCCCTCCGCGGAACTCGTCAATCTTGGGTTTAATTTCCTCGTCGACGCGCGCGTGTCCAAACACGAGTCCGACTTGAGATTGTTGGGCACCCACGAGCGGCGAGGGCGCGATCTTCCCCAGAAAACTGACAATCGCTCCACGCGCGTCTTCACGTCGCCGCGCGCCGCGTACCCCCTCCCGCGTCCGTCCCGTTTCCTGACGGCCGACGCGCGCATGGCCGCCGCCGCCGACGCCGCCTCGGCGGTGGACGCGCTCGACCGGCTCGTGCGCGTCGTGCGCGCCGACGCCGACGGTCGCCATCAGCTCGCGGTGCGCGCCGCGTTCGTGGGCGCGCTGGCGCGTTCGCACCCCGAGGTGGTCCGCGAGCCCGGCGTGAAGCGCTCCTGGACGCCCGCCGCGCTCGCCGCGCTCGCCGCGGCGACGACGTCTCTGCTCCAGTCCAAGCACGAGCTTCACTGCGTGGTGGGCGTGGACGATTTCGCGGTGAACGTGAGCTACAAAAAGAAGAGCCTCGTGTACTTGCGCGCCGACATTAAACCGGCGCTGCGCGTGTTGACGTACGCCAGTCTTCCGGCCGCCGAGTCTCGGGAAGCGAACCGGGGAGCGCACGTTCGCGAAGACGCCACCACGACCACCACGACCACCACGCCGGACGTGACGAACACCAGATCCGGAGCATCGGTGTTTCCCGCGAGTCTTTTGCAAAGCGCGTCGTCCGCCGCGTACGTCGCCGCGCTCGCCGCGCTCGACGACGCCGCGGCGGGTTTAAGCGACGCGACAGTCTCCGCGACAGTCTCCAAAAAAAAAGAAGAAAAAGAGAGACGCGCCGTCGCTTTATCGCACGCTCTGCGTTTATCTCTGCAGGCGTCCTTCCCGGACGCGCACTGGCACGTCGCGCACGATTGGCGTTCGAACCCGCTGGGCGTCGCGCCGGCGACGTCGACGAGAAACGCGTTGGAAATCACAAAAGACGACTTCGTTTACGTCGCGTGGCGCCACGCGTCTTCTCCGCCCGGCTTGTTCAATTTGTTCAAACTCGTCGCGGCGGACCGAGACACGCTGACGCTCGCGCGCCGCTCGTTCCTGGTCGTGGTGTTGGCGTACGCGATGTGGTTCAACAGCATGTGCGACCCGGACGGGTCCGCGAAGACAATCCGTGAAAAACAAAAACAAAGTTGGTCGTTCGGAGACGCGCCTTTGCGTTCCGCGGAGGACCCTCTGACGGCGACGCTGTGCGCCGCCGCGCCGCGCGCGGCGCCGTTCGCGCTCGTCGCGCTGACGCTGATGGGCGGGAACTACGCCATGGGGCTCGCCAGGCGCGTCGCCGCGCACGCCGCGGGGAGGAACGCGAGGAAGAGCAAGAAGGCGTAGACGGCGACGCGCGCGACGCGACGAAACAGCCAAAAAAAGTCTTTTTCACATGCCAAAAACGCGCGTTGTGTGGTCACTGCGTCGTCGAATCTCCTCACATGCCTGAGCACGTGACTCTTTGACAACTGTCCCGCTCGCCCTCCGACAGATTCGTCCGCGCGCCGTCCCCGCCGCTACGCGTCCCTCTCCGCGGTCGTCCTCATCCCCCGGAACACGATGGCATCCGCGTCGATGGCCTCGCGCGCCTCGCTGGCCGGCGCGTTCCCCGCGCGCCTCTCCGCGCGCCCGCGCCGCGCGTCTCGCGGCGGTGCCTCCGGCGCGTCCCGGGTTCGCCTCGCGCCGCGCGCGGCGGTGGACCCCGAGCGGGACACCATCCTGGTGACCGGGTGCAAGGAGCGCGTCGCGCAGTGCGCCGTGGACCAGCTTTCTAAGAACGAGCGCAGCGCGGGGACCACCGTCAAGGTGTGTCTCCCCCCGTCGTGCTACGTCGGAGTTAAGAACCCCCTGAACGCCATGGCGAAGGATCTGCTGTACCCGGACCGGCCGATGATCGACTGCCTCTCCGCGCTCGACGCCGTGGAGTGCGTCGACCAGAGCGACGTGGCGTACGCCAACGTCCTGGCCAGCGCCACCGGGATCATCATCGCCAACGAGTACGCCCCCGACGTGCTGGAAGAGACCAAGGCTGTGTTAGCCGCGGTCGCGGCGGGGAAGTGCCCCAACCTTAAACGATTGGTGCTGCTGTCGCACATCGGCGTGTGCCGCCGCGACGTCGACCCGTGGAAGTTCATGAACCGCAAGACCAAGGTGGGCACGGGCGTCATCGGCGTTGAGGCGAAGGACGGAGGCGCGCCCTTGGATAAGTGGTTCGAGGCGGAGAACCTCGTGCGCGTCGCCGCCGGAGACGTTCCCATCGCCGACGACGGGTCTGTTCCAAACGGCGCCGGCGAGAACCTCGTGAACGCCGCGGAGCTCAAACCCGGCGCCTTGACGTACACCATCGTGCGCGTCGGCGATTTGCGGGGCAACGGCCCGACTTCCGTGACGTACGGCGACGCCATGCTCACGCTGGTGGATAACGCGTTCGACGTGCGCATGCAGGACATAGAGATGGAGGAGGGCGACCAATTCGAGGGGTTCACGAAACGGCTTTCGACGGCGGTGGTGATGAACCGCATGCTGACGTCGACGCAGAACCGCGTGCTGAACAAGACGTTTTCCCTAATCTCCACCGGTCCGGTCGACCGCGAAAGAAGGAAGGGCTGGGACGTCGCGAAAGGCCGCTCGCCGCCGCCGCTGACAGACACTGTCGTGGACGAGGAGATCGCGCCGAAGGAGGAGGAGCAGGGGGAGGTGGAGGGCGCGCCCGCGCCCGTGCCCACGTGAACAAGGTGTACTATTTTTTTACGTAAGTATTAGGCTACCCGGCTAAATACGTGTGCTACTACGACGCGCTACGCGACATTCTCTTGTCTCACTTCTGCGCCGCCTCTTCCTCGTCTTCGTTCCCCTCGGTTAACAGCTCGTCCGCGTCTCCGTCGTCTCCGTTCGCGCACCACCCCGTCACCTCCACGACCAGACGCACGGCCCAGTACCCGTACAGGATGGTGACCCCCGCGAAGATGAACCAGCCCGCGATCCAGCGCAAGTCCGGATGGCTCAGTCCGTTCTCCGGCGCCTCGAACGTCGGCTCGCGCAGCGTCACGGACTCGTGGAAGTACAGCTCGCCTCCCGCCCACAGCGTCTGCGAAATCGCCCACAGCAGCAGACACAGGTAGTTGATCCACTCCACGTTCCCTTCCGTCTGCGTCGCCGCCGCGATGAGGAAATCGGCGTGCAGGAGGAGCAGTACCACGGAACACGCGGTCCAAACCGCTCGACTCGCGACCGCGCCATTTGTGCCGTCCTCGCTCTTGGTGAACTTGGTGTAGAACATCCAGTTGAAATCCTTCAGGATCCACACCATGATCGCCACCGACTCGTAGTCGTCCCAGGTTTTGAAGTAACTCGGCCAGCGGGGTAAGATGCCCACCATCTCCTTGGCGCCCGCGTTTTTGTCCTCCTCGGGGTCGTCCGGGAAACAAACCGGCTTAACGAACTCGACGCCTCTCTCCGCGCCGTACGTTTTCGTGTCGTGCGTCGCGTCGCTGGGCGCCGCGCTGCTCACGGAGCCGGTATCCGACCAGGACTGGTGCGAAAACACGGAACTGCCCCCGGTGTGGCCCGAGCTCTGCGACATGCGCCGCGTGTGCCGCGCGACGACGGCGGCGGTGAGCGGGTTTCGCGACCAATCTTCTTCGAACATCGGCGTGTGTCTGAGGAACGCGAAGTACGTCATCTCCACCATGAACGCGAGGAAAAACAGCGCCAGCGAAGCGAGCTTGAAGTTTATCCAGTCCTCCTGCGCCGCGCCCGGCCCGCGGAAGTGGGACGTCGCGCGCAGACGCGCCTGCCCGAACTCCATCCACATCCAAGAAACGTTGCCGCTGACCCAGAGCATCACCGCGGCGCAGTGCGTGAGCTCGTGCGGCGAGTGCGTCCCGATGCTCAGCTTGTACGAGACGCTGATGAACACGAACGCCGCCGCGACCACGCCGATCTCTTCCTCCTGACACCACGCGTAGTCCACCAACAGCCACGCGGCGATGGCGAACTTGTCCGCGCCGCGCGAGCGCGAGACGTACGCGCGAACATGGCTCGCACCGCTCGAGGCGCGCTCCAGAAACGAACGTCGTCGTCGCGGTCGGTTCGGACGGTCCCGTCGCGAGTGCGACGCGTCGCGCCGCGCCGCGCTCGCGCCGGGCATCCTCCCGCGCCGAGCGAAGGCCCGGGCGCCGCAGCCGGTCCCCGCGCGGGACGACTGCCGTCCGCGCGTCGAGGAGCCGCGCTTTTTTACTAGCTACAAGTACGGGATAGTGAAAAAACATCGCGTTTTTCGTTTTTTGGCGACTGTTTGCTGTGCTGGTTTTTTATCAAAAAACGAAACGCGTTTTCCGAAACAACCAAAAAAAAACGTCACAACCCGAGCGCTTTTTTGGTCTCCTCCTCGTCTTCCAGGTCCCCCATCGGGTCTTCGCCGCTCTCCTCGTCCAGCCCCGCGCGGTGGCTCCGGAGCATCGCCGCGAGCTCATCCTCCTCCTCCGCCGTCAGAGCATCGCCCTGGAGCGCGGCGCCGGCGTCCCCCTCCGCCAGCGTCTCCGCCAGCGCCGCCGCGCGCGCCGCGCCGTCGTCGTCGCCGTCGCCGGCGCCGCGGTCCACGAAAAACCCGTCGGCGTCGTCGTCGGCGTCGTCGTCGTCGCCGCCGAGCGCGGCGAGCGCGGCTGCTTTCGCGCGCACAACCTCTCTCCACGCGGCGCTCCCGCACGCCGCGAGCTCCACGCTCGCCGCGCGCGCGCACGCGGTGGCCACCAGCGACTCGGGCATGTGCGCGAGCAGGCTGGACGGCGCCGCCGCGACGCGCCCCGCGAATCGCGCGTGGTCCTCGGCGGCGCGGCGGTCGCCGCGCGCGACGCACAGGCGAATGCACGCGCGCGCGATCTTTAAAAAGTCAAAGTACGACTGGAGATACACGCGCTCTTCTTCGAGCTCGTTCGAATCGTCGGTCGCCGCGTTCGCAGCATCGTCAGACGTATCTTCCGCGAACGGGTCACCCGCGAGCGCCTTCTCGTACGACGCCACGACGTCGCGCAGCGACGCGTCCGGGCGAAACGCAGACGCGACGAATGAGTCGCGCGACGACGCGCGGTTTTCCTTCGCGAAACGGTCGTTTGCAGACTGATTACTCATACGCGGGAGCACCGCCGGGCCGACCGAGACGACGCCGTTTAAAGCGGCGAACGTGCTGATGGAGCCGGCCGTCGCCTGGTGGTCGTGGTTAACCGTCGTCGTTTTGAAAAGAGAGTCGAACGGGAGCGTCAGGAACCAAACTTCGACGACGAAAGCGCGATCGGGAACGGCTTTCTGACGGTGGAAAAAAAAGTTCAAAAAAACCATCGCGTTTTTGAATGTAGCCCTCAGGCACAACGCCAGGAGACGCTTGAGTTCACATCCTGGCGATGTATAAAGAGGGAAGGCTCCGCAGTGTTTCACGGAGGTGTCCTAAATAAATCCAACGATCGTCTGGCGCTTTTGGAAAGACCGCGGTCGCGCACGGGAAGCGCGACGCGGGGGTAAGAGCGCCTTCCTCGCGAGGAAGAAAAAAAAGGAAACAACCGAAAGGGCGTCTCGTCTCGTCTTGACGAGAGAAAAAAACCGAACGCGTTTGGGAGCTTTTTTTCGCGCGTACCTCAGACTCGAATCGCTCGTCGAACCCGCCGATCCCGAGCGCAGCCTGGAACAGAGGCAGATCGCCCACCCCGAACGCGCCCACCAATTGCCGTCTCCGTTTCTTTTTTTTCGACGCCGTCTCCGACGCGTCTTCGAGCGCCGACTCCGCGTCCGCCTCGCCGTCTTGCGCGTCATCCGGCACGCGCCGCGCGAGCTCGCGGATCAAGTGCACGCGGTCGTCCCCGCACGCCAAGGCGGCATCGCGGCCGGGCGTGTCCGCGACGAGCGAGAAGCCCGCCGCCGAGCGCAGCGCGTGCCTGGCGAGGACGGCGCGCGCCGCCGCGGCGCGCGCCGCGTCCGAGCCGAGCTCGCCGCGGCGGAGCGCGGCGAGCGCAAACGCGCGCGCCACGACACGCTCGGCTCGTTTCGCCTCCTCCGTGTTTAGAAACGCGTCGCGCGCCGACTTTTGCGCCGACTTTTTTTTGTTTTTGTCGGAAGAAACAGCCGCCGCCTTTTTTTTGGCGCGGGCGACGTCCTCGGCGAACCGCCGCGCCGTCGCCTCGGCGGCGTCCACCGCGGAGACGGCGCTCGCCGCTCTTTGCCGCGCGACGGCGTCTCGCGCGCGCCGCGCCTCCTCTTTTGAAGCCGTCTCCGACACGTCTTCCGCCAACACTAAAGGCGCGTCGAAGGAGGCGACGAGCAGACGCCTGTGCGTCTCGCGGACGCAGCGCTCGAGGGACATCGCCTCGAAATCGTCGTCGGATCCGCGCTCATCGTTCGCGACGCCTCTCGCCTCCGCCGCGCTCGCGTCGAGCGAGAACGTTTCGTAGTCGTCCTTCGAGTCCGCCTCGACGGTATCATCATCACCGCCCGCGGAGATGAGCGCGCTCACCACTTTCGCGACGAACGGCTCGAGGCATGCCTCGATCCGCGCGCGCACGTGCGAGTCGCGCGGGAGCATCGCGGCGGCGGCGCGGACCGCCGCGTCCGCCGTCTCCGCGGTCCACCCGTCGGCGGCGTCCGCCGCGTCGGCGCCCAGCGTCTTGCGTCGCTTCGAGGCGAACTCGCGGAGATGCACGGCGACGCGCGCGGCGAAAACCTCCTCCTCGCGCCCGGCGGCGTCCTCGGAGAAGCCGGAGGGCTTCTCGGGCGCGGCCGCGCGGGACCTTTTGGTCGACGCGGGCATCGGCGCGACGAGGCTCTAATTCTAGCGGCGCGGCTTTTTCGCTTCACGCGAACAGCGCGGGATCTCGGATACGACACGACCCGAATCCGCCTAGTTGCGTCTGCCGGCCTGCCTGCCCGCGCGCTTGGTCTTCTTGAAGGCCTTGGCCTGCTCGGAAGAGGGCGGGGGAAAGCGGTGAGCGCGTGTGTCGGGCGCGACGCGGCGTCGGGCGGCGTCGGGCGCCTCGGCCGCGCGCGTAGGTCAAACGAACAATGGCGGCGGCGGCGCCGCGTGAGGCGCGAAAGGGCGGCGGGCGTTTCGGGGGAAGTGTCGGGTTCGAGCGCATCAAGACCCACGCGTGTTTCGCGCGTGACACTCACCTTCTCGAGGTTCTTCTTGAAGTCCGGGTTGGCGGGGTTCCGCACGCCGCGTCCTCCCTTGCGGTTCGCGAGCTTCTGCGCCACGCGCGCCTTCTTCCCGAGCACCTGCTTCTTCGCGGAGCTCTTCTCCTTGTCGATCTTCTTCGACGCCTGCTTGAGGTTGAGGACCGCCCACTTGGGCTTGTCCTGGGGCACGTAGTACTTCTGCTTGTGGCAGTCGTAGTTCTTCAGCTTCCCCATGGAGGAGAGGCGGAGCCGCGGGCGAGACTCGAGAGCCTCGCGACGAGCGCCGTGGCGTGTGTCTCTCGGAATTCTTCCGAGCGGTTTCTTGAGAAGCACGTCGCGTTTTTCGACACTGTCACGTGTCAAAAATGTGGACTGATTTGCCGTAGAAATGCGAGCGGACGTCGACGAGCGCGAATACGCGAATACGCGAAGCGGCTTCGTCGCCGCGCGAACGGTCGTCGTCGAGCGGGAGGATTTTTCCTTGACACGTCGCTCGTATCACAACATCTCACTCGACCGGAACGAGACGCCGCCCGTCCGGGTGTCGCTGGCTATGCGCGGTATCGCGTCCTCGAAAACTTCGACGGGTCGACGCGTCTCTTCGTCGCGAGCCAACCTCGTCGACATCGTCCGTCGCGAAAAAGCTCTCGACGCTAACGCTTACATGCCGAACACGGGGGGGAAGGAGCCGGGCGCCTTGGAGGCGCACACCTTGCCGTCGCGGGTGCCCTCGCACTCGATGTCCTTGTCGTCCGACAGGAACGCGACGCCGCCCTTGGAGGAGGCGATCTCGCAGCCGAGGAAGTTCTTGGGGAACTCGCAGACGCCGTCGGTGACGGTGCGCGAGCGCTCGAAGTTCGCGGAGGAGGTAAGCGCGCGCTTCTTGTCGTTGAGCTCCTTGTTCGCCTCGGTGCGCGCGAGCAGGTCCGAGGTCAGGTCCGCCTTCGCGGGGAACGCGGGCGCGGCGACGGCCACCGCCGCGGCGAGCGCGATGGCCGCCGCCTTCTGCTTGTCGCCGAGCATCGCCACGGCGCCGGTCGCCTTGACGGACTTGACGGACTTGCGCTGGGCCTTGAGGCCGGTGCTCACCTTGGAGGAGAGCACAGCCTGCGGAGCGTTCGACCGGGAGGGAACGGACGAGACGAGGGGAAGGTCGAGGAGGTCAGTCGCGGGTCGCGAGGCGGCGCGGGACGACCGTCGCGAAACATCACGCTTCTGTTGTTTTCCTGACAGCGCGAGCGCGGGTGACGGATGGCGCAGCCACGGGAGGGCGCCTCCAGGGCGCGATCGCGCGCGCGCGGCGGCGGCGATCGCGAGCGAGACGCACCGAGGAGAAGACGGTCATGGCAGCCATTGTTACGTGCGATACGTTGCGTGTGCGGATATGGCCCCGCAATCGCGCGCGGGGGCCAAAACCCACGATGGCCTCGTTCGTTTCCGTCCTTCCCATTGGCTGCTGGTGATTGAGTTTTTTATCGAGCTCCGAACCGGGAAGTCTGGGGTAAAACCGCCCCGACTCCGAGTCACGAAACGGAGCGAGAAAGAGGAGCGGAAGTCGAGCGAATTTTGGAATTTTTCGAAAACGGCCGGGTCAGGCAGACACAGTGTTTACAGTTTACTTCAAAGTCGAAGTCGTCGAAGTCGTCCCTAGAGCGCGTCTCGCGCGGCGCCCAGAAGCCGCGCGGTCCTCCCGTCCGGAACCCCCGGACGAGATGCCCTTCACTCCACTCGGCTCACACCGCGCGGAGCACCGACGCGAAGCTCACGCTCCACGCGGGCGCCGGCGCCGGCGCCATCTCCTCCATCGCGTCATCGGCGACGGCGACGGCGGGCGCGGGCGCCAGCTTCTTCTTCGCCGCGGCGTTGGCGGCGGCGATCTTCGCCGCGCGCGCGCGGACCTGCGCCGCAAGCGCCGCCTCCGCCTCCGCGGCGGCCGCCGCGCGCGCGCGCGCGGCGTAGGATCCCCCCGGCGTGGCGTTCGCCGCCGCGGGGTCGTTGTCCGGCGTGGTCACCGCGAAATCCTCCTCGCCGGCGCTCTCGTCGTTTTTCGCGGGCTTCGCGTTCGCGGCGGCGGCGAGCGCGGCGGCGGGCGCGGAGCGCGCGCGGCGCATCGCGGGCGCGGGCGTGTGCGCGGCGGCGCGCGCGGCCCACGACCCGGGTGTCGCGGCCTTCGCCGCGGGCGTGAACGCCTTGGCGGTCGCGGACACCCCGGAGAGGCGCTCCGCCATGGAGAGACGCGCGGGCGCGTCGTCGACGCCGACGCGCGTTTGAGGCGCGGCGACGACGGCAAAGGGCGTCTTCGCCGCCGAAACCGTCGCGTCTGCGCTCGCGCCGAGCCCCGCGAGCGCGTCCTTGAAGCGCCCCGCGAGGAGCCCGTTGAGGTCCTTGCGCTCCTTGGGCGTGCCCTCGGGCGAGCCGTTGGCGCTCTGCGCGCGGCGCCGGCGGCGGCACCGCTCGCGCGCCGCCTCCTTCTCCTCCGCGAAGATGAAGTCCCAGTCCTCCTTGGAGGCGCGCGCCTTGAGGAGCGCCCAGAAGACGCCCCCGGGCGTGCGCCGCCTCGTGCCGTCGGAGGTCATCTGCCCGCCCGCGCCCTCGATGGCGCCCACCTCGATGGCCAAAGCGTTCGCCTCCACCACGCCGATCACGTCCACCGCGCGGCGCATGAGCGACTCCTTGGGTTCGCCCAGGTCGCCGCACAAATCGCGAGCCGCGCGCGCGACGTTCACACCCGGCGCGCCCGAGTTGCCCTTGCGGCGGTGCACCTTCATGGGCGGCGAGATGATGTGCTTGCGCTTCTGCGCGCCCTCCGAAACCGCCGGCGCCGAAACCGGCGTGCGCGCGTGCAGGGAAGACAAAACGTTGGGGTCCAGGTCCGACAGCGCGGAGGCGTTGCCCGTCGCCACAGCCGCGACGGCAGCCTCGGCGGCAGCCTGCGCGGCCATGCCGCCCTCGCCGTGCGCGGCGCGCGCGGCGAGGCGCGCGCGCGCGGCGGCGCGCGCGCCGTCATCGTCGTCGTCGTTGAGCATCGCCTGCGTTCGTCGCGGTGTGACAGAGGGGGGGATGGACGCGTCTCCGCGGTCAGCCTCGACGCGGTCCGAGGAGACAATTTGAAACGAAGCGGTGGACGTGCGCGGGCCGAGCGCGATTCCTCGGAGGAGGCGAGCGGCACGGGGACGCGCGACGCGCGCGTCGCGTGAACGCGGCGGATCCGCGGGACGCACCGGAGGGGAGGTGAGGTACGAGTCGAGCTCGTCCATGTCGATGTCGGAGAAGTCCTCCGAGGTGTGCGACGTGTCCGCGGACATGGTGACCCGGCGCTTGCCGAACGAGCGAATCTCGAGCGGTCCTGTGAAGCAAGCCTCTCGGAGCGGCCGAAGAGGTGCGCGTTCGCGAACGGGCGTGGCACGAGCGGGTCGGCGCGCGCTTTCGTGCGGGAGCTCCGGCGGTCGAGTCGGGACCGAGAGCGGGTGGGTGGCGGCGACGTCGAACGGCGCGCGCGTGTGTGCGCGCGCGGGGCGAGACGCGCGGTCGTTCAAAATTTCAAGGCAAACAGTCAAGTTTTTACCTGCTTCTCTCGGATTCAAATCTCGACGCGGGAAGGATAGGTGGCGCAGTCTCGAAAACCGCGAAAACCGCCTCGCGAAGAACGAGCGTCGCGAAACCTCTGCGGAACGGCAAAGTGTGAACGCGTCTCTCGTTTTTTTTTCCGCGCAGAAAGTCGGCGGTTTTCACCGTATCGCGCGCGCGTCTTCGTGTCTCGGTCACGTGCCTCCGCGCCACCCCTTCCCCCCTCCCCTGAACCCCCCCAGCACGGACCACCTCCTGAACACCACCACGAGCGCGGCGAACGCGACGACCCCCCCCGCGGCGAGGAACGGGGCGTTGAGTTGTCCCGAAGCGTGGACGTAGATTTTCCCAAACGCGATGGGCGTCGCGATGCGCGCCACCGAGTTCACGGCGCTGTCTAAACCCATCACCGCGCCCCGCTGGTTTTTCGGGACGCACTGCATTAGCAGAATGGGCACGGCGGGCGTGAAGAGGGGAATGCCCGAGACGTACACCGCCGCCGCCGCGACGGCGCCAAACTCGCTCCCCGCTAATCCCACGCCGCACAGACCGACCGCGACCAAAACTAAACCCGCCGCCGCGGTGAGCGTGAGACCCAAAATCTCCTGGACTTTTGAAAACGCGAAAGCCGAGACCCCAAACGAGATCGCCGCTAAAGACGTGAGCGTGCCACCGATCTTCGTAGGGCCCATTCCCAACGTCCCAGCGGCGTAGATGGGGAAGAACGAGTCGAACGTGCTCTGCCCGGCGTTGTACAGGAAAGAAACCACGCAGATGGTCGCCACCGCCGTGACTAAACCCGTGCCCAAAGGGCACACGCCGTCCGCCTCCGCCTCGCGCGCGCCGCCGGCGCGCGCCGCGGCGGCGGCGGAGGCGGTCGAAGGGAGAGAAAGCGAGGAAGACACCACCGTGGTATCGTTCGTTTGTTCGGTATCCTTCTGAATGATGTTCGTATCGTCCTCCTCCGCGTCCATGACGCGTCCCTCGACCATGACGGCGGCGACGAGCGCGGCGGCGGCGACGCTGGCAAAGCCGGTGACGTATATGCACGCGCTCAGCGATTTCGTGCCGTGGAAGAACCAGCCGCCCAGCGTGGGGCCGGCGATGAACGCCAACGTGCAGCACGCCTCGCGCCACGCCATGAACTGAGGGAGTTGCTTCTCCGTCGCGACGTCCGCCAGGTACGCCTTCACGATGGGCGAAGCGCCGGCGAAGGCGCCGGAACACACGCGTAACGCGAGAAACGCGCCCAGGCTCCACCCTTTCTGCACGCACTGCGCCTGCGCTATGAGCCCGCACCCCACGCCGAACAGCGAGAGCGCCAAAATGGGCTTGCGCCCCACCTCGTCGCTCAGGCGCGGCCACGCGAAGAGCGCGAAGAACATGCCCAGGGGGTACGCGCTCGTGAGGTACCCCACCTGCGACGGATGCAGCGCGAAGTGCTGTACCAAGCCAGGCGTGATGGGGCCCGTGACCGTGAACCCGAGAAGGTGCAGGAACACAGCGAGCATCACGCACGCCACGCTGGCGTGCCTCCGCCACGCGGGCAGGGAAGCGGGGAGAATAGAGTCTCTGCCCTCTGTTGCGCTCGCGGCGGGGACGACGTCGTCCCCGCGGCGGCGGCGCGCGAAATCGACCACACGAGACGTCTCGTTTTCTCGGACGAAGGTCCGTCCCGCGAGTGCGCCGCGAAAGCCCGTACCGAGACGTCCCCGCTCGTCGCGCGGCACGCGCCGCGCGCGTGGAACGCTGACGCCCGGATTCGAGACGCGCGCGGTCGCGATGACCGCCGCGCGCGGCCGGGCGCGTCCCGCCGCAAACGCGCGGCGCTCGTCACGACCGACGGGTGCCCTCCCGAAACGTACATGACATCGCGTCGCGTTCGCGCGCACGCCGGGTGACGGCGAATGCACCGCAGGCCCGCGCGTCGCCATCGCCATCGGGCCCTCGCCAGTCGCGTTCGCGACTCACGCCAGCGCCTCGCGTTGCCTCGTGACCCCTTCGCTCGCCGTCGAACGCGCGCCGATGTTTGATGGGGCGATCGAAAACGCGCGCTCCTTCGCCGCTCGTGCTGACGAGGCGGATCCGTCGGATCCGCCAGTCGATAAACCGCGGTGCGTTGGGTCTTCCGAGCTCTCGTCATCGCACTCCAACGGCGCGCGCGCCTCGGACCCCGCTCGAGAGGATGACGACGCTGACGTCGGCGCTCGCGCGCCCCGCCGCGCCCCTGCGGCGCGCGTCCCGCCGAGGCGCTCGCGCCCGGCACCCGCTTCGCGCGGCGTCTTGCTCGATGTGCTTCGAGTACACGCAGCTCGAGCGCGACACGAAGGCTCCCGGCGTGTCCCTGCACGACATCACCGAGGACGTGCGTTCGGCCGTGTCTTCGGCGGGCGTTAAAAACGGCACGGTGACCGTCCTGAGCAGACACACCACCACCGCGGTGACCATAAACGAGGCTGAGCCGAGGCTGATGGACGACGTGCGCGTGTTCCTGCGTAAGCTCGCCCCGCCCGACGACTTTTACCTGCACAACGACCTGCACGTGCGCGAGGCGCCTCCGGACTGGCCCGGCGGCCCCGACGCGTGGCGCGCGCAGGAGCCCGAGAACTGCCACAGCCACCTGCTGAGCATGCTTGTGGGGAACTCGGAGAGCATCCCCGTGGTGGACGGGGAGCTGATGCTGGGCACGTGGCAGAGCGTCATGCTCGTCGAGCTGGACGGGCCCAGGACGCGCACCGTCGGCGTGCAAGTCGCCGGAGTCAAGTGAGACGCGCGTAAAACGACGTCCGAATGACATGACGTCGGAGCGCGACACGACTTCCGACTGTCCAATACATAGATAATAGATTCCGCTATTGGTAAGGTACGCCACCGCGTACACTACACACGTTCGAACCGAAGTTCGAACCGAAAGTCCCTCATCCGAACACCGTCACACCCATTCGTCTCATGATGTTCTGGCCCTTGAGCGCGTGCACGCCCACTGCGCCGACGTGCGCCGGGACGAAGAGCTGGTAGTAGTACCCCATCTGCTTATGCAGTTTGAACGCGCGCCCGGCGAGCTTCCCGTCGCTCTTAGACGCGCCGGGGATGACTGTGGTGAAGAAAGGCAAACCTTTCCCCCCGAAGTACCCCATGACGAACCCAGTGGCGGGCATACCGATCAAAAACGCGTACATCAGCGCGTGGCCCGCGGACGCGGCTGTTTGCTCGACAAACGAACCGGGCACCGCCGACGGGATCTTCGTCGTGACCCGCAACAGCAGACGAGGCGCGGTGAGTCCGAGGACTAAAAGCCCCAGACTCTTGTGCAGGAACATGTAGTCGCCCTTTTCTTTGCCAACGCTTCTCTGCGCGAGCTGCACGGTGGCGAACGCGCCCAGCGTGCCGCCGGCGATGAGCCAGTGCAGGTACCGCAGAGGCGCCGCGTACTGCTGCTCCAGAGCGGAGGCGGCCTCGGGGAGGGTGGACGCCGCGGCGAAGCCGCGCGCGCCCGGGACCGCGCGCGGCGCCGCGCGCGCGGCCGCGGGGAGGACGGCCGGAGGGAGGGGTGCCGCGCGCGCGGCGGTGCTCGCGACGGCGCGGGAGACGGCCGAGGCGAGCGCGGGCGTGAAGCGGGGCGCAGCCTGCCGGTGGATGACGGTCGATCGTGTTTCGGGGAAGAATCGCGATTGTTAGCGCGCTCCGCGATCGGCGTGGACGGCGCGCGGCCGTGGACGAGCGCGACCGAGAGGGGCGCGCGGACGGCGGAGCCGCGCTTCGCGTACCGCGGAGGTGAGCGCGGCGCGCGCTGTTTGGATACCGACGCGCAACATCGTGACGGTGCGCGGGAGCGTCTGGCTCACCAGACCCGAGGCTCGTTCGACTCGCGCGGGCGATCCGAGTTGGCACCCCGACGTTTGGACGAAGCGAAGAGACTCGCGCCTCTGCTGCGCCCTCGCGCCGGCGAGACGACCACCCCGACGCACACCGGGGCTCGCCATGGTCCATCCGGGCTCGTCGGCCGCCGCGGCGATGTCCCCCGCGAAGCACGCGGACGCGGGGTGCGTCGAGGTCGTGGCCCTGCAGCCCGTCGCCGTGGTGGACCACCTCGGCCGGCCCGTGTCCAAGGACTTCCTAAACCGAAACGTCGCCATCGGCGGCCACGAGCTGGGCGGGTCCGAGCGGGTCGACCCCGCGACGCTCGCGTCGCTGCTTTCGAAACTGGAGGCGGACGGCACGGACACGCGCGTTGTCACCAAGGCTGGCGGGTCCGCCGCGAACACCGCGCGGGGCCTCTCGCGCGGGTTCGGCGTCAGGGCGGGTCTGCTGGGCGCCGTGGGGGATGACCAGTGGGGAAACCTCTTCAAACAAGCTATGCGCGACGCGCGCGTCGACGTCTCGAACCTCTCCGAGAAACCGGGCGCGACCGGTCGGTGCGCGTGCTTCGTGGAGGAAGGGAGCGGGCAGAGGACCATGCGCACGTGCATGCAAGACGCCGTGCGTCTCGAGGCGCGAGAGATTCTCGGCCGCCTCGGAGACAGAGACAAAGAGGTCGTCGGTTCAAACCCGCTGCGCGGCGCGTCGTGGGTGCTCGTCCCGGGCTACGCGTTTTACGGCGCCGGGCTGGTGGACGCCTTGCTGTTGGCGGCGGCGGAGGCGAACTGCAAGGTGGCGTTGGCGTTGGCATCCTTCGAGATCGTGCGTTCGTTCGGGACCGAAATAGAGCAACTGTTACGCTCGGGACGAATCGGCGCGGTGTTCGCCAACGAGGACGAGGCGCGCGAGCTGACTAAGTACGCGGAGAAAACGCGTTTGGATGAAGCTGAAAGCTCTGACAGATCAAAGAAGAAGCGGAAAGCTCAAAGCGGTCCGATGGATTCGTCACCCGAGACCGCCGCGGAGGATGCGCTGGACGTGCTCCAGCGGTGGTCCAAAGAGTGCGTCGCGGTGGTCACGCTCGGAGACAAAGGGTGCGTCGCCCGGCGGTGGGAGCCCTACCATCAAACGCGCGTTTCGTGTGGGGCGGAGGAGGACATCGTCGCGCAGGACTCCACCGGCGCTGGTGATTTATTCGTGAGCGGTTTCCTCTACGGCCTGCTCCGCGGGGCGCCTCTGGATGAGTGCGCGGAGCTGGGTTGTTTGGCTGGCGCCGCGGCGACACAGAGCGTCGGCGCGGAAGTCAGCGATGAGGGATGGGCGTGGGTGCGCGACAGAAGAGAGGAGAGCGACCTACTGGTACTCTAGTTTCTTTCAAACGCGTTCAGACGTCTTCGCGTTTATTGTACTTCCGAGTACTCGTCGGCGGCGGCGCGTCCGGGTCGCGCCACTGTCCCCTCGGCCCCCACCCCGGGTTCGCCGTCGGGCCGTACAGCCAGTTGTTCTCCACGCCCGTCCCCGAGCACGCGGCGCACGGACACCGCCCTCGGCCGGCGCAGGTCTTGCAGTAGCTCAGCCGCGCGGGGGGGTCGCCGGGGAGCAGCAGCCCCGTCTTGCCTCGGCCATTGCACGCCTCGCAGGCGTTCCAGCTCATGCCGCGACACGACGCGCACCGCACGGGCTTGAGCTCGCGCGCGACCGCCGGCCACGCGAGCAGCGCCAGCGCCACGCCGCTCGCCGCGCCGGCGGCGAACTGCGCGGTCTCCCACGCCGTCCCCGCGCCGGGGACGGATCGCACCCGGGTCGCGTCTCGAGACAAACGGTGCCGACTCGACGGATAAGGGGAGACGCCGCGCGCGGGTCGCGCGGGAGCCGCCCGCATCCTCGCCGAGACCGCCGCCGCCCCGAGCTGTCACGCGACCCGCGAACGCGGAGTCTCGCGTCGAGCCGTGCGCGCTTCGGACGCGCGGGGGCGCTCTGGACGCGAGCGTACGAGCGCAACCTCGTCGTTCGGACCGCGTTTCGGTTTCAGGGAGTCAGGCATCTGTCAGGAGATGCGCAGACTTTCGTCGCCGGCACTCGCAGGACGACAACGACTTTCCCTTTCCCGAGGGTGCCACACGAGGGACGCGCGGGGATGGGGGACGACGCGGACGCAAAATGGCACCGCGCGCTTCTGAAGAAGCTGCGCAGCGCCGTGGCGGTGAAGACGCGCGTCGACGCGGGCGATGCCGCGAGTTTGCAGAAGTCCCAGGCGGGTAAAGGCACGAAACGCGCCATCGACGATGCGTTGCACGCGCTGAAGCAGGCGGGTCTCGGACGGGACAGCCCGCTCGTGCGCGCGGCGTTCGAAGCCGGCGCGCGGGAAGGCAAGACCGCGATGGAGAAAGCCGCGAAGCGCGGTCCGGACGGCGGCGCCGACGGGGTCACCCCGAGCAAGAAGCGCCTCAAGCGCGAGGCGCGCGCGGAGGCGTACGCCGAGGGCGGCGGCGGCGGCGGCGAAGCGAACGGATCGACGAAATCATCCTCTCGGTCTCGCGGCGAGCGCGCGTCTCGAGACCCGACGACCAACGAGGTGGGGCCTCGCAATCCGCACGTCTCCGGACATGTCTTCGCCGCGTGCAAGCGCGCGGTCTACGCGCTGCACGCGCTGGCGAAGGAGCCGGAGGAGAAGGAGTCCGCGCGCGAATCGAAATCTTCGTACGTCTCGCGCTTCGCCGCGGCGGCGGCGGCGGCGTCGTCGCCGGCGTCGCTCGTCGCCGCCGCCGACGCGCGCCTCGCGGGGGTCGCGCTGTGGTCGCTCGCGAAGACCAGCCGCAGGGCGATCGACATCACGAGCGTCGAGGGCACGAGCGTCACCGGAGACGCGGCAAAGAGCGAAGCGCGAACGACCGCGAACGACCGCCCGACGGAGACGACTTCGGCAGAGACGACGACGACGATTGTCGCGGCGACGTCTTCTTTGGCGATCGCCGTCTCAGAGCGGTTCGCCGACGTCGTACATACCTCGGACGCGCGCGGTGCCGCGACCGCGGCTTGGTCCGCCGCCAGCCTCGCGACGCACTCGCCCTCGTGCCTGGACCGATCCGTCGCGGCGCGCGTCGCGGGAAAGGCGCTGCGGCGGCTCAAAGAGGTGGCGGACTCGGCCGTCCCGCAGGACGCCGCGAACGCGCTGTGGGCGTGCGCGCGTCTGCGCGTCGCCGTCGACAAAGAGACCGCGACAAAGATGGTCGCCGTTTTGGTGGAAAATAATCTTAGCGAACGTACCGGAACGAACGTGAAAATAAACGCGAACCCCCGGGAGATGAGCGCCGCGCTGTGGGCGCTCGCGACGCTCCAAGGGGACGGTCTGTGTCCGGACGCCGGCGCGGTGGCTGCGCCCCTCGCCGCCGCCGCCGGCGCGGCGGCGCGCGAAACGGGGCGTTTCACGCCGCGGTGCGTGGGGGACGCAGCCTGGGCGTGCGGGAAACTGCTGTGTGGAGAAGATCCGAAAGAAAACAGCGTGGACAAAAAAGTCTACTCTGAGCATAAAAAAACGTTCGTCTCCGCGGTGTCTTCTTTGGCGCTCGCGGCGGGCGTTTTGGTGGAGGACGAAAAACGTCTCGGTTTGTTCCCGCCGCGGAACCTGGCGAACGCGCTCTGGGCGTGCGCGGCGTCGCGCGTGGACAAAAAGCTCGCCGAGCCGCTCGCGGCGGCGTTCTTCGCCACCGCGACGGCCGCGGGGCGCGCGGACGCCGAGCGCAAGAGGCGCGCGGTCGCGAAGGAGGCAGGAACGTTAAAGCCTCGGATGAACTCCCGCGCGGGAGGTTCCTCCGCGGAAGAAAACGACTTTTCTGACGACGAGGTTTCGTTTGAGGACGCGAAGCCGTCGCCGGACGACATCGCGTCGGCGGTGGAGGCGGTGGCGCTCCTGCGGCTGGAGACGGTGGACCCGGATCGCATCCGCGCCGCCGTCTCGAGCGCGCTCACCGTCCCCGCGGGCGGCGCGCGCGGCATCGGGTGGCGCGCCGCCGGCCGGCTCGAGCACGCCACCTTCGCCGCGCTCGGGTGCGGCCCCGCGCGATCGACCGTCACGGCGGAGGATGAAAACGTCTCGAAGCGGGACTGCGAGGTGCTTCGTCGGCTTTTGCGGCGCGGCGCGGCGGCGGCGGAGGAGGCGGACGCCGAGCGCCTGACGCTGGAGGAGGGCGCTTCACACGCGATGCTTGCCGTGTTGGATACGATCGTGACGAACGATGACGAACGAGGCTCGGAACGATCCATCCTGTGCGTCGACGACACCCAAAGGCTTCTGTCAAAGTCTCTGCGCGACCGCCGGTGGAAGGTGACGGCGTGGAACCGGTTCGGACGCGGCGAGCGGGTCGGGTCAGCGTGGCCGTCGGTTTCGAAAACCAAGTTCGACGCCGCCACGGTTCGGTACCCGCCCACGCGCGCCGCCGCGGAGATGGCGCTCGCCGCGGCGGCGGCGCGGACCAAGCCCGGCGCGCCGGTCTGGATCTACGGCGCGCGTTTGGAAGGCGTATTCGGCGCCGCGCGAGACGGAAAAAGTTTCCGCGACGTCTCCGTGGTTTTTGTTTCCCCATGCGGCGGTTTCGCCGTCGTCAAGGCGACGGCGAAACCGGCGGAGGATACGAAAACGCCTCATCTATCGGACGACGAAGACGAAGACGTCTCTAGGTTCAGAACGGTCACGACCCTGACTCTGCCTTCTTCCGACTCGACGACAGAAAAGACTTCGACCGAGACGGTGGAGAACTGGAGCGTCTACCCCGGGTTGTTCGCGGGGGGTGGGCTCGACGTGATGACCGCCGCGCTGCTTCGCGCGATGCCCGATCGGTTCCCGGTTCCAGAAAAAAGCAGCGAAAACGAAACGCCTTTCGCCGTGCTGGACTACTGCGCCGGCTCCGGCGTCCTGGCGGCGGCCGTGCGTCGTCGCGTCCCGTCCGACGCGGCGCTCACGCTGACAGACGCCGACGCCGTGGCGCTGCGCGCGGCGCGCGAAAATTTCGCCTCGCTCAAAAGGGGCGCGATGATTTGCGCGAGCGACGGTTTTTCCGGACTCGCGCCGCGCGCGACGTTCGACCTGATCGTGTCCAACCCCCCCGTGCACCTCGGTCTGCAGCCCGAGTTCACGGTGTTGCGGAGACTGGCGCGCGAGTGCGTCGAGCGGCTGAACGCGAAAAACCCACACGCCTCGTGCTGGTTCGTGGCGCAGAGGTACGTGCCGGTGGCGTCCATATGCGCCGACGCCGACGTCGAAGCGCGCTGCGTCTTCTCCGACGACCGCTTCGCGGTGTGGAAAGTCGCGAGAAGCCGCCTCCTCGGGGGGGAGGGGGCGGAGTCTCCCGGGAAGCAGAAGAAGCAGAAGAAGGAGAAGAAGGAGAAGAAGGCGTCCTCTGAGAAGGAGAAGAAGAAGTCCTCGAAGAAGGAGAAGAAGGACAAGGGGAAGTAGACTACTAGTGGTATGACATACCTTCGTACGTCTTTTTAACAACTCAAGAGTTGGTCCAGGGCTCGCGCGACGCCCTCCGGGTCGCCGCCTTCGTACGGCACCAAGGACTCAGGCTCGAACTCTGCCAGTGCCTGTTCTAAGTTGGCGGGCACGCACCACCGCAAGTGCCCTCTCTCCGCGAGCGCCTCCGCGAGCTCCGCCTGGTGGTTCCCCATCAGCCGCTCGTTCACCACCACCAGGCACGGTTTTTCCACGGCGAGGCACTCGAAGATGGAGCCCGCGCCCGCGTGCGTGATGACCAGGTCCGAGGCGCGCATCTCCGCCTCGAGGCTGGGCTTGAAGGCGAACATGGAAACCTCGAGCCCCGGCCTCGACACAAGGTTTCGAACCCGGCCCGACGCCTCGCCCCGGCCGAACTGCACCGCCACGGAGGTGAACCCGCGCGCGCGCAGGGTGGCCACCACCTTCGGTCGATCCAGCGCGGCGAGCAACGCGTCGAAGGATGTGGTCCCGACGGTCACGAAGAGACGCTTACCGCTCGCGGCGGCGGAGTTTGGCGTCTTGCTCGAGGCGGCCGCGTCCGTGGCCGCGCGTCCGCGGCCGCGCGGCGGCATGCGGGCGCGTCGCACGCGTGGGCGTCTGGGCCCGAGCGCGCGAGGCGCGGTCGTTTTGAGCGCGTTTTCTGAACTCGAAAACGTCCCGAAGATGATACAAAAACCGCCCCCGTGAAAAGGCGGGAGAGCAACGACGCCGCTCGTCACACCGGCGACGCCGCAGCCATGCCCACGTTCGACATGCTATGCGCCGAGAGCGTCGCCGACGCGGTTCTCGGCCGCGACGGCGACGTCGCGCGACGCCTCCGCGCGGAGACGGGCGCCTCCGTCGAGCTCCTCGTGCCCCCCCCGACCTCCCTCTTCGCGTTTGAACCCGAGGACGCGTTCGTCGCCCGGCGCGTCCCTCCCGACCGCGGCCGCGACGTGGCCGTGCGCGTGTCGTGCGACGACGCGCTCTCCACCGCGTTTTCGTGCCCCGCGCGCACGTGTCTGTTCCGCCTGCACGCGCGCCTAAACGCGGTGGCGCGCGACGAGAGAGCCTCTTTCCTCTTTCCCGCGTTCGAAGCGCTTCAGGCGTCCGGTGCGTCGTCGGGCGACTTTTTTGACGTCCAACGCGAGAGTTTTTTTCGCGTGTTGGCGCCTCGCGGCGCGTGCGATTACCGGTCCGTCCGTGAGCGCACGGGCGCGAGCGTTCGCGTCTCGCTGTACGCCCTGCGCGCGAACACGGACCTGGTCGTGATCGACCACCACGCGTCCGACGCGGCGTGCCACGTGGAGGCGATGCGTCGCGTCGTCCAGGCGCTCGGCGCGTTTCAGTCGGGGACGAAGAGAACATTCGGACGCGCGCGCGACGCGAACCAGGACGACTCGCTTCGCGGGGGGGGGCACTTGCCACCTCACCACCCGCCTCTGCCTCTGCATGTGCCACACGCGCAGTCGACAAGACACGTCGCGGAAAGGGCGTTCGAGAGGTACGGGCCTATCCCTCCGCCGCCGCCGAGACGCGCGAGACCTCCGCGCGACGCGACGACGCGTTCTTCGCGACGCGCCCGATTCTCCGACGGCGATCGATCATCACTCGAGCATCACTCGAGCACTACCCTGGACTCCGAGGTCGAACGACGACGACGGCGGTCGTCTGATGCGAGCGCCGATGCGAGCGAAAAGAGCGTCGTCGTGCACCTCCCCGTCCCGACGTCTCTGGTGCGTTTCGTCGTCGGGCGCGGCGGCGCGACGATTCAGCGCGTGCGCGCCGAGAGCGGCGCCAAAGTCAAACTGCACGACTGCGCGCCCGGCGCCGCCACGCGGTTCCTCGAGCTGGGAGGCGCGATCGATAAAGTGCAGGCCGCGCGAGCGCTCGTCGTGCGGTGCCTCGAACGCGTCGTCCTTCCTCCGGAAGACGACCAAGGCTTTTAGAACGAAAAGCTTTTTACTGTAGTGACTCGTGTTTCGCGCTTCTTTTTCGCGTCGTCGTCACAACCCAATCACACTAGTACCGTCGTAAACCTCGCGCCGGTGCGCCGCCTCGGTTTCGCTCTCGCTTCGTCCCGCGCTACGCGCTCGCCTTCGGCGCCCGCGGTCTCACGCCGCCTCAGAAGGTGAAGTTGATGCCCTTGCCGACGGTGAACCCCATGATCTCGAGCAGGCCCTTGCCCGCCACGAGCTCGACCAGGAGCAGGCTCCACCACCCCACCATGGACGCGCGCGAGTTCCACCGCTCGGCGTTCTCCACGAAACCGACCTTGCCCGGCTCCAGCACGGGCACGTAGGGGGGGGGAGGCACGCCGGGGGGGGTCGCGACGATACCCTTCAGCTTCTCCTTCTCCTGGTACTCGTCGATGGCTTTTTTGACGTCCTCCACCACGCCAGCCTTGGTGGTCAGGCGAGCGGCGCGGGGCGCGGAAACGCGCGCGGGCGCGGCGGCGCGGAGGGAAGAGCCGGCGAGCCTGCGGAGGGGATGGAAGACGGAGAAGACGCGGGGGTTGGTCCGTCAGAAACGCGAACGCGCGGCGCGGGGGACGCGCTGGCGTGTCGGAGCGCGCGCGCGCGGTGCGGCCACACCCGGATGTCGTCGCTATCCACGCTTTCGTGGCTCGGCGCGGCGCGCGATGGAGACGCGTGGGGGGGTACGCACCCGCGGCGGGCGGTGAGCGCCGTGGGGCGAACCGCGGAGGCGGAGATGGTCATGGCGGCCATTGTGCGTGCGTTCGTGCGAGGTGCGCGCGAAGTGGCGGCCGGAGACGCGCGCCGGCCGTCGTCGCTCGGTCGATTTTTTGGCTGTGGCCAAAAAAACTTCCGAGTCGCCGGATGACGTGTCGCGCTCGCGTGGCTCGACAAGTTGGTATCGGCTGTTGATTTCGATACCAGCGTTCGGGCACCCTTTTCGCTTGTTTTTTTTTTTTGCCTTTCAAAGCAGAATCTCGCGCGAGCACTCCGAGGCGCGCGCCCGCGCTCGCCACGATGTCCCCCTCGCGGCGCGAGTCCCTGCTCTTCCTGAACTTCAACCAGGACCAGGGATGCTTCGCGTGCGGCACGGACGCCGGGTTCCGGATATACAACTGCGACCCGTTCAAGGAGACGTTCCGTCGCCGGTTCGACGCGACGCCCGCCGGGGGCGCCGGGGGCGGCATCGGCATCGTGGAGATGTTGTTCCGGTGCAACATCCTGGCGCTCGTGGGCGGGGGCCGGAACCCCAAGTACTCCCCGAACAAGGTCATGCTGTGGGACGACCACCAGAGCCGGTGCATCGGCGAGCTCAGCTTCCGCGTCGAGGTGCGCGCGGTGAAGCTGCGACGGGACAAGATCGTGGTGGTGCTCGAGCACAAGATCTACGTCTACAACTTTTCCGATTTGAAAATCGTGCATCAGACGGACACCGTCGCGAACCCGAAGGGGCTGTGCGCGCTCTCCCCGACGCAGGGGAACACGGTGCTGGCGTGCCCCGGCCTGAACAAAGGCCAGGTGCGCGTCGAGCTGTACGACGTCGGCGCCACCAAGTTCATCAGCGCGCACGACGGCGACCTCGCCTTCCTAGCGCTGTCGCTCGACGGCGACCGGCTCGCCACCGCGTCGGAGAAGGGCACTTTGGTGCGCGTCTACGACACATCTAAGGCGACGCTGCTGCACGAGTTCCGGCGGGGCGCGGACCGAGCCACCATCTACTCCATCGCGTTTGCAGCCACGAACGAGTTCCTGGCGTGCTCCAGCGACAAAGGCACCGTGCACGTCTGGGCTGTGCCGAGGAGCGACGAAACGCGCGCGAGCGAGACGAACGACGACGAGAAGAAGGCGGCGGAACACGCGTCGTCTCACGCGAACGGACCGATGCAAAGCTCTGAAAGCCGCTCTGAAAAAACAAAGACCGACGCCGTGCTCGGTGTCGCGAACGCCGCTTTGTCCTTCGCCGCGGGGTTCCTTCCCGCGAACCTGGGTTTGGCGGGCGAGCGCTCGGTGGCGCAGTTCAAGCTGCCGGACTTCACAAAGTCGCTCGTCGCGTTTGGCCCGGAGCCTCAAACGCTCGTGGTGGTCACCGCGGAGGGCACGTACTACAAGGTGGCGTTCGAGTATGACCGCGAGGGCGGGCAGTGCACGCAGCGGGAGTTCGCGCGGTTCATGAAGAGCGAGATGCAGGAGGAAGAGGGCGGATGGGGCGCCGCCGAGGAAGCGGACGTGACGGACGCTTTGTAGACTACCGTAGTTTTTTTTTGTGACGCGTCAAGTGTTTCGTCAAACGCGCGACGCGAACATAAAATGCATTTCTGCCTCGTCAGCTCGTCGCGCATCCACTCGTTTCCCGCGCTCCGGAGGCGAAACGACGCGACATCTCGCCCGCGCGCGGAAGCGCCTTCCAGCCGCTACTCCCGCGAGCCCGCGAGCGGCGCGAGATGCGGACTGCCCCGCGCGACGCGGAGACGCACGCGGACGACCCGTTCGCGGCGCGCGCGCACGCCTCGCGCCCCGAGCGCCGCGTTGACGCCTGGCGGTCGCTTCACGACACGTTCGTGCGCGAGGCGAAGGAGGCCGGGACGGCGGGGCGGCCGAGGTGCCGCACGCTGTTCCTGGGAGACTCCATCACCGAGGCCATGCGGGGCAGCCAGTTCGGGGAGCTGTACGACGAGCTCGCCGCGCGCCGCGAGGCGTTCGAGTCCTCGTTCCCGCTGCGCGAGGCTCGCGCGTTCGGGGTCTCGGGCGATCGCACGCAGCATCTGCTGTGGCGCGTGCGCAACGGCGAGCTCGCGTTCCGGCACCCGCCGGGCGTCGTCGTGGTGTGCATAGGCACCAATAACCTGGGCCGGGACAACGACTCCGCAACGGACACGTTCCTGGGGATACGAGCTGTGGTGTTAGAAATCCTGCACAGGCTTCCAGGCACGCGCGTCCTGCTCACGGGCATACTCCCGCGCGGGCCCGGGCTCGCGCGCGGCGGCGAAAAAAAAAAGAGCGCGCGACGAGCGCTCCTCGCGCCCGCGCCCGGCGAGAGTTCGTTATACTCCGTTTCCGAAAACGAAAACGACGAAAACAACGACTTCGTCTCCAAGTACGCCCAGCCGGGCGTGCACACGTTTGCCATCGATACGGTAAACGCGAAGCTTCGCGCGCTCGCGAGCGGGTCGGGGGGGAGCGTGGGGTATTGCGACGGCTCTTCCGCGTTTCTCGTCGTCGACGAGAAGAACTCTTCCGACGTAAAAAAATACAAAATCCACGCGCCTTTCATGCGCGACGCCCTGCACCCCACCGCGGAAGGCATGCGTGTTTGGTTCCAAACGCTCGTTCCCGCCGTGGAGGCGCTGCGCGCCGCGCCGGCGCCGCTGGAGAGCTGGTACGAGGGGTCCCGTTTATTGGGCGACGAAACCGATGCTCGAAACGGCTCGCTGCGTTCGGTTGACGAGGGCGTGCGCCTCGCGCTGAGCCGGCTCATCGCGTGGTCGCCGCACGCGCTGTGCGTGTGCGACGTGCGCGAAACCGACGCGCCCATCGTGTTCGCGAACGACAACTTCTTCACGCAGACCGGCTACGGCGCGGAGGAGGTGCTCGGGCGCAACTGCAGGTTCCTGCAGGGGAAGGGCACTGACTCAAAAACGGTGGCGGAGATGAGAGAAAAAATCTCTAATGGCGAGGAGTTCTCCGGCAGAGTGCTCAACTATCACAAGAACGGCGTCCCGCTGATGAACTCGCTGGTCATGAGCCCCCTGAGAGACTCGAGTGGGAACGTGAGCCACTACATCGGGATACAACGGTTGGCCACTGTGCAGGCGCTGCGGGACGCGCCCGCGGAGTACCAGCACAGGGCGGCGCTGTGACGAAGCGAGACGTCGTCGTCTCGCGACGCAGCGGCGCGAAGAGTCTTCAACTACATAGGTAGATAGTCCTACTGACGAATAGTTACGTGATGGTATGTGTACGTGTAAATCACAACGAACGCGTCGTTTAAAAGCGCCAGGAGACACGCCTACTGACGCTCACGCAAACGACGAAACGCTCACGAAAAAACACTTACGCCTCGTCGAGCGCGTCGACGCCGGGGAGCACCTTACCCTCGAGGAGCTCGAGGGACGCGCCGCCGCCGGTGGAGATGTGCGACATCTTGTCGGCGAGGCCCGCAGCCTCGACGGCCGCGACGGAGTCACCGCCACCGATGATGGTGATGGCGTCCAGGGAGGCGAGGGTGTCGCACACGCCGAAGGTGCCCTTGTTGAACGCCTCCATCTCGAACACGCCCATGGGGCCGTTCCAGATCACCGACTTGCACTCGGCGAGCTCAGCCTGGAACGACTTGAGCGACTCGGGACCGATGTCGAGGCCCATCCAGCCCTCGGGGATCTCGTCCACGGAGACGGTCTGCGTGGCAGCATCCTCGGCGAACTTGTCCGCGACGATCACGTCCGTGGGCAGCAGGAGCTTGACGCCCTTCGCCTCGGCGGACGCCATCAGCTCCTTGGCGAGCTCGATCTTGTCATCCTCGACGAGGGACGAGCCGACATCCTTGCCGAGCGCCTTGTAGAAGGTGAAGATCATGCCACCGCCGAGGATCACCTTGTCCGCCTTGTTGAGCAGGGTCTCGATGACGCCAATCTTGGAAGACACCTTGGAGCCGCCCACGATCGCGCAGAAGGGGCGCTCGGGGTTGGACACGGCGCCGTCCAGGTAGTCGAGCTCCTTCTGCAGGAGGAAGCCCGCGACGGAGGGCGAGAGGAACTCGGTGACGCCCGCGGTGGAGGCGTGCGCGCGGTGCGCGGTGCCGAAGGCGTCGTTGACGTACAGGTCGGCGTGCTCGGCGAGCTGCTTGGCGAAGTCCTTGCCGTTCTTCTCCTCGTCCTTGTAGAAGCGGACGTTCTCGAGCAGGCACACGGAGCCGTTCTCCATCGCCGCCACGGCATCCTTGACGACGTCGCCGACGCAGTCGTCAACCTTCGTCACGGGGCACGAGAGGGACTCGGAGAGGCGCGCGCCGACGGGGGTGAGGCGGAACTTGTCCTCGGGGCCGTCCTTAGGGCGGCCCTGCGTTCAAAAAAGAAGAGGGTCGAGGGGGTTGTGCGAGGTGAGCGTGAGGTTCCGCCGCGCGACCGCTCGCGAAAAGTCGTTGGAAAAGGTAACAACGCGGTTTTCGCGGTTTCCGAGGCGCGTCACGTGGCCGGTCGCGGAGTTTCGCGACGGATAGGCGAAGCCAGGTCGGATCGGCCGTGCCGACGCGTGTCCCCGCGCGGCGCACGGGGTGGCGCGCGGTGTGGGCTTCCAGCCCGGATGTCCAACGATGAACGTTTATGAATCGGCGATCGGGTCGTTTCGCGTCCGCGTCGTTCGCGTCGCGCGCGGCGCGCGCTTCGCCGGCGCGCGATCTATCCGCGATGGACGTGTTTCGGGGCATGCGGATAATCAATCGCCGAAACGCGGGACGCGCCGGATTCGCGCGGGCGGTGCACTTACGAGGTGGGAGGTCACCAGGACCTTGGCACCGTTCTCGACGAGGTACTCGAGGGTGGGGATGGCGGCGCGAATGCGCGTGTCATCGGAGATGACGCCGTCCTTGAGGGGGACGTTCAGGTCGCAGCGCACGAACACGACCTTGCCCTCGAGATCGGCCTTCTTGAGGTCGCCGACGGACTTCTTCTTGGCCTCAACCTTGAAGGCGGCGCGGGGGGCCTTGGCCACGGCGCGAGCCTTGACGGAGGACTTGGCGAAGAACGCCTTGGAGGAGAGCGCGGGCGCGGCGGCGGTGAAGGCGGCCATCTTTGCTTGGATGTACGGGAAGATGAGCGGTGCGGATTGTGATCGGAACGCGGGGGCTCGAAACGTTTTTCGGCGCCGGAAACTCAATCCCGTGCGTGCCAGGTCACCGCCGGAGCGACTGGCGGGAAGCGCCCGAATGCCAGCTGGCTTTCGAAAACGATTGGAGATGCAATTTGATGACGAAACGGGCGTGATCGAAATGTATCGCGAGTGGGCAATCAGTCTATAAAAAGATAAAAAGATGTAGACTCCTGAGCGTAAAAGAGTCGCCGTCGGTAGTTACTCACGTCACCTTCGCTTTTACTCCTACGGCTTCACCACCTTGCGCAGCAGCACGAGCCGGTCATCGTCCGTGAACCGCACCGTCGAGTCGTGCTTCGGCAAGAGTTCCACGGCTCCGCTCCCCCACACCACGCCGAGGCACATCGACCGCTCGCCGACCGCGCGCAACACGATTGTTCTCACGACGCCGAATTTCATCGACACGTTCAAAGGCACGTACTCGCGCGCGTCGACGTTGATTAAACCGCCGCTCGTCTCTCTTTCGTCGAACAACTCCGATCGGGCGGACTCGATGTGCGGGTACGCGAGCGTCTGCACGAGCGCGCGCGCGTTGACGGCCATGTTGTTCACGAAATCAGGCTCGAACTCTAACCGTCGCTCGCCGGAGACGAGTTTCGCGAAACCCGAGCGGTGCGGCGCTAACGCGAGCTTCGCCGTGAGGTCCTCGGTGTTTTCGCCAACCACGTGCATGGGGGGCGCGTTCGCTTTATCTTGGCACAGCTTTCTAAGAAGCAGTATGACGTTCAGAACGCGCGTGTCTCGATACTTGCCCGCCAGCCGGAAGTTCGCCTGCGTCCCGAGAACGATGCACCCGTCGATCTGGTTCTCGTCGATCACGGGCTTTAACACCGCCATCTGCGCGGCGTCGCCGACGACGTGTTTGACGGAAACGCCGCCGGCGACGTCGTACGACCCGGCGCCTTTTTTCGACGCGCCGATGGCGGCCATGAGCTTGGCGAACGCCTCGTCGGGAACCTTGTTGACGAAGATGATCGCGCTCCCGGGAAGACGCTGGCTCGTGATCTCCTTGATGCGGCCTCCGAGCCGCGCGGGGTACTGCTGCCACACCGGTCGCCAGCCGCACACCAGCAAAGTGCGCTTGCGCTTGGAGTTGGTCAAGCCGTGCCGCGCGCGGTTCGCCTCGATGTCGGGATGCGCCTTCATGAGCTTCGCGGCTTCCTCGACGTACCCGGCGAACGCGGAAGACATGCGCATCGAGCAGCGCGGCGTGGGTCTAGGGCCCACGAAGATCAGCAGGTCCTCTCTTTGAATTTTTACGTTCATGTCCGGGCACAGCCCGAAGCCTTTTTCGAGCGCCTCCTCCTCATCCATCCCCGGTCTTACGATGCCGATGAACGCCGCCGCGCTGAACTGCTTGCGCATCTCGCCGAAGGTCTGCCCGACGCACGCGCCCATGGCGTTGAACGGCCCGCTGCGAATGTTCTTGGCCTTGCGCCGGCGGATCGCCATCCCCTCGAAGTCCAGCATGTCCAGCAAAATCGCGCTCAGACCGGGCTGCGCCGCGCATTTGAACATGAGCGAGTTGGAGAACTTTGATAAGTCCACCGGGAAAATCACCTGTCGCCCGTCGGCGTGCGCGAAGCACGCCGCGTCGACGTAGTCGCTCGGGTGCGACATCTGTAACACGATTCGCAAGTCGGGGTGCGGCATCGCGCGGCCGTTCTTCGTGGCGTACGGGTTGGTGAAGATGACGTACCGCAGCGCGAGAGACGTTCGGAGCGTCGCGCCGTTCTGGATCGTGCCCTCGGATTCATCCTCCTCGACTTGGTCCTTCTCGGACATCATCACCAAGATGGCCGCGGCGCGGTGCGCGCCGACGCGGAGCAGGTCCGAGACGTCCGTGGGTGACCCGACGCGGCATATGATGTCCCTTCCTATTCTCGTGCGGCGCGGGTTTATGCCCCGCTCCGCCAAAACGCTCTCGAGCATCTCGTGCATCTCGTTTTTGTCGTGTTGGTCCGTCATGATCACGATGTTGCTCGCCGCGACGCTCGTGGAGGGCGGGTCGACGATCATGAGCAATTTGAACAGCGGTAGGAGTCGGGGAAAAAAATACAGCACACCCAGCGTTCGCCGTTCGTTCCCCATCTGGTACTGCCGTCGTAAAAACGCAATCTGCACCACCGCTCGCAGCGTGGCTTCGTTCCAGCCGAGAATCAAAGTGTGCCCGGTTTCGGCGACTTTCGTCCTTCCCGACCCGACGGCTTCGAGGCCGGCTTCGATGCCGGCGGTGATGAAACCGACCACGATGGCGAACACGATCAAGCCGAAGAGCACGAGGAACGAGTAGATGTACCGCAGGTAGGTGTCCGCGGGCGTGTCCGTGTCCGGGCCGCCGGTCATCACCAGGTGCGCGGCGAGGTACACGCCGTCCCACCACGAGTCGAAGCCGAACACCTCGGCGTCAGACACCCTGTTCGCGAGCAAATGCCACCCGGCGCCGGCGGCGCCAATCACGACCGTCGTGTTCGCGATGAGTAGGAGGAAGGGGTAGTTCGGGTTCGCCGCGATGCGGTTCTCGAGCCCGTACGTGACGTGCTCCAGAACCGTCACCGGGCCCAGCGTGTTCGCGGGAGAGCCCGCGGCGGTGCGCGCGGCCTCATCCGCAGCCGAGTCGAGGCCCTGGAACTTGGACGCGCGAGTCGAGTCGGGGGCCACCTTGGCGGAGTCCATGCCACCGCGACCCATGGTCCCGGAAGCGAACGGATGGAGGGCTGCGCTCCAGCGGTGGACGCAGCGGCCACGAGACGCCGCCGCGACGGGCGGAAACCCGCCTCGCGCCGAACCGCGCCGCACCGAGTGAGACGAACGATTGATTCGTCCGACAGCATCCGAGCGCGTTCCGGAAGCGGAACCTTTTTCGATTCCAGACTGGCGTCTGCGCGAAAAGAGGTGACGCCCCCTCTTTTATTTGACAAAAGTCGGTGACTAAATACTTTGTTGTACAAATTTCGAAAAAAACGTGTCACGCTCGTCGCGACGCCGAGTCGCTCCGACCGCGCGTCTCTCGCGGCGCCACACATCGCGGCACCGGGACGGGTTCGAGTCCACGCACCGTGCGATGACATGCCTACTAGCTAGCTATTCTATAAAACAACGCTCCTTTTGGATCACGTACGGCGTTCGAGTCTCCTCTTTCCAACTCCGGTTTCGTCTCGCGCGTCCCTCCCGAAAAACGCGACCCCCGCCGCCGCGACGAACGCGGCGCACGACACAAAAACGGCGACGTCCGTGCGCGTCGCGCCGCGCCGCACGACCCAGCCCGCGTTTTTGAGCTTCTCGCCCGCGCGATCGGCTCTCCTCCCCTCCGCACGAGCGACGTGCTGCCTGAAACGCACGCGCGCAGCTAACGAAGCCGCCTTTTCGCGTCGCCACCACGCGGCGGCGGCGGCGGCGTCGTCGGCTCGCGCGCGCGCCAAACGCTCGCGGCGCTTCAAGTCGCTCTCGCCGTAGTACTTTTGTTGGGAGCTTCTTGTTCCGTTCGTTCGACCCGCACGAAAGTCGTTGGCGTACGTCTCGAACCCGCTGAAGTTGTTGAAGTCGTTGGAAGAGTGCTTGGTTGAAGCGGCGTCGCGCTCGGCGCGCAGCGCGGCGTCGTACGCGGCGCGCTTGGATCCGTCGGAGAGCACTTCGTGCGCCTCGGAGACGCGCGCGAAGCGCCCGGGCTCGGCGTCGGGGTTGAGGTCGGGGTGGTATTTTTTCGCGGCGTCGCGGTACGCGCGCTTGATCTCGGCATCGCTCGCGTCCTCGGGGACGTCGAGAAGCGCGTACAGCGTCATCGGAGAGGATCGCGGTTCCGAGCGAGCCGTGGTTACGAAAAACGCGCAACCGCCGCGGATGGGCCGAAAGCGCCTTACAGACGCGGGCGCCGACTCGACGACCCGGCGCGCGGGCGAGAGCGCCGAACGGGGGTCGAGCGCTGCGTCGCGAGGGCGAGGCTCTTCCTCCTTCGGCGTCGCGGGGCGCCCGTCACCGACCCGGCATGGTGCTGATGAGACCCGGGGGGCGGGGCTACCCGCGCGTGCAAGAGTGCGGTTGGATGGAGTCTGTCGCGACGTGAAAAAACTCGTCTTTTCGCCGCCGACTGTCAGAAGTGTCGGCTGGACCTAGAGTTCGGAAGCACTCCGATTCTGAAAACAATCGCTTCGTCGGCGTCGTCCGGGCATTGACTGACGCGCATCGACACGCGCGCCGCGCGTCGACACGCCCGCGCGTCACCCCTTTCGCCGCGAAGGTACCTCGAGACCCGCGTGTCCCAGGAAGCGCTCGGCCGGAACCATGGGGCGCAATCCCAAGAAGAAATCCAAGGGCGGCGGCGGCGGCGGCGCCTCGAAGAACGACTCGGACGACGAGTGGGAGGAGGGCATCACCACCATCACGGGCGAATCCGAGGACGAAGACATGATGGAGGACGGAGAGGACGACCCGGACAGGTGAGCGACGAGACCTCCACCTCGAGCCGCGCGCGCGCGCGCGCGGCCGAACCTTTTCCCCGGCGCGCGGCGTCTCGATTCGGCACGACACGAGACGCCGCGTGTGTTTTTTTTCTTATAGCCGGCGACGGCGGGCGCGGTCCCTCGTCCCATACGCGTCCCTCGTCTCTTGTCACCCCGCCTTTCCCGGACGTCCCCGCCGCACCGCAGACGCGCGTTGATGATTCCATAAATAATCTGTCAATCCCCTGATCCACGGATTTGAAGAGACACTCTTATGGTGCCCTTCCACTGAGCGGTCTGCGCGGCGCGGCGACGTCGGTTTTTTTTCCTCTCCGGAGACTCTCCGTCTCCGCTCCCTTCCGTCTCTTCTCCCCGAACCTCGCTGACTTTTTCTTTGTGCGACGCATTAAACTCCAGGATGGACGACGGCGCGCCTCGTCGCCCCGAGGTGTGGCGTCCCGGCGTCGACGGCATGGACGAGGACGAGGAGCTGGAGTACGACCCCACGGTGTACGACTGCTTGCACGCGTGGTCGCTGGACTGGCCGTGCCTTTCCTTCGACGTCGTGCGCGACGAGCTGGGCGAGGACCGCACGCACTTCCCGCACAGCATGTTCATGGTCGCGGGGACGCAGGCTGTCTCCGCGGAGCAGAACGCGCTGGCCGTCATGCGCCTGACGCGCCTGAAGAAAACGCGGCGCAAGGAAAAAGACCCCGCCGGCGACCCCGACGACAGCGACGCGAGCGAGAGCGACAGCAGCGACGACGAGGGCGGCGCGCTCGGCGACGGTCCGCTGCTTCGCGTGCGGAAGATCGCACACCACGGCGCGGTGAACCGCGTGCGGTGCATGCCGCAGCGCTCCTCCATCGTCGCCACGTGGTCCGACGCCGGCGTCGTGCAGGTCTGGGACACAGCCAAGCAGCTGGGCGAGCTCATGTCGGCGGTGGACGACGACGCCGGCGACGCGAGCGTCGGAAAGAGTCTGGAAAAGAAAAACGTCGCGGCGCGCGTCGCGCCAAAGTTCGCGTTCACCGGCCACGGCGACGAAGGCTACGCGATCGACTGGTCGCCCGTCGTGGAAGGGCGACTCGTTTCGGGTGACAACCAGGGCGTGATCCACGTCGCGGAGCCGCGCGAAAGCGGGTGGGCCGCGGACGCGAGCGGCGCACGACGAGGCGGGCACGGCGGATCGTCCGTGGAGGATTTGCAGTGGTCGCCGGCGGAGCGCGACGTGTTCGCTTCGTGCGGCGCCGACGGACGCGTCTGCGTGTGGGACGCCCGGGTTTCCAACTCCGGTTCCGGTGCGCCCGCGCTTTCCGTGCAGGCGCACGGGTGCGACGTGAACGTGATGTCCTGGAACAATAAGGTGAACTACATGCTCGCCACCGGCGCCGACGACGGGGGCTTGCGCATCTGGGACCTTCGCGCGCTCGCGTCGGGCGCGTCTACCGACTCTAAAGACTCCTTCGTGGCGAACTTTCAGTTCCACCGCGCGCCGGTGACGTCCGTGGAGTGGGCTCGGTTCGACGGCGCGATGTTAGCGTCCTCCGCGGCGGACCACACCGTGTGCGTGTGGGACCTGGCGGTGGAGCGCGACGCCGAGGAGGAAGCGGCGGCGATGGCGGCGGAGGGGAACAACGCCGTCGCGCCCGAAGACCTGCCGCCGCAGCTCATGTTCGTGCACCAGGGTTTGCGGGACCCGAAGGAGATCCACTGGCACCACCAAATCCCGGGAATGTGCCTGACCACCGCCGCGGACGGGTTCAACGCGTTCAAGGCGTACAACGTCGGGAACGAGGTGGCGTAGGTAGCGCAGTCGTCTCATAAAGCCGTCGCGAAACATTCGTTCACTTTCGCACCCGAAACGCTTCGACCCGAGTTCGCGCACGTCGATCATCACACTGCTGCCACGTGTGCCTGCGCACTTTTCCAAAAAACCGAAGGTATTATCCGAGGGGAGGATCTTCGAAAACCTGACGCCCCCTCTCTCGGCCCGCACTCGCACGCACGGAGGGCGCTCGACGGCGCGCGATGTCTCCGTGCGCGCGCGTGGATGCCGCCGCGGGCGCGCGCGCGGTGGTGTGCGCGGCGCGGGGGGGCGCCGCCTCGGGCTCGGGGCGCCGTCCGCGGACGCTCGCAAAGTCGACGTGGACGCGACGTGTCGAGTCGATCCGTCCGCGCGCGGGACCGGGAGACGACGAGAGCACGACGTTCACGTTCGAGACGTCGACACCGAGACACGCTCCGACAACGCGCGCTCCCCCGGCGCACTTCATGCGCTTCGACGTGGTCAAGACTCTGCGCGTGCCCGTCTCGGAGCCCGCGGCGGTGCGCCGTTTAGATGGCCGGTCCTCCGAGTCGCTCGAGCGGTGGATCGCGCGCCCCGAGAACGTGATGGGCGTGGTGTTCGACGACGGCGGCGTCGAGGAGATCGCGCCCAACCTTTGGCGCGTGTTGGTTCTCCGCTTAGCGTTCCTCGACTGGGAGCTGTGTCCCGAGTTCGACCTCGCGATTCTGCCGGACGCGGCGACGAAGCACGCGTCCGGCGTGCGCATGCGGAGCGACGCGCTGCGTCTGGCGAGCGAAGAAAAAGCGAAAGCGGCGTCGGAGTCGAACGGCGCGCCGCGTAAAAAAAAAGCGCCGCCGGGGTTCGCGGACATGACCGTGTGGAGCGACATCGAGACGGAGCTGTACGTGGCGCGCGGTACCGGGGGGCTGGACGGCGGTGGCGCCGTCAAGGGCACCACCGCGGTGTGCGCGGACCTGCGAATCACCGTCGCGGCGGACGTCCCGTGGGCGCTGCGCGCGATTCCGTTTTTCCAAAACGCGGGCGAGGCGGCCATCGGCTCGTCCATCGACGGGGTGGGGAAGTCAGCCAGGGCGCGCGTGCAGGCGGCGTACGAGGCGTGGGTGGAGGAGCGCGGCGGCGGGAACGGAGACGGGGGGTGTGGCAAGGAAACCGCCGCGGAAACCGCCGCGGTCTCCGGGAGAGGGGAGCGAGCGCTTTGAAAGACGTTCGCGTCGTTTTGGAACGACCCTTTATTTCGTGCGCTTTTTCGACAGCTGTGCGACACCTTTTGCCAAAACACCTCACGGTCTGTGACCCCCGAAACGCGCTCGAATCGTACGAATCGCTTCGGCCTCGAGCAACGACCTGTCGTTGCGCGGAATCGGCGGGTCACTTCCACGACGCGTCGACGCGCGTGGGTGGTCGCGCGGAGGCTCGAGGCTGCCATGAAGAAAGACGTCATCCCCGAGATCCCGGAAGACCAGCGCGCGATGTTCCCCGTGGACCCGCGCATCCTGGTACGTCGCGCGCCCTCGCGTGATTTCGTCGCCATCCTCTAACGCGGCGTCACCCTCGTTTTCACGCGCGTCGGTGTCGAGACGCGA
>ENA-OUOG01000904-OUOG01000904.1-marine-metagenome-genome-assembly--contig:-NODE-904-length-36402-cov-5.009030_pt1 | contig 36402 bp, 20 predicted proteins | sample MGYA00248635_ERZ508505 | MGnify/ENA primary metagenome ERZ508505 (study PRJEB26176, sample SAMN06267871) | marine metagenome | isolation source: Saanich Inlet, British Columbia, Canada | place: Pacific... | reverse complement strand
GCCTCGCGCGCGTCGCTGTGCGTGCCGCGCCCGAGATCTAAGATTCGAAAACGTGGTCGTCGTTGTTCGTTTTCGTCTTCGTCACATTTCGCGCGATTTTCTTCAACTTGGACGCGCCGTCGGCGGCTGTTTGTGTGGTACTACGTTGTCGCGGCGCTCGTCGCCTCTCGTTTTCGTCGAATATAAGCTAGCTACTATCGAGGGAAGCGCATCGTCAACGTCTCACCCGCACGACCGCCGCCGCGGTGCGGCGGCGCACCATCTCCATGCCCGGCAGCTCCTCCCACTCGCCGTCGCCGGCGTCGCCTTTCCCGCCTCCGCCGACTGGGAACCGGAACGCGGCGCCGGTCCACCGTCCCTTGGTCGACCCGCCGATCGCGTACACCCACCCCTCGTGCGCGGCGGCGGTGAACCCGTACCATTCCGGCAACGGCAAATCGGCCAAAAACGCGTAGGTGTCGTCGTCGGCGTCGTACCGCCACAAGCCGCCAACCTCCGCGCCGGACCGCGCGACGCCGGTTTCTTTCTTCTCCTCCGCGGCGCGCGCCGCCGCCCTCGCGGCGTTCCCCTCGGCGACGGCGTCGTCCTCGGTCGCGCCTCGCGCCAGCGCGGCGAGACGCGCGGCTTCGCCCGCTTTTCGCGCGCGCTTGTCGATCCGGTTCGCTTTCGAACGCGTCGTGGGAACCGCCTTCGCGGACCCGCCGGAGGACGCGCCCCAGGTCAACACGTACACCGCGTCGGCGCGTCGGTCGGCGTCGTCGACGCAAGCGCACGCGCACGCGCCTCCCGCGGGAAGAGGGGACACGGGTTTCCACGCGTGAGATGAAGCGGATGAAGACGACGAGCCGACACCGCGTGAACCTTCGTCCGACACTCTCGGAACCCGAAACGTCTCCGCGGAATCCGTCGGCCCGACGTTCGGGTCGTCGCTCGTTCGCCCGCCGAACACAAAGAGCCGCCCGTCGCGCAGACCCGCGGCGGCGTGCAATTTTCGCGGCGTCGATAAAGGGGGAAGCGAGCGCCACCGCGATTTCAAGTCGGCGTCGCTCGGAACCCACCCGCGACCGCCTTTCAACGATCGCGGGTCGGCTTTCGAATCGCCGAACACGGAGAAATCGTCGGAGAAAGCAAACGCGTCGTCGAGGATGAGCGCGTCCGCCGCGCCGGTACACGAGTCGCCGTCGCCCCAGCCGCCGATCAAGTAAATACCCCAATCTCCGGTGGCGCACGCGGCGACGGCGTGGCGAGCTTCGGAGACGAACCCGCGGGGTTCCCATGATGATCCTAAACCTTCGCCGGGGGTTCCTTCGACCCGCAACGCCTCCGCGTCGTGCAGGTTGCTTCGCACGCCTCCGCCTCCGACGGCGAACACGACGTTTCCCGCGGCGGCGACGCCGTGCGAGCCGCGCGGCGCGTTCAGACGCGGCGCGCGCGACCACGTCAACGTCTCCAGGCACAGACGCTCGACCACCCCGACCGTCTGCCCGCGGTTCCGACCGCCCACGCAGTAGACGTACGCGGAGGTTCCGGAGGAATCGCCGGAGGTTCCTCCGGAGGTTCCTCCTGACGTGCCGTCGTTCGGGTCGCGCGTCGGCGGCGCCGCCGGCGCCAACCCCGCGGTTCCCGCAGCCTCCTTCGCCGCCGCCGCCGCCTCGGCGCACGCCGACGCCTTGTGCCCCTCCTTCCCGCACCAGTGGCACGCGGTGTGGTTCAGAAAGCACGTCCCCTGCTTCAGACGCAAACACCCAGCCTCCGCGTAGTTGTGGAACCGGCATATCTCCACCTCCAGCGCTCCCTCGCCCGACGACGACTTTGAGACGAAAACCTTCTTGGGGTACCGAAGGGGGTACCGCGCGAAGGCGAGGGAGGCCGGCGCGGCGTTCCGCGACGTGCTTTTCGACTTGTGCGACGAGCGATTTCGCGCGGCTTTCACTTCCGAGGCGCAGACGGAGAGCCAGAACGACTCGGGGAGTCGCACGATGGGTCCCTCTCCGTTAAGAGCCTTCAAACCGAGACTCTCCGCCTTCTCCGCGAGAGCTTCGCACTTCACGGCGACGAGTCTAGGACGTTTGCCGTTTGCGTTTCGTCCTCCGGCGATCACCGGTAACGCGCGAACGAGCGCCTCGGCGGCTCGGACGCCGCCTATGTCCACGAAGACGCAGTCCGGGGACTTCTTCGCCAAGATATCCGCGAAGAAGGCGGTGTCTTCCAAGACGTCCAGTCGCTCGAAGGTGATCCCGGGGTACTTAGCGCCGCTCAGACGCACGAAATCGGGCGACACGTCCAAGCCGGTCACGTTAGCTTCCGACCCGACAGCTTTCGCCATGCGTTTCGTCGCGTCCCCGTGCGCGCTGCCGACGTCCACGCACACTTCGCCCGGTCTCGGCGCGTCCCGCGCGAGGCGGCGGAACGTGTCAGTCGAACGCGCGAGCAGAACCACGTCGGTCAAGCCCCTGAACGTCCCGGGGTCGCGCGCCTCGCGCGCGTCATCTTCGGTCGGCGGTCCACCGCCGCCGCCGCTTCGCGCTCGGTCGCCGGGTTCGGGAACGAGGTGGAACGCGTAGCCCTCGAGCGCGGACGTCGCGGCGGCGATCGCGGCCACCTCCGCGGCATCCGCACCGGGCGCCTCGGTCGCCATCCCGACGCGTCCGCGCGACGCGCGCGACGCGGTATGGGAGGAGACGAAAATCGGTCGTCGCTCGCGCGCTGCCCACTCTCATCTCATTCGGCGTGGCGCGAGACGCGGTCGGGTCTCGTGCGCGGGCGCGATGGCGTCGTTCCCGCCGCCGCCCGATTTCTACAAGCTTTACGGGCGCGATGAGGAGGCGCCCAAGCCTCCCCCCCCGGTGGTGGGGTCGTACACGGCGTTCGGGGCGGAGCACAGCACGGAGTTCGTCGAGCCCCCCTTCGGGCAGAGCATGATGTACCGACGAGACGGCCCGGGCGTGGACTTGCGGGAGGAGCTCAAGTCCCTGAACAAAGAGCTGCTGGAGCGGTTCATCGCGCTGACCAACGACGTGATAGAGAACCCGTCGGCGTACGAAAGGCGAGTGGAGGAGATCACGCTGCTCTTCAACAACATGCACCACCTCCTGAACGCGATCCGCCCGTCGCAGGCGTACGCCACCTTGGAGCACGTGCTCATCGAGCAGCTCAAGCAGAAACGCGAGCGGCTGCAGGCTGTGCGCGACGCCGCCGCCGCGGCCGAGAGCGCCCTGGAGAAGACACCCGGTGAGCTGGCGAAGGCGGTGCAGGAGGCGACAAAGCGCGCGGAGGAGGCCAGGGCGGGAGCGGCACCCATGGCCGTGGGCGATTGAAAGAAAATGTTTCGACTCACGTAGGGCTGTTCGGTTGTGCGCGGCGACGGAAATCGCGCGGGGGCGACGACGTCGAACGCCGCCGAAGCGTTCATCGCTCTAATGATAATACACTCGTTAGAGTTAATAGTCTACGCTCACGTCCACGGGTAGAACGTCGGGAACAGCAACGCGCCGAGCAGAAAAAACGACGTCGAGTACGTCGTCACGCCGCGTCGCCAAAACGTCCTCGTCTCTTTTTCGTGACCCGCCGCGCTCTTTTTTGTTCGCGCGAAAAGCCGTTCGCGCTCCGCCTCCGCGAACCCCTTCTTCGCGAGGAACCAGTAAACGCCCGGCGTGACGCTCAGGAAACGCGTCGTGACTTGCACGTGCATCGCGAGCAGAGCCACGGCGCTCATGACCGCCCACTTGAACAGGTACGGCCGAACGCGAGGGGAGAGCATCCAAGCGTCTTCGTCGACGTCCGCGTTGCCTCGCGCGAAATCGCGGGAAAGGTTTTTTGTTTCTTTTTCGCCGCCGAGGCGGAGGCTTCGGCCTTCGCGCCTCCGCCGCGAAACGCTCGAACCCGAACGCGTTCGGTTCGCGCGCGCCTCGTCCGCCTCCCCGGCTTCGTCGTCTGACGACCTTTTCGCGCTCTCGTCACGCGCGTTCCCAACACGCGCGCGTCCCGAAAAAGCGTTCCACCAGCTCAAACCGGCGTTCGCGCTGACGAAAAGCGCCGGCGCGGCGAGGAGGAAGTTTGGGATCTGTTTTGACTCGTAGTACCGCAAAAAGCCGACGTTCCAGTAGTGGCTCTGGACGTGCGCGTAGACGTTCGGGAACGGACGCCACACATCGCACCACGCGGGTTTTGAGTCTTCAATAAACCCATCGACGCAGTACGTCCGGTACCCGTAGAGCTGCACGGCGAACAGAGGGAAAAGCGTCGCGACGCAGCGCGCGGCGAACGCCGACGTCGCCGCGATGAAAAAAAACACTTTGCGTTTTTTTTTCTTTCTTTCTTTCCAGAACGGCGCCGCCGCCGCGAAGAAGAAATCGTGCGCCAACACCAGCCCGTTCAGCGCGCCGTTGGACCGCGTCGCGCACGCCAGCGCGAACAACACCGCGGCTCCGTTCCTGTTCCAAAACGCGGACTTTTTTGTCGCCGTCAAACGCGCGCGCTCCAGAAAGTAAAACCCGGCGAAGCTGAAAAGCGCGAATACCGATTCGGTATACGCCGCGGAGTGGAACACCGACGCTGGGTTGAGCGCAAACAGCACCGCCGCCGCTCGAGCCACCTCCTCGTGATCCACCTCGTGTGATAAGGAGTCCCTTCCGATTTGTTGTTCCGCCAACACGAGGTTTCCGAGGCGTTCTAAGATGACCGCCGCGAGAACGTGCGCGGCGTTGGAGACGGCGACGGCGCTCGCCGCCGAAGCGCATCGCGACGGCGTCTGCGCGAAACGTCGTCGCACGCGACTCCACATCGTGGTCGAATCGCTTCCGCGTCGTGGAATCGCTTCCGCGAGCGCGGAGGATGTCGCCGCGACGCCCCGTGTGACCGCGGGAAGCAGCGGGAAGAAGGCGTGCGTCTGCTCGTGCTCGTACCCGACCTCCGCGATGCGCAGGAAGTACACGGCGTCCCACGTCACGAGGCCCTCCACCGCGGCGCACATCGTATTTGGGGGCCTTTCGGCGTCGCCCGACGTTTTCGCGGACGAGACGCCATCGCCGGGAGAGAGGCGCCCCGAGGTGTCGTAGTCGTCCACGAGCGCGTCGAAGGTGAGCATGAGGAGGAGCATCGCGACGCGGGAAAGCGCCGCGACGCGCCACACGGGAGGGAACCCGGTCGCCTTCGTCGCCATCGCGGCGGTGAGCGCGCACCGCGCACTGAGTCAAGGAGAGTCGTGGCGCAGACTGTTCGCGCTCGCGACTCAACTGCACACTTTCTCGCGTTCGACGTCCGACGTCGTTTCGCGCGCGCGCCGGCGTCGCGCCTGTTTTACCCTAGCGGCGTGGATCGCTCCCCATTCGAGGGCGCACGGCGGTCGTGCCGCTCCGAGTCACGATGGCGTCCGCCGACGATGGGGACCTGTACTACTACGTCGATCTGCAGGTGCGCGATCGGCCGACGCGGCGTCGCGTCGCGCGCCGCCCACGACCGAACGCGGTCCCGCGTCGTCGGAGTTTCACGCGCGGAGCGCTGCGTCTCCCGCGCGGATCGGCGGACGATCCCGACCGACCCGAAGGCGCCGCGACGCGATCGCGCGGTCGACGCGCGCGCGTCGACCAGCCTCGCGCGTCTCTGACCTCACGAAATCATCACACGCCGCGCTCTCTTCCGCGTCGCCCTCCCCCCGCGTCGTCTCGCCTCGACCTCGCAGGGCGTCGTGCAGGGTCCGTACGAGTGGCACATGATGGACGCTTGGCTCGCCAACGGGTTCGTCGGCGAAGATCTGCTGGTGAACAGGGCGGGGGACAGCGACTGGATCGCGCTCAGGGACATGGCCGCGAAGCGCGCGAGGGAAGGGCCGCGCGCGCCGAGGCGCCCCGGAGGCGCGGCCCCCCCACCGGCGCCGCGACCGGGCGCATCGAACGCCGCCGAGGTCGAAAAGAAACCGATTGGCGATTCAGACGTCGCCGACACCTCGGGCGAAAAGAAGCGACCGGTCGCCGTCTCGTCTCGGTACACCGAGAGCGTGGACGCGCGCATCGCGCGCTTGGTCGCCGAGGGCAAGTTCGGGCCCGCGCTCACCAGGCTGGCCACCGGGCGGGGTAAGGCGGGGGAGCTTTTGGCGGCGGGCGGCGGATTGGCATCCGGGCGATCCTCGCCGGCGCTCGGCGCGGCGTCCCCCGCGTCGGACGCGGTCGGCGCGAAACGCAAATCGCCGCTCGGCGAAGACGCCTCGGGCGCTTCGAAGAAGCGCGCGACTGTGACTTCTCTCTCGACGGCGAACGAAAAAGAGAAACCCGAAAAAGAGAAGATCAAGAACGAGTGGCGCCACGCCGACGGGTACGCGCAACTTCCGGTTTTCGAGCCGGCGAAACCCGTCGAGGTGCCCTCCGGCGCGACGAAAAACGCCGCGCCCGACCCGCGCAAGAAGAGAAGTCTCTCTTCTTCCGACAAAAAACGTTCCGAGAGCGAGCCTTCTGTGCCGCCTCTGGACTTACCCGTCCCCGCGTGGTGCGTGGAGGATGCGATCGAGAGACGGCGCATGGCGTCGGGTTTTGATCGCGGCGGGCCGCGCCCGGCTGCGGATCCCAAAGCCGATGACAGCGATGGCGAGGGAAGCGACGTGAGTTGGTCGGCCCTCCCCGGGACCGGAGAGCCCGCTGAGCTGCTGGAGGAGAGAAAAAAGGCGAAGCAGGAGGCCATGAGCCGGGCAAACGCCGACCTGGAGGCTGCCGAGGCGGCAGCCGCCGCCGCGCGCGCGGCGGCGGCTGCAGCCTCGGCGGAGGCGCCGCCTCCGGCGGACGCGGAGGCGGCCGCCGCGCGCCGCGCCGAGGCGGAGCTCGCGCTTTGCGCGCTGGAACCGTTCCGGGGCGAGTGGCGCGTGCCCGTGGCGAGCGACGGGTGGCGTTGGCGCGACGACGGCATGGACGCCGAGACGCTTCGGCGTGAACTGGACGAGGCTGGTGAGCGCGGGCCTAGACGCGTCGTCGCGCGCCGCGAAGTCGACGACGCGTTCCGAGTCTTCGGCGTCCCTGGGTACGGCGAGGCGCTTCGCGGGGCGCGTTTGGACGAGACGGCGAAGAAGCGTATGACGCCGACGACGTTTGATCAAACGTCGACCGCGAAGACGGGAGAAGACGAAAACGACCCCAAAACCAAAAGAGAGGCGACCGGTTCCGGTTCAGGCGTTCAAGGCGGTGGGTTCGTGCAGGTCACCGTCTCCGCGGCGAAGAACGCTTCGTCCTCCGAGATTCGCGCGTGGTTCGAGTCGACGACGGAACGCGCGGAGCCGAAGTCGCCGAAGCGTGCGGCGAGCGGCGACGATTCGATTCGCGACGTAGGCGAGACCGACCTCGACCTCGCTCGGGAGCTCGCGCTCGCCAAAGCCTCGTCCTCGAACCAGTCCGCGTCGGAGTGGTTCGACGCGTTCACCAAGGACGTCGCCGTGGCGAGTCACGGCGAGGCGAGACAAAAAAGGAGAGGCGCGACGAAGGACGAGAAGGCGGAGACGCGTCCGGAGGCGGCTTTTGCTTTGAAAAAAACCCCCGTGGTGGCGACGATGGCCCCTTCCGAGGCGCAGGAGGGCGCCTGCGCGCGCGTCATGGGGGCGCTGCACGACGCGGTGATGCGCCAGCGCGCGCGGGTGTTCTACGAGCTCATCAGGGACGACATCAAGCGGTACGTGTGAGCGCGCGAACGACGTAGTCTACGCTTGGAAAGTATGTTACGTACTACGAAGTCAACGCGCTGATACATATCTATCATAGACTACGAAAATTAGTAAACGCGCGTCGCTCCGCCGGCGTCGCCGTTCCAAAACGCTCACTCCTCCGAACCGCTCTTCTGCTTGATCCGCTCCAGCGGCCGCTTCAGCGTTCCGTCCGGGTTGCGCACGAACCCTCCGCCGGCGTTGGCGTTCCCGCCGAGCCCGCGCCCCGCGCTCGCACCCGCGCCCCTGCCCAGCGGCGCCCTAGGCCGCGGGAGGCTTTCCCGAGGCTTGTACCCCTCCGGCGGCTCGGAGGTTTGCCTGCGCGAAAACTTTGTCCCCCCGGGCCCGGTTTCGGTCACCTTCACCGATACCGTCGCGCCGAGCGGAAGGTAATCGGACGTCTCGATGCGTTTCGCGTCCCACTGGTACTCCGTGACGTGCAGCATGCCCTCGTCTAAACCTGGCGTTCTTAAGATCCAGCCGAACGGCTTCACGTCGATCACCGTCGCCTCGACGACGGCGCCGGCGGCGAGCGGCGTCGCGATGGCCCCCACGCGCTCGACGGCGAGGTCCAGCGCCTTTTTGTTCGGCGCGAAGATGCCGACTCTTCCTCTCGGGGCGACTAAAGAGACTCCGTTTTCGGGAACAGAGGGAACAGAGGGCTGGTCCACGCTGATGGTCGCGCCCGTGGATGTCTGGATCTCCTTGATGGTCTTGCCCCCCGTCCCGATCAACTTGCCGATCAACGACGCGTCGATGTCCATCGCGGCGAACCGGGGCGCGTTTTCTGGAATTTCGCCCAGGTCGTCCCTCCGCGCGCGCGGGATCGCCGCCTCCATCGCGTCGATCACCTTCCCCCGCGCGCGTTTCGCCACACCCAGCGCCTCCTTTAAGATCGCCAGCGGGATCCCGGCGGGCTTGCAGTCGAGCTGGATCCCGGTGACCCCTCCGCGCGTTCCCGCGATCTTGAAGTCCATGTCGCCGAGCACGTCCTCGAGGCCCATGATGTCCGCTAGCAGCGCGTGTTTTGTCACGTCGCCGGTGGCTTCGTCCGTTTCCGTCACGAGCCCGACGGAGATGGCGCCCACGTGCTCGGCGATGGGGACGCCCGCGTCCATGAGCGCCATGGACCCGGCGCAGACCGCGGCCATCGAGCTCGAGCCGTTGCTCTCCATGGTCTCGGCGTTGAGCCGCACGGCGAACGGCCAAGCTTCGGAGCCGGGCAACGCCGCGGCGAGCGACTTCTCCGCCAGAGCGCCGTGCCCGATTTCGCGGCGGCTCAGCCCCCCTCTTCTGGGCGTCTCGTCGATGGAGAAGGATGGGAACGCGTAGTGCAGCATCAATCGCTTGTTCTCCGGGCCCACGGGCGCGTCTAACCGTTGCACGTCGTTCAGAGACCCGACGGTCGCCGTCGCCAAAGTCTGCGTGTTCCCGCGCTCGAAGAGCGACGAGCCGTGCGTGACGGGTAACACCGTCGCCGACGCGGCGAGGGAGCGAACTTCGTTTAAACCGCGGCCGTCCACGCGCGTTCCCTTTTCGAAAATGCGGTCGCGCATCACACTCGAACACGCGTGCAGGTACGCGGAATCGAGGTGGTGCTTGATCGCCTCGCGGATCGTATCGCAGTCGTCGGCGTCGGCGCCGATCGCGGCGCGGATCTTTTCGATTCCGATTTTCGCCGACGACGACGACGACGACGACGCAGAGGTAACCGACGACTCCGCCGCCAACTCCTCGAACACCGCGTCCTTGAGCTCCGCCATTTTTTTACCTCGCCCGGATTTGCTCTGGATCTCCTCCGCGTACAGCGCGTCGAGCCTGTCGCGCGCCATCACGAGCACGGCGTCCCGCACCGCCGCCGCCGTCGTCGCCTGCCGCTCGTCGCACGCGTCTCGTTTAGGCTTGCCCGCTTTTTCCGCCAGCCTCCGCTGCGGGTCGATCATCTCTCGCGCGGCTTCGTGCGCGGCTTCGAGCGCGGCCGCGACGGTCTCCTCCGAAACGCCCCCCGGCTTCATGGCCACCGCCTCGATCATCAGCGTTTTGGTCTGCGTGCCCGCGTAGGTGAGCACGAAGCGCGACGCCTCGCAGTCGGCGTCCGAGGGGTTGACGACGACGACGCCGGCGTCGTCGACGGCGACGCGCGCCGCGCCCGCGGGTCCGTCCCAGGGTATGTCCGACACGGCGAGCGCGGCGCTGGCGCCGTTCACCGCGAGAACTGTCGGGTCCTGGCTCTGGTCGGACGCCAGAACCACCACCTGCACGCTGGTTTCGTTCTTGAAGCCCTTCGGGAATAAAGGCCGGAGCACGCGGTCGACGACGCGCATGGCGAGCACCTCGCGATCTTTGGGCGGCCCCTCGCGCCTGGTGAAGGTGGCCGGGATCTTGCCGTACGCCGAGGCGCGCTCGCGGTAGTCCACGGACAGGGGGAAGAAACTCGCGTCCGGGTCGGGATGACGCGCGGTCGTCGCCGCGCACATCGCGACGGTGTCGCCCATCGAGGCGACCACGGCGCCGTTCGCGAGACGCGCCACGCGACCCGTCTCGAACCCGACGGTGGCGCGCGTCCGCGCCGTCCCGAGCTCGACGTCCACGCCCTCGCACGTCGCGCCGTCGAACACCGGGGTCCCGGCGGCGGTCGAGGCGTGCCGAAGCGACGTGCCGAGCGCGCGCCGAGCGCTCCACCCTCGAGCGCACGTCCCGGCGCCGAGGAAGCCGGCGGCCGGATGTTCGATCGTCGGCACGACCGCCGTCGCGGACGCGCCACCGCGCGATCCGAGGAGGCCCCGCCCCACACGGCGCGACCAGCGGGCGAGCCCGCGCGCCATTGCCTCCGCGGGCATCCCGACCGCCTCGGGTGCGTGGCACGTGCTGGCCTCGCGCGGGGAGATGTGGGAGCCGCGACGTCGAGAGCGAGCGCGACGGAAGGGGCATTCGGGCGCTCGCAAACGCATCGGGCGAGTTGTTGATCAAAAGCGAACAGCGTGATTTCGCACAGTGATGAAGGCGCGCGTTTTTTTTTCGGGCGAAGAAGCACCCGCGCGGCGCGCGATACGTCCCGCACTCACGAGTGGCTTTTGTATACGATCGTACACATCGACACACTAACTAGACTACTAGCTCGCTCGTCTACGCCTCCGCCTCTTCGTTCTCCCCCTGCGTCTCCCCCGCCGCGAGTTTTTTAGCGATGTCCTCCTTCACAACCTTCGTAACGCGGTTCACGCCGTACCCGTCGGCCTCGTCGTCCCAGTTTCCCCAGTTGGTCTTCTTGCGCACGTGCTGCTGCATGCCCGCGATCTGCCTCCGCAAACGCTCGTGGTCCCTCGCCAGCGTGTCGTTCATGTGCATTGAGGCGTGCGCCGCCTTCTCCAGCAGCAAAGAGTCCACTTCTTTCTTCCCCAGGCTCTTGCGCAAGTCAAGCATCTGGTGGATGATGGTGTGCTTCTGGTGCGAATCCTTGAAGTCCGCGGAGGGGGCGTGCTGCGCGTCGAGCAGTCTCCCTCGCAGAAGCTCGAACCGCTTCGAAGCCTCGTTCGCGCGTACCTCGAACGCGTCCACTTCGTTCATCTCGTGGTTCAGAAGGCGCCGCGCGGCAGCCTCGGCGCTGCCTCCGAGGCCGGGATGCGGCATCTCCCGAATCGCCTTGGCGACGTCCGCCTCGAAGGGCTGAGTCGCGGTCAGACCCTCAGACTGCAGGGTCAGGCCATCGTCCTCCCCTTCGCCTTCCCCGGCGGGGGGTGCCTCGTCCGACATCGAGCGCGCTCGGACCCACGGAAGCGGGGGATACGAGCGCTCGGGACGCGGTCGCGCGACGCGGCCGCGCGCGTCGCTCTGCGACGAATGTAGGTCCCCTTTTCGTGACGCGCGATGTCGGCATTCCCGAAATCCGACCTCGAAGTCAGCGACGCCCGAGATTGCACGCACCTCGAAAACCCGACGACGGCGTGCTTCTCGACGCGTCGCTCGCGCGTCGCGTCACTCCTTGCGGACGCGACGCGCGCGCCGTCGAAGAGTCGCCCCTCCTTCACCTCCCCGCCGCGCGTCGCCCGAGCGTCGAGACGCTCGCCATGCCTCTCAAGACGCGCGTCACCGAGCTCCTGCAGATCGAGCACCCCATCGTGCAGGGCGGCATGCACCACGTCGGGTACGCCTCGTTGGCCGCGGCGGTGTCCAACGCGGGCGGGCTCGGCACGGTCACGGCTCTGACCCAGCGCACGCCCGAGCTTCTGCGCGCCGAGATCCGCAAGTGCGCGTCTCTGTGTCCCGGCAAGCCCTTCGCGGTGAACTTCACGCTGCTTCCCAGCCTGGCGCCTCCCGACTACGGCGCCTACGCGCGCGTCATCGTCGAGGAGAAGGTGCCTGTGGTGGAGACCGCCGGGCGCAACCCCGGGCAGTGGATCGCGTATTTCAAGAAGCACGGCGTGACGGTGGTGCACAAGTGCGTCGCGATCAAGCACGCGCTGACCGCCGAGCGGCTCGGCGCGGACTGCATCAGCGTGGACGGGTTCGAGTGCGCGGGGCACCCCGGCGAGGACGACGTCGGCGCGCTCGTGCTTTTAGCAAAAGCCGCCGAGCGCCTGACGGTGCCGTACATCGCGTCCGGGGGAATAGGCAACGGGCGGCAGTTAGCGGCGTGTTTGGCGTTGGGCGCGGACGGCGTGAACATGGGCACGAGGTTCATGGCCACGAAAGAAGCACCGATTAAGGACGGGATCAAAGACGCGCTCGTGCGCGGCGACGAAAAGTCGACCACCTTGGTGATGCAATCGGTGGGGAACACCGAGCGGGTGTACCGAAACGCGGTGGCGGAGGAAGTGAAAGCGATCGAGAAACGAACGCCGGGGAAGATCGAGGCCATCAGGCACCTGGTTTCCGGCGAGAACTACCGCCGGAGTTTCCAGGAGACCGGGGACCCGAACACGTCCGTCTGGAGCGCGGGGATCGTCATGGGGCTCATCGACGACGTGCCGACGTGCGCCGAGCTCATCGAGCGGATGGTCGCGGACGCCGAGGCGATCATCGCCAAACGACTCCCGAGCGTCGTCGTCAGGAGCAGACTGTAGTGTACTACCTTGTTAACACGACAAAAAAGGGTTCGTTTATGAGACGGTATCTCTATACAAGCATCGTATCTCTCTACCTGCGTTCGCGAACTTTTTTCGCTCCCGCGCCCCGCTCTCGGTATGTACACGACGAGAACGACGTCCGAGTCGTACGTTTAATCGTAAACGCGTCGTTTCCCGAAAAAGAACGACTCACAACGCCTTGCGCGTCGCCTCGGTGCGCTCGTCGGTGGCGATGAGCTCGAACCTGTGCGCGTTGAGCACGATGATCGCGCCGACGTGGAAGTCGCGCGCGAGGTACGGCACGCTCGAGCCGGGCTTCTTCACCGCCTCGAACGTGCGCTCCAGGAACTTACCTCCCAAGACGCCCGAGTTGCGCACGGGCGGTTCATACACGCTCACCGTGTTGTCGACGACGTGAAACGTAACCACGAAGCGACGCTCGTCGTTGGGGGGCGTCACCGAACCCTCGTTCGCCCCTTCGAAGCACGCCTCGAACGCGAGCGTCTTGCCGTCGTTCTTCTGGAAGTTCTGCACGTCGAACGGCGCGCGTCGCGGGATGAGCGACGTCAAAGAGCAGTTGCGCAGCGAATCCGTCTCGCTCCCGAAGCCGTTGTGAGGAGGCACGGCGGTGGGCGCTTTGGGCGCGTCATCCGGTAACGGTCTCGCAGACATCTCCGCGAGCGTCCTGCCGAGCGTCTTGACGTAGTACGCGCGCGTGCTCTCGTCGCAGTCGTGCACGAACAGGGACCGGCCGTACACGCCCACCGAGCCTCCGACGACGATGTCGCGCGCGAGCAGAATCTGCGGAGCGCCCGCGCCCAGGCGCCCCTCGCCCGGGGGCCCGACGTCGAATCCCCCGTTCGCCGGTAAACGCGATCGCGTGAGCATCTTCGGGAACGGATCCAAACCGGTGTTCCTGCCCTGCTCCTCCAAAACCTCCACGGTGTTGTCCCGCAGGAAGTAGTTGAGCGTGTACTTCAACAAAGCGCCGCCGTTTAAACGGCCGTCGTACGAGCAGAAGAAGCGGAGAACGGTATCGTCGAAAGGATCCGTCGCCGACGACGCGTCGGTGACCATCTTCGAATCGATTGGATCGCCGGAGACGTCGCTTTGCTCGTTGGCGTTTTTCTCCGCGAAGACGCGTCTTCCGCCGACGCCTCGCGTCCCCATCCCGATAGCGCCGAGCACGCCCGGCCCTTCGTCGATCAAAAACGCGGGAACCTCTGTGTCCGGCGCGACTTCGACGCCGTTTTTCGTGAGAAACGCTCTAGTGAACCCGTCGCACTTGGTGATTGTATACTTGCGACCGTACAGCGTCACGCCTTGGCCGACGACGAAACTCTCACGCGTCACGCCTTGGTTCGAGCTCACGCGGTGGCGCCGCAAAAGCACGCCCTGCGACAAACCCGAGTTGTCCGTTCTCGGCTCCGTGACGTCCACCGTGCCGTCCTCCAGGTAGTACCGAAGGCAACACACCCGCACGCGGTCGCGGCCGTCCAAAGCGGGCTCGACGAAGTACGCCTCGAAGGCGAGGAACATGCCGTCGAAGGCGACCCACGCGGGAACGGCGCTGCCCTCGCCCAGGTTCATCTCGCCTAAAGCGCGCAGAGCGGGCGCGCCGGGCGCGGGGGGAGGCGCGTTCTGGGGGTCCACGGAGACGGACCGCTTGAACGTCGCCGCGAGGGGGATCGTTTTGTCCGTCATGGGGCGGTGCTCAGACTCGATGCGGTCGTAATCAGCCATGCGCGCGGTCACAGGCCGGACGCCGTGGGGCTGGTCGGGCAAACCGGCCACCTGGATGCCGCCCTCCTGGTACTGGAGCGTCTGCGGGATGCGGCGCGCGGGGACCTGAGGGATGCGCGGGGGCGGGGGGGTCAGCGGAACCGCGCGTTCGCAATGCATTTCTTGAGCGAGCGAAGGGGGGAACCAGATTCCAATGCGAATTTCGCATTGGCGACGACGCGTCGCGCGACGGCTCGATGTCGGCGTGTACGCACCCTGGGGTCCCGCACGTCGTATCCCGGTAACAGTGGGATGTCCGTCACGAGGCTCATGGCCGCACGGGGCGTGCGTCACGGCGCGGTGGCGAGTGATGACCCTCCGCGGTCGTTGTTGGTTTCGTGGCACAAGTCCCTGTCAGCGCCCGATCTCGGTCGAGAGTTTGGAGTCAAACTTCTGCGGGTGAAAAAAAGCGCGATGTTCGACGTGCTTCGATGGATCTGAGAAGGTCGGAACGTCACAACGACGTCGCGCGGCGAACGCGCACGCGCCTCCGTCTCGTCGATCGATCGAGCCCTCGACCGCGAGGCGTCTAGCTCGTCCCCCCCGCGACCGCCCTCGATCTCGCCCCCGTGTCTGTCGCCATGGCTCCCTCCGGCTTCGACTACAGCAAGTGGGACAAGCTGGAACTCTCGGATGACGAAGACGACCATCCCGGCGCGAAGTTCATCGAGGAGAACACGCTGAGACGCATCAAGCGCGAGAGCCACGAGCGTCAAGAGGCTGAGCGCGCGGCGAAGGTGGCTGATCTCGAGAAGACCATCGAGGCAGAGACCGAGAAGCTCAACCAGCTGACGAGCGAGGCTGGAGGCGAAGGAAAGGATGCTGAAAAGGTGAAGATCCTGGGCGCCATCGCTTCGGCGCGCGCGGAGATTGAAAAGGAGGAACGCGAGCGTAAGTTCAACGCGGACGAGATGTGTTACGTCGCTTCCGAGCGTTCGCTCGTCGGGGCGCAGTGCAAGCCGGACGCGGGCGACTCCGATTTGGATTACGAAAGCTACGTGAAGAAATACGGCGACGAGCTCGAGTCTCTCGCGAAGGCGAACTTCGTCGAGCGCGGTCTGGAGGACATGGCTGAGTTTTTTAAGACCAACACGCACTTGCTCACCGAGCACTCCATGGGCTGGATGCTTCTGAAGTGCTTACGCATGGAGATGCGTGGTGACACGAGCGGCATGATGCGCGCGGCGAAAACCGGGTACGCGCTGAAGAGCGTTTTGGATTTCGCGGAAGCCGGGAAGAAACCGATGAAGGACGCGGCGCGTCCGTTTTTCAACCGGCTCGCCGAGGAACCGCGCGTGTTCGCGGAGTACACCGCCGCGTACGAGGATTACTGTTCGAAGTTAAAAGAGCGCGCGGTGGCTAAGAAGCTGGAAGAGGAGGAAGAGCGTAAGGGTTCTGATCCATCCGAAGAGCCCACCTCGTTGGAGGAGATCCCGCGCGAACAGAGGCTGGGGCCGGGCGGACTGGACCCGGTTGAGGTTTTCGAGTCTCTGCCCAAGCCGATGCAGGAGGCGTTCGAGAGCGGGAGCGTCGACGCTCTGCGCGACTACGTCAACGCGCTTCCCATGCAGGAGGCGAGGACGCACATGCGCAGGATGGTGGACAGCGGCCTGTGGGTCGCCACGCCGGGGCAGGAGGGCACCGCGCTTCAAGACCCGCAGCCGGGGGAAGAGGAGGACTAGCGAGCTAGGCTTTTTTTGTCTACAATGTACGCGTACGCGCGCGTTTCCATATTCACTAGACTACTCCTTCACACACTCTTCACAGCCCCAGGTTCCGCATGAACGTCTCCACCTCCTCGCCGTACGTCCTCTGCGCCTCGTCCGCGTACAGGACGCAGGAGTCGTTAACGAGAACGTCTAAACGCGCGTCTCCCGCGCCGGTGGCGTTTTTGATTGGTTTGTTCGCGCCCCTCCGCGCGTCAATCAGCGCCAGCGCCGGCGCGGCGTTCGCCCTCCTGGCGCGCTCGTCGGTGAACACGCGCTTGATGGTGACGTCCGCGAGCCCGGCGGCGGCGCACGCCGCCGCGACGGCGGCCGCGCGGTCCGCGGGGTACACGAAGTGCGCCGTGGGAGGTGGCGTTTTCGTTTGTTCGTCATCCTCCTCCGGCGACAGAAGCGCCTCGGCGGCGCGCGCGAAGTCGAGCAGTGTGGCGGTGGTTTCGTAGTGCGCGTCCCGCCGCTCGGTTTCGCGCGGCTGCGTCCCCGCGGCGCGCTTCGAGTCCAGCTCGTAGTACGGGGGGTTTACAACCACCGCGTCGCAGGTTCGAAGCCAGGGCGCGAGCACAGCGCGCGTTTCTTCTTCTTCTAATTCTTTTTCTTTTCCTTCCGACGCGCGAGTCTCCGCGGCGCCGACGACGTCGTTCACGTCGCCTCGCCACACCGTGACGCGGTCGCCGAGGCCGTTGAGCGCGGCGTTGCGAGCGCACCGCGACGCCAAAGAGGCTTGCCTCTCGATCGAAAGCACGCGAGTTGTGCGGTCAGTTATACGGTCAGCTTTATCGTCAGTACTACCGTGCGGGTCCGTATCGGCTTCGGTAGTATCGGCGACGCGGAGATCTAGCGCGACGGCGAAGCCGACCACGCCGGAGCCGGCGCCGAGGTCGGCGACGCGCGGCTGTTTTTCTTTTTCCCACTTCTTCCCACTGACCCGCCTTCTAAGTACCTCCGCGGCGTGCGCGGCGAGCAGAAGCGAGTCCACGTTGCACCGGTACCCCTTGCGCGCCTGCAGAAGAAGCAGACGCCGCCGGAACAAAACATCGAGCGTCTCGTCCGGGAACGGGTGCGTTTGTGGAGTTTGTGAAGCGTCGACCTTCTCCTTCGCCGTCACCGCGAGCGTCTCGCGCGTCTCGCGGTCCAGGCTGCGTTCGAGCGCGCGATTCTGCGCGCGGACGAGCCTGCGCAGCGACGACGACACGTGCTCTTCGGACCCGCCGCTGAGGAACTCCTCCGCTCGCTTGCGCACGAACGCGCGGACAGCCTCGGGCTTGCTCGGCAAAGCCTTCCCCGATGTCGGGGCCGGGGCGGACTCCGCGCGGCGAGCCGTCGCGGCGGATGGGCGCGCGTGCGCGGCGGACGACAGCGACGGACCCATCACCCTGGCGGAGTATAAACGCATGCGGCGGACGGGCAGGGGACCCGTCGTCGCCGCCCGGGCGCGCGGTCTCAAAAGCGCTTTGATATCCGCCGCTCGCCCGACTCGGCGCAGTTTTCCCGCGAAAGCCACGACTTCAAAGCCGTGAAGCGACCGGAGAGTTTCGGGTTCACGCGCGACCGGACGAGACGAGACGAGACGAGACGAGACGAGACGAAAGACGGCGGAAGTGTACAACAGATAAAATTTCAGTTCAGCGGGAAACAACGTAAAAACCTCCCCTGATGATGAGAACGACGAGCCGAGGCGTACGCACTCGCATGCGCGCCGGTGTCGCGCCCCGTGTCCCCGCGTCTCGTCCCCTCCCCCTCGCGCGCGCGCGTCGCCCGACCCGCGGCCGAATGGGCGACTGCCTCGCCGCGTCCGCCTCCGGCCCGGCCCCCGCGTCCGGCGACGGACCTTTTACGTTGTTGACGTTTGACGTCGACGGCACGTTGATACGCGCGGTGGGCGAGAGCGCGAACAAGCTGCACAAAGACGCGTTCGCGCACGCGATGCGCGTCGTGTTCGACCTCGACACGAGCATCGACGTCATCAAGCACCACGGGAGCACGGACCAGCTGGTGCTGGCGGACGTGCTGAGACACCACGGCGTGGACGAGACGCGGGTGTGGGAAGCCATGCCGCGGATGATGCGCGAGATGGTGGAGTACTTCGAGTCTCACGAGGAGGATGCGTCTTTGGGCTTGGAACTGTTACCCGGCGTGGAGCGGCTGTTAGAGGCGCTGTCGAAGCGGGAAGACGTCATCGTCTGCCTGGTCACCGGGAACCTCGAACCCGTCGCGCGGGGGAAGATGAGAAATCTCGGCGTCTGGCGTTACTTCACGCCGCCGCCGGCGTCGACGCGCGCGGAGATTCCCATCCTGGGCGGCTTCGGGTCGGACCACACGCAGAGAGACGAGCTCGTGCGTCTCGCGCGCGACCGAGTCCTCCGCGCGTTCGACTTGAAGGACAATAAGGCCCTCGAGGCTTTCGAAACAAACGCGCGCGTCCTCCGCGACTGCGTGCACTTCGGGGACACGCCCAACGACGTCAAGGCGGCGGCGGCGTCCGGCGCCGTCGCGTTCGCGGTGACAACCGGCGTGTTTTCGAAACAAGATCTAACGGCGCACTTTGAGGGGTTAGAACCCGAGCGGTGCGTGGTGTTCGACGGGCTCGAGGACACGCAGGCGGTGCTCGAGGCGTGCGGGTTGAAGTGATGATGATACGAAGAAGGTAGACTAATGTAGTTCTGATTATTCATCTTTCGCGCGAACGCGCGCGCGTATACGTACGCGCCACGAAAAACGACAAAAGGGGAAAGGAAAGCCGAGGACTTTCGGTCGATGTGCGCGGGAAATCCGGAACGCGCGCGGCGTTTCTCGCGCGGAGAAGTGACGAGACGTGCGAGAGGAGAGACGCGGGCGCTTCGAACGCGCGACGACGTTGGATAAAGAAAACCGCTCCGACTGCCTTCTTGTTGCGTGACCAAATCGTGGTTGGTTCTCGTTCAGGAGGCATCAGCTCTCCGTTCTTGTGGTGAAATCATCAGGCCTGAGAACGGAGAGACGCTGGGAGAGACCGGGAGCGCGAGCGGAGCGGTGCTCCGCCGCTCTGGCACATCTCGATCCCCGAGTGTCTGCCGCATGCGTGCTCTCGCATTCGCCCGCCCCCTCTGATTGAAAATCTGTGTGCGCGCATCGACGACGCGGGGTTGCGTCGCGGGGTCGGGCGTGACCCCGCGCGCCGTCCGACCGCGGCGCGCTCGTCGCGTGCCGTCGTCTCGCATTTTGCGCTCAGTTTGGGTCATCCTCGGGGGCGCACATTCTGTGGCACGGCGCGAGCAGCAAACCGACTTCCTAGAGGAAAAAAGGAGCCTGTCGCGCTTCTCCTCAAACGACAGACATAAAAATAAGTCTCATCAGTCAGTCAAGTCACACTCGCCTCAGCGGTTAAGGGGTGCGGACTGCGGAACACCAAAAGCCTCTGGTCTTCGCGAGTGAAGAGGGCCCAAATTCATATGACGATCAGTTTATAATTTCCGTAAATTACGCGGCGTGACCCAAAAAAGCCCGGTTCCGGCCCACGGGAAGACCCAAGAATTGGGCTTGGGCTGGCCTTCGATTTCTTGGAAGGGCCGATTTTGCGGCGAATTTTTTCCGAGTTACACTCGCGCGAGTGGATGAGGGAAACGATGGTCTAACGAGGGGTTAAATGGAATTTCCGAAAATCGTATGAGCAAACAGTCACGCGAGGTGCGTTCTGGAGAAGTGCAGTGACGTCGACGACTCCGAGGTTTCAGGGTTTTGGCGCTCGATGCTTTTCCTATGCGACGCGTTTGCGAAAACGCGCGGTAACCTAAGAGCGTATCGCATGAATATATCCGGTGGGCGACCCTAACTACCGACGCAACCCCTCGTTTGTCAGAGCGCTCTGACGCCCTCACGTCGCCCCGCCCCGTTTCTAAGTACCTTCAGCGTAAACACAGCCTCTTCACCCTCAGCCTCCGCGCGCGCGTTCATTTGGACCAACAAATCACGCGGTCAGCAACCCCTTGTCGCGACGCAACTCCTGCTTGTACTTGGACATGCGGGACTTGCGCCTCGCGCCGGTGTTCTTGTGCAGCACGCCCTTCCCCACCGCCTTGTCCACCGCCTTGGTCGCCTCCGAGATGAGCGTCTCGAGCTCGCCGACGTCGGCATCCGTGCACGCCGACGCCGCCTTGAGCGCCTCCGCCTTGAGGAACACCTTCTTCATGCGCGTCGTGATCTCAGACTTGCGCATCTTGTTCCTCAGACGCTCGTTGCGGGACTGCGGAAACGAGGGAGAGCGTGGGACACGGTCAGTCGCGGTTTTCATGGGAGCCGCCTCAAGGAAAGACGTCGTCGTCATCGTCGATCCTCGCGAAAAAAAGCCGCAGAAGAAAAGCGTGTACCAGGGTTTTGGTACATGGCCCGGCGAGCGCGCGCGTTCGGAGTGACGCGACGCGACACGGCGCGAGCCGAGTTTCGTTCCCGCGCGTGCACGCGCGTGTACACGAAAACGCGCGCTCGCGACGTCCGTTCGAGCTCGGCGAGCGCGTTCCTCCGCGCGCTTCGTACCTGAATGACGCGGGCCTTTTTGTTCTGCTTCGCCTCCACCGCGAACGCGACGCGCGCGCCGGAGACGCGGGCGGCGGGCTGCGCGAACGCGGCGACGGCCTTCTTGAAGCCGAGGCCGGCCGCCTTGGGCGCCGCGAGGGAGAGCGAGGAGAAAGCGTTGACGAGCGCCATCGTGTGCGTTCAGAGTGCGCGGTCGCCGGCGACCGACGCGGCTTTCACGCGCGACGCCGACGCGATTCCGTGTTATCTTTCGGATAGAAAAGGTGGACTTTGGTCTCGAGGAGGAAAAGACCCGAGCGTCGAGGATTCGCGGTGAAACGGCACCCTCGTTTTCTCGCGCGTGACTGAATGCGCATACACGAGCACGGAATCGAAATGTCACACATTTTCTCGTTTTTCAGCCTGCGTTCGCGCGACGTTCCGGCGCCGCGCCAGACGCGACTCGCACTGGTGGCGCGACGCGCTTCGCGCTCGGAATATCTCGCAACCGCTTCGGACACGACGCGATTGGTCTCGCGCCGTGCGCCCCGGTCACTCTCCGCGACGCCCCTCGGCCGTCCCGACGCACGATGCGAGCCGCCGCGCTCGCCCTCGGCCGCCGCGCCGCCGGCGCCGCCGGCGCCGCCGGCGCCGGCGCGTTCCCCGCTCGCGCGGGTCGCGCGCTCGCCCCCGCGCTGGCTCCCCTGGCGCAGCCCGCCACGGCGTCTTCGGGGTTCGCGACGAGCGCGGTCGCGCGCGCGCGCGCCGCGCTCGCGCCCCGCGCGCCCGCCTTCGGCGCGTCCCTGGCGGTGGCGTCGTGCGCGATCGCCACGACCGCGGTGGCGGCGGGCGTCGCGGCCGAGCCCGCGCGCGCCAAGGAGGCGGTGCCCATCGCGTCGCTGCCCTTTCAGAAGGTGACTCTGTACCAGTACGACGTGTGCCCGTTCTGCAACAAGGTGAAGGCGATGCTGGACTTCCACGGCGTGCCGTACGACGTGGTGGAGGTGAACCCGCTGACGAAGAGCGAGATGAAGTTCTCGAAGGAGTACCGGAAGGTGCCTGTGCTTGTGGTGGACGACGCGCAGATCAACAACAGCGGCGACATCATGCGTTGGCTGGAAGACAACGTGCCGTCCGCGATCGCTTTGCGCAAGCGGAACGGAACGTCGCGAGACGGGTCTCTGGCGAAGGAGAAGGAGGCCAAGTGGATGGCCTGGGTGGATGACCGCTTCGTGCACGTCGTGACGCCCAACATCTACCGCACGTGGCAAGAGGCTTTTAACTCTTTCGACTACATCACCGAGCGCGGCAACTTCAACTTTTTCGAAAGGCAAGCCGTAAGAGTTTCAGGCGCGGTTTCCATGTACCTCATCGCGCACAACGTGTTGAAGAAGAGGCACGGCATCGAGGACGAGCGTTTGGAGTTGTACAAGGACCTGGAGACGTGGACGACCGAGGCGGTGGGGGATAAGGCGCCGTTCTGCGGCGGTAGTAATCCCAACCTCGCGGATCTCGCGGTGTTCGGCGTGATGCGCGCGGTGAAAACGTTCGAGACGTTCGACGATGCGATGAAAGCGTCGCCAAAAACCGACGCGTGGTACAAAAGGATGGAGAAAGAAGTCGGCGCCGCGAGCCGATCGGACGGGATCGAGAACTGACTACGTTAGGGGAGAGAAGTAACTAGGGCGAGCGATTAAGCGTTCGTTACAGAGAGGCGCGCTAAGAGAGGTTCCGGTTTCGTTTTGACTGATGTTCGTCGCGCGCGCGGCGAGTGGTCTGAAAGTTGGAAGTTCCCTGTCAAACACACGAGAAGAACACTTCGATCTTCGAAGAGTCGTCACGTCACTGCCACGACTGCGTTCAAACGCCAGCTGTAAAAAAACGTGTTTTCACGTACTCTTCCGGGCGCATCCAGATCTGCGCCTGCGTTCGCCCCCGCCGACGCGCGATGGCCGCCACGCCGCAGCCCGGGCTCGACGCCGAGGCCGCGCCTCTGTCGGTCGAGGCGGTGCGCGAGGCGACGCGCGCGGTCCTCCCGCTGGTCGACCTGGAGACCGTCAAGGAGAGGGAGGTGGTCGCGATGGTCGAGCAGAGGCTGGGCGCGATGGTGGCCGACGCCGAGCCCCTGCGCGCGGCTGTGCAGGACGAGATCGACCGGTGCCTGCTGCAGGACGACGAGCTGCTCATGGCCACGCGCGCGTCCGCGCCTCCGGCCGGCGCCGCCGCGGGCGCCGCCGCGGCGCCCTCGGTCGGATCTGGTGGCGAGCCGAAAAAAAAGGGCAAGCCCAAGCGCAAGCGCGCCGGCGGCCTCGACGGCTTCGTCGTGGACGACGACGAGGACGACGAGGATTACCTCGGCGAGGACGATAGCGAGGAGGATGAGGATGACGATGGATTACGTGGTAAAAAAAACACGAAGGGCGCGGAGAAGAGACCGAACGCCGGCGCCGCGCGGCGGTACACGAAGGCGGAGTGGCGCGAGGCGCGGCACGATTGGAGCGCGCCGGCGCCGGCGCCGCGCGCCGACGCGAACGGCGCCGCGCCGAATACCGAAACCCCGACCGGAGGGGCCCCTCCGATCGCGAAGGTCACGGACGACAAGATCCTCTCGGCTCTCCATTCGGTCTCTGAGGGAGATGGCGGCGCGCCGGGCGCGACCGCGAAGGCGCTCGCGTCGGTTCTTAAGATTCCAAAGTCGGAAGTCAACAAGGCGCTCTACCGGCTGGAGCGTTTGGGCGAGGCGAAGAAGACAACGGAGCCCTCCGGCGGCGCGCCCGCGTGGACGCCCGTCCATCCTAAACGCGCGAACGGAGTGGCGAACGAAAAACCGTCGGTCGATACATCCGGTGGACCTTCCGGAAGCGAACAAAACCTTTCGGAACGAAACCCTTTGAAAGAACAAGAACCGCGCGCCGCCGCGAAACACGGCGCCGCCGTTTCAGTCGACGGCGAGGTGTGTTGTCTGAGCGAGACGCGGCGCGTCTCTGTGGGGGAGTACCGCGGTTTGCGACACGTTTCCCTTCGCGAGTTTTACTGCAAGGACGGGAGTTGGCTCCCCGGCAAGAAGGGTATCAACCTGTCGGTCGAGCAGTGGGTCGGCTTGAAAGCTTCTGTGGCGGCGGTCACCGCGCGTTTACAGTCAGGGAACGAGACGGGCGACGTGGTCGTAAAAGAGCTCGGCAAGAATCGACGGGTGACGGTTGGGTCGTTTCGCGGCGCGGCGACGGTGGGCGTCCGCGAGTTTTACGAGAAGAACGGCGAGATGCTTCCCGGGTTCCGGGGGCTGAACATGTCGAAGGAGCAGTGGGACGTGCTGGTGGCGCACGTCCAGGCGGTCGACGAAGCTCTCGAACGAGCTTCAGCTTCGAAAGGGGCGTGACACGAAGAGACACGAAGAGATGACGCGATGTTTCATCAGAAAGTAAGAGTCTTTCGCGAGAGTCGTCGTTCGCGCGTCGCGTCTCTGTCAGTCTCTCGGGTTCGATCATCGTTCTACACGAAACCCATCACCTCGGGTTCGTCGAGTACAGATCGTCCTCGTCCTCGTCCTCGTCCTCGTCCCACGACGCCGCCGGCTCGACGCATCCCGAGGTGGGCGTCTCGAAGAAGCTCCCGACGGACGCCGGGTCGTCGGACGCGTCCAGCGCGCCGCCCAAAAAAAGAGGCGCGTTCGCGTCGAAGACGACGGCGTCCTCGTCGGTGGCGCGCGTCACGCCGCAAACTTTTCTGACTACTTCAGCGGCCAGTTTTTGTTTTTCGTCGCGCGCGGTCGCGTCGTCTTGGTCATTCACGAACGAAGACGAAGACGCATCATCGTCATCGGAACGAACGTACTCGGGTTGCCTCTCCCAGACGGCCCAGTCGTCTCCGGAGAGCGCGAGCGCCCACTCGGGCTCGCGCGGGAGCAAAGCGGAAGGCACGTCGTATCGCGGTCCGAGTTTCACGGTGAGTCGGTGCGCGACGCGCGCGACGTACAGGTCGTTCTCGGCGGCGAGGATCTTGACGTGCGCGTCCGCGCGGATGTCGTGCTTTTTACGGAGCGCGACGAGACGCGAGATGACCGAGCCCAGGCCTCCGCGTTCGGACGAAGACATTTCTTCGGAAGAAGACATTTCTTCGGCAGAATATATTTCTTCGGCCAACGACAACGAAGGCGTCTTCTCCCCGAAGGCTTCCTTCTCCGAAACAAGCGCTTCCTCGTCGTTCCCGAACTCGCTTCCCCAAAAGTGCGGCCCGAACACGCACGGGATCCCGGGGTGCGTCAGCACGTACGCGTACCCGAGCTCGAGGCGGTCGGTGGGGAACGGCCAGTGGTTCTGCGGTGGGCCGGTGTCGTGGTTCTCGAGAAACGTCACAGCGCGGGTCGGAACCCACCCGAGCAATCCGGGCGGCCGACTCGCGGCGTCGCGGAGACGCCAAAACTCGTTCTGCTCGACGGCTCTTTGTAAGATGCCTTTGGTGGGAAAGTCGAAGAGCGCGCACGAGCCGTGCGTTTCTTCGATCCAGTCCACCAGCCTCGATCGCGGCCCGTCCTGGTCGTAGGAAAGGCTCGAGCCCTCCCAGTGCATGTCCACCCAGTTCTCGCCCACGTGGAAAACCGGGTTCTCGATCACGACGTCCACCGGGTTGAGGTTTTCCTTCTTCCTCCGCGGCTCGACGCGCCGCGTCTCGGGCGGGAACGCGCTTTTGATGTACTCCTCGACGTACTCCGGCGCGAACCCTCGGACGAAATCGAACCGGAAACCCCCGAACCCGATCTCGTCACGCAACCACACGAGCCAGCGCTTCAGCGTGAACCGTAAATCGGGGTTGGCGTGGTCCAGGTCCGGCGCCGGGCCGTAGTTCTCGCCCGAATCGTAACCGCCCTTCCCGTGGAACAAAGGGTCGTCGCAGGTGATGGCCCACTGGCCCCAGTGCACGGGCTCGCCGTCTTGGTCCAGGTCCGCGTACACGTTCCACGCGCCTTCTTCCCCGACCGCGTCCGCGGTGCGGTGGTTGATCACCACGTCGCACATAGGGGTCACGCCTTGTTTTTTGAGCGAAGCGCAAAGCGCTTTTAGGTCGTCTTTGCTTCCGTACCACGCGTCGAGCTGGAAAAGACGACCGGGAAGGTACCCCTCCGGGCTCGCGCTTTGGCTCGGGGGAGGCAACCAGAGGTGCGTGATACCCAACGACGCGATGGCAGAAGCGCGTTCGTCGAGCCATCTCCAGTAGGACATGGCGTCCTCGCGAGCTTCGCGCGGGTGAAAACGCCGCGCGCTGGTCCAGTCGAAGCCCTGCGCGAGGATCACGCGAGCGAAGGCGTCGTCGGCGCCTCGGCAGGCGCACGCGCGCCGCACCGAGACCGGCACGAGGTCCTCTATCGCGGCGTTGGGCCCGTCGTGTAAAGACGCCGTCTCCGCCGGGTCGTACCGCTCGAGCACGTATTCCTCCCCCCGGTGATCCAGCACGTTGCGGTCGTACGTGTAGCGGCAGACGCACGCCTTGGCGCTGGCGTCCGCCGGGACCGCGACGTGGGGTGGTCGGCGCGCTTCTTCGTTCAAGCCTTGGCGCGGGCTCGAGAACTCGGGAGTCGGGATCTCGGAGTCCCGGTGCGCTGGGAAGTGCGTCGTCGGGGGAGCGTATCGAGGCGAAGAGGTCGAATAAGACGCCTTCTCCTCCTTCTCCTCCTTCTCCTCGCGGTCCAGCCTGGCGGTGACTGAGTCGACCACGGCGGCGTGCCGCAAAGCGTCCACCTGCATGGCGGCGATTTCCTCGTCAGAGTACGTCTTCGGGTCAGGCGCGGTTCCGGTGTCTCGGGGCGGGTGCGGTTTTTGCTCGGGGTGCACGCCGTCCGGCCTCGAGTCCCACACCTGCCCGTGGCTCGCGGCGGCGACCCGCGCGGCGTGCGCGGCGGCGTACGAGTCGTCCTCGTCGTCCGAACCGGACCAGCGGTTCGAAAAAGAGGGCTGGTTCTCCGTGTCGAGGAGCTCGTCGTTCTCGTCGGTCGTCACGCGCGTGGTCGAGGCGTCGGCGTCCTCGCCACCCTCGGGAGCGGCGGAGACGCGCGCGAGGCGACGAGGACGCGAAACGCGATGCGCGCGCGGGGCCGGACGGCGAGGCGCGCGCGCGCGCGCGGAGGCGCGAGGCGCGAGCGCCGCGCGCGAGCCGGAGGCGAGCATAGCGGCCCTCGAGAAAGGTCTGGGAGCGAGGCGTCAGGCAGACAGAGGAGGAGCCTCTCCGTGGGGAAAGGCGCGCGCGGAGCGAAGGATGTCCGGAGTCGTCCCGCGGCGGTGGGCGGTCCGCTCGTCGCGGCAGACGCGCGATGCGGTGTGCGGCGGTGCGGCGAGCGTCTTTTCAGGACCACGACACGCGAAAGCCACGACTGCGGACGCCTCGGACCGGTCGAGAAAAGGGACGTCTCCGAGAATTTGACAAAAAAAAACGCTCTTTTGACGTTTTCACGGTGGTTTTATTTTTGGCGCGCGCTACGCGACGCATTCCGCCTTGATTCTCCCACATTTGTTGGGCTCCCCCACGGCCACCTCGGAGAGCCCCACGAGGTCCGCCTGGTACGTCTTGGTGACCTTGAAACTGAGCGTGCCGTCGGTCAGGACGGATCCCTGTTTCGAGCCGCGCGCGTGCTTCATCTCCGCGAACAACGTCCCCGCGGGGACGTGGTACCCTCCTGGAGCGACTTCGACGCGGTTGACGTCCAACGAAAACAGCAGGTACGGATACAGAGGCTCGGAGAACAAGCCCCAGATCCACAAACCGGCTTTGCGTTCGTTCGGGTCTTCCTCTAACGTCCATCGGTTGTTCATCTGCGTTCCGTTCGCGTTTGTTAAGACGTCCGCGAAGACGTTTTCGTCGTCGGAGACAATCTCCACGATGCCCTGAGGTGGCTCGTAGCCCTCGTCCAGCACGAACCGTACCTTCGCGACGACGGTCCGGTCCGGCTCGGTTTTAGAGGGGTCCTTGCCCGAGAAGAACTCGAACTGCAGGCGCCACGTCGACTCGGAGGTGAGCGAGGGGAGCGCCGCTGTCGTCGCGGGCGGAGGTGAGCGAGACGAAGCGCCGGGTCGGAAACATCTCGGCACCGAAAACGAACGCGCGATCGCGCTTCGCTTCCAGCCGAGACCGCGCGCGCGAGCGCGCGCGGTCGCGGTCGGCGCCGCCGCCGCCGTTGCCGCCGTCGTCATCGCGCCCCGATGCACGAGACGCTCTCGAGCGTCGCGCGGAACCCGCGGGTGCGGTGCGGAGTGCGCGAGCGAACGACGTCGTTTCGTGAAGAAGCGCGTGCCAGCTCGGCACCGATCGATCCATGAAAACGAGAGCGCTCGACATTCGGCATCAGAAGTGACCCGCGCGTTTCGCGAGGATGGCGGAGGAGGAGCTGGTGCTCAAGGTCCAGCCCGATGCGGTGAAGAAGGGCTCGTACTGTTTCGTGCGCGGCAACCCCTGCAAGCTGGACGTGTGCGAAGTGCTTCCGAAAGCCACCGCGAACGGGAACAAGCGGCTGCACATAAAGGGCCCGAACATCTTCACGGGGAAGGTGTACGAGGACACCCTGAATCTCACCGCGGGGTTTCACGGCATCGACGTCCCCGTGACCACGAAGCGCGCCTACTCGTTGATGGACCTGGATCGCGAGACGGGCTTTTTGAGTCTGCTCACGGAGACGGGCGACTGCAAGGAGGACGTGGGCCTGACGCGAGGCCCGCTCGCGGACCAGCCCGGCGGGGAGGCGTTCGACGACATCGGGATGGAAATTTGCGGACGCTTCGACGACGGCGACGCGTTGCGAGTCGTCGTGCTCTCCGTCATGGGCAAAGAGCTCGTCGTGGGCGTGGAGACGGACAACGACGTAGTGTGATACCGTTAGACGTGTCTAAAACGACATACGATGAATACGAATCGTCCCGCGTCACGCGCGCCACGCGACGCGCCGTTTGCCCCGGCGCGCGAGCTCGAGCAAGCGCTCCGCCGCGCCCGCCGCTTCGCCCTCCGCCGCGCGTTCGTCTTCCACCCGCGCGTCGTTGTCGTTTGCCTTTTCGCCGCCCTCCTCGAACGCCGCGCGCCACACCGTGGGCGCGAGTTCCCGGAGCGACTCCGAGAGCTCGGGCGCCTCCCAGAGCCGCGCGCGCGCCGCCGCGGGCGAGACGTAGCCCCCGAAGGAAACCGGAGAGAGGCGTTCCGTCGCCGTTCCGTCCAACGCCGAAGCCGAAGACGAAGACGAAAACCGTCTCGCCGACTTTTTCCGAGTCGAGCTAATGTGCGCGGAGACGGCGCCGACCTTCATGGCCACGCGCCTCGGCGTGGTGGGCGCGGCGGCGTACGTCTCGAGACGCGCCGTCGCGCGCGCGAGCAAAGCCGCGTCCGCCGCCAGGCGCGAGGAACCCACCGGGCGCAGAGGCTCGCGCATACGCGAAGAAGAGACTCCGCGAGAGAGACAAGAAGGTTCCTTCCCCCGCCGCGACGTCTTCAGAGCGCGAAGGCTCCGCGCGAAGGACGAAGCGTTCTCGTCCTTCGACGACGCGACGGATGCTCTTTTCCGGAACTTCCGGAACTCGTCCCCGGAGGTACCTCCCGGAACGCGTTTTTCTTTTTCTTTCGCGGAGGACGCGCCGCTGTCTCCACTGCTGCTCTCGTCTCCGAAGACGTCGCGCAGAGGCGAGGGCGTCGGGAAATCGGAGACGTCGAACGCCGAATTCGCCGCCGCGACGAAACCGTCGGAGGTTGACGAACGTCCAAACGCGAAAAAGGCATCCTCCGCGGTTTGCGCGGCGACGACTTTTTTGAGCGCGGCGAACGTGCGCCGCCTGGCGCGCGTGCGTCTCCCCGCGACCGCCAGCGCGCGCCAGGAGGTGAGCGCGCGCCTGGTAACGCCGAACGCCCAGTGCCCGAGCGCTCTGAGGTGCTTTTCGCGAACCGTGAGGTACCAGGTTCGAATCCGCGCGCGTTCGCGGTTGCGGTCCGCCATCGCGCGCAGCGCGCTTCGCAGGCGCGCCTCGGCGACGACTTCGCGAAGCGCGGCGAGGGTCTCGTTGGATTTTCTCTGCGCGACGCCGTACCAGGCGTGCACGCATCGCCCCAGCGTCAATACACGCGTTCGTTCGACTTTCAACTCGACTGTGTCGCGCACATGTCTCGCCTCGAAACTCGAATCCGCCCAGACTGTGAAAATTTTACCCAATCGCCGGCGAAGCGCCTTTTTCGCGAACCGCTCGGCTTTCTTCGAATTTAGCGTTCCGACGATTTTCTCCCGCGCCGCGACCGAAGCTTCGCGACGCCAGGCGTCGAACGCGGTTTGCGTTTTTTTCATCAACGCACCCGTCACCGCGAGGAGCGCGAGCGTTGCCATGCCCCGCCGCTCCGCGGTGCGGCACCGCCAGGCGCGAAGCGCCTTGAGCCCAGACGCTAAACGCGCCTCGGCGAAAAACGCAGCAGCTCGTCTCTCGTGAAACGCGTCGGTTTCCGCTTTCCGCCGCGCCGCCGCGCGCCACTTGCGCCCCGCCGCGCGCACCAGCCTTGTCGTGCTGGCGTGTGATCGCCACTGACGCAGTCTGTGCCTGAGCGCGCGACACGCCGCCCTGAGTCTGTGCGCGCTCTCTCTTTTCGCGAGCTTTAAACGGTTCGCCTCGGAGAGAGCCGCGACGCGCGCCTCGGCGCGAGCCGACGCGACGGCTAATTTCCGAGCCGCCTCCTCGGCGGCGCGCGCGTGCGTCTCCTCGCCCAAAGCGCGCGCGACGTCGAGCAGCTCAGCCACCAAACTACTACTAGCGGTGGTATTGGGTGATCGTGGCTTCTCGCCGTTTAAGGCATCACCGGAAAGGTTTGCGCCGGGACTCTTGAGACTCGACGACGCGCCTCCGATACATCGCGCTCGTTTTTCGCGGTCCTCCGCGGAAAACGAGCCGCGTTCGAAGCGCGCGGCGTCGCCCATCACCGCCGCGGCGAAGGCGAAGCGGCGGCGCGCCGCCGCCGCCGCCGCCTTCGCGGCGGAGCCCGAGGCGGACAGAGCGCTCGCCTCGGAGGCGCCCGAGAACGGCGAAAACGCGTGGCCGTCCGCGAGCGGCGACGCGAACATCTCGCTGGCGAAAAGATTCGCCGCGCGCGGACTGGCGTCCTCGCCCGCGGCGCGCGGCGGCGCCACGCCCGGAGGCACCCAGGTTGTCTTCGCCGCCTCCGCCCGTCTCGAAGGCGAGCTCGTTTTCGGGGAGGAACGCGGTGAGAAGTGCGCGGCGCGGACGGGGCTGCCCAGGGGACTGCGGTGTGATCGCGTGTGCGCGTCAGAAAAGTCGCCGCCCGCAAACTCGAACGAGACAGACCCCGAACCGGACCCGCCGCTAACCGCGGTCGCCGCCGACTCCGCGGCGGGCGTCACCGAGTTTAGCAGGTCCCCCGAGCCTCGCGCCGCGATCGAGTCCACGAGGCGCGTCGAAGTCGTCAAAGTCGGCGACTCCGGCGGGGCGCGTTCAGTCGCGAGCGAGCCGACGTCTTTTTTCGCATCCGCCGCGTCCGCCGCGTCGCGACGCTCCTCGAACACGCGGCTGGCGATGCGCGTGGGCTCGGGGGAAGGCGTCGCGAGCTCAGCAGCGTCCACCACGCTCCCGTCGCTGCTGTTTGCGCCGTCTCCGTCTCGGACGAAGGCGTCGACCACAAAAGCGCGGTCCGAAGGCGCCGCCGGCGAAACCGAAATTTTTTTTCGCGCGAGCTCGGGTTTCTTGGGTAGGCGTTTGCGCAGCGACGTTTCACTAACCTCGTTTCTGTGCGTCGCCTCGACGGGCTTGGGCACGGACGTGGCCCCGCGCGGCTCGGGGGGCGCCGATGTTGACTCGAGCGTCTCGGGGTTCCTTTTTTCCGCGACGAACGCGACGCGCCGCCGCGCGCTCCTCGGCGAGGGCGCCGTCGAAGGACTCGGCGACGCGCCGCGAGATTCGCGCATCTCGCTTCTCGCGCGGCGGTCGACGCGGCCGGGGCTTTTATCTTGGGTATCGAGCGACGACCTCGGCCCCGGTGACCTCGAGCGGCTCGGAGACCGCGCGTGGCGAGAGCCGCGCTTCGAATCCTGCGCGTGGCTCGGGAACACCGCGGAGACGCGTTCGTCGATGGAGTCGTCCGAGAGCTCAAACAGATCCGATCGGTTCTCGTCGGAAACGTCCCCGTCGCCCTCGCGCTCGCGCCGGACGTCCCGCTCGCGCTCGCGCACGCGCGCGAGGTACCGGTCGGACGCGGTCCACGCCGCGCCCGCCTTCACGGGACTGGACTGCGGGGTGGCGCGCGGCGTGACGTGCGGAGACACCCGAGGCGAGCGCACGGTGGTGCCGAACGCCACCGCGTGCGTGGGCACTCGCCGAGCCGAGGGCGACGGGTCGCGAGACCGCGCGCGTCCACCGAGCACGGAAGCCAGGCGGGACGCCGCGTTGGTGCTCGCGCGCGGCGCGGGCATCTCCCCGAAGAACTCGCTCGACCGTCGCCTGGCGGCGGGGTCGTCCGCGAACGGGGGGCGACCGCGTCTCATCCTAGCGGGCTCGCTCCGACGCGATGGCGTTTCCGAACACCACGACCCTCTCGTCCGATGCGGGCGTCCGGGCGCCGCTCACGTCGTGCGGGCCATGCGCGCGCGCCGCCCGCCGCGTCACCACTCTCACCCTCCCTAGCGCGCGGAAACGATGCGCAGCGCCTCCGCGGGGTGCGCGGCGACGCCGGATATGCCGAGGCGCGGCGGTGCCGTCCGAGGGAAGCGATGGTGGTTGGAACGGTAACAAAAATCCGCCAGTCGGGAGTCGGCGGCAATCGGCACTCGTAACGTCCGAGGAAAACTAAACGCCTGCGATTCCAGAACTCGCGCGCGCTTCGAACGAGACGCGAGCTACACGAGCTATAAGCCTATAACGACGAGACGAACGAACGGACGGGATATCGATACTGTACACCTCGATCGTGTCGATGCACGCCGCGCGAAACAAACACTTACGACGAAGAAACCTTTCCTGTCTCGGGTACCACTCACCTCTTCCCCTTCCCCTTTTTGGATTTCCCCTTGTTGGCGGTGGGCAGCACGGCGCGGAACCCGACGCCCTCTTCGAACGTCACCGGCGCAAACATCCCCGCGACCGCCGCCTTGGCCCAGGAGTCCGCGGATTTGCCCGAGGGCTTCTTCTTCTTCTCCCCCGGGGGCACGCCCACGAGCGCGCGGCGGCACACGAACGTCTCCTGCTGCGGCGGCGTCGGTCCCTTCTTTTTCTTCGTCGCGCCGAAAGAAGACGTCTTCTTCCCCGCCTCTAAACGCTCTCTTTCCCAACGCGCTTCGGTCACGACGCGGCACTTGCCCTCGATGGTCTGCACGGCGTTGGTGTTGACGGCGAGTGTGAGGAACACCTCATTCTCCAGCGCGTTGACTTCTCTCCACACCTCGTCGCTCTTGATGAGCGCGCGCAGGTCCGACCCGCGCTCGAGCCACGCGCAGTCCACCCACTGGCCGCTCGGGTCGGAAAACACGCTCTCGATCTGCGCCAGGTACATCGCCTCATCCTCGGCGCCCGGCAGGCAGTACACCAGGTCGCCCGTCACGTACTTCGCCTCGATCAACTCGGAACCCTTGCGCGTTAACACGTCGAAGCCGTCGTAGTACGTGCGGTGGCGGTGCACGTCGGACCCGCGAGCCTCGCCGAAAAAACGCACGTTCGAAGCGACGTCCCCCGGGTCCACCGTGGGGGTTTTTTCGTGAGACGCGTCTTCGTCGTCGTCGTCGTCGTCGCGCGCCTCTTTAGTCATGCCTTTCTGTAAATCCGCCTCGTCGTCGTCCGACTCGTCCAGCTCCTCTTCCGTGCCTCGCGTAGGTTTCAGTCTCGGTTTAGAAAGCGGTCTTTTCCCGCGGCGAGCCTCGTTCGTATCCGCCGAGCCTCCGTTCGGCGCGACCTTTTTCGTCGGAGCGCCCTTCTTCGCCGCGGAGTTTTTGTTTTTGTCAGACGATTTTTTGCTTCTCTCGAGAATCCTCGCGGCGCTTTCCCGCGCCGCAGCCTCGGACGCCTTCTGCTTCTCCGAGCTCGTCCTGGCGCGCTTTTTGCGGTCCTCGGGCGCGTCGGTCTCCTCGGGCGCGGAAACGGTCTTTGGCGCCGCGGCGCCGCGGCGGGCGGGGATCACGTCCACCACCTCGCGCGCGCTCATGTTCCAATCCTTTTCGCCGCGCGCATCCGCCGGGGGCGAGACGGGCGCCGCGTTCGCTTCGCGCGCTTCGCGCGCGCGCTTCGCGAGCGGGACTCGGTCCGGCTTCAGGTCTCTGAGCGTGATTCCGAGTCTAGGGTCGGGGTGCCACTCCGCGCCCCAGTCCTCGTTTACCCGGCACTCCAGCCGACGCGCGAGCGGCCACCCCTTCATGACGAATCGGCCATCCTTGGCCCGCTGGAAGTGGTCCTTGGCGCGGGACAGCGCGGTCTCCACCATCTCCGCGGTCAGGCGCACGTCCTTGCCGAACGCCCTGGCGACCCACGCGTCCGCGGGGGCGCAGCTCGAGGCGTTCAGCACGTCCGAAACCCTCACGGGGTTGCCGCTGTTCATGATCAGGCGGCTGGCGATCACCACCAGCAGGTCGCTCTTCGCGTCCCCGGGGGTGGGTTTCAGCTTCGCCATCGCTGCGCGCATGCGCGCCATCGCGCCCAGCTTCGGGGGGACGGACATCGCGGCGCCTCTAAATCGCGGTCGCGGCGTGAAAGGTCCGCCCGACGAACGCGCGCGACACCCACTTCCTCGCGCGCAGGGAAGAGTGACGCGCCGGGGATGGGGATGGGATGAGAGAATTGGGCGATCGACCAGATCCCGACGAAAAGAAAAACGCCGGGGGCCCGGGGCGCGTTCGCAACGCCTTCAGAGTGTGTCGTCTCGAGAAAGGTATTTCGCGAACCTATACGTAAACGCCGCCTCCTCTCCAGTCGCCGCGCATCGCTGTTTCTGGAAACACACTTCTTCCCGACGCTCTCCTTCACTCGCTAGAGCAGCACCCGCTCCCACTCGCCGTCTTCCCGCTTGCGCAGCTCCCAGGTGGGCCAGTAGTGCGTGTCCAGCTTCACGGTGAGCACCTTGGGCCGGCCCTGCAGCGAGACCAGCTTTAAGCGCACGTGTTCGCCGTCGGCGACGTGCTTGACGATTTCTATGAACGCGTCCAGACTGGGCGTGGGCCGGTCGTTCACCTCCGCCACCCAGTGCAGCGCGTAGACGCCGTAGCGGTGCGCGGGCGACCCGTGGAACCACCGGCTTATGAAGACGTCCAGTTTCGTCTCCGCGCCGGTCGCCGGGTCGGTAAACGTCGGGGCGAATCCGAGCTCCGCAACCGGCCTGTGCGCGTTTTGCAAAATGCACCCCGCCCAGTGCGTCAGTCTCGACGTCCCCAGGCACGACGCGTCCGATAACTCCACGGCGACATCGTGAATCTCGCCCGAGCGGCAGACGGTCATGCGTAGAGCGTGTGTGTGACTCGCCAACGCAGACACGGCGTCTTCGACGTCGCCGAAGGTGACGCAGACGTTGTTTTTTTCCCCAGTCTCATTCGGTGGAGGGCTCGGACCCGCGGTTAACACGACGTCCCCCCCCTCCAGGGTCCGCGCCGCGCCCGTTCCCGCGACCGTGCTCGCCACGACCAGCGCTTGTTTCCGCGCGGGGTCCTTCGCCAAAAGCGCGTCGATCCAGGTCCTGGGAACGCCCAGGTTCGCGGCGCGCGCGAGGGTCACCACCTCGAACTCGGCGTCGAGAAGCTTCACCGACTTTTCTGTCAGATTTCCTTCATCCGCCGCGCCGGCCGAAGCGGCGTCGTTTCGTTTCTTCCAGTTCAGCACGCGATCACTCGCCTCGAGCGCCGGGCCGATGGGCATGCCGCGCACGAGCGAGTCCACCTCGCCGTCCGAGGTGGGCGTCGCGTACGACGCCCACAGAGCCTTGACTAAATACTCACTGTGACTTTTCGCGCTTTCGCCTTCGCTCGTCGCGACATCCGCCAAAACGCCTCCGTAATCGTACCCGAGGTCGATGTCCAGCTTTACGACTTCCTCGTTCACGGCTCTGAACCGCGGTATGTCCGCGCTCGGAACCGCGGCGCTCGTCGCGTTATCCGCGACGGTCGCTACGCGCGACATCGGGCGCAACTGCGAGTTGAGGCCCACGAGCACGAGCGCGTCGCCGCGGCGCATCGACGCTTTTTCGCCGATCGCGCACGCCGCCGCGCGCACTTTTTTTTGCGCCTCACAGGGCATTTGTTTCGCGTCGTAGGAGACGAGCGCGAAGTTCTTGGTGGGGTGCAGAAACTCCACCGCGCCGGCGATCTCGTGCGGGTACGCCGCGAAGGTCAACAGCACGTCGCAGCTGCTTATCGGGACGGTGTTCCGGTCCACCGCCACCAGGCCTATCCCGCTCCCGAACGGGTCGTGGTGTAACACCAAGCCGTTCCCCTCGAACGAACGCGAGTACACGCCGTCCGCCAGCGCGACGCTCGCGATGTCGCACCGCGCGACGCACAGCGAAGGCTCCAGCGCGCGCGCCACCGACTCCGCCAGCGAAGGTGAAGAAGGACCAGGACCAGAAGGTTTGTCCTCCGGAGAGTTCTCGTCAATGACGTCATCGACCGTCATCTCCGCGACGGTCTCGTCGCCGTCGGCGTCGTCGTCGTCGCGCGAGCGCTTTTTTTCGCCGCGCT
>ENA-OUOG01000902-OUOG01000902.1-marine-metagenome-genome-assembly--contig:-NODE-902-length-36564-cov-6.720476_pt1 | contig 36564 bp, 28 predicted proteins | sample MGYA00248635_ERZ508505 | MGnify/ENA primary metagenome ERZ508505 (study PRJEB26176, sample SAMN06267871) | marine metagenome | isolation source: Saanich Inlet, British Columbia, Canada | place: Pacific... | reverse complement strand
CGCGGCGACGCCGCGCGCCCCGCCGCGGGCGGAAGAGGCGGCGCCGGTTTCTCCGCCAAGATCGACGACGCCTCCGCGTTCCCCACCCTCGGCGCGTGAGCCTAGCCTCGCGCGTTGAGGCGAGACAAACGACGCGCGCTGAGGGAAGAGACTAAAAAAAAATTGTCTCAGAGCGCGTCTGTCTCGCTTTTTGCCGCGTGACGCGAGTCCTTTTGACGCGCCTCGACGTTTGCGCGCGTCGAGCGCGGAGAGACTCGCCGAGTCGGCGTTTATACGACATCTACGGAGGAGCGCGCGGCGTGCCTTTTCGTTCGTTCGTTCGTTCGTCGACGACGAAGAAGAAGCCGCCGCGTTCTCCACCGACACAGCGCCATCGACCTAGTCGAATCGGGAGGCGCATCGGCGCGATCGTCGGCGTTTGGACGTCGGCGTCGCGGCCGGCGCCGTAGGGAACCAACTCACTTTTTGGCATCGCGTGAGTCGAGGGACGGCGGTCGCCACTTTTTAGCGTGAAGCGCGCGACAGTTTTTTTATCAAGCCAACTTGATCGCGGCGCTCTCGCCTGTTTCTCGTGACGCGCGCGTCTTTGTTTTTCGCAAATTTTGACGCGTATGGGCTTTCAGTCAGACTGCCGCGACGCGACGCGTCGAGTGGAAAAAATCGCTTCGCCTTTTGAAAAGAGGATGCCCTCGCGAACCCGGGGCGCTAACCCGGGGCGGCACTCCTGCGCGCGGCGGCGACACGCATGCGCTCGCGCCGTTGAGTGATGTACCTGTGCACGAGGCCACACGTCGGCGAGAGGAGTTTCGCGACACCGAGCACCTCGGGCGGGGACCGACGGGGCGCGGCGGCCGAGGACCGGAAAGCCTTTTTCGCCGGGAGACGCACGGGACCGGGCTCGATGTCGCTTCGAGGCGCGACGCGCGCGCGCGCGATCGTGCGCGCCGCGCGCGTCGCGCTCGATCCCCGCGCGGGTTCGGCGTCGGCTGATGCCGCGTCGTGCGGCGCCGCGCGCCGAGGCACGCGCGGCGCGCTCGGCCTCGCGGCGCCGTCGCCCGCGTCGGCCACCGCCGCCTCGTTCGGCCGCCCGCGGTGGTTCCGCGGCGACGCGCTCGCGTCGCGCGGCGCCATCGCGGTCGGGGACGAGGACGCGTCCACCTCCTCCGCGGACGCGGACATCGAGTCCGCGAAGCGCGCGGCGAAGGCTGCGGCGGCGGTCGCGACCGGCTCCGCGGAGACGTACGGCGCCGGCTCCATCCAGGTGCTCAAGGGCCTCGAGCCCGTGCGCAAGCGTCCCGGGATGTACATCGGGAACACCGGCGCCAAGGGGCTGCACCACATGGTGTGGGAGGTGCTGGACAACGGCGTGGACGAGGTGCAGGCTGGGCACGCCTCCGTGATCACGGTCACGCTCGAACCGGACGGGCACGTCTCCGTGGAGGATGACGGGCGCGGGATCCCCACGGATGTCCATCCCGCCACCGGCGTCTCATCGCTGGAGACGGTGCTCACCGTGTTGCACGCCGGCGGCAAGTTCGGCGGCGACGAGAGCGGGTACCACGTCTCCGGCGGCCTTCACGGCGTGGGCATAAGCGTCGTGAACGCGCTCAGCGAAAACACGCAGGTGACGGTGTGGCGCGGCGAGAAAGAGTACTCGCAGTCGTTCTCGCGGGGCGCCGCGATTGGAACCATGGCGGAGACGAATCAATCAGAATCGCACGCGCGCAAAAAAGGGACGCGCGTGCGCTTTAAGCCCGACGCGCTCATCTTCAAGGAGAAGCGCGAGTTCGACCCGAACATCATCCTGAACCGCATGAAGGAGCTGGCGTTCCTGAACAGCACCGCCACGTTCAAGTTCCGGTACTGCGCGGAGTCCGCGAAGAAGCTCAAGACGCGCGGGGCGAAGAAAGAGGAGGGCGACGACGAAAAAAACGCGACGCCGCAAAAGCGCGCGACGACGTCGAGCGACGGCGTCGAGTATTTCGAGGAGACGCTGTGTTACCCCGGGGGCTTGAAGGACTACGTGGCTGACCTGAACGCCAGTTCCGAGGTGCTTCACGACCCGATCACGTTCCGCGCGGAGGTGGACGGCGTGCAGGTGGAGGGCGCGCTGCAGTGGACCAAGGAGGCGTACACGGACACGCTCCTCGGGTACGCCAACTCGATCAAAACCTCCGACGGCGGGTCGCACCTGGACGGACTCAAGGTTTCGCTGACGCGCGCGGTGAACACGCAGGCGCGCAAGGCGAAGCTTTTGAAGGACGCGGACGCCAACCTCGGCGGTGACCACATCCGCGAGGGCCTGAGTGCGGTGCTCGCGGTGTGGGTCCCGCAGCCTGAGTTCGAGGGGCAAACGAAGACGCGGTTGGGCAACCCGGAGGTGCGGAGGGTGGTGGAGGGCGTGATCGGCGAGCAGGTGAGCGAACACCTCGAGTTTTACCCGAGCGTGCTCGCTTCTATTTTCCAGAAGGCGTCCTCGGCGCAGAAGGCGGCGGAGGCGGCGAAGCGCGCGCGCGAGCTCGTGCGGCGCAAGTCCGTGCTGCGCAGCGGCTCACTGCCCGGGAAGCTCTCGGACTGCTCCTCGAGTGACCCGGCGACGACGGAGATTTTCCTCGTCGAGGGCGACAGCGCGGGCGGGAGCGCCAAGCAGGGCCGCGACCGCCGGTTCCAGGCGGTGCTTCCTCTGCGCGGCAAGATCCTGAACGTCGAGCGCAAGGACGAGGCGTCGATGTACAAGAACACGGAGATCTCCTCGATGGTCACCGCGCTCGGTCTCGGTCTGAAAGGGGACGAGTTTGACGAGTCCGCGCTGCGGTACTCGAAGATTGTCATCCTCACCGACGCCGACGTGGACGGCGCGCACATTCGAACGCTGCTCTTGACGTTTCTGTTCCGGTATCAGCGCGCGCTGTTCGAGTCCGGGAAGGTGTTCGTGGCGGTGCCGCCGCTGTACAAGGTGGAGGCGAAGGGGAGCAAGAAGCCCACCTACTGCTACGACGAGGCGCAGCTGCAGCAGCACCTCGCGCGCCTGCCCGAGGGCGCGGCGAAGACCATCCAGCGCTTCAAGGGCCTCGGCGAGATGATGCCCGAGCAGCTGTGGCACACCACGCTCAACCCGGAGACGCGCCTGCTTAAGCGCCTCACCGTGGACGACGCCGCGCGCGCGAACCAGACGTTCCAGCTGCTCATGAGCGACAAGGTGGCGCCGAGGAGGGAGTTCATCGAGACGGAGGGGCCCAAGCTCCAGGACATCGACGTGTGACGCGAAACCACGCGCGCTTTTGTATCTCGCAAAAAATCTTCAGTTTCAATCGCTCTCGTTCGCCGTAGTCTCGCGTCTCCGTTCGAACGCGCGCGCGAGTTCCGGGACCCCCACCCCCGCGGGCGCGCTCGAGTTCGTTCCGGACCTCCCCTTCGTCTCCCCTTCGTTGTCATCGCGCAGGCTCGACTCGCAGAAGACGCGCACGGGTTCGAGCGCGCGCGCGATGGACTCGGAGAGGCCCTCCACGTTTGGAAGACTTTTGAAGGTCTCCGGGCGTTCCTCCGGCTCGGCGCGCTCTCGGCGGTGTTCGTCGGCGGCGTCCGCGCCGCCGGACTCGGGAGAGATGTCTCGGACTCTTTCATCTTCCTCCCCCGCCTCCGCCGCGACGGCATCGAGCGCGTCCAGACGCTGCTGAAGCGCGGCGACGCCCGCGCCCACGCGCGCGGTCTGGAGCCGCCGTTCGCGAAGCCTTGAGCGCGCGTCCAAAGCCTCCTCGAGCGCGCGTGAGGTCTTGTCGAGCTCGGCGCGCATAGCCTCGAGGGACGCGACGTCCGCCGTGGACGCGATGGAGGCGAACGGGGCGGCACGGGGGCGCCCGAGAGGGAAGCCGCGCACACGCCTTGTCTCCTTCTCCGGCGCGTCGCGGGGACCGTCGGCGCTCGCGGCGGCGCGAGGCGCTCGCGCGACGCGCGCGACCCGCCCTCCTCGGAAGAGCGAACGCAAGCACCCCGACCGCTTCCGCTCCGTGACGACGCACACCGAATACTCGTACGCGGGATCGCCGTCGAGGTCGCACTCGACGCGGACGCCCGCCTCGGCGAACGCTTCCTGAGGCGTGCGATGCCACGGCATGTCCGCGTCTTTCCGGTGGCGCGTCGAGACTGCGCGCCACGCACCCCCACGACGCGTCGGAAGTTCTCGTGCGCGAGAACTTCCAAATAGGTGAAAACGTTTCACCTCGGAAAACGACCGATCGGTTTCGCGTGAAAGCGGGCGCGAGAGACGTTTCGCGACGCGCTCTGGAGGGACAACCGACGCGTGACGAGAGAACGAATAAACGACACCGCAAAAGAAGAGGCACGTAGAGTGAAGAACCGCGGCATATGCTCCGCGCGTGACTTTCGTTACACGACGTGTCTGCTAACTCGATCGCGTCGTTCTTTCGATCGTCAAACGCCCTAAAACGGCGCCGCGAGAAAAACCCCCTCGTCTCTCCGACGTCAGCCGCGTCGTCGACACCGCGACGGCGCGCGCCCGAGAAACCCCAAACCTTCGAACATTTTGTTTAGTTCATGCGGCGCACGAGCGCGTTGATCTTGTCCTCGCGGTTACCAGCCTCGCCACCCTCGATGTAATGCAGGCGCTTCTTGGTCATGCCGCCGAGAGGCGCGCTGAGCTTGAAGGGCCAGAGGAAGTTGGAGACGGCGGTGAAGTGCGGGCCGACGGTGTAGATCTCGTGGATGATATCCTCGATGCAGATGATCGCGCCGCCAGTCTTCTCGCCGAGGGTCTGCTCGATGAGCGAGTTGTCGGTGAGGGGGATGCGCTGCTTGTTCACCTTGCCGTACCCGCGCTTGTACACCAGCTCGCGAACCGTCTTCAGGTTGGGGTAGCCGAACATGATGTACGGCTCAACCTTGCGGAGCATGTTGATCGTCGCCTTGTTCACGCGGAGGAAGATACCGTTGTGAATCTGGCGGAGACGCATGAGCTGAAGAATCTTGCGCGTCTTGGGGTGGAGGTCGTTGAGACCGCGGAGACGCATCACGAACATGAGCTTCGCCTCGGGCTCGACGTAGAAGCCGCCCTTGGCGCGCGCCTCGCGCTTCAAGCGCACCAGATCAGCCTCCTGTAGTTCGCGAAAACGAGAGGGGCGAGAGGGGTCAGCGGGGGAGCGTCGTGGAGCGAGGGAGAGGAGGCTTTAGAACGCGCGTGGCGCGTCTTCCGAGGCGGCGCTGAACGCGCGAACGCGGGGAATCCAAAAGACCCGCGCGGTCGCGCACGCGGCGGCGCCGGGCGGCGAACCCAGACTCCGCCGGCGTACGCGCCCACCAGCCACAAAGCCCTAAACACGCCAACGCGAGCGTTCGGGGCGCGCCGGCGGAGACGCGGGGGGGCGCGGCCGACCGCCGCCGCGGCCACCGCGCGAGCGCGGCGTCGCGTGCATCACTCTCCGAACCCCCCGCGTCGGTCGCTTCGCGTCTTTGCCCGCTCGCGTCGCGCAGCGGCCGGGCGGCGTCGCGCCGGTGTCGGGAAAAGCGATGGTTTCATGTGTGCGGGACGCGCGGGCGTGTTTCGCCGAATCTTACCTGATCGCGGTACTCCTTGACGTACTTCTCGGCACGCTTGAAGATCTCCTCGGAGTTCTTCTTGGAAGCGGCCGCGGCCTCAGCATCGGCGGTGGCCTTCTTGGCGGCCCACGCCTCGTCGCGCTTGCGACGCTTGAGAGCGGTCTCCGGGACGGCGGGCTGCGAAATCATCGGGAGGAGGCGAGAGCGACGGCGTCAGCGAAATGCCAATGGCGCGCCGGAAGGCGGGACGCGAGGCCGGAGGCGAACGCGCGTCGCGGCGTCGGGAGCGCGGACGACCCGGGACGCGACACGTACCATCTTGTCCTCCTAGGGGTGGTGTGTACACGCGGTCTCGAGGGACTGCGCGACGGAAAGAGGGTGAGTCCCGCTCGCGAACGCCCGTCAAAAGGCTGGCGGACGGCGGAAAAAACACGAGCAAAACCCTACGCAACGCGAAAAAAAGCCCAGAACCTCGAGCATTTCGCGTCTGTGACTGAATTTCATACGATTCGCAAAACGCCGCGCTTTTACGCCTTCGCGTCGTGAGATTTGCGCGTGCCGTCGCATTTATCCTCAGGCTCACGCGTCGCGCGCGCCAGTCTCGGCGGCGCACTCGCGAACACTCCCCGCGACTCAAGACCGCGTGCGTCCACGCGTTCGCAAGGGACTCGACTCGTTCCCTCCGCGGTTGCCTCACCTCCGCGCGTAGACCGGCCCGCGATTGGATTTCGATCGAACGATCTCGCACGACTAGAATCATGGGCATGGGAGTCGGGGAACAAGTCAGGAAGATCGAACTGGACGCCTACCAGGCGTTCATGAAGGTCACGGCCGTCACGGGCATGTCGTGGGTGCGTGCGCGTCGCCGCGTCGCCTTTCCGAACGCGCGGGACCCGCGATCTGGAGCGCGCGCGCCATTTTCCCCGAATCTCAAAACGTCGGTCGTCGGCGCGGACGCGAGAGAGGCCCTTTCGCGTCTGCGCTCGAGAGCGGCGTCTCAAAAGCTGACCGGCCCGCATACGCACGCGTTTCACTGACCTCACTTTCCGACGCGCAGGAGCGCGATGAGCTGGCGACGAAGCTCCGGCAGGAGCTGCGCATCTCTAACGACGACCACACGCGCATCCGCGAGAAGCTCTCGGAAGATGAGCGCGTGAAGACGATGCGCGAGGGGTGGCGCCAGCGCGAGATGGCGCAGGCTGCGAAGCGCGCGCGCGATGAGGCTGGCGGCGGCGGCGGCGGTGCTCCCGCGGCGAAGACGGCGAAGACCGCGAAGGCGAAGACGCCGAAGGCGAAGACGCCCGCGGCGTCTCAGGCGAAAGGACCGGGGGGCGTGCCGCTGGTGGTGAACGAGCTCATCTGCCGCCGCGTGCAGCGCTTCTGGCCGGATGAGGGCGGCTGGTTCGACGCGATCGTCACGGATTACCGCCCCGTCACGAACGAGCACTGCTTGACGTACGAAATCAACACCCCGAACGAGACGTTCGAGTGGGCGAACGTCTCGTCCTTCGACGCGCGCGAGTTCAAGCTCGTGGAGGGCGACCCGGTGAACATCGAAGATCTCAAGTTTTACTCGCAGGGCATCAAGCCCGGCGCGGAAACCGCGTCCCACAACAACACGATGCGCGCGACGCACGCCGCGGTGGGCGGCATCGACACGCTGGTCAAGAAGGTGGCCAAGAGCGCGGACGCGAGCAAGGTGGCCGAGGCCAAGGGCACGCTGTCCGCGCAGGAAGAGGCGCTCAAGGCGCAGCTCGCCGCGCTCGCCGACTCGGACTCGGACGAGGACTGAACGAATGAAACGACAAGCAGTCGTCTTTTTTCGGTATTTCGCGGATGCGAGGAATGAGCGCTTCCGTCGGAAGCGAGACGTCTTTCGCGCGCGAGTCCGGGAACGCGTTTTGTGATGCACGTACCTTATACACTCGTCCGCGAAAAAACGAAAGAGAACAAGGAGCGCGTTCGTGACTTTCGAGGCGAACGGTTCACGCGTTAAACGGTTCGCGTCGATGTACACGCGTCGCCGCGTTTCTCGCTCGCGTTTTTTTCTCCGCGCGTCTCACCTCGTCTCGGCGTCGCCTCCCATTCGCCGCGCCGCCGCATACCAGGCGCGCAGCCGCTCCACCGGAACGCCGCACGCGTACCCAATCACGATGGCTTGGTTCAGCAGACTGGTGCGCACGTACCCGACGCGCTCGAAGCGGCGCGCCGAGGTGGTGACGGAGGCGTTCAGGATCGCCGGCGCGCCCGCGCCTCCTCGCTTTAGCCGCGAGACCAGCTCTACGTCTTCTAAAAAGGGCATGCTCGCGAACCCGCCGAGCGCGTCGAAGCGCGTTTTGCGCACGAGCAGGCCCTGGTCGCCGTACGGCTGCCGGAACACTGTGGTGCGGACGTTCACGGAGGCCTCCAGCAGCCGCCGACGCGGGCCAGCCAGGGATGAGCACACCAGGTTGTACAGAGAGGCGCGCGACGACGCTCGAGTCGCCAATCGCGGCGCGCCGCCGCCGCCGCGCCCGTCGTTGTCGTCGCCGAGCGCGAACCTGAACGCGCCCCACTCGTGTCGCCGGCCGTTCGTCGCGTCGTCCCCGAACGCGCGGATGACGTGCTCGTCGTACGCGGGCGGGAGCGTGGAGTCGGCGTGCAGGAAGAGGAGTATGTCACCCTTCGCGGCGCGCGCACCCGCGTTACACTGCGAGGCTCTCCCCCTCGGCGCGGAGAGGACCGCCGCGCCGGCGGCTCGCGCCTCCGCGACGGTGTCGTCCTCGCTGCCGCCGTCGACCACGATCACCTCGGGCGCACGGCCGGAGGTGGATACGCAGGCGCGCGCGCTTTCCACCGCGCGGCGCACGTTCCCCGCTTCGTTCAGCGTCGGCACCACCACCGTGATGGTCGGGCGGTACGGGGCGAGAGGCTTCGGCGGTCGACGCGCGGTGGCGTCGGCCGTCGAGGCGCGCGTCGCCGCTCGCGCGTCGCGCGCCGCCGTCGCCATCGCGATGCTCACCCGCGCCGAGGAGACGCGCGAGGCGCACGAATCGCGCGGGAAGACAAGCGATGGCCGCGCGGCGGCCGCGCCGGTCGCAGTGGCGGCGGTTTGTCCATCGTCTGTTCCGGGGAGACACTTCCGAAGTCTCGAGCGTTACATCCGAGAAAACAAGCCACAACGAGACGTCCCCGCCAGCTCCGCGGCCTCGATGCGATGGCGGCGTCTCGGTCGAGGCGCGCGAGCGCCGATCGCGTCCACGCGACGCTGTTTCTCGCGCTGAACGGTCTTTCGTGCGCGCTCGTCTCCGCCGACGCGTCCGCGGACGCGTGCCCCGCCCCGATCGCCATCACGAGACGGGAAGGAGACGGAGAGACGCTCGTCGCGACCCTGGGTCGCGACGCACCTTGCGCGCCGATCGAGGCACCGCTCATGCGCCGCGTCGCGGTTCCCGGGATACGGCTGCGGGTGGAATCGAGTCACGGCGCGAGCGAGCAAGCATCGCTCGCGCCCGCCGTGCCTCCCGTGCGCGTCCGCGTCGCGAGCCGACGGGGAAACTTCCTGTCGCTGACGAGCGCCGACGCGACGACGCTCAAGGCGGCGAGACACCCGTTCGCGCGCGGCGACGGCGTCTTGGACCAGACGGTAGAGTTCGTCGCCGCGCCGAGCGTCGCGTCTGAGATCCTCAAGGCGCTGGAGTACGTCAACGTGGACATGGGGATACTCGGCGGCGGCGACGACGGCGACGAGTATCCCGAGTATCCCGAGTCGCCGGCGAACCGAACGAGGTTCCCGTTCGCGGCGTGCGCGGCGTCTTCCGCGAACCACCGTTTATTTTTTGACGCGGTCGTGGTCGAGGTCTTCGCCGCCGAGACGGACGTTTCTCCGTCGGCGACGGTACGCGCCCGAGTCGCGCTGCGGAGCGAAGATCCGCTTTTCTCACGGGTCCCGGTCCCGGTCAAGACGTCGGTTTCGCTCGCCTCGGCGTTTTCGGCGTCGCGCGGCTCGCTTCGTTCGACGCCCGTGCTCGTCGCGACGTGCGCGACGCTCGCGTTTTTCGTCGTCTGCGCGCGCGCGGCGGTCCGAGCGTGTCTCGAAGGAAGCGGAGCGAGGGAAGCGCCGCCGACGCCGACGCGCGAGGCGAGCGCGACGGCGAGGAACCGAACGTGATGACACGAAACGCGTTTTTTACTTTATTGGATACGAAAGTAGTACCTACTAATATTCGCCGCGCTTCCCTCGTACGCGCGGACACCTTCGTGGACGATTGATACGTCAACACTACGCGTCATCACGAGCTCGGTCGCGTTACTATACCCACGACCACACCCGCCGCGGACGTTCCCTACGCGCGATCGGTCGCGGGATTCGTCGGTATGGGCACGCTCGGGTTTTTCATCCGGCGCGCGCGCTTGGACAACGGCGCGAACTTTTCATGTTTTTTCGATTCGCCTTCTCCGCCAACCCCGAACCGGACGCTCCGCGCGTCGTCTCCTTCCCCCTCGCCGGCATTAAAAGTCGTCGCCTCCTCGGCTTTGACGTCACATCGCCTTCGATGTCCGCTTTCGTCCTTAACGAACGTCTCGCCGGCGGCGAGCACCCGCGCGCCGATCGCGTCCGCCCCCGGGTCGTATGAGCAAACAGTGACTCCGAGCGCGCCGCACAGAGCTTCGAGCACGTCGTCGCATCGCGCGTTTAGCTTGAGTTTAGAGTGTTTGTCCTCGGCGGTCCACTGCAGGTTCACGATCACGAGCGTTTTGGAGAGCCTCGGAAGTCTATTCGCGGGCGGGATTTTTAACGATGTGCCCATGACGAGCGACAGCGGAGAGGCGCGCGAAACCTCCGTCGCTTTCGCTAAGACGTCGTCGTCGATGCGTTCGCCAAACTGCACGACGACGTCTCGCAAATCGCCTCCGCAACCGGGACACAAACGGCCGGTCACGTGACGGTGTCTGCCGTTGTGGGGCTTCTTAGACGTGACGTCGAAGTCGCGCGCGATTTCCGTCACCAAACACGCCTCGTTCGTACACTTTTCCCGGAAAACCGTGCCGTGCAGCTCAGAGCACGCGTCTCGCGGCATCCCCGCGCGGCCGTGTAAGCCGTCCACGTTTTGCGTCACCACGTGCGACAGGTACCCCGCTCGGTACAGCGCGACCGCGCACATGTGCGCCTTCGTGGGCGCGCACCGCTCGAAGCGGGGCATAGGCACCGCAAGGCCCTTGGCGCGCATGGTCCACACGCCGCTCGAGCCCCGGAAGTCGGGAATGCACGCCGCCGTGCTGAAACCCGCGCCCGTGTGCAGCACGAACGACTTTGCGTCGCGGATCATGCGCGCCAACGCCTGGACGTTTGAAGAGGTGCGCTCCCCGGGGTCCTCGCGCTCCTCCGCGCGCGCTTCTTTCTCGGTCTTGCGGTCGCGACGCCGCGCGTCGCGCGCCTCCAGCGCGCTCGCGACAAAGGCGTGGTCGCGCAGAAGCTGCTCGTCCTCCTGCGTGCGGACCGAGTGGGATCGCGAGAGCGCCGACCGCACGCGCGCTTCCAGCGCTTCGCGAGCCGCTCTTTCCTCGAACGCCAGGCGCGCCTCGCGCTTCCGTTTCTCCCGGCTCGACTCCGGAACCGCGTCTCCGGAGCCCGCCATGGGCGACGCGGGCTACGAGGCGATCGCGGGAACGCGAGCGGCCGCCGCGCGTCGCGCTCTGCCTGGAGACGAGCCGACGCTGACTCCACGGCGATCTGAACTAACACCGCGAAAAGCATCAAAATATTTGGACGAGCTGATGAGCGCGCGTCTCACTCGAGACCGCGCGCGCGTCGCGTCGGGTCGACGCCGTCGACACCGGGAAGAACGCCCCGGCTTCGTCTCGTCGACCGCGATGCCTCCTCCCGAGGGCGAGAAGCGACGACGTCGGGTCCCTTCCCACGAACGCACGTTGTTGTGCTTCGTGCAGGCGCTGGTCGGGATGCGCACGATCGTCGAGCTTCGGGACGACGTGGCCATCAAGGGCGTGCTGGTGGACGTGGACGACCGCATGAACTGCGTTCTGGAGCACGCCGTGCGGCGCACGCCGGAGGGTTCGACCATGAAACTCGAGCGCGTCTACGTGAACGCGCGCACGATACGGTTCGTGCACGTCCCCAAAGACGTGGACCCGTCCGAGCTCATCGAGCGGAAACGACTGGAGCGGTTCGAGGCGTCGCGGCATTACCAGCGGCTCGCCGCGTTCGGACCGCGGAACCCGCAGAAGCCGGTCGGCGGGGGAGAGTACGGGCCATCGGGCGCGTCGTAGAGTATCGTAGCACGTAGCGTAGAAGGAAATCGTTGATCCACAGGAGTTGTTTCGCGACATCACCTCGCCGAAACCGACGTGGCCTCCTCTCGCGCGGCTTGCTCCGCCTTGATCGCCTCGGCTTCGGCGAGCACGCCCTCCAGCCGCTCCCACTCCGCCATGTACAGGTCCTGCTTCGCCGTCTTCGCGTCCTTCTCGAGCTGCACCTCCTGCGCCGCGGAGACGTCTGACCCGCACGCGAGCATCCGTTTATCGATCGCCTCTATGTCCTGCTCCAGAACCGCCAGCGCGCGCTCGATCTTGTCGATCACGCTGGGTGCGTTGTGCGCCTCTTTCAGAACGTCGCGCTCCCTTTGCCTCCGCGCCTTCTGTTCGGCGAGCTCTTCCTCCGTCAACTCCGGCGCGTCGGGGTCGCCTCTTCCGCCGTTCTTCTCGCCCAGCGCTTTGGCGGCGAGGCGCTCGTCGTCCATCTTCTTCAGGTATCTCCGCAGCGCGCTGTAGTCCCCGTTCCAGTCGTCGATGCCGCCCTTGCCGTCGAAGACAAAAATGTGGTCCACCAGGTTGTCCACGAACGCGCGGTCGTGCGACACCACCAACACGCACCCGTCGAAATCCTCGAGCGCCTCCTCGAGCGCCTCGATGGTGTCGAGGTCCAGGTCGTTCGTCGGCTCGTCCAGGATCAGGAAGTTGGGGCACAGAGCCAACACGGAAAGCAGCTGTAAACGTCTCTGTTCGCCGCCGGACAAGTCCTTTATCTTGGTCATCTGCTTGGCGCCCGCGAAGTTGAACCGCTCTAAAAGCTTGTACGCGGTCATGCCCCCGTTCCCGCCGAACCCGCCCACCGCGCACGACGCCTCGCTTTCGATTTCCCTAACAAACTCCACCACGGTGAGGTTCTCGTCGCGGAAGTTCGCGATCTGCGAGTAGTACCCGAACTGGATGGTCTCGCCCACGCTCACCCAGCCGCTGTCCAGTTCGATCTCGCCCATGATGGTCTTCAAAAACGTCGTCTTTCCGGCGCCGTTCGGGCCGACCAGACCGATCTTCTCGCCCTTGCTGAAGGCGTACGAGAAACGGTCCAGGATCTTCTTGTTCGGCTCGCCGTCGTCGCCGTAAAACGCCAGAGACGCGTCGTCAAACTCCACGATCACGTCCCCCATGCGGCTCACCTTGCTCTCCACCAGATCCACCGTCTTGGCCTTGCTCCCCTTGTTCGCCGCGCGCTCGGTGAGAGAGTAGAACCGCTCGATGCGCGCCTTCTCCTTGGTCGCCCGAGCCTTGGGCTGCCGCCGCATCCACTCCTGCTCCTTGCGCAGCGTGTTCTTCGCAGCAGCCACCGCCTGCGCCTCGGCGGCCCACCGTTGCTCCCTGCCCTCCAGGTACGCGGCGTAGCCGCCCCGGTGTCTGTGGCTGCCGCCCGTGCCGTCCAGCTCCAGGATGTCGGAGCACACCGCGTCGATGAACGCGCGGTCGTGCGACACGAGGAGCGTCGCGGTGTTGGTCATCTGCTGCAAGCGCTTCTCGAGCCACTCCACGCCCTCCACGGAGAGGTGGTTCGTGGGCTCGTCCAGAACTAACATGTCCGGTTCTTCGATCAGCGCCGCCGCGAGCGCGACACGTTTGCGCTGCCCCCCGGATAACTCGCCCATCTTCCGAGTCAGGAACTCAGCGCATCCCAGCTTGTCGAGCGCGGCGTGCGCCTTTGTCTCGGTGTCCCACGCTTCGAGCGCGTCCATCTGCTCGAGCACCTCCGCCATCTTCGCCTCGTTGATGTCCCCCGCGGCTGCGTCTGCCATGATGCGGTCGTACCGCCGCAGCAGCTGCATCAGAGGCGTGTCCCGCGCGTACACCGCCTCGAGCACGCCGAGCTCGGGGTCGAACGGCGGTTCCTGCTCCAGGAACGCGAGGTTCAGGTCCTTGCGCATCCACAGCTCGCCGTCCTCCCGGCCGACGTCCTTGCCCGCGAGCACGGACAGGAGCGTGGACTTCCCCGACCCGTTCGGGCCGACGATCGCCACGCGCTGGCCCTCGGACAACGCGAAGTCCACGTTTCTGAACTGGTACCGCTCGCCGTCGTGGGTCTTGCGCAGGCCCTTGCCGATCAGCACCGCGTCCTTGCCGGTGGCGTCGAACGCGTCGGCCCGCCCATCTTTCCACGTCTCGCTGCCGCGACCGTCGCGCTTGCCCGCGGCGAGGGGGCGCACCGAGGCCCGGCCGAGGCGCGGAACGCGAGCGCGACGCGCGCGCGGAACGCGCAGAGCCGCGCCGCGCACGGACGCGAAGCACGACAGGCTCCCGGCGGTCATGCCTCCTCCCACGCGCCCGAGAAAGTCATGCCGCCGACGGTGCGACGGATAACACGCCACCCAAAGAGCTCGGAGATTTTTACACGTGGGCACTCGCCTGGGCGGGGTCACTTCTCGGTCGCCATGGCGGGTGCGACCGTGTCGATCCCCGCGGTCGGCGGCGCGGCCGCGCGTGTTTCCCTTTGCGGCGTGCGGATCGGCCGACGACGCGCGTCCCCCTCGATCGGACGCTCGGGGTGCGACGCGCGACGGCGCGTGGTCGCGGCTGCGTCCGATAAAACCGACGAGAACTCCCCCCCGTACCAGGTGGCGCAGCGCAAAGATCTGTACGAGCTGCGTATCTACGGCGCCTATTACGTCACCAGGGCGCCGTACAGCAACCGCGAGCAGGGCCTCGCGTCGCTCATGGGGTACATCGAGGGCGGGAACGAGGAGGAGAAGACGTTCCCGGCGACGCAACCGCTCATCATGACGTACGTGGACGCGCCCGATGGCGGTTTCGAGAAAACCATGGAGCTGTCGTTGGGCAAGGACGTGACCGATCCGCCCGCGCCCACGACGGGGGAGGCGCGCGTCGCCGCCGCGGGAGGTGAGCTGCTCGCGGTCGTGGGCTTCGAGGGCGTCGCGACCCCCGAGCTGGCGGGGAAATACAGGGAGCTGCTGACGAAGGCGGTGGAAGCGGATGGGCTCAAAGCCGCGGACCCGAGCGAGTTCCGCCTCGCGACGTACGGTCAGCTCTACAGCCTGAAGCCCAGGCTCAACGAGCTGATGCTCAAGGTGAAACTCCCCGGGGCGTAAAGCGCTTTCGAAACCGTCCCGTCCGCGGGTATCTAAGATAGCTTTGATGCGTATCACTCATCATACGACTACGCGTCGCGAGTCGAAGGATGCTTCGCGTTTCGAGCGCCTCGTTTTCGCGTCCAGCGTCGTCTCGAGACGTTCACGAAACCCGATCGAATCGAGGGCGCACCTTTCGAACGCGACGCGCGTGACCGATCCGTCTCCGATCGAAAACTTCGCGAGCAAGTGGAAAACGCCGACGAGAAACCCTCCGAGACGCCATTGCCGGGGACGACCGACCACGCGCGGTCGGTTTCCGAGCCTCGAGGTACGCGCACGCGTATCGCCGCCCGGTCTCTCCGCGTGCGCGCGCAATCCATCTCGATAATCCTCGCCCGGCGCATATTCGCGCGTCCCGCGCCTGTCGTTTCCCCCTCGCGCGCGCGCGCCCAACCCTCGTCGCGCGGGCATCTCGGTTCTCGTGGCCTTTCGCGTGTTTCCCTCGCTGCCGCCTCGTCTCGGACGCGCGTCAAACGCGCGATTCCGGCGTCTCCTCGTCCCCGGCGCTCGTCCATCCGGCGCTCACGCCCCTCCTCCCCGCACAGCGCCGGAAGCGGATGCCCGGCGAGCCGCTCCTCCCGGAGGGCGAGACGCCTCGCGAGACGCCCCTCCCGGAGGGCGTCATGGACGAGATCCATCGTTTGCGAGAGGAGCACGACCGAAACGCGAGCCGCGAGAAGGGCGTGCGCTCGACTCGAGTCCGCACGGACGCGGACCGCGCCAAGGAGAAGGAGCGCAGCGCACGTCGGCGACGCGAGCAGACCGACGAGCAGAGGGAGAGGGAGAGGTTACGCTCGCTCAAGCGGCGACGCGCCATGACCCCCGAGGAGCGCAAGGCGGCATCCGTCAAGCGCGTCGCGCGGCGGCAAGCGCAACGCGCCGGCGCCGAGTTCCGGTCGCGAACGCTTTTAGTCACGGCGCCGCTCGCGGAGCATCCGACGACGCATGCGACGAACGCGACGGGACCGGGACCGGGACCTGTGGATGGTTCCGCGGAGGACGAAAGCGTTTCTTTCGTTAAACAAAACGCGGAAAAAGAAATCGCCGACGAGGACCCCGCGGACCCCGCGGCGGACTTGCTTGACGCGCTTCGCGGCGACCCCCTGGGCGTTTTGAACGCGCACCCCGTGGACGACGCGCTGGGCGATCCCGCGGGCGGCGCGGGATCCTTCGCCGCGTCTACGAAAACGGATACTCGCGCCGCCGAGGCGGAGCGGCGGCGCCTGGAGGAGGAGCGCGCGCGCTCGGCGCACCGGCGCGCGCGCATGACCGCCGAGGAGAAGCAGCTTCAGAACCAGGCGAGGCACGCGCGGCGGCAGCGCGCGAAAGCGGCGGGACTCGCGGGACTCGAGGATCCGCCGGGCGCGGACCCCGCGCGCGTGGAGGGGACGCTCGGGGGGGACGATGAATAGAGTCGCCGCGACGCGGCGCGCGTTGTACCACCATCTCTGTAATACTTGTACAATGTAGTGGGACTACAAATTGTAGGTTTTCCAGTCAGCCGAATCCCGAAACCCCGAGGTCGAAAGCAGAAAACGTTTGGCGCATGGCGCTTCGCGGGCGATTTTGATTTCCGGGCGACGCGCGCGCCGCCGCCCTCGCGCTCAGACCTCGACGCGCGCACGCCGTCGGATCTCTCGGCTGCCGACGCATTTGGCGATCGCGACCGCACGCAGGTGTCGTGCGCTCTCCCGCGTCCCGAACCGCACCGCTCGCGAGCTCCGCGCGTCGAACGCTCAGCGGTCCGTCTGTGTCCGCGGCGCGCGGTAGGAAGGCGCCATGTTTTGCGCCATCTCGGGGTCGACCCCCACGGAGCCCGTGATCTCCCCCGCGGGCCACCTGTTCGAGAAGTCGCTCGTGACCAAGGCACTCAAGGTACGCGGATCCGCCGACCGCCCGTCCCCGCTGCCCGCGCGCGATCGAGGCCGATCGGTCGATTTTCGCCGCGCCGAGGGTTTCTTCGAGGCTCGCCGTCCGGACGTTTTTCCCTCCCACCGAATCTTCTTCCGCGGCGCGCGCTCCTCCGCCCGCCGCTGACGTTCGCTCTGAAACCCGAAAACGACGAACAGGAGACGGGCTTGTGCCCGGTGACGAGCGCGCCTTTGTCCGCGGATGATCTCATCGCCGTGCGGGTCGGGCCCGGCGCCAAGCCTCGGTCGACGGCGGCGACGAGCGTGCCCGGCATGCTCGCCGCGTTCCACGACGAGTGGGACGCGCTCATGCTGGAGACGCACGAGCTCAGGAAGGACCTGCACGCGGCCAGGCAGGAGCTCAGCCACGCGCTCTACCAGCACGACGCCGCGTGCCGCGTCATAGCGCGCACGGTCAAGGAGCGCGACGAGGCGCGAGCCGCGCTGGCGAATGCGCGCGGCGCCGCCGGCGCCGCCGCGAAGCGCGGCGCGGATGCGCCCGCGGAGGCGATGGACGCGGACTCGAACGACCCGAAGCGCGCGAAGGGCGGCATCAGCGCCGAGGCGCTCGAGGCGATGGCGGCGTGCGGCAAGGAGCTGCAGAAGACGCGCAAGTCTCGCCCCGTCTCCGACTCGCTCGCCGCGCCCGATACCTTCGCGGCGATGGCGGATAAGCCGTCGTCGGCGCCGTGCCACCCCACGAAGTGCAAGGGCATCCTGTGCGTGACTGCAAACCCCCTGGACTCGAACGCGCTCGCGACGGCGGGCGCGGACGGCAGCGTCGCGGTGTTCGACGTCGCGAAGGGCAAGAGATCTAAGCAAATCGCCGCGCACAAGAAGCGGGTCAAGTCGGCGGCGTGGTGCGGCGCGGACGTCTTGCTCACCGGCGCCGCGGATGGCGCGATGAAGATCTGGAGCTCTGCAACCGGCTCATGCGCGGCGACGGTGGACGGGACGCACGCGGGCGAGATCGTCTCCGTCGCGCCGCACCCGACGCATGCCTACGCGGTCACCTTCGGCGCGGACGGCGCCTGGGCGTTCCACGACGTGCAAAAGGCGGAGACGCTCTGCGTCGTGCGCGAGGACGACACTAACTACGGCGCCGGCGCGTTCCACCCCGACGGGCTTCTCCTCGGCGCGTGCGGCGCCGACGGCGTGTCGCGCATCTGGGACGTTCGGGGGCAGAAGCGCGCGGCGGAGCTTACGGGTCACCAGGGACACGCCGTGTCGTCGATTTCCTTCTCCGAGAACGGGTACTACGTGGCGACGGCGGCGGCGGACGGCGCGCGGGTCTGGGACCTCCGGAAGCTCAAGGAGCTCCGCTTCTTCGACGGTGCCAAAAACGCGGAAACCGCCGTCGCGTTTGACAAATCGGGGCACTACCTGGCGCTCGGCAGCGGCGTTGAGTTGAGCGTGCGCGCGGTGAAGAAAGACTGGGAGGTGGTCAAGCAGTGGCAGGCGCCGAAAACCGTGCTCTCCGTGGCGTTCGGCGAGGACGCGCGGAGCGTCTTCGCGGGGTGCGCCGACCACAACCTCCGCGTGTTTGCGTGAACAAAGAATTGTTGCGCTTTTGTTTTTCGAGCGTTTTGGAGAGACGACGCGCGCGGGTGTTTAGGGAGCGAGTCGAGAACGCGGTTGTGTTTGAGACCCGCGGACGAACAGAGACATGACTCTTTTTGTTTCTTCTCACGCGTCTCTTCTCGTAACGTTCGGAGCCTCCGAAGGTTTCGCGTCGCGTCGTCTTCGAACGGCTTTGCCGCGGGCGCGTTTCTTTCGCGTCCCTCTGTCTCTTTCGCGTCACTCCGCCCCACCCTTTTCCGCTTTCGGGACGGGCACTTCCTTGGGGATCGCCGTGGGGGCGTCGTCCCAACCCTGGGGCGCGCGTCCGCGAGTGAGAGGTTTGCGGGCGGCGGGTCAGCGTGCGGAGCGGTCCGGGGCGCGACGAGGCTCCCTGTCGCCTCGGGGCGAGGGTTCGAGGAGAGGATTTCCGGGAGGGGAGACACGCACGAAGTACTGCTGCATCCCGTACGCCACGAGCGCCGTACCACACAACGCGAGGGTGTACTTATCGTACGCCTTCACGAACTTCTTCGACGCCGCGTTGTTCCCGAGCTTATCGAGCATCGCGTCGTCGCGGGAACCGGACGCCGCGCGACACGGATTGCGTCGAGAGACGGGAAACGGGAGCCACCCGGTGTCGCGATGGCTCCGAACTTGTTTCGCGAAAACGCGCAACAATGTTAGCGCGAAGGTGTCGGTCAAAATACCGTAGCGTACTACATCGCGCCGCGCTTCTCACTCCGCGGCCCTTCCCCCCCTGATCCCGGGACTTCCGAACTTCTCCATCGCGCGCGGTCTGTGCGCGAGCCGGGGCAGCGACCCGGGCTCCGCGGGACGGGGCACGCCGTACCCCTTGTACGCGCTGTACGGCATGAGCAGCTCGGTGGGCATCTGCGCGAAGGGCGTTATCAGGTTGGCGTATCCCGGCGCTTGTTCCAAGTACGCCGCGATGTAGTCCCTCCCGGCGGGCATGGCGCCCGCGCCGCTCGCGACCGCGGACCGCTCCTCCGAGACCGCCTTCCACATGGGCGACGCATCGTCCCCGCCCACCACCTTGACGCGCGGACGCGCGTACGGCGCGAGCATGTCCTCGCCGCGCTCCGGCTCGAGCGGCGCGAAGAGACGCGCGCGCCGCGCCGCGCCCTTCGCGAGGGCCACGGCGGCGACGCTCACTCTCGCGCCTCTCTCCCGCGCCTCTCCGTCGACGGGCCTCTCTTCTCCGGTCACAGTTGCGGTGTTTGTCGCGGGGGTGTCTTTCGTCGATGCCGTCACATGGACGCTCTCGGGCAGGGGAATGGGCGTCACGGTCCCGTCGTCGCCCTCGGGCGTCGCGGCGACAAACTTGCGCTTCAGCGCCGCCGCATTCTCCTTCTCCTCGCGCCGCGCCGCCTCCTCCTCCTCGGGCAGGCCCGGGTCGGGCGTCGGCTCCAGCACGCCGCACCGGAGCTCCTCGAGGAACCACTCCACCACCGAAGGCAACACCAGCGGAGGGCGTTTCTTGGGAATCGGCGAGCTCGATAGCGCGGCGGCGTTCGCCGCGAACCGAGCGCCGGAATCGCCGGCGTCCTTCGGAAGGGCTTTGGCAAAGGCGACCCACTCGTCCGCGCGCGCCGTCTCCGGGTGGTCGTGCCCGTAGCCCAGCGCGCACATGCCCGCCGCTCTTTCGAAGCGCTCCAGCGCCAGGGAGTGGTGGCCCATGTCCAGCAGCGCCGCGCCCAGGTTGCGGTGCCGCGCGGCGTTCGCCGGGTCGAACTCGCCCACGGCTATTACGGCGAGCGAGATGGCGCGCAGGTAGCACCGCCGCGCGCTTTTGGGTTCGCCCAGGCTCTTGTACAGCAACCCGAGGTTGTTCAAGACGCTCGCGGCGGTGTTCAGGAACCCGGAAGGGCCAAGCATGCTCTCCGTGTCGTCCACGCTCGTGGTGGGTCGTGTGTGCTCCGTTCCCGTTCCCGGGTCGTTCGCGTGCGCGCGGTCGAACGCCTCCGCGTCGCGTTCGAAAGCCTCGCTCTCCTCGGCAGCCACCACGCGCTCGATCTCGTTGAGCGGGGGCATCGCCTTCCGCAGGTGGTCCAGGGCGCGGCAGTACGCGTCGTTCGCGCCGTCCACGTCGCCTTTCGAGCGGAATACGCCTCCTAGGTTGCTCAGGTACGAAGCAAGCGCGGTACGGCGGCCGGAGCCCTCGCTGGCCTCCTCCACCCTCGCGGCCTTCGCGAAGTACTCCAGCGCGGAGTCGTCATCCCCGTCCGCGCGGTACAGCGCGCCTATGCTGCAGTACCGCATGGCTATGTGCGGGTGGCTGGGGTTCGCGCGGTACAGCGACTCATCCGCGCGCAGGGCCTCGTCGTATTTGTAAAGGGCCTCCTCCAGCAAACCCTCGGCGGCCAGCGCGTCGCCCTCCGCGGCGAGCGCCTCCCCACCCGTGCGAGCGCGCCCCGAACGACCGACCGAATTCATGTTCGCGCAGCCTCGCCCTCGCGTCGACTCTCACGCGCGCGCGCCTGTCGGGACGACTCTCCGCCTCGCCCCGCACACTCGCGCCTCTCGCTGTGCCGCCCGCGTGCGCGGGACGCCCACAGACGCTCCAAGACCCGGTCGAACCCGCGGAACTTCCGTCCCATTCTCAACAGGTTGCCGAGCACGCGTTTTCGTTCCTTCCGCTCTCACAAACAGGCGACAGAGCCGTTGGAACTTCCGAAACGGTCGAGATTTCGGTCGTCACGACGCACGCGTCGGGCCCGCACCGCTCATTGGCGCGACGCGCGCGCACGGGCGAGATGTCCTTCTCGTTCGAGCACCCCAACGCCGGGGGCGTGCTCCTCCCCGGCCAGACATGCTGCCACACGGGCAAGCTCATCCGCCGAAAGATACACGGCGACCCGCTCGCGGACCCCCTGCTGCCCGAGCTCTGCCCGAAGCTCTGCTCGCCCATCGGGGTGTTCCCCAAGGACCACGACAAGCCTAAGAAGAAGCCCTCGGGCTCCTCCGAGGACGCCAGCGACGGGGAGGATGAGGAGAACAAGGAGAACGGCGTCCCGAACCCCAAGTCCGGTGCCGCGTCGGACTCCGACGACGACGACGACCCGAGCACGCGATCCGGTGCGCTCCCCCTGGAGTCCTCCCCGGCCAGACTCGCGGGCTGCGCGCCGTGCGGCTCCGCCTTCAAGTGGTCCTGCTGCAACGCCTGCTGCGGGCCGTGCACGCTGTGGTCCAAGGACGGCTTCTTGTCTTCCGAAAGCGCCACGCCCAACCCCACCGCGAGGGAGTACGCCAGCTGGGACGGGTGCACGGACATCCCCGAGGATGCCGCCGCGCCCGACGTCGCCCCGCGCGACGTGCCGGGCGAGCGCCTGGCGAAGGTTGAGGTTGGCCGCGGCGCGCTGTCCACTCTCGGCGTGTCCCCCGACGGCACCTGGCTCGCGGCGGCGGACAAGCTCGGCGCGTTCACGCTCTTCGCCGCGGACCCGTTACAGGACGACCTGGCGCTCGAGCCCAAAGGCGTGGCGCTGCCCGGTCGGAGGCGCGCGCGGCGGACGAAACAGAAGTCGTTCCTGGACAGCGACGACGAGGACGACGCGGGCGCCGAGCCGTCCTTCGACGACGACGAGACCTCCGACGCGCCGACGCTCCCCACGACGAAAGAGGGGGGGCACGTGGACGAGATCATGGCCATGGCGTTCGCGCCCGACGGCGCGTCCGTGTACACGGGCTCGAGGGACGGCACCGTCAAGAAGTGGTCCGTCCCGGCGCTCGAACTGCAGCGCACGTTCGACGCCTCGGAGCGCGCCGAAGCGACGCGCGACGACGCCGACGCCGATGCCGACGCCGACGCCTCGCTGATGGAGGCGGCGGACGTGCTCGCGCTGGCGCTCTCCGCGGACGGCGAGCGCCTCTACGCCGCGGGCGCGAGGACCTGCGTGGTGTCCTGGGACGCGAATACCGGCGAGCGGCTCGGAACGGTGTTCCAGGGGCGGCTGGTGCGCAAGGCCATCCCCGGCGCCGGCGACGCCGAGAGCGACGACGAGGCGCCGCCCGCCGCGCACGTCGGGCTCGAGACCAGCCGTGCCGCGAGGCTTGAGGAGGAGGCGAGGCTTGCCGAGGAGGCTGCCGCCGCGGAGGCGCTCCTCACGTCGCAGCGCGCCAAGGGCAACCCGGAGAACGTGATCCGGTGCATGGCGGCGGCACCGGATGCGCCGGAGGGCGAGCTGTTGCTCACCGGCTCGCGCGACGGCGCGGCGCGCCGGTGGCGCGCCGAGGAGAGGAGGTGCGCTCGCGAGTTCATGGCGCACCGGTCGCCGGTTTCCGCGCTGGCGGTGTCCTCGGACGGCGGCGAACTGCTCACCGGCGGCGCGCACGGCGACGGCGAGCTCAGGCACTACCGCTGGACGCCCGTCGCGGGCGTCGACCAGGAGTACGTCGAGGGCGAGCCGAAACACCTCGGCGGCGCGTACGTGCGCGTGCGGACGCTCCGGGCCGAGCACGCGCCGGAGCGTCCCGCGCACCCGCGCGGCGCCGTCACGGTCGTGCTCTCCGCGGACGAGAGGTTCGCGTACTCCGTCGGCGCGGACCCGGAGGAGCCCGTCGTGCAGTGGAGCCTGGCGGACGGCTCGCAGAAGACGCGCATCGACGCGCCGCACCGCGGCGGCGTCGCCGCGATGTGCATGCTCCCCGACGGCGTCGGCGGCAAAGCAGTGCCTTCCGTGCGCGGGACTCGCGGCAACCCGGCGGCGGTGGCGGTGGAGCGCGCGGCGGCGGCGGCGAAGGGAGGAAGGCTGATCACCGCCGGCCGGACGGACGGGAACCTGTGCGTCTGGGCCGTGGACGCCGTCGACCCGGTGGCGGGCGCGACGCTCGCGGCGCGAAACGCGCAGACGCGAAACGCGATCGCCGCGAAAGAGTTCCAGCGGATGCAGGAACGGCTTTCATCTCGCGCGCCGGAGCTGTCGCGCGCGGAGTGGGCGGTGAAGGCGCGCAAGGAGCTGCCTGTGATCGAGCGCTCGAAGTTCCCCGTGAACCCCGAGACGGACGAGCCGCTTGATTTGGAGGACCTGAGCGTCGAGCAGCTCGAGCGCATGACGGCGGCGGAGCTCATCACGTGCTGCATGGCGCACGGGCTTTTGGTGATCAACCCCAAGGCGCCGCCGAAGACGAAGCGGGAAATCGCGCGACGCATGTTCGACTTTTTCGAGGGCGAGAAGGCCAAGGCCAAGGCGCGCATGCGCGCCGAGCGACTCGCCAGAAGGTGACGCGAGGATGACGACGAGCGGGGATGGTGATACTTTCGAATGAATATGTAATCTAAGGTATCTACGACGCGGGTTTCGTTTCGCCCGTGTTGAAAGCGACGGAGACGCGCGGCGGTTCTTCTCCTCCCGGCGTTCCCGCGAACGACAGCACGCCGTGCAGCGTGCGCGACGGGAAGAGCACGAGCCGGCCGGGTTTTGGCGTCACGGACGTCCACACGCACCACCCGCTCTTCTGCGTCTCGGGGGCCGAGGGGTCGGCGCCGCCCGAGCACGCGCGGAGCGCGAGGCGGCCCGCCAGACGAGTAGGGTCGTTTTCGTTCCGTTCACTCTCGTTCGGCGGCGTTGGACCGGCCTTTCCGTCGACCGCGACGGCTTCCGGCGCGGAGACGTAGTACACGCCGGACCACAACGCGCCTGCGTGGTGGTGCAGACCGTGCGTGTCCCCGGAGCGCGAGACGTTGACCCAGGACGAAGTCACGGTCGCGTGCGGCGGGGACGCTTCTTTTTTTTCGTTTTCGTTTTCGTCTCGCGCCTCCGCCGGCGCTTTCCGCTTTCGCCCGCCGCCGGACGGGACCCCGGGCTTACCCGTCTCCAGCGCGACCGCGCGGATGAGCTCCGAGAGGAACCGCGCCGCCGGGACGGGGACGGAAGGATTTCGTGCGCTCGGCTCGGCCTCGCCGTCCCCCGGGGGGGACTCCGCGCCGGCGCCGAGCCTGCTCAGGAAGTCGGGCGTCGAGTGGTACCCGCCCCGGTTGGACACCACGAGTCCTTCGCGCGTCGCCGCTTCGCGCAGGGCGGCGGGCAGGAGCTCGCGGTTGAGGCGGTCCGCGGCGGCCGGGGTGAGGTCCCACGTGTGCACCACAGGCGAACTCCCGAGCTCGTCGGCGTCCCAGCGGTTCACCTCGAACTCGAGGGAGGTGCGGGAGGCGAAGACGCGCGCGTCGCGACCGCCGACGCCGAAACGTACATTCACGCCTTCGGGTACCACGTCGCTCTGCTTCTGCACGCGGTGGTACGATGCGAAAGCCCCGAGCAGCGAGTGAAGCTCCTCATCTTCACCGCTCTCGCTGGCGCTGGCGTCGTCCTCCTCCCCGGAGGACATCCCGCCCACCGCCGAGCGCGGCGCGAGTGGCGCGGAACCCTCGGCGTTCCACAAATCTACAGTCCCCAGAAAAAAAAATTTTCGGTTCGGTCGATTCACGCCAGCTGTCACGTCGTGCGTCTCATGTTCAGTTCGAAGGGCGCCGCGGCGCCGCGTCGCGCCACCATGGCTCGACCCGACGCGTGGAAGTCCGATATCCTCGTGTCCGCGCTGCTCGCGCTGTTCGCGGCGTACCTCGAGTTCCAGCCTCCCTTCGAGCGCCACCTCGTGCCCGAGACGCTGCCTCGCGTGTCCTACCCCCACCGTGGCGAGCAGACGTTCCCCACCTGGACGCTCCCGTTCCTGGGCGTGATCATCCCCGTGAGCATCATCCTCGCGGCGTCCCTGGCGCGGACCGACTCGGTCGCGCGGTCGCGCGCGGAGACCAAGCGCGCCATCGTGGGCCTGCTGCTCGCGGTCACGCTCGGGTTCGCGGTGACCAACGCGCTGAAGAATGCGGTGGGCGCGTTCCGTCCCGACTTTCGCGCCCGATGCTGGCCCGACGGCACCGAGACGGCGTGGGAGGCGCCGGGCATCCCCAAGTGCGCCGCGAACCACGACGCGCGCCTGGTGAGCGAGGGACGCAAGTCGTTTCCCAGCGGACACGCCTCCATGGCGTTCTCGGGCCTCTCCTTCGCGTCGGCGACGGTGGCGGAGCGGCTGGCGGTGTTTGGCGCGAAGCGAAAAAAAAACGCGAAGAAGAACCAGCAGGCGCCCGCGTGGCGTGTGGTGGCGGCGGCGGCGCCCGTCGCGCTCGCGCTCGCGGTCTCGGTGTCGCGCGTGACGGACTACATGCACCACGTGGAGGACGTCGTGGGCGGGGGGATGATCGGGCTCGCGGCCGCCTGGGCCGCCTGGGCGGCGAAGCGGCCCTTCCGGCGCCGCGGCGACGGAACTGTTTTGTCGCCCAGGGAGGCAAGAAATGCAAGGATGGTCGCAAAGGAAATCAAGAAGGAAATAGCGCGCGGCCGGTCCGAAGCGCGCGCCGCGCGGCGAAGGAGGGGCGAGCCCGGGGGGGCTTTCGTGGACCACGCGCCGCAGCAGGGGACGCGCAACTAACCACTAGCTAGGAGCTACCGTGGTAGGGTTTACATAATGTACGCGTAATGAGATGTAAAAGGAAGGGCACCGCGCTTATTACAGCGCGTACTTTGCGAAACGTCGTTTTTGGAAGAGCGCTTTGTTGTCCGCGTACTACGCGTATCACGCGCAAAAAGATGGACTATTTACACTCGCGTCGTCGCTCATCGCCCCCCCGCCGACGCCGTCGCGGCGTTTTCCTTCTCGGCGCGGCCGCGCTTGAGGATGTCCTCCAGCGCGTCCACTTCTTCCGGGGACAAACCGGAGAGCGCCTCCGCCAGCATGGACTGCCCGGCGTCCGCGCCGTCGTCCGGCGCGTCGTCGCCGGCGGCGCCGCCCGCGCGTCCCCGCGAGCTCGTCCCGGGCGCGCCTCGCCGCGGCGGCGGCCCGCCGATGGGCGGCGGCGTCGGTCGCCCGGCGACGCGCGCGCCGGCGGCGCCGGCGGCTCTTCCTCTGTCGAAGGGCTCTTGCCTGGCCGCGCGCGTGGCCTGCACGTTGATTTCCCCGTCGCTGAAGACGGAGACCTTGTTCATGGCGAGCCGGTCCACCTTGTACGCGCGCAGCGCCTGCGGGTTGCGCGCCGCCGCGCCCGTCTCGAGCATGTCCTGCTTGAGCACGCGCTGGATGGTGTTGAAGGAGGAGCCTCCTCTGACCGTCATCTTGTTCCTCTGCACGAAGTTCCCGCTCACGAGGCGGTCTTTCAACCCGCGCGCCTCCTGCGCCTGCATCATCGCGTCCTTCACGAAACCCTCCTTCTCGGACTTGATGTTCTTGATGAGCTCCTCGAGTTGCCTCCGCTCGTCGCGCAGCACGCGCCCGGCTTCCGTCAGCTCCTCGACCCTTCCTCTTCCCCACTCGCCCGAGTCCACCAGGCGCACGAACCGCTCGTTGTCCCGCCGCAAACGCGCGTTCTGGTCCTTCAACGCGCGCACGTGATCCATGGAGCACCCCGTGGCGTCCTCCACGATCCAGCACCACTGCTTCCACGCGTTGCGTAAACCGCGGCGCATCATGCGCGACAGAATTTTGTCGCAGTGCGCCTTCTGCTCGCGCTTGCGGTCGGCGGCGGCGGCCCACCCGGCGAACGCCGCAACCTTGCCTCGCTCGGCCCAACGCACGACGAGCCTCTGCACCTTGTGTCGCAGCGCGATGTTGTGGCGCCACTTCGCGAACGCGCGCGCCTGAGCGCCCTTGGCGATCTTCATCAGACACCGTTTCTTGTGACGCTCGGCGGCGTGCCACTGCTCGAAGCACCGCGCGAGCTTGCCGCGCGACATGCGTCCGATGGCTCTTTTGACGAGCGCGCGCCCCATGTGCGCCTTCTCCGTCTGCTCCGCCCAGCGCTGGAACGCGCGCGACTCACACCCACGCAGCGCGCGCGCGAGCGCCTGCCGCATCTTGTTCCGCCTTCCGCGGCGCGTGTCCGCGAACTGCTCGAACCCGGCCCACGCCTTGCGCATGCGCTTGTGCACGAGCTGCCGCAGGCCAACCTCGACGAGGCGCTCGAGGAACTCCTCGCGCAGCGACGCGGTGTGGTTGGCCATGATGGTCTGCCGGCGCGCGTCCGCGGTCTTCGCGCGCCACGCCTGGAACGTGCGCCGCTTCATGCCGTTGATCACCACCGTGCGCGCGGCGGTGCCCATGGTGCCCACCTTCTTCGAGCGCGAGTGCGTCTCCCACCAGGCGTAGAAGGCGCCGTACATCTTGCGCCGGCGCATCTTCGCCACCGCGCGCCGGAGCACGTTCTTCTTCTTCTGGAACCCGAGCTGCACCATCAGCCAGCCGCGCCAGGCCTTGTGCAGCACACCGCGGTCCATGCGGTCCATGCGGCGCTGGAAAAGGTTCTTGGACATGGTGATGGCGTCCTGCACCTTGGCGCTCATCCCCGCGAGGGAAGAGAGGTGCTCGAACGCCATCTTGATGGGTAGGTCCTCCATCCGGTGCTGGTCGCCGTCGGCGCCCAACGTCGTCTCCTTGCCGTACGTAATCGCAGCCTTGCTCAACTTCGAGAACTCCGTCTTGCCGTCAAACTGCGAGCGCGCCGTGTACCCACCGTACTCGGAGTCCGTCTCACCGCGGTCCAACCCGTCGCTCAAGCTCTCGTCGTCGCTGCTTCGGTACCCGCGCGCGCTGCGCATCGCGCCCTTGTGCAGCTTGCGCATCGTCTCGCCGCGGCGACGGCCGGGAGGCCGCTTGTCGGGGGAAGCCGCGGGGGAGTCGTCGCCTTCGGAGTCGTCGCCCTCATCCTCGGAATCCTCATCCTTCTTCTTCTTCTTCTTGGACTTCTTCTTGGACTTCTTCTCCTCGACGTCCTTCTTCTTCTTCTCCCCTCCCTTCTTCTTCTTCTTCTTGTCGAGGTCGAGTTTGGGGACGCCGTCGGGGCGGTCGGGAGACGTCGCCGGACGGTCGCTGAACTTATCCGAGCCCTCGACTTCGTCCTCGTCGTCTTCCTTCTCCTCGTCCTCATCGTCCTTATCCTCGTCGTCCTCATCCTCGTCTTCGTCGTCCTTCTCCTCGTCCTCGACCTCGGTCTCGGGTTCGCGCTCGGTCGCCTCGTCCCCGCTGGGGACGTCGTCCTCGGGATCGGACATCTCGCCGCTCTCGTCGCTCCCGGACCCGGACTCGGCGTCGCTGTCTTCGTCCCTGAGCGCGCGAGCCTCCGCCTTACGCTCCGCCGCGCGCTGCTTGGCGTACTCGCGGTGGTCGCCTTTCTTCACGTGTTCTAAGTGCCGCTCTTCGGAACTGCGTTCGCGCGGGGGGAGGGGCGATGTCAGCGGCCGGAGGGGCGCAACGGGAAAGAGGCTCGGCGCGGGGACGGACGTCGGGCGACGCGGACGCGCCGACGCGTCGCGAAAGACGCGACGACGACCGCGCCGGGGGTGATGCGCTCGTTCCGGTTCACGAAGAGAGCCGTCCACGCGGACGCACCTGGATATGCTCAGCTCGCTTCTGTCGCTCTCGCTGTCGGACATCTATTGCATCCACGGAAAGCCCGACACGGCGCGTCGAGATGCGCGTCTCGGTCCCGACGACGAGCGTCGGCGACTTCGCTGGGCTGGGTCGGTCACCGCGCGGCTCGAGGCGGGCTCGAGGCGTCCGGGGAACGTGCGCGACTGACGCTCGTGCTGGCGCGACGCGTGCGTGCGACGCGGCGGTCGCAGTGCCGCGCGCCTCGACCCCGCGCGGGGGGCTGAAAACGCAGGCGCCGCGAAACCGCTCGCGACGGGAAAACGGCGCCGAAACGGCGGTTCGTCAACGGTCACCTTTACCCGCGACGCCGCTCACCGTGTCCGAAAACCGTCGGGTCTCGGAAACCTCGCGACCGCGCCTGCCGGGCACTTCCCGGGGCGCGCGAGCGCTCGAAAACCCTCTTGAACGAGCGTCGGCGGTGGACTGACCTCGTCGGAACGATGAGCGTCGAGCTCATGAAGCCTTTCAGCCTGACGTACGTGCGGTACCCCGGTGATGACCCGCTGGGTGCCGCCATGGCGCTGGCGTCGCTCATGCCTTTCTGCGTCATCGTCGCCACGTTCGGCGCGTTTTTCGCGCGGCGCGAGCTCTGGGACGTGGGCACGCTGCTCGGCATACTGGCGAACGAGGTCCTGGCGCAGACCCTCAAGCGCGTCTTCCAGCAGCCCAGGCCCGCGTCGTGCGCGCTGGTGGACTTTTGCGGGACGCACGGGATGCCGTCCAGCCACGCGCAGCTGGCGTGGTTCGTCGCCGCCGTCGCCGTCCTCGCGTACCGTCGGCGACGCGACGCGCACCCGGCGTCCACGCGCGTCGTCGACGCGTTCGGCGCGCTGCTCGTCGCCGCGCACGTCCCGATGGCGATCGCGGTCACCGCGAGCCGCGTGTACCTCGGGTACCACTCCGCGGAACAAGTCGCCGCGGGCGCGATGGTCGGCGCGGCGGCGGGCGCCGCGTGGCACTTCGCGGCGATGGTCCCCGCGTCGCGCGCGTTCGCCGCGGCGCCTCCCGGTTCCCTCCCGGCGGTCGCCGGGAGACTCCTGGGCATGCGTGACTCGTCGTTGGTGGCGAACCCGGAGGAGGTGGCGAGGAAGCACCTCGCCGCGCAGACGGCGGCGCCCGCGGGGACGCGCGAGCGGAAAAGCGCGCGCGTTCGGTGATTGTTCGTCGAGAACTTTTCCTCGCGGTACGTTTATGATACGATACATAGCTATGGCTCGCTCGTGTTTGTGACACTACCACCTCGCGCGCGTTCTCTCCTCTTCCCCACTCCTCGCTTAATCGCCGCGACTAACTCCTCGCGGGTGGACGCACCATGGCGTAGAAATCGTCGTACGTCGGCGCGTCCGGTTTCTTCGGGTCGCGCACCACGACGCGCTCCACCGTCTCGTACCCGAAGCGCTCGTAGATCCGCGCGTTCCTCAGCCCCGAGGTCTCCAGGTAACAGGGCAGCCCGTGCTTGTCCGCCACTTTGCTCACCGCGCGCATCAGCAGCGAGCACAGCTTCTTCCCCTGGCACTCCGGCGCCACCGCCATGAGCTGCACGTTCACGTGCGGGCCGGGCGCGTGTTTCGCGTGCGCGGCGTTTATCGCATCCTCGGCGGCTTGCATGCGCCGGCTCATCCCGTTCTTCGCGTCGAACGGGGGCGATCCCGAGCGCATTAAGATCTCCCACAGGTACATCCAGCCCTCGGCCGAGGCGGAGATCTTGCCGGGCAAGAACCGCACCGTGCACGCCGCGCCGGGTTCGGACGCGCCCGGCGCGGTCGCCAGAAACACCGCTCGTCTCGGCCCGTGGCGAAGCGCCGCCTGCGTGGCGAGTCTCATGGACCAACCGATGTGCTTCGCGCGGTCGGGGTGGTCCCACTTCCCCTTCAGCTCCTCGCCGAGCGCCCAGTCGAGCAGAAGCTCGGGCGCGCACGTCGCGGTGCCCGCGAACGAGCGCGTGGTGATGTCCGCCGCGGCGTCCGCGTCCCTTCCCACGGCAGAGGGCACCCTCCGAACGCCGGGGGAAGAGGCTTCGAGATCGTCCCACACGCCGGGAGGGTGCACGCGGGAGAACCTGAGCCCCATGTTTTTTCGTTCGGCGCACGGGAACAGTCGCCGCGTTCGGTGTTCGTGTCGTGCCTAGTAGCTGGGGTGTTTGGGGGGGGGCGCGACGGTTGGCAACTTTTCATTATTCTCGGCGCTTTTTCCCTCGAGGCGTCACATGCGTGATAGGTTATGGCCGGTTTTTTTTTCGGCAGGGGTTTTTGTGAAAATCGGGTCTAAAATCGGGTGGGTACGAACCCTAAAATGACGGTTTAAAAAAATCGGGTCTAAAATCGGGTGGAAAATCGGGTGGGTGACCCGATTTTCCACCCGGTTTTGGTTGCAAAATCGGGTCTAAAATCGGGTGGGTACGAACCCTAAAATGACGGTTTAAAAAATTAATCGGAAGAAAAATTAATCGGAAGGTTCCGGAGGTGAAAACGTGAAAATGGCGAAGGATGGGCGCAAAACGCGACCCATACGTCGAATCAAAGTTATTTTTTGCGTGTATATGTATTCGCGCCGTCAGGAGACTGATATCTTCCGCTCATACCTCCGTGAATACAGCGATACCCATCAGAACATCGAACTTAAGCACGGATGGGCTGGATTAGTACTAGGCTGAGGAATCGCCCGGGAATCCCCAGTGGTGGAAGGTTTTTGCTGCTCTGGAAGACGCCGAGCCAGTGGGGAAGGCTTTTGCTGCTCTGGAGGACGCCGAGCTATGCGGTCCTCGCGACGAGACGACGGATAGGGGCATTTAGAAGTCCGCAAATGTTGTCACTTTGGTTGTCACATTGGTTGTCACATTTGTTGTCACTTTGGTTGCAACATTTTGACTTCTAAACGCCAAGGTTCTTGTTGTCACTCAATGTCGCCATTGAGTTTTTCTGCCGTTTTGTGTATACGCCCACGAGAAGCTCCTCCGCGACTCGCCGACACGCGAGAGGGTCGTCGTTCGACGCCTCCGACGGCATCCAAAGACCGAGCGCCGTCGATGTCTCAGCGGGCGTCTCGCCCGAATCCGACGTTCCCGACCCGCACGCGGCCCGACACCGGCGTACTCCGGGATACGACGTGGTTCTCGGTTTAATCTCGAGTCATTCGTGGGGATAAATGGGGATAAATGGTATCGAATTTTGGGCCCATGGACTATTGCCGCGAAAACCTCTGACTGGAAAAAGGGGTCAATAAAATTGACCCCCCTCCACAGGGGGGTCACTGAAAAAATGACCCCCCTCCACAGGGGGGTCACGGTCCGAAATTGGAACTCGGTAGGGGGGTCTCTTATCGATCGAGCTTATTAGCTGCCGAGTGAACGCCGAGAACGCGAAACGCTTTTCCCCCCCTCGACCACGACTACGACGACGACGGCGTCGCAGACCGGCGCGCGCCGAGGCCATGGACGCGCTTCGGCTCGCCGCGGAGGCCGGCGACGCCGAGGCCATGAGCGACCTCGGCGCGACCTACGCGGTGGGGTCCGAGGGTTTGCCACAGGACGACGCCGAGGCGTTCCGGTGGTTCACGCGATCGGCGGAGGCGGGGTCGTCGCTCGCGAAGCTCAATCTCGCCGGGTGCTACCGCGACGGCCGGGGGTGCGACGTCGACGACGCGAGAGCCATGGCCCTGTACGTCGAGGCAGCCTCGAACCCGTCGGATCCCGCGGCGTGCGACGCCATGGAACGCGTCGGCGAGGCGTACCGCACGGGGACGTGCGGCGTGGCGGTCGACCACGCCGAGGCCGCGCGGTGGTACCGAAGAGGCGCCGAAGCCGGGAGCGTCGAGTGCGCGTACCGCCGAGGCGTGTGCCTCGCCACGGGCGAGGGCGTCGAGGTGAACGTGCAGAACGCCGCGGAGGCGTTCCGAGTCGCGGCGGCCTCCGGCCACGCGGGCGCGGCGCTGGACTACGGCCACTGCCTGATGCGCGGCATCGGCGTCGCCGTCGATAAAAAACGCGCGTGCCGACTCTACGCCGCCGCCGCCGACGCCGGCCACGCGGAGGCCATGTTCCACCTCGGGATGGCGCATCTGCAGGGCCGGGGCGCGACGCAGCAGGAGCGGCTCGCGGCGAAGTGGCTGCTCGCCGCGGCGGAGGCGGGGCACCCGCAGGCCATGCTGGAGTACGCGCGGATGGCGGCGACCGGCGCGCCCCCCGGCTTCGCTAAAGACGTAAACGCGGCGACGTTGTGGTACGCTCGCGCCGCCGACGCCGGCGTCGCCGAAGCCGCCGCCGCGCTGGGTGCCGCGCACTGCGCCGGCATCGAGGGACACGTTTGTCGGGACCTGAACGAAAGCAAGAGCTGGTTCGAGCTCGCGCTGAGGCTGGGCATGCCCGAGGCGGAGTCCGCGCTGGCGCAGGTGGCCGTCGAGACCGAAAAGGAAAAAAAACGGCGAGACGCGCTCGAGAAACACGACGCGGCGTGGCGTTTGTTCACGGAGACGTGTTCCGAGCATAGGACGAATCCCGAAATCTTCGGGAGTCTCCTCACTTGTTCCTCCGTCCCGGTCCCCGACGAAAAGACGCTGGACGCGCTCGTCGAGGCTGGCCGCGCGGACGAGACGCGCGAGCGTTGGCGCGACTTCGCGAAAACCTTCGGCGCGGCGTTCGCGCCGGGCGAGGCGGAGGCGGCGGCGCGGCGGCTCGCGGCGGCGGCGTCGCGCTTCCCGAAACCGCCGGTTTCTTCCTCCAGGGCGGCTCTCGTATCGGAGGCGAAGCGAGCGACCGCGTTTTCGCCGGTCCCGGAGCCCGTCGCGCGAGCACACGTCGCGCGTAAGCCCCGGCCGCAGCCTCGCGCGGAGACCGTGTCGCGGCCCGCCGCCGCCGAGATGTCGTCTCGTTTGTCTCGCGCCGCCGTTCGCGACGACGACGCGAAGCCGGCTCCGAAACCGCCGGTCGTTCCGGTGAAGGCGCCGAGCCAGGGCGGAAGCGGGCGGAGCAAGAAGCCGAAAGACGCGATCGCGTCGCACCCCGATTCGCCGTACGCCGCGCCCGTCGCGCGGAGAAAAAAGTAGTCTACGTAGCTCATAGCCGCTCGGATTTCAAACGAAAGGGTACGTACCAGAGAAGAGTGCTGAAATGTATCACCCCACAGTAGCCGCCGGCTCGTCGCGAAAAAGCCGCGACGCGCTAATGTTCGATCAGTCTATGTTGACGATCTTGATCACGGACGCGTTCCCGATCCTGTGCAGCGCGACGATGCACTCGCCCGGCTGGCAGTAGCCCGCCTGTTTGGCGTGCTCGATGGCGGCGGAGAGGATCTCGTCCGTGGTGTCCGTGTCCGTGGCGCGCGCGCTCCCCTCCGCCAAAAGCGGGATCAGACCGCGCGTGAGGTTCGCTTGCCTCGCCGGGTTCTCGCCGCTGCACGTCCACGTGAGCGAGTCCGTGGTGAGCGTGGGCACGAAAACCGTCAGCACGGGCACCGCCGGGCGGTACTTCGCCACCAGCCGCGCGGTGGACCCCCCGTGCGTCAGCACCACGATGAGCGCCGCGCGCACCTTCTGCGCGGTGCGCACCGCCGAGGACGCCAGCGACTCGAGCGGCGCCATGGGCGTCGGCACGGATGCCAAGATGCTCTTGAACAGGTTGTAGTGATCGATGGACACCTCCGCTTCCCTGCAGATCTTGCTCATGACCCTCACGGCGTCCACCGGGAACGCCCCCGCGGCGGTCTCGCCGGAGAGCATCACGCAGTCCGTGCCGTCCAGCACGGCGTTGGCGACATCCGTCGCCTCGGCGCGCGTCGGCCGCGGATTCTTCACCATGCTCTCTAACATCTGCGTCGCCGTGACCACCGGCTTGCCCGCGGCGTTGCACTTCTCGATCATGAGCTTCTGCGCGAGGAAAATCTTCTCCGTGGGGATTTCCATCCCCAAGTCGCCGCGCGCCACCATCACGCCGTCCGAAGCCTCCAGGATGTCGTCGAAGTTCACCAGGCCCTCCTGGTTCTCCACCTTGGAGATGATCTTGATCTGGCGCCCGGCTTCGCCGAGCACGGCGCGGATCTTCTCCACGTCGCTCCCCTTGCGCACGAACGACGCCGCGATGAAGTCGATGTTGTTGGGCACGCCCCACTCGAGAATGTCCAAGCGGTCCTTCTCCGTGATCGTCGGCAGGTCCACGACCACGCCGGGCAGGTTCACGTTCTTGCGTTCGCCGAGCGGCGCGGTGTTTGCGCAGACGCACTTCACCGTGCCGTTTTCGGGGTGACACGATTTCACGGTGAGCACGATGCTCCCGTCGCCGATGAGGATCTCGGCGCCCGGCTCGACGTCCTCGGGGAGCTTCTTGTAGCTCATGGCGATGTTCCGCTCGTCCCCGAGCAGGGAGTAGTCGGTGTGCAGGGTCACCTCCCTGCCCGCCTCCATCAAGACGGGCTTGCCGTCCTTCAGCATCCCGGTGCGAATCTCGGGGCCCTTCGTGTCCAGCAGCACCGCGCACATCAGGCGCGTGTTCAGCATGGCCTGCCTCAGCGTATCCAGCGTGCCCTGGTGGTACTCGTGCGAGCCGTGCGAGAAGTTGAAGCGGGCCACGGACATGCCCGCGCGGAGCAGGTCCTCCATGATGGACAGCTCCGCGGACTTGGGGCCGAGCGTGCACACGATCTGCGAGGCGCGCGGGGGATCGTCAGTTTCGCGCATTCCGATGTCATTTCCGGCGCGGCTCGAACGCGGCGGGCGCCGAGGGAAACGGGTGACGCACCTTGGTCTTGCACTGCACCGCGGGCGTGCCCGCGAGGATATCCTCCACTTGGATGTTCGCCATGTCGACCGAGGCGAGTGCGACTGCTGCCCCGCGCGCCTGTCGTCTGAGACGGACGAAGCGACGACGCGTTTGACGGTGGGATTCGTCGTATTTTCGAGCCGCTTCCCAGAACGCGCGAAACCGCGTCAGGCGCGCAAAAGCGCAGGCTCGCATGGGCAGAACGACTCAAGGATTGACGGTTCAGCGAAATATCTGTCCCGACCGGCAAAAATCTCCGTGTGTCACGGCCGAAAAGCACTGCAGATTGACAGATCCGCACTTTCCGACCCGACAATCAAGATGGGCTTCTCGAGGCGAAGGGGGCTTCCGCGCGCGTCCGGCTCGACACAACACCCCGCGCGTGCCTCTTCCACGAGCCGCTCTCACCCTTCTCCCCACCACCCCACGCACCCGACACGATGTCCGCCCTCGCCCGCGCCGCCTCCGCGGCGAGCGTGACTCACGCGAACAAATCCGCCTTCTTCGGATCTCGCCGCGCGGCGCTCAAGGCTGCGCCCGCGCGCGCGCGCAAGGCCAAGGCGGTCGCCGCGCGCGCGGACGCCGCGGTGTGGCAGTCCATGTCCAGCTTCATGAAGAACAAGTGCAAGGAGGCCGCGGCTTTGGAGGCGAAGGACAAGGAGGCCGGTCGCGCCGCTTGGATCGAGCTCGACAAGCAGGTCCCCGGCGCGAGGCTGGCGTACGTGGACAGCTCGGACGTCGACGCGGCGAACGGCATGGAGTCCTTCTGCGACGGCAACGACGACGCCGAGGAGTGCAAGGTGTTCGACGAGTGAAAGAGGTTCGATCTTGCTTCACATCGATGCGCGCGAACGAAAGAAAACGCGCGACAGGCGACGTGAGGAATCGCGCTCCGCGACGCATCCGACGCGACGACGTAGCGCGAAGCGCTCCCGTTTCACGAAAC
>ENA-OUOG01000900-OUOG01000900.1-marine-metagenome-genome-assembly--contig:-NODE-900-length-36622-cov-6.122972_pt1 | contig 36622 bp, 18 predicted proteins | sample MGYA00248635_ERZ508505 | MGnify/ENA primary metagenome ERZ508505 (study PRJEB26176, sample SAMN06267871) | marine metagenome | isolation source: Saanich Inlet, British Columbia, Canada | place: Pacific... | reverse complement strand
GAGAGAAAAGCGCGTGTAAGGGCGTTTCGGGTTCGTCAGTCGTCAAAAGGCGCGCGGGGACGGGTCTTTTTGCCGCCGTATCGGTCGTCGCGAAAAAGTAACCCCCGAATCGTTTTCGTTTTTTCCGAGTCGTGTTCGCGGATGACGCGATGACCGGAGAGGGGCGTCGGCGACGGGGCGTGACGCACCGCCATGTTCATGGTCTTGGGGGGTGCGAGGTGGCGCGCGTCACGCTTAGGAAGGGTGACTGCGGGAAACAGTGAGGGTTTCGCGGTCAGTGCCCCGGTTCCGGTGGGTGGGCGCGCGCTCGTCCGCGTCATCGGAGGGGTCCGAAGATTCCGTCGCTTTCGGCGTTTCGTGTCGGCACCGCGAGAAATGACGGGCGGGGGCGCACCGGCAGCCGGCGCCTGCACACGGTCGGGGGTGGTGGGCGATGCGGCGGCCGGTCGTTTCGATGTTATCTGCATCGTATGAGACGGAATGGACGGAGGTGAGTCCCCGGAACGGTTCGCGAGAGCGCCGCGCGCGCTCGACCGGTGCGCGTTCGCGACGCGAAGCAAAACTTCGGTGTCGGCAGTAGCCGTTGGAAGGTGCCGAAAAAGCCGCGCGATGTGTCGTACCGTGGGCGACGGCGTGCCGGGCTCTAGCGCGGGAGTCGATTCGGGAGCGCCGCCTGCGTCGGGGATGGTGTGTGAGGCGCGCGGAAGGTCAGCGATGGCGCCGCGGCGGTCGGGAGGTCGCATCGCGAGGGAACCGCCGGAGCCGGACTCACGTGCGTTCGGATCCGGCTTCGCGTCCATCTCCGAGAGTTTCGTCGCGCCGAGCTTTTTCGGCTTCGACGCGGGCATCGCGGCGCGCTTGCGCATGAGCGACGACGACGCGGGCATGACGCGCGTAGGGTCGCGCCGCGACACGTGCGTGTTCCGGGGCGACCGCGCGCGACACTCGCCACCGCACCGAGCGCGTGGGCTGGGTCGGGTCGAATGCCGGAAGAGCGCGCGTGTCGGAGTTTTTGTCGGCGTTTTTCACGCTCCCCTTTGGGAAGTTTTTTTTTTCGTGGCGAAAAAAAGCGTTTTTTTCTTTTCCCGCTGTGATGATGACAACCCGCGAAACCTACACGAAACCTACCTACGCCTTTTCGGCGAGGAACTTCTGCAACCCCTCGACCATGCTCTTCGAGCCCACGAACATCGGCGACCTCTGGTGGATGTTCTCGGGAACCACCTCCACGACGCGGTCCTTCGCCTTCGGCCCGCGCGTCGCGGCGCCGCCCGCCTGCTCCGCCATATACCCCATGGGCGCGACTTCGTACAGAAGCCTGGCCTTACCCTCCGGCGCGCCGCTGTCCGGCGGGTACAGCCAGATACCTCCGAAGAGCAAAGTGCGGTGGAAGTCGCCCACCAGCGCGCCGATGTACCGGTACACGAAAGGGTCGCCGCCGTCGCCGCCGCCGCTCTGTAAGTGCTCGGCGTATGAACGCATCTCAGGCGCCCACTTATCGACGTTGCCCTGGTTGCCCGAGTACCACCGCCCGCTCTCAGTCGTCGTCTCGGGGATCTTCAGGTTTTCGTGAGACAGCACAAACTCGCCGGTTGCCCAGTCCAGCGTGAAGCCGTACACGCCGCTCCCGACGGTGAGCATCATGACGGTCGAGGAGGAATACAGCACGTACCCCGCGCACGCCAGCTGCTCGCCCGTCTTTTTTGAGTTCGTCACGCACTTCTCCAAAACCGTCTCGGCGTCGTCTCCCAAATCCAACACGCACTCGTCGGGGCCGGGGTGGTACACGCCCCAGATGGACCCCGTGGGCACGGCGGCGTCGATGTTGCTCGAGCCGTCGATGGGGTCGAAAGACACGAGGTATCCCCCGATGGCGTCCGCGACGCCCACGGGGACATCCTCCTCCTCGGTGACGATCACCGAACTGCGCGCGCTGGAGCGCATGGCGTCGCAAAAAATGTCGTTGGAGATGACGTCGAGCTTCTTCTGCTCGTCGCCGGATTCGTTGGTAGAATCCGCCAAACCCACGAGACCGCGAATGGGCGCGGTGGCCACCAGGTTGCTGATGCGCTTACAAGCCACCGCGATGGAGTTGATGATCACCGCCAAGTCCGCGTCCATGTGACCAGCCTGCTCCTGGCGGAACATCCACGTCGACAGCGTCTCCGACCCCACGCGCGAAGATGCCGATTTCGTCGTATTCGAAGAGCTTTTGGCGCCCTTGGTCGCGGCGGACGACTTCGTCGCGCCTTCGCTCGCGCCGTCGCCCTCCGGCGGCGCCGCCGCCAGCACCTTCTCCAGGAAGTCCACCTCCTCCGGCGAGCCCAGGTAGAAGGGCGTGCGCTGGTGCACGGATGAGGGCTCGGCGTCCAGAGCGCGCCCGAAGCCCGTGCTCGCCTTGGCGCCCGCCTGCTCGGCGACAAACGCCATGGGGCCGGCTTCCGTGAGGAGCCTCAGCCTCCCCTCCGGGTTTTGCGCAGACGCGGGCTGCGCGCATACGCCGCCGTACAACAACGTGCGGTGCACGTCGGCGACGAGCGATCCGATGTACCGAGCGCTGTACGGCTTACCGCTCTCGTCAGGTCCCCCGTTTTTCAAAGAGTCGACCCAGTTCTTTACGCCGATCGACCACCCGTCGCGGTTGCCCTCGTTGACGGAGTAGATCTTCCCGCGTTTAGGCACTACCACGCGCTCGTGCGAAGCGACGAATTCGCCTATAGCGGGATCGAACGTGAACCCGAAGAGCCCGTCGCCGACGGTGAGCATGAGGATAGTAGAGCTGGAGTACATGCAGTACCCCGCGGCTTCCAGGTTCTTCCCGGGATTGCACGCGTTCGCGACGCACAGCTGGTCGATCTCGGCGTCGGCGGAGATTTCGGATGACCAATCCGGGACGCACTCCGATTTCCCGGCGTAGACGCCGAAGATGGAGCCGGTGCACACCGCGGCGTCGACGTTGGTGACGCCGTCCAGGGGGTCGAAGACCACCACTCTGTCGCCCGCGAAGGACTCCTCCACCGCGAAGGGCTTGGCGTCCTCGTCCGCGCCGCTCGCGACGACGCCCGTGCGCCCGCACCCGACCATCGCGTCGCGGAAAAGCGCGTTGGCGGAGGCGGGGAGATCGACGCCCGGCTTGTAGTAGTCGCTGCGCACCGCCGCGGCGATCTTCTTGCACGCCACGGAGACGGAGCTCAGGAGCACCGCCATGTCCGCGTCCACGCGGCCGGCCTTCTCCTCGTGCAGGAGCCAGTTCGTGAACGTCATGCCGAGCACGGAGTCCGCGGGCGCCGTCGGCGTCTCGACGGCGGTCGCGGCGCGAGGCACCGCGCGAGCCGCGCGTCTCGGAGACGATCGCGTCCGGGCGAGAGGACGGGACGAGGCGGGGCCGAGGGCGCCGAGGGCGCGGGAAGGGGCCGCGGCGGCCATGGCTGCAGCGCGCGAGGTGGTGCGTACGAGGCGAGGGTCTCGAGAGACGCGAGCGGTCAGGAGACGACGCGCGGCGAGGACTGCTCGAAGAAGCCGCTCGGAAGTTTCGTTATCTGCATCCACTGCCAGGTCAGCTCGTTTTTGCACTTCACGCATCGAAAACACCGTTCTCGACGCGAATCCCGCGGCGGACGACGTTTTCAAACGACGCGACGCGTCGGCGTCCTCGTTTCACGCACCGCCTTCGCCGCCGTCAAAAACACCTCACGCCTCACGCCTCGAAATCGCTATCCTCATCCTCGGGCTCGGAGTCGCTGTCGCTGTCGCTGTCGCTGTCCAGCACGAACTTCTTGGAGGGTTTGGGCGCCGCCGCCGCCGCGCGCGGCGCGCCCGCCGAGGCGCGACGCGGAGCCTCCGCCTCCGCCTTCTTACCCCCGAGGAACCCCAGAAGGCTGGTCTGCTTCCCCCCCGCGCCTCGGCTCGGCTCCGGCGGCGCGTCGTCGTCGTCGTCGTCGTCGTCGCTGATGGCCACCACCTCCGAGGGCGACGCCGAGCGCGCCGCCGCCGCCGCCGGAGGCGGCTCCGCGGCGGAGTCCGATCTCGCCTTCTTCGCCGCGCCCGAGGCGGCGCCGACGCTCCGGCGCTTCGGCGCCGCGAGCGGCGCGGCCTCCTTGGCGACGGTCGCGGTGACCCGGCCCCGGAACACCTTCTCCTCCTCCTCCTCCTCCTCCTCCAGCTCGAAGTCGTCCACCTCGGAGAAGTCGTACCGGGCGGCCTTCGCCGACTCCCGGCGCGGACGCGCCGGACGCGCCGCCGCCGCCGCCGCCGCCGCGCGGTCGTCCTCGTCCGCGTCCTCGTCGCTGCTCTGGTCCAGGGAGATGGCGGCGCGCTCCGCCGACGCTCGTGTCTGCTCCCCTTCGTTCCCGACGTCGCGAGTATCGGAGACCACCGACTTCTTGGGCGCGGCGCCCTCCTCGGCGGCGACCGAGAAGGCAAAGTCGGCGAGCTTCGCGGGCGTCGTCGTCGTCTCTTTTTCCGCGTTCGGCGCCTCCGCGCCCGCCGCGGCTTGGACGTGCTTGAGCTCCTCCGGGAACGGCCTCGGCTCCTCTCCCGGGTTCTCCTCCGCGTTTCCGACCCAGAAGCACGTCGAGAAGACGATCATAGAGTCGAACCAGTCCTCGAGGTTGAGCCGGTCTTTGCTCTTGACGTTGAGCGTGAAGTATCGCGTGGCGCGCGACCGCACGATGGTCCCGCACAGCTTCAGGCGCCCGAACCCGGGGTACTCGATGTACATCACCGGGTTCTGGGTGTCCAGCTTGGCGAGCGATCCCAGGCGGCCTTCCTTTAAGTTGCCGAGTTGGCCGGGGAACACCGTCATGTAGCGCGATTTCTTGACGCTGGAGCGCTTGTGGATGTCCTTGCAGTCGCTGCGCTTCAGAACCTTGGAAGGCTTGAGCTCCGTCAGCGAGGAGGGGCGCACGCGGCTCACCAGACGCGCGTCTAGCGCGGCGTCGAAGAGCTCGCGGCTGCGTTTAGCGGCCTTCGCCTCCTCCGCCTCCACGGCCTCCTTCTCGCGATCGCGGGGCTTGGGAGGCATGACGCGCGAGACTCGGTCTCAGGTGTGCCTAGTCGGTTCGAGCCCCGAACCCCGACGACGAAACGCTCGACCGACACACGCGCGCGTCCGACGGCGAACGAGGCACCCTCTCGCGCGAGATCGCCTCGCGACTCGACGCGACCTCTCGTCGACGCTCGGGAACGAGCGGGCGCGCCGCACTGTGGGGTGCGCGTTCGGCACCCGATATTTGAAAACAATTTCTTCGTTGCTTTTCGAGCTTGGCGGTGGGTGGGCTCCCGCCGGAGAGGCGTGCCGCGCGAAGAGTTATCCAGGTGTCGGGATGTCGCCCTTCGCAAAGTGACGCGCTCGCGAAGCCGCTCGCCTGCGCGTCCCTCGACCCACCACGAGCGCCGCGAGCGCCAGTGCATGACCGTGCGGAAGGTCATCACGAGCATGCTTTCCTCTTCCCTCCACGCCGCGCTCGGCGCGCCCGCGGCGTGTCGCGTCGCGCGCGCGGTGCGCCCCGCCGCCGCCGCCTCGCCCAATGCGCGAGCCTCGGGCGGCTCGTTCGCGCCCCGGCGTGGGCTCGCCGTGACCGCCGCGAGCGCGTGGCGCGACGCGTCCGAGCTCGCGGACCTGCTCGAGCGCAGGCACGGCGTCGGTCGCCGCGCCGCGGACGTCGCGGCGCGCGCCGAGCGCGGGGGCGGGGGCCGCGCGACGAGCGGCAAGAAGAGCGATGGGAAAAAGAAATCTTCGTCCGGGGCCAAAACTGCCGCGCCGCGGCCCGGCCGCAAAGGCGTGGGCCCCCCCGCGCGTCGGGGCGGCAAGAAGAAGGCGATCGCCGAGGCGAAGCGAGCGTCTGCCGTCGACGCCGACGATTTCTCTCAGAACGCGTCGTTGGACGTGGACGACGAGTTGTCGGCGTTCAACGACGACGACACGGGCGATTACGATCCGCGCAAGAGCGTCGTCGCCGCCGCGCCGGCGAAGATGGCCATCGTCGGCGAGTTCAACGACGACGACGACGACGACGACTTCAGGGAAGACAAGAAGCCAGACGCGACGGTATCCGTCGCGGAGAACGATTTCGAGGACGAATTCGTGTTCCTCGAGGACGGAGACGGGGAAGAAGAGACGGGGTGGGAGGAGGATGACGAGAATCGCGATTTCGAAGACGACGACGACTTGTTCCTGACCGACGCGGATGACTCGCTGACGCGAAAAACCGCCGCGCAAGCCAAGGGCGCTTCCGTGAAGTCCTGCCGCTACCTGCAGAGCTGCGTGCGCGTCAAGGACTGCCCCCCCCCACGGTACCCCGAGATTGCGGTCATCGGCCGGTCCAACGTGGGCAAGTCGTCGTTAATAAACATGCTCACCGGTCGCACGAAGAAGGAAGTGGCGAAGACGTCGAAGAACCCGGGCAAGACGCAGACGATTAACCACTTCGAGATGGTGACGGGCGACGGGACGTGGTACCTGACGGATCTGCCCGGGTACGGCTTCGCGAACGCGCCGGAGAAGCAACGACGACAGTGGGCTCTGTTCACGCGCGAGTACCTGCTCGAGCGGGAGAACTTAATAGCGGTGATGCTGCTCATCGACTCCACGGTGAAGCCGCAGCGGCTTGATTTGGAGTGCCTCGAGTTTTTGGGCGAGAACGACGTGCCGGTGACGGTGGTGTTCACCAAGGTGGACAAGAAGCGCAAGGTGAAGAGCGGCGTGCGCGCGCGGCCGGAGGAGAACGTGGAGATGTTCTGCCGCGAGGTGTCGGAGTACTGGGAGGAGATGCCGCCGATGATCTTCACGTCCTCGAAAACGGGCGACGGGAAGCAGAGCGTGCTGAACCACGTCGCGACGCTGCGGCAGTTCTTCAAGGAGAGCGAAAACGGAGCGCGGTGAGACGACGCTCTTTGTTGTTACGAATGATCGAACTTGACGTTTTATTACCCGCGTTTGAGTCGTACGATGCGTCGTCACTACTCGCCTCACTACTTGGGCCTTTTCGTGAAGATGGTTGTGTTTTCCGTGATTGGAATCGCGCACGGTCGGTACACCGTCGCGGCGAGAACCGGCATGCGCGCGAATTGCGGCTTCCCGTGCGGCGCGTTCTTCACGCCGTACCCGCACTCCATCGCGGAGGTCTTCGTGCGCCCGTAGTCGCGCTCCCAGCTCGTCTGCGTCGGGTTCTTCGAGGGGCGCCCGCTGATCATAGAGTTGGGCACAGCCGTCAAAAGCTCGTCGCCGTCGTCAAAGACCTTGTCGAAGAGCGTCGGTCGACGAAGCGCCGCGCGCCGGCGCGCCGCGCGCTCCTCCTCCGTCGCGCTCGCGTCTTGTTCGCCCTCGGCGTCCATGGACTGCCCCGCCGCCTCCATCGCGCGGCGCATCTCTAGATAGGCTCGCTTGGTCGCCTCCGAGGCGTGCCTGTTTTCGCTCTTCAAAGCCTCGCGGTACTGCTCGGTGCGGAAATCCATGCTGAACTCGTCGCGGCGCGAGAAATCAGACGTCCCGAAACCAGCCTTCTTCTCGCTCTGCACCTCCGCGTACTTCAGCCGGTCCACGTACGGCACGCCCTCGCTGAGCCAGGCGTGCTGCTTGTCCAGGTACACGTCGGGGTGCTTGCTGCCGAGCACGCCCTCCTTGGGGGGGTTCGTGATCATCTGGCGCCCGGTGAAGCTCGAGCGCACGTGGTGCTTCACGGGGTACGGCAGGGGCTTGGCCTGCGGCGAGAGGGGAGGGGGGGTCAGGGGAATTCTCGACGCGATGTGCCCGCATTTGGGTGATTGCCACGCGATTCCACCCGCGCGCGCGACGTACCTTGTTGCCGACATCGATGTACCCCGCGGAGGAGAACACCCCGAGCAGGGCTTTCTCGCTGTTCTTGTTCACATACCCCTCGGGGTGCTTCTTGGCTTCCCCGCCCGCGGCGGCGGCGTCGGCCATCGTGCCCGGCGCGCGTAGGTATGACGAGCCAACGCGGCTCGGTCGCTTTCGTCCGAGAAAATCGCCGAGAGTCGGGTGGGCTGGCGGCTTGAGTCGTGACTCCCGAAACCGCTCGATCGATTTTCGCGCCACTCCGAGCGCGAAAGCGGTTTTAAAAACTCAGAAACCGCGTTGCTATCAATAGCGCTCCCGGGCATGCCCGACGCGGTACTTCGCGCCGCGCGTCTTCCGCCCTCCGAAGCTCCGCCACCATGGCCCCCCGCGACGGACCCGGCCCTTTCGCCAACGCCATCGGCATCGCCGCGGGGATCACCCTCGGCGGTGTCATCGTCAAGGTGCGCGTCCGTCCTCGATGCGCCCGTCCTCCATGTCTCGTCGCGTGTCTCCATCCCGGACGCGCGCGCTTCCCCGCGCGCTCGCTGACGTCCCCGTCCGTCCCCGCCGGAGGCCTCCGCGCAGAAAATGCACGAGTCCCCCACGAAGACGCACGCTTCCCAGGCCGGCGGCTCCGCGCGCATGTCCTTCCCCCGCTTCCCCGCGCGCCGCAAGACGGTGGAGGTGACCTTGCTCGAGGGCCAGACCGTGGGCGAGCTCATGTGCCAGTACACCGGCGAGTTCACTGAGGAGAACATCAACACCGTGGCGCAGCTGAACAAGAACCTGAAGGACCTTGACTTCGTGCGCCCGGGGACGGTGATTCGGCTGGTGGACAACCGCGCGCCCAGGCTCGCGACGCCCGAGGCGGAGTGGTGGAGCGCGCGCGGGATGGGTGCCGGCGCCACGGAGGCGGGGGCGACGACGCTCGAAGAGACGGAGCGTTTAGATGCGCCGGTGGCGGCGCCGACGGCGACGGCGCCGCGCCGCGCGGACGGCGCACCCGCCGGAGACAAAGAGAACGTTCCGCAGAAGACGCAGAAGCCGTCCCTGAAACAGATGGTGAACCCCAACGGCGTCGACATGCGCGTCCCGGAGGAGGCGTAGACGCTCTCGTGGAAGTATACTATACGTATGAGCGAGCTCTCCGTACGTAGGATGACGCTTTTTTCGGCGAAGCGAACGTCGTCGTTGTTGTACACGCGTAGTCTGATACATTAATCACGCGCGCGTCTTTCGCGCGCATCGCGTGTTTATAAGCATCGAGGCGAGACAAGGCGAGGCTCGATCGAGGCTCGATCGAGAAAAGCTCAATCCTCCTCGCACTCGACGTCGCTCGCGTCGAAGAGCGTGAGCGCGTCGTCGGCGCTCGGCGGTTCGTCCTCGATGACGCTCCGCGCGTTCGCCACGCGCGTCATCACCGTCCGCGTGAGCTCGTCGTCGGGCGTTGAGAACTCGGGCACGTCTCGTTTCAAATCGTACCCGAGCACCGCCACGAAGTGTACGAGGTGTCCAAACTTCGGGTCCCCAGAGCCGATGACGCGCAGTTTCAGATCCATCGCTAACTCGTCCGCGATAAGACGCAGCAAAACCGCGCGCGCCGCCGACGCAAAGGAGACGCTGACGATTACTCCTCCGTTTTTTTTCGCCACGCGCGCGCACTCGCGTATTGTCTTCCGCTTGTCCTCGTCCCCGTGCAGCGCGTCCAGCGTGCCTTTGTCCACCACGACGTCAACGCTGCCGTCTTTGATCGCGGGCATGGACGTGCAGTCCGCGACCAGGCACTCGACGCGTTTCTTTTCGTTCGCGTCCCCCGCGAAATCCGTGTCCGCGACGGCGTGCCTCTCCCGCAGGATGCGCACGATCCCGGGGTCGATGTCGGTGAGCACCAGCCTGTCGAGCCCGAACGCGGAACGCAGCTCGTCCCCGAAGGAGGACCCGCCGCACCCCACGTCCAGCACGGTGCCGTCCCCGCGCGCGGCGCGCGCGCAGTACGGCGCGATGAACGCGCGACAGTCGGCAAAGTCGCAGTGCCACTCCCTGGTGCGTGCGCTCTCGTCCGTCTCGTACACTCGACCCCAGTGCGAGGCGTACACCTCCGCATCCGGCGAGGGGGCGGGGGGTGCGTCCGCGGAGGCCATGCGCGTTCCGCGAGTGCCGTCGCGCGCCTGCCACCGAACCCACAACCCCGCGCGGGGTCCACTGGCCAGTGGACGACTCTCGGAGTCGGGGACATGCGGCTGTGGCTCGAGGGTTCCGACACTTTTTCGACGAGCGGGTCGATTTCTCTCAGACATCGCCGCCCGCCGTCAGTCCGCGCGAAATCGCCTCGCCGATCGCATTGCGCGCGGCGCGGGGTCGATCGAGCACGGGTTCGCGACACCCTTTCCGCGCGAGATGGCGCGCCTTTTCCTCGACCGCGAGCCCTTGACGCAGTACAAGGACCGCCTGTTCAAGGGCTCGATGGAGGAGTACCTGGAGCGTCTGCGCACGAGCGCCACCCTGTACGTGGGCAACGTGAGCTTCTACACGAGCGAGGAGCAGATCTGGGATTTGTTCTCGCGCGCGGGCCCGGTGAAGGCCATCGTGATGGGCCTGGACAAGAACCTGAAGACGCCGTGCGGGTTCTGCTTCGTGGAGTACCACAACCGCCCGGACGCCGAGCGCGCGGTGAAGTACTTGAACGGCACCAAGCTGGACGACCGCGAGGTGCGCATGGACTTCGACTGGGGGTTCGTCGAGGGGCGGCAGTTCGGCCGCGGGAAATCCGGAGGGCAGGTCAGAGACGAGTACCGCACCACCTACGACGAGGGCCGAGGAGGGTACGGCAAACTGCTCAAGACCGAGCTGGACGCGCTGCAGAACGAGGAGGAAGAGAGCGCGCCGGGCGAGGGGTACCGCGGCGAGCGCAGGGCCGCCGCCGGCGACGAACCGAAGGATGCGGATGACGGCCGCGCGCCCATGGTGGTGGGTACCAAACGCGGACGGGAGGAGGAGGACGACGACGCGCCTTTAAAATCCAACCCCAGGTTCAGGGGGGACGAGAGCGACGAGGACTGATCGCACGTAACGATCGCGACGGTAGTGTAGGGTTGTTTCGTGTTTCATCGTAAGTCTCACGCGACGAAAAGCGCGCGCGTTGCCTCTCCGCCGCCGATTACCAAAAAGAAAAAAACACCCTCTCGTCACGCACGCTGTCGCCCGCCAACGCCGGAGAGGCCCGCGCGCCGCAAAACCTGACCGTCGCCGTTCGGCGCGGTGTTGCTTTTTTTCCCTCTGTCCGGAGGTTTTTCGGCGCGACCGATGTCGGCGCGCGACCCGGTGCCACTGCGCGACGCGCGACGGAGGTCCGCCAGACCGGGCGTCCCGAGTGCCACAGAGCGCGCGGCCGCGGTCGGAGACACCGAGGCCTGAGAAGTTCCGTTCCCGGGGCGAGTCGCGTGGCGCGCGTGGCATCTCGCTCGCCGCCGCCGCCCGCACCGCCGCCGCTGCCGCTTTTCGGGGTGCGAATCTCCCCGCTGGCTCCGGAGGGCGCGTTCGCCGGACCGACCGCGGGCGACCGAGGCGCGCCACGCTCGGAGTGACGTGACACGGCGTCACGCTCCGTTCGCGCTCCCGATGGTGGGCCACGCCGTGGTCGAGCTGCGCCAGCCCGGCGTGGTGACCAAGGAGGTGGTCTCGACGTCCTTCTCGTTTTACGACGCGGACGAGGCGGAGAAGATCAGCGTCAAGAAGATCTCCAACCCGGTGCTGTTCGATGCGCTCAACAACCCGGTGACCGATGGGCTGTACGACCCCGCGCTCGGCCCGATCGACCCGCACGGCTCGTGCGCCACGTGCCGGCTCAGCGCGCTGCACTGCCCGGGGCACTTCGGGCACATCGACCTCAACGTCGCCGTGTACAATCCGCTCACCTTCACCACCGTGCTGAGGCTTTTGCGCGCTGAGTGTTTGCACTGCGGGCGCTTTAAGCTCGCGAGCGACCGCGTCGCGGCGTTCGCGACGCGCCTGAGGCTGATCCGCGCCGGTGATCTGGAGGGCGCGGCCGCGGTGTCAACCGCGGGCGTCAGCAAGAGCGTCCGCGGGGAACTGCGCGAGATGGAGGAGGAGGCTGGCGAGATGGACGTCGACGACGACGAGGCGGCGCGCGTCGCGGAGATCGCGCGCGCGCGATTCCGACGCGACGGTGGGGACGGCGCCGAGGCGAACGCGTCGTCTCGCCCGCGGTGGACCGCGCACGCCATGGCCGAGGCGCGGGACTTGGTTCGCGACTTCCTGGGATCGGTTCCCGCGAAGTGCGAGAACTGCGGGTGCGCGAGCCCGAAGATCACGCCGGAGGGCGCGACGCGGCTGTACCGCCACGCGCTCAGCGGGAAGCAGCGCGAGACGAACGCCGCGCTCGGCGTGGACCTCGAGGCGGAGCTGGAGGCGCTCGCGCGGCGCGGGAGCGGCGCGGACGGCGCCGAGCTCGCGGGCAAAGAGGTTGAGGAAGACGACGAGGAGACCGCCGGCGCCGCGACGAAGAAACGGAAATCGAAGGGCGGATCGGACGCCGACGACGGCGTCGACTCCGACGCCGACGACGCCGACGACGCCGGCTCGGACTCGGACGCCGGCTCGGACTCGGGCTCGGATTCCGACGGTTCTCTTCAGGGCGAGAAAAAGAAGAAAGCGTCGAAGCAGAAGGCATCGCGGACGGACGATCCGAATACCTCAGCGGACGCGCGAAGTTCTTCGAAGAAGTTCCTGATCACGACCGACGAGGCGCTCGGTCTGCTGCAGAAGCTTTGGGCGCGCGAATACGATTTCTGCGCGATGGTGTGGGTCGCATCGGCGGCGCCCGGTAAGGCATCCGGACCCACGGGGTCGTTCCTCGAGAACGCCTCCGATTCGCGTCTTCAGACGCGCCACTCCAACCCGGCGCGTTTCTTCATGAAGAAGGTGCTCGTGACGCCGTGCCGCCTGCGCCCGCCGTCGCGCATGGGCGACATGATGTTCGAGCACCCGCAGAACGTGCACCTCGGCGCCATCATCCAGGCCAACCTCACGTTGGCGGAGCTCTTCCGCAAGCCGCCGACGGTGCCCGAGCCCGAGCACACCCGGACGCAGCGCATGCTCCGCGCGTTTATGACGCTACAGGCTGGCGTGAACCGGTTGATCGACAGCTCCAAAGCCGAGGGTGGCGAATCCGGCGGCGTCGGCATCCGGCAGCAGCTGGAGAAGAAGCAGGGTTTGTTCCGCATGAACATGATGGGCAAGAGAGTGAACTACGCGGCGCGCTCGGTGATCATGCCCGATCCGTACATCCGCGCGAGCGAGATTGGCGTACCACCCGTGTTCGCCAAGAAGCTCACGTTTCCGGAACACGTAACCGCGCACAACGTCGACTTGATGCGTCGTTTGGTGGAGAACGGCGCGGACGAGCACCCGGGCGCTAACGCCATCGAGGACGAGCGCGGGCGCGTGATCCACCTCGAGCGGTTCACGCGCGAGAAGAGAGTCGCCATCGCCAAGACGCTCCTGGCGACTCCCGGCGCGGCGACCGACTCCGAGTCCGCGCGGGCCGCTGGAATACCGGTGAGCGAAACGAAAAACAAAAGCGGCGGGAAGCACGTCAAGCTCGGCGACGACGACGACGACAAGACGGAGGGCGCTTCGAAGAAAGCGTTTGACGAAAAGTCTCTGGCGGCGGACGCGGCGCGCGCGGCGGCGGCGCCGCCTCCGCGGCCTCTCGCGAAGAAGGTGTACCGCCACCTGCGCGACGGCGACGTGCTTTTGGTGAACCGCCAGCCCACGCTGCACAAGCCTGGGATCATGGCGCACACCGCGCGCGTGCTGCGAGGCCAGAGGACCATCCGCATGCACTACGCCAACTGCTCGACGTACAACGCCGACTTTGACGGCGACGAGATGAACATGCACTTCCCGCAGGATCACCTCGGGAGAGCCGAAGCGTACGAAATCGTGCGCGCGGATCAGCAGTACACCGTGCCCACCGACGGCAAGCCGCTGCGCGGCTTGATCCAGGACCACGTCTGCGCGGGCGTTCTGCTCACCAAGCGGGACACCTTCTTGACCAGGGCGCAGTTCCAGCAGCTCGCGTACCTCGCGCTCGTGGACCTGGTCGGCGACGCCGACGCGTCTCGCGGGGGCGGGAGCGCGGCGGCGGCGTCGCTGCGCATGCCCATGCCGGCGGTCCTGAAACCCGCGCCCCTGTGGACGGGCAAGCAGGTGATAGGCGCTGTGCTGGAGCACGTCACCGCGGGGCGCCCGCCGCTGACGCACGACGCAAACACGAAAGTTCCCGCAAACTACTGGGGCGGCGACGATTCCGGCGAGGGCGCTTTCGTCGTTCGAAGAAACTACGTGTGCGCCGGCGTGCTGGACAAGAACCTCTTCGGGAAGCACGGCCTGGTGCACGCGGTGGCGGAGCTGCACGGGCGCGTGCTGGCGGGCGACTTCATCTCCGTGCTGTCTCGGCTGTTGACGGCGCACCTGCAGCACCGAGGCATGACCTGCGGGATGGACGACCTGCTGTTGAAGCCGGAGAGCGAATTGGGCCGCCGCGAGCGTCTGGCGGAGGCGGCGGCGGCGTGTCGCGGCGCGGCGGCGACGTTCGCCGAGGCGGACTCGAACGCTCCGGACGCCGCGCTCCGCGAACAAATCGCCTCGCGTCTTTCCGAGCGAGAGGGCGCGGAGGCGGCGCTTGATATGCGCAGCAGTGGGGCTTTGAATAAAGTGACGAGCGCGACGGTCGGGCAGTGTCTTCCGCACGGCACGAAGAAGCCGTTCCCGTTAAACTGCTTGTCTCTGATGACCCAGAGCGGCGCGAAGGGGTCGATGGTGAACTTCTCGCAGATCGCGGCGTGCCTCGGGCAGCAGGAGCTGGAGGGCCGGCGCGTGCCCCGCATGACCAGCGGCAAGACGTTGCCTTGCTTCCAGCCGCACGACGTCGGCCCAAGAGCGGGCGGCTACATCCAGGACCGCTTCTTCTCCGGCTTACGGCCGCAGGAGTACTTTTTCCACTGCATGGCGGGCCGCGAAGGTTTGGTGGACACGGCGGTGAAGACCAGCAGATCCGGGTACTTGCAGCGGTGCCTGGTGAAGAACCTGGAGGCGCTTCGCGTGCATTACGACCACACCGTGCGCGACTGCGACGGCGCGGTTGTGCAGTTCCAGTACGGCGACGACGCCGTGGACGTCACGAGAGGCGGTTGTTTGAACCAGTTCAAGTTCCTCGCCGAGAACCCGGAGCTCGTGCGCGCCAACCTGGAAAACGCGCGGCGAGCGGCGGGAGACAAGACATTGAGCTCTTCCGATACGATTCCGCGGACGGTCCAACTGAAATCCCTGGCGTCCCGCGTGTTTTCCGGCGCGAACGAAAAAGAAAAAGAAAAAGAAAAAGAAAAGCACCCGGAGACGCCTCTGACGGCGACGCGCGCGACGGGGTCGACGCTCGGCGTTCTCCCCGAGAAGTTCGCGGACGACCTGGACGCGTTCCTCGCCTCGACGCACCCGGAGTACTTCGCGCCCGAGTTAACTGTTTCGTCCGAGAAGAAGAAGTCGAAGTCTTCTTCGACGAAAGAGAAGAAAGCGAAGGAAGCGAACGCAGTTCCGGAAAAAAGCCTCGCGCGCGCCGCGGGCGTGTCCAAGACGGAGTTTGAAACCCTGATGCGCTTAAAGTTTCTGGACTCGTTGGCGGTTCCCGGCGAAGCCGTCGGGTGCGTCGCCGCGCAGTCGGTGGGCGAGCCGTCGACGCAGATGACCCTGAACACGTTCCACTTCGCGGGGCGAGGCGAGGCCAACGTGACGCTCGGCATCCCGCGTCTGCGCGAGCTGCTCATGGCGGCGGCTAAGAAACTCGCGACGCCGGTGATGACCCTGCCGCTGCGCGACGAGTTCAAAGACGACGTCGACGCGGCGAAGAGCCTCGCGCGGCGCCTGCGCCGCGTGCGCCTGGCGGAGCTGGTCAAGAAGTTGACCGTCGAGGAGACCGCGTGCGGACGCTCGCACGGAGGCGCGGGCGCGCTCGCGCGCACGTACAGGGTGCGCGTCGAGCTGCGCGGCGGCGGCGCCGACGGGGAAGGGTCGTCCGACGAGAGCGAAGAAGACGAAGACTCTTTCGACTCTGACGAGAGCGACGCGGAAGAGACGAACGACGTCGGGAGAGTCACTTTCGCGCAAACCGCGCGTGCGTTTAAGCGAGAATTCGCCAAGAAGCTCGTGGGCGAGATCAAGCTCGAGCTGCGCCGGCGCGGCGTTTCGAACGGCCGGATCCACGCCGGCAGAGAGGAGGGCACCAGGACGGGTGCCGAAAAAATCGGCTCCGCGCGGGACGCGAACGACGAATCCTTCGGCGACGACGATTCGCCGTCGCGGCGCGCCTCCGCCGCCGCCGCCGCCGCGAAGCGAGAGGATGGCGAGGATGGCGACGACAGCGACGACGACGGCGCGGAGGACGAGGAGGGCGCGAAGACCGAGGGCCGCCGCGGCGCGCGCGGGGACGGCGACGAGAAGTACACCGAGAAGGGCGACGACGAGAAGCGCGCCGGGAAGGGGGACCCACTCGAGAAGGGCGCCGGGAAGGCGACCGCCGTGGAAACCGAGATGGAGCGCTCGGAGGAGGAGGAGGAGGGCGGAGACGCGTCGTCTTCGGGGTCGGGATCGGACGACGCGATGGCGACGTCCTCCGACTCCGACTCCGACTCCGACTCCGGATCGGGCGGGGCGGCGGAAGCGCGGAAGAAGCCTCCCGCGAGACCGAAGACGCCCTCGCGAGGCGGCGCGCTGCTCGAGTCGCTGGAGGAGATCGTCGAGAGCGTGTCGGTCGACCGCGCCGGCCGCGCGTGCGAGCTGACGTTATCGCTGGCGCTGGGCGCGCCGCGTCTGCTGATGCTGGAGATGGCCGAGCAGGTCGCGGCCTCCACCATCGTGCGCGCGACGCCCGGCATCGACAAGACGTTCGTGATCGGCAAGCCCTCCTCCGAGGACCCCGCGGGCAAATCCCCTTTGTGCGTGCAGACGGATGGCGTGAATTTCGCCGCCGCCTGGGCCAACGACGACTTAGTGCGGTGCTCCGACGTTCGGACCAACGACGTGTACGCGATGCTGACGACGTACGGCGTGGAGGCTGCTCGGCAGACGCTCGTGGCGGAGGTCAAGGGCGTGTTCGCTGTGTACGGCATCGGCGTCGACGCGCGGCACCTGAGTCTCATAGGGGACTTCATGATGCAGCAGGGCGACTACCGGCCTTGCAGCCGCGCCGGGATGGAAACCAGCACGTCGCCTCTGTTAAAAATGTCCTTTGAGACGGCGGCGGCGTTTTTAGTGGACGCGACGCTGAAAGGTTCGGTGGACGAGCTCGAGAGTCCCTCCGCGAAGATCGTGCTCGGGCAGGTGGTGGAGATGGGTACCGGGTCGTTCGGCCTAAGGTTCGACGTGGACAAAGCCGCGGCGCTACGAGAGGAGATGAAGACGGAGAAGTACTGACGACGACGATGATGATGATGATTAGCCCGATGTGCCACAAACTCTCCTTTTCCTCCTTCTCCTTTTCCGCGATTTTGTTCCTTCGGTTGGGTACCAAATGGTATCGAAAGACCAGGGAACTGATATGTTTTTTGTCTTTCAAGACACATTCCCCAATTTCGAAGCCAGCCCAAAAACAGAACCGCCGTATGGGCATTTGGTCAGGAACCGTGACGATTTGGGCCACTTCGCGTGCGCGCGTCCCGCGGCGCGACCCAAATTTTTCTCCTTTTCGCCTCGATTTTCGTTTGGGCGACCCCGTGATCGAGAAGTTCGCGTCGAACGAGGCGCTCTTCCCACACCCCTTAACCGCTGAGGCGAGGAGTGTGTGTGAGGGAGGAGTGGGGAACAAGCTTTCGCCGTTTTTTCGACTCGCGTCTGCTTTTTCTCGGGAGGTTACAACACCGCACTCGCCGGCGCGCGATGGCTGGCGAGGCGACACGGTACGGGTCCCTGCTGGGCCGCGCGTCTCACCGCGCGGACCCGAACGACAGCGACGGGTCGAGTCGGGCGTCGGTGTACTTTTCGTCCGAGGAGCCCGACCCGGAGGGCGGCGCGGTCCGAGCCTCCGCGCGCGGTGCCGATGCGTCGCCGAGCCGGCGTCGCGTCGGCGTCGCGCTCGCGGGGGTCGCGCTGTGCGTCCTGGCGGTGGTCGGACGCGCGAGCGCGCGGGTGACGGAGACGCCGCCGCGCGTCGAGGGCCAGTCCGCGGGTTCCTCGCTTCCCGTGTTCGTGCACATCCCCCGGACCGGGGGCACGACCGTGGAGGATCTGTACTACGACCACGACGCGCAGGCTGGTTTCTGCCAGTACGCCTTTCAGGAGACGATGAATTACGCCGTCGACGACGCCGTCCCGTGGGCGTGCTTCCCTTGGCACACCCCCCCCAAGGAAAAGATCCCAGACTCCTTCTCGGTGTTCCGGAGCCCTTACTCCAGGCTCGCATCTGAGTGGGCGCGCGCTGAGCCGGACACCGATCCAAGCGATTGCGAACGCTTCTCGCGGTGGCTGAAAAAGAAGCTCCGAAAAATGAGCGCCTCACCTTTATACGCGTGCGTGGGCGACGCGTCGTTCACTCCGGAGGGTTTCTCGCGGTGCGCTTCGGAACACCCCGGTGAGAAATTCGCAACCGACGGCGAGGTGGGGTGCCACCTGCTTCCGCAGGTGGCGTACGCCAACGTGGTTGAGCATCGTCTGTCGTTCGAGGAGTGGGACGAGTCGGTGGTTCCGTTTCTACGCGCGCGCGGGTTTGAGGATTTACGAAACGCCACTGTAACGCGCGCGAACAGCGGCACGGGCGAGCTCGGGAGCTCGTACTGCTGGGACACCGGCGCTGTGGACCCCGAGGCGTGGGCGCTGGTCAACGAGGTGTACGCGGTGGACCTGCGAACGTTGGGGTACGAGACAATGGCGCCGGCGCCGGCGAAGGCGAAGGCGTCGGAAACGAAAACGAAAACGAAAAAAAAAACCGTCACGCGAGACGAAGCCGAGTTGGGCGCGGCGGCGGCCGAGTCGGGGTACGAGAGGTCGTGGGATTGGCCCAAGTGCTACTATGACCCGCGGAACGTAGCTTAGATGTGAATCGCGTTTTTTCGCGGCGAACGTTTAAATAGACTAGTCACTACCGACACTACCGACGCGCGTGACGCGTCGTTTCATTCGACGCTACAGTATAAGATACCGGAAAAAACCGACGGCGGAGACCTCACGCGTAGTGACACACGTAATGAAACTGGTCCGCGACCTTGATGTCGAACGACGAGTTGGCGTCGATGTTGAAGGACTCGCCCTCCCCGACCTTGACCCAGGCGTCGGAGTCCTTCAGCTTGTACTCGCACGAGCCGGCCACGCACTCCATGATCTCCGCGGCGTTGGTGCCGAAGGTGAGCTCGGTGTTCGGCCCCAAAACGACCCCCGCGGACTTGCTCACGCCGTCCGCCGTCGTGAACGAGTGGCTCACGGCCTTGCCGTCGAAGTACACGTTGGCCTTGGTGGTCAGGGTGACGTTGTCGAACGTGGCGGTCGGCATCGCGGAAGGGCCTACGACAGGTGGGGTCGCGGCGAGTGCGACGTGTGGTTGTGATGGAGATAGCGATCGCGCTTTTTCATGCCCGAGCCAAGCGATGACGCTCTCGCCGAGAAGTTTCATGTCACGAAACTAGAAAAAAAACGGTTGCGTCGGATGAGCCGACGCCACTGGTCGGCCGCGCAGCTCAGCCCGCGCTCGAGCTCCCGCGCGACCGCGTGTTTCCAGTTGCCGTCGGCGGACGCCCGCCGCGATGCCTCGCTCGACCGCGGGGTTCAAGGATGAGGCGTCCGCGAACGAAGTGGAGCGCTGGCTGAATCGCCAAGAGGCGCTCGGAAAGCCCGTCAGGGCGCATCACGACGTGCTCGCCACCGCGGGCGCCACCGTGCGACGCGCCGGGCGCGACGACGCGAACGTCGTCGCGCCTGTCGCGGCAGCTCCCCGCGTGACCTTCGCGCCGACCCCCTCCGGAACCCCGGCGCGCCCTTCGTCGAGGTCGGCGACGCGCGCGTCCGCGTCCGCCACCGAATCGCCCTCCGCGACGGCGGTTCCCGTTCCCGGCGCGCGCGCGTCGCGTTCGACGCGCGCGTGCGAGGTTGGGCGCGCGCGCATGGGCATCGACCCGGCCACGAACAAGCCTCGTCGTGCGTTTTACGGCGGCTTCGCCGGCGCGCGCTCGGCGAACGCCGAGTGTTTCGACGCGCCGCACGATCCCGCCGCGCGACGTCTGTTGCGCCCGGCGCTCGCCGCGGCGCGCGCGGAAAAGGCGGAGAGCCAGACCCGGTCTCGGTACGCCGAGTCCCTGTCTTGCGGTCTCGACACGAACGCGTCGAAGGAGCGAAGCGCGTGGTGGAAAGAAAACGCGTTGCGAACGACTTTGCAGACGTTCGACGCCCCGGTAAATGCCGCCGCCGCGAAGGTTCCAGGCGCCGCCGCCGACGCGGAGACCAAGCGGCGCGGGTTCGTCGACGCCGCGCGCGGAACGCGGCTGTATTACGGCGACCTTTTCTCCGACGAAGGCGCGCGACGCGTGGACTCTAAACTGCGCGACTCTACTCCTGAAGAGGCTGTGCGGGTGATCCAGAACCTGCGCGCCGTGCACGCGGGCACGGCGACGCACAGGCTCAGAACAAGTTCCGCGACGGCGACGGATTTCAGGCAGGGCTTCGTGCCCACCGAGGCGGATGCGCGCCGCCGCGCCGAGACGGCGCGTCGCGCGAAGCGCGCGCGCGCGCCCCCCGAGGACCCCGCGGCGGTGGAGGCTCGCGTCAAGCGCAAGGCGGAGATGATGATTTCGGAGGCGAGCGACGCGATGGAATCGCAAAAGAGGCGGGACGCGGCGGCGGCGCGCGTGAAAAACGCTACAGTCGGCGTGAGTTGCGATCCCGCAAACGCGAAAGGCGGCAAAGGGAAGATCTCGTGCACGGATGGCGCTTTGGATTCGTTCGGGAACGATTTCGAGTCTTTGGAGGTTCCCCGGTTCGCGTCATCGTACGCGGAGAAGCAGTGCGCGCACATGCCCGAGATTGTGGCGCAGACGCGCGCGGGGGGGCATCTCGTGCGGCGCGAGGAAAAGGCGACGATGCCGTTTGGCGAGGGGACGGGCGTGCCGCGCCGGTACGATCCCGATGACGACGGAACTGTCGTCATCGGGATCTGGCAGAACCGACCAGGCACGGTCGGCGGTGTCGTCGGTAGTGATCGCCTGTACCCGATCCCGCGGTACCTCACGCGGCGGCGCCCGGAGTCCGCGAAGGGGAAAAGAGACGCGTCCTCGACGAGCCGAAGAGCGTTCCCGCCGCAGACGGCGGAGTTTGGCGAGGCGCGCGCCGCCGAGGTGCGCGCGACCATCAAGGCGAACAAGACGAAACGCTCCGAGTCCCGCGTGCCCCTCGGCGTCGGGGGGATCACCGACCACCCGCGGCACAGGATGACGAGCTCGTACGTCTCGGACTACGTCGAGACGCACGAACGCCGCGTCCGGAACGCGAACGCGGAGAAAGAAAACGTAGAAAACGCGTAGTCGAGCGACCCTCGCAGACTTGTATTAATATCAGATAAAGGTATCAGTAGTACCTATCGTCAGCTCAGACCGTCTCTCTACCTGTGGCACCGCAATAAAGAGCGTTTCTCCGATCACCCCGTCGCGACGCTCGCTTCATCGTCTCGCGCGGAGCGCATCTCCCGGAACAAAGACGCGCGTCGTCGACTTCTGTGCGCGCCGAGCGCCACGGCGTGCGACTCGTCGCGCACGGCGCGTAACAGCCGCAGACCCGGTCCGTCCGCGGCCGCCGCCTTCCCCGCGCGGGTCGCCGCCGCGCCCGGCCCGACCACCAGGCGGTCCGCGGTGAAGTCCACGATGGTCCCGGAGGCGTCGACCACCGCGCGAGGCACGAACACGCTCTCTTCCCCGCTCACGCGACCCTTCGCCAGGGACGCGAGCGCGACGGAGAAGGTAAACGGACCCGACGCTTTTTTTTCGGCGTTTGAGGAAGTGACATTTCTCGCCTCCTCTGAAAAACGCGCGTTGGTCACCTCCACTCCCGCGTCGAGGCACGCACGCGCGGCGGCGACGAGCTGCGCGGCGCCCCCGTCGATGAGCGCGAGGTCGGGGAGCGCGCCGGGGACGCGCGCGCCGCTCTCGGCGGCGGCGGCGGCGGCGGCGGCGCGCTTCCCGGAAACCGCGCGCCGCGCGGCGGCGACGCGTTTGGCCATCGCGGCGCGCACCGCCGCGGGATCGTCCCCTTTGGCGACGCCCGCGCCGCCGGTCTCGATCTCGTACCGCCTGTGGCGCTCGGGCGCGGGCGCGCCGTCCACGAACACCACCACGCTCGCGGAGGTGTTGGCGCCGGCGAGGTGCGAGATGTCGATGCCCTCCACCACCAGAGACGCGTCGTCGCCGCCGCGAGACACGCCGAGCGTCGCCGCCAGGCTCGCGGCGGCGTCGGCGGCGTCGGCGGCTTTCCTCGCCGCCTCGGCGGCGTTCGCGCGAGCCAGAGACGCCAGAGCAGAGGGCAGGCCCGGGGGAAGCTCGGAGCCGTGCCGCAACACCGGTTTTCTACGGAACGTACCGTCTCGGACGCTTTTTTTCTTCGTGCGTCTCGTCGGTTCATCGTTCGCGTCGTCGCCGAAAAAGTCGTCGTCGCGCGCGACCCGATTCGCCGCCGTTTGAACGGCGTTCGTCGCGGCGGCGCGGCGCGGAACGCCCTCGACCGCCCGCAGGATCTGCTCCAGCCCCGCCGCGTCCGGGAGCTCGTGCGGGACGTACACGCGCTCGGGTGCGTCGTCAGCATCGAACGCGACGGTCTCGTTTAACCCGCCCCCGCCCCCGAGCGCGTAGTAGGACTCAAGGCACAGCTGCGTCGCCTCGCCCAGCGCGGTTTCCGTCTCCACTTTTTCAGACATTTCTGCGTTTTTTTTCGCGTCTTGGTCTTCGTCTCGGCGCGCGTTTTTTTCCGGGCTATAGACGCGTCCCGCCGGCGCCTCCGCGTCGCGTTCCGATCCCGACGCGTCCTCGTCCCTCCCGCCGAGCCACTCCACAGCTTCATGGACGATCGGCGAAGGATCACGGAATGCGGAATGTTCCGTGTTGCCCGTACGCCGGTCCCGAGCGTCCTCGTCCTCGTCTTCGCTCCCGTTGTCCGACGAAACCGAACGCGCAGTTGGCAGTTGCGCCGTCGCCGCGAAGACGTCGACGATTGAACCGTCGCGCACCTTGACGATCTGCACGGCGCAGTGTTTGCCGTGCGCGGCTGCGGCGACGACGTCAACACTCAAAGCTCGCCCGCCGCCCGCCTCCGCCGCCGCCGCCTCCTGGAGCAGGGCGGAGAGCGCGCCGAGCGCGGACGCCTCCGGCGCCGCCGCCGCGCGGATCGCCGCGGCGGCGGCGGCGTCGCCGGCGGCTTCCAGACGCGACGCCGCGGCTTCCGCGGCGGCGCCGCCGTCCAGCGCCTCCGCGGCGACGGCGGCGTTTTCACGCAGCCGCTCTTTGGCTTCGGCGTCGCCGTGCCTGGCGCGGAACGCGAGCGCGCGCAGGTCGAGCGCGCGCTCGAGGTCGGACAGCGCGCGGCGCGCGTCCGCGCGCGAGGGACGCAACCAAAAGCGCGTCCGGGGCGAGCCAAGAGACGCGTCTGGAGGCGTCGGAGGCGTCGTCGAGACGGAACCGTCGTGTGAAAAAAAGCCGTCGACGCCGCGATCATAGACCGCGGCTTCGGACGCCGCAGCCTCGAACGCGCCCCGCGCGGCGGCGACCGTCCCGGGCGAAACACGACCGCCGATGCCGTCGAACGCGAGCCGGGACCCGCCCCCGCCCCCGCCCCCGCGCGGCGAGACACCGCCGCCGCCGCCGCCGGCGCCGCCGCCGCGCGACGTCCGCGACGTCTCCGCGTCGCGCGTCTCCTTCGCCGCCGCGCCCCTATTACTCGCGTCGACGACGAAGAAGCGCGGCGCGACCGGGTCATCCAGCGTGGCGACGATGCGCGCCGCGTCTGGTCTCGGCGCGTGTTTCAGAAGCACGTTCAGGGGGGGCTTGATTCTTTGAATCATGCGCGCTTCCAGTAAAAGCGCGTCGCGTTCGCCCCCGGGGGTGAGCACGGCGTCGACGCCGCGCGCTCGGGACAGTAAACTGCGGTGCCTCGGTGAGGCGCGGAGCAGCGACGGGGCGAGGTACCCGCCCGTTCTCGACCGAAGGTTCTTCGCCTTTCCCACGTACAGAACCTCGCCGGACGCATCCAGCCAACGGTACACGCCCGTCTTCGCGGGCAAATCTCTGACCGAAGCGCGCAGAGACGCGACGTGCGCGTGATCGCCGCCGAACGCGCGCAACACGGCTTCCGCGCCGAGAAGCGTCGAGACTCGTGTTTCGACGGTTTCCTTTTCTTCGGAGCCTTCCCCGCGCCCCGCCTCGAGCTCTGGGGCGTCGCCGGGCGTCGCCGAGAACAGAGCCTCCGTGAACTGGCGCTCGGTGAAGTCCCGGGCGAGCGCGTTCCACACGGGGCCCACCTCCTGCGCCACAGCCTCTTTCCGCGCGCGCGCCTCGGCGGCGGCGGTCGCCGCCGCCGCCGCGTCGGCGTCGGCGCCGGCGCGCCGCAGGCGCCACGCGCGCATCGCGCGCTCCACCTCCTCCTCCGAGGGCGCGAAGACGGCGTCGACGTCGGCGTCGGAGCCGTCGGTACCGAACGCTTCCTCGTCATCTTCCGCTCGCGGAGCTCTGCTCGCGCGGCTGCGGTCTCCGAGAGAGACGGCGTCGATAGCCTCCCGGGTCTCCGCGATCTCGCTCGCCATCACCTCAAATAACGACAAAGAAGCGCTCGCGCTTCCGCGGCTCGCCGTGCGCGGCGTCACGCCGTACCGCTCGTTGTGCTTCCTCTGCTTCTCCCTTCGTCGCGCCACCTCTTTAACCGCCTCGTTCATCGCGTTCGTGTACGGCTCGTCCGCGAAGAGAATCGCCGTACCGCGTTTGTTGCGCGCGGCGCGGCCCATCATCTGCATCAGCGAGCGCGACGAGCGCGCGAACCCCGGGACGCCCGCGTCTAGCACGATCACCAGGCTCACCTGCGGGACGTCCAACCCTTCGCGAAGGAGCTGCGCGCCGACCAGGCAGTCCAACTCCCCTTGCTGCAACTTTTGTAACTTCACCGCGCGTTCCTTCGCGGTCAACCCGCTGTGTAGCCAGTCCGCGCGCACGCCACCGATCTGATTCAAATAACCGGCGAGGTCCTCGCAGTCGGTTTTGGTCAAAGCGCAAACCAGGCTCGCTTCGCCGCGCGCCGCGCGCCGCCGCACGGCGGCGGCGAGCGCGGGGAGCTGCTCCTTCCTCGGCAGGATCGTCACCAAAGGGTCGAGCACGCCGGAGGGGCGGACCACCATGTCCACCATGCCGACACCTTCTTCTTCCGTCCTTTTCGCCGCCTCAGACGCAGACGTCTTCCCGGGTGTTCCCGAGCGACTACTTTCGTTTTCGGCGACGTCAAACGCCCCGGACGCGCACCACGCGGCTTCCGTGTCGCCCGGCGTGGCGCTCACGAGAAGCGCCTTCGGGACGCGCGCCCAGAACTCGTCGAAGTTAAGCGGGCGGTTATCCAGCGCGCTGGGGAGCCGGTACCCCCCCCTGACCAAACCCAGCTTCCGCGAGCGATCGCCGCCGTGCATGGCCCGCAGCTGCGGGAGCATCACGTGCGACTCGTCCGCCACAAGCAACCACTCGCGTCCACCGCTTTGAATCGACTTTTGTTCCCGCGACGACGACGCGGAAGAGTCGAAGCCCAGGTAGTCCAGGAGCGTCACCGGCGGCGCCCCGGGCTCGCGACCCGCGAGGTGCCTGGAGTAGTGCTCCGCGCCGGGGCACCACCCGATCTCGCGGAGCAAACCGACGTCAGCGCCGACGCGCTGTTCCAGGCGGTCCGCCTCGATGTGGTCGCCGCTCGCGCGCAGCTCGGCGGCGCGCTCCGCCGCCTCGCGCGCGATCGCCGCGGTGGCCGCCTCGAGGCGCTCGGGAGGCGTGATGTGGTGCTGACGAGGCCAGATGGTCAGGCGAGGAGCCGTCGCGGTTTCGGGAGGTTCAGGAGTCGACTTCTGAGTCGTCGTCGTCGTCGCAGCCGTCTCCGCGCGCGTTTTTGTCTCCGCGGGCTTTCGCCTCGCGAACGAAACCATCGCGCCGTCGGGCTTGAGCTCCAGCTCCAGCGCGGCGCGCTCGTACGGCGGCCAGACGATGAGCTTTCGCGTTCCCGTCTGACCGTGCGTCGACCCGCTCTCCCACGCCCACTGCCCGCTCTTCACGAAGTCGCCCCCCTCGCGGCACTCCGAGTACAAGAGCCGTTTTTCGAGAATCAAACCGAGCGCGTCGCGTCCGTTTGGCTGTTTCGACGTCGCGTCGAGCGTCAAACGCGCGTCGACGTAATCTTTCGGCAAACCCAACCCGTAGAGGCACGAGACGGACGCCACGATGACGGTCTCGTCCGTTTCCAACAGCGCTTTCGTGGCTCTGTGTCGCAGCGCGTCGAGGTCGACGTCGATCGCGCTTCGCTTCTCGACGTACCGCCCCTTCGAGAAACTCTCCGGAACGTAGAGCGAGAAGTGCGAGACGAAGAGCTCGACGCGTTTTTTCGGGAGGTACCCTCTTAGCTCGCGCGCCACCTGCGCGGCGAGCGTCTTGTTGGGCACCACCACCAGCGTCGGGCGTGGCTTCTCCCGCGTCAACGCGTCCACCACGTGCGCCACCACGAAGGTCTTGCCGGTGCCGGTGGCGCCCCGTAAACAAGCCACCTTGCGCTTCTCGTCGCGCAGGAGCTCGACGCATCTCGCGATCGCGGCCGGCTGGTCACCGGATGGCGCGAACGGGGCCACCACGTTTGAGCCGGGAGCTCCGCTCGCGCGCGACGGACCGGCGCCGACGCCGCTGGACGTCCGCGCATCCTCCGCGGTCGTGCCGAAGGTTTCGTGGCCCGCAGGTCGCGCGTTCCCCGAGGCGCCCGACCCCGCGCGCGCGGCGGTGGTCGATGCCGCGAACCGTCGCCTGTGTGTCGCGGACGGCACGCGCGACGTCGGGGGGGGGGCGGAGGTCCACGCGCGACGAGAAGACAGCGCCGAGGCGGTGCGCCGGGCGAGACGGCGCATACCCGCGGGCAGTGCGCTGGTCCCCGCCTCGGCGCCAGCGCTCATACCCCGCCCTGACGTGGGGGGAGAGCTCGCGGGAGAAATGAATGCGTGTCGTGGTGGCACGAGGAACGCCAAGTGGCTCGTCCTTCGTGTCGGAAAGTCTGCCAAACCAAAAATCGAGCTCAGTTGGGAGAGCGCCAGACTGGAGGACGCCATCGGTGTGCCAGTCGTGAAAACGCGAAAAGTCGAGCGAGTACAAACAGTCACGATTTTGCTTCTTTTTGAAGTGAGAAGTCGGCGGCGCGCCGTGCGCCCAACCACACCGACGCGCGCCGACCCCGTCGCCGCACCGTCCCCGACCGACCGCGATGTCCTGTTTCGCCGCCCCTGTCGCGCAGCGCGCCGGCGTCGCCGCCGCCCCCCGGCGCCGCGGCGCGTCCTCCGCGCGCGTCGCCGCGCCCCCGCGCCGGCGATCGGCGCAGCCCCGCGTCGCGGTCGTGCCCGCCGCGAAGGACGACTTCGCGCCCGAGTCGGACCTGGAGCTGTCCGACCTCACCGCCATCTCCCCCGTGGACGGGCGCTACGGCAGCAAGGTGCAGATCCTGCGCGCGTGCTTCTCCGAGTACGCGCTCGTGCGCGCGCGCGTCATCGTCGAGGTGCGCTGGCTGCAGAGGCTGGCGGCCATCCCCGAAATCACGGAGGTCCCCCCCCTGTCCGCCGACGCCAACGCGTTCCTGGAGAAGTTCCTGGACGAGTTCTCCCCCGCGGACGCGGCGGAGGTGAAGAAGGTGGAGCGCACCACCAACCACGACGTCAAGGCGGTGGAGTACGTCATCAAGGACAGGCTCGTGCAGCACCCCGAGCTCGCCGGCGTGATGGAGTTCGTGCACTTCGCGTGCACGTCGGAGGACATCAACAACCTCTCTCACGCGCTGATGCTCCGCTCGGGCGTCGCCGCGGTCGCGCCCTTCATGGACGAGATCGTCAGCACGATCGCCGCGATGGCGCAGGCGGAGGCGGAGACGCCCATGATGTCGCGCACGCACGGCCAGCCCGCGTCGCCGACCACGCTGGGCAAAGAGTTTGCCAACGTCGCGTACCGCCTCGCCAGGCAACGCGCGCAGGTGGGTAAGGTACCTCTGTACGGCAAGATGGCGGGCGCCGTGGGCAACTACAACGCGCACATGTCCGCGTACCCCGACGTGGACTGGCAAAAGCAGGCGCAGGAGTTTGTGGAACAAGACCTGGGCTTGACGTGGATGCCGTACGTGACGCAGATCGAGCCGCACGATTACATCGCCGAGCTCTTCGCGTCCATGAGCCGCTTCAACACCATCGTGCTCGATCTGGACCGCGACGTTTGGTCGTACATCTCCATCGGGTACTTCAAGCAGAAGACCGTCGCCGGCGAGGTGGGCTCGTCCACCATGCCGCACAAGGTCAACCCCATCGACTTTGAAAACTCCGAGGGGAACGTCGGGATGGCCAACGCCGTGTTCGAGCACCTCTCCGCTAAGCTGCCCGTCTCGCGGTGGCAGCGCGACCTCACCGACTCCACGGTGCTCCGCAACCTCGGCGCCGGGTTCGCGTACTCGCTCATCGCGTACCAGTCCACTTTGAAGGGCCTGTCCAAGCTGGAGACCAACTCTTTGGCGATGGCGGAGGACCTCGACCGCAACTGGGAGGTGCTGGCGGAGCCCATCCAGACGGTGATGCGGAGGCACGCGGTGGAGAAGCCGTACGAAAAGCTGAAGGAGCTCACACGCGGGCGCCGCGTCGACCGCGACGGCATGCGCGAGTTCGTGAGCACGCTAGACATCCCCGAGGACAGCAAGGCGCGGCTGATGGAGCTCACGCCCGCGACGTACATCGGGAACGCCGTCGCGCAGGCGAAGGACATCTTGGCGCAGATCGAGGCGATCGAAAAGTAATACACCCGGTACGTACGTCATCGTAGTCGTTCGATCGCGGGCCGTTATATATAGCGCGACGCGCGAACGACGCGGTAAGATACTATTTCAACACAGTCCACACACACAAGGAGTGATTCACTCCTTCATCACACGAACTGCGACACGGAGTTGTACGTCCTGAAACTATCCACGATGCGCGTGAAGTTCTTTCTTTCCTGCTCGTACGTGCGCTCGGGCGCGGTGAGCACGAACGCGAAGAGCCTTCCGGTGTTGTCGACGGTGATCTTGATGGCGAATTCGCCGGGAACCGTGCTTTGGGTCACGCCGTACGTGGTGTAGTCCTGCCCGTCCGCTGAGCTCTTCTTGCTGGTCACCTTACCGGTAGTGATCGCCTCCTGCAATTTGGAATCAGCGCCGGCGATGGCGTTCAACGCTTTGTCCGTCAAGTCGAACGCCGCGCCGTCCTCGCCGGCGCGGTTCAGGGTGAGGCAGTAGCACTTGGTGAATCCGCGGCTGCCGATCAAAACGAAGCGCGAGTCCTGGCCGCCCGCGCCCTTCTCCACCTTCGTCGGCGCCTCCTCCTTCCAGTTCGAGGGAACCTCGTACGAGTACTTCGCCTTGTCCTTCGTCGTGCCCCCGAGCGTGCCGTACGTCGCGGGGGGCGCGGCGGCACCGTAAAACGTGGAAAACGTCACCGGCCCCGATTCCACAACCTCATCCCCACCGGTCGCGGCGCCGTACGCGGCGAGCGCGGGAGAGGGCGCGGCGGCCGCGGCGAACGCGGCGGCGAGGCCCGCGTGAAGCACGTCGCGGCGGGACAGGCCGTACGCGAGCGCCGACGCGTCGACAGGCTCAGAGAGCTTCGCCTCGGAGATGGGCGAAAGGGTCGGGACGGCACGACGAGCGTCGGATGTCACCGATCGGATCTTCCCGGCCGACCCTTTGGCCGACCCTTTCGCGAGCGCGGGGCGGATTGAGGCGACGGCGAACATCACGGGAGCGATCGGGTCGGAGAGATCGATGCGGACGATACCGCGAGGCGAGGCGAGGGGGAACGCGCCGGCGTGCGGTCGCGTGTGTCGCGCGACCTCTTGTTTCGTTGAGCTGGCACCTGGTGCTGACGTGGAAACCTTTTCCGAGAGCTTTCCGCGCCTTGGAGACTTTCGGGCGCGTCCGGCGCGCGGTCGCGTCAGTGTCGATGTGGGCGCTCGGCGCGCCGGGCCGCGTCCCCCCCCGCGCGCCCGAGCGGCTCGCGAGCGGCTCGCGTCGCGCTCATCGGCCGCGCGCGCGCATTCCGCGCGTCTGCCCCGCGGGCGGTTCCGAGGATGCGCTTCATCAGACGGCACCTCTCGCGAACGGAGCGGAAGGCGGGGCTCGCGTCCGCGCGACGCGTCACGTGGTCGTGCTGTGCCACGACGTGAGCGCCCAGACCGCCGCCGGGCTGTTCTCCGTGTCCAACCTGCTGCAAGGCCGCGTGGACGTGTGGTGCCGGTGCGTCACCGCCAGCCTGTACCTCAGCGATGACCTGCGGCGGGACACCGTCGTGAGCCTCGTGCTGTCTCCGCCGGACGAAGAAAGCGTAGATGACGGAGCGCGACGCGACGCGCGAAAGACGCGCGTCGTGACGGTCCGAGGCGATGCAGTCGAGGGACTCGCCCCCGCGGAGTCGCGTGTGGCGCTGCTGCTGCAGAGAGCCACGCAGCACGCCTCGCTGAGTGAGCTCGGCGAGCTGGGGCGGGAGGCGAAGGCGGCGGCGGCGGCGTCGGATGCGCGCGGAACGGAGAGGACCGAAAAAAAATCGGCTCGAAACGCCGAGCGTCGCCGCGCGGGTTGGGTCGCGCGGCGGCCCGGGAGCGCGGGCCCCGTTCCCGGAATCGCGGTGACAGACTATCCCACCACGGAAACGTGTTTGAACGCCGTGCTCGGTTCGCTCGGGGACGTCCCGGGTTCGATCCTGCTTCTCGACGCGGCGGGCGCGCCCGTCGCGGAGGCGCTGGACCCAAAAGAAAAAAAGAAAAAATGCGCTCCTCACGCGACGACGTTTGTGCTGGGCGACGCGGCGGGGATCACGGCTGTCGAACGCGAGCTCTTGATGCGGCGGGACGGTGTGTTGACCGTGACACTCGGCCCAAACGTGTTGCTGGCGAGCCACTGCATCGTGCTCGCGCACGCTGCGCTGGATAACGCGCGAGAATAAGTAATAAAGAATAGTCTAGCTAATAAGACTCGTCGCAAGGGAAACTAGTTTCCCTTGCGGGCGTCCTCGCCGGCGGCCCTCTTGGTGGGGGACGTGACCCCTCCTTTGCTCGGCATGCCCAGCGTCCGGCGCACTTTGAGCTCTCCGAGCCTCAGCTGCGCCTGCGTCGCGCGCGGCGCGTCCGACGGGCTCGCGCGCGCGAAAGAAAACGGTCCGGCGAAAGCGACACACGCGGCGAGAACGACGACGCCGACGAAGAAAAACGGCGCCAACGACGCGTCGACGCCGCGCGACGCTCTTTTCGCTCTTTTCGCGACGTTCGCGAACGCTCGATCGATCGCTCGAGACGACACCGATACGCTCGTCGCCGATCCCTCCTCCTCCTCCACCTCGAAAGCGTCCCGGGCTTCGTGCGCGATCGCCGCCCCCACCGCCCAGTCAACCTTGACCCCGCGTACTTCGTCGCCGAAACGCAGAGCGTTTCTTCGCTCATCCACGCGCAAGACGTCGGCGAGCGCGGCGACGACGTACGACGTCGCGAAGCACGCGTGTTTAATCGAGCGCTCGATCGCGTTCATCTCGTCAGTAACGCCGATCGACGGACTTCCGTCGGAATCGCGGTGTTGTTCAAAAGAGACGTTCAGACGCGAAAAGAGCTCTTCCTTTGTCGTCGAGCAGATTCGCGCGCCGGCGTCGGCGACGCGCGCGACGGAGATGACTCCGGAGCTCGAGACTGACTCGCCATCCGAAGAGGAACGACCGTCGTCCGTCTCCAAGAACCCGGCGTCGCGCAGGAACCGCACCGCGTGCGCGAAGTTCTCGGTGAGCAGAAACGAGCCGCGCAGCGCGGGGAGGAACGAGCCCCCGAACCCGCAATCGTTTTCGTTTTCGTTTTCGTTTCCTTCGTCCGAAGGCGCCGCGCGTTCGCGCGTCGCGCGCTTCTCCTCGCTCTTCTCCGAATCGCGAAGACAACTCCGGCGCGATTCGGTGTGACTGACCGATGGCGCGTCGAGCGTTTCCGGCGCGTCGAGCTGAGGCGCGCCCATCAGCTCGGCGCACGCCGCGCGACACGCCGCGAAGTCGCCCACGGAAGAAACGCCGTTTCCCGCGAGCGCGCACGGATCGAGACCCGCATTCGTCGTCGTCTCCCTCGATCCCTCCTCGTCATCACTCTGTTGCCTTCGTAACACCCCCATCTCGTACGTCAGGCGCGCGGCGTCCAGCCCCAGCCCGAGCGCGCTGTGCGTGTACACGGCCCACTTGCGTCGGGTGATGACCAGCTCGGCGCGGTATTTGAGGGGGGGTTTCTTCTCCGGGCGAAACGTGACCTGCGCGCTGGCGCCCCCGAGCTCGACGACCCCGACGGTTTTCTCCGGGGGCTCGTACAGCGTTCCCGCGGCGTAGTTCGCGGCGAGCCACGCGTAGAGGCCCTCATCGTGGCCGGAGATGAGCTGCACGTGCGCGTCCGTGAACGTACGTCGAAAGGCGCTCCGCCGCAACACCGAGCGGCACTCGGCTAACAATCGCTCGGCGTCGTCGTTTGGAAGCGCTCGCAAGCCCGCGGTGGCCATGAGCAGCGTCGAGGTCTCGGCGCGTTTAGACCGAGGCACGACGCTCTCCGCGAACCGCAGCAGAGGTGCGAGGTACGCCTCTATTTGTGCGTCGTCGTCGTCGTGGTCCGTGTCCGCGAACGCGGCGAGGCCGGGGCTCGCGCGGCGCGGCGCCTCGTGGTGCGCGCGGACGGTGGGCAGGCGGTTCCCGCCCTTCGGCACATCCAGCTCGAACACGTGCACGCGCGTGCTGCTCGATCCGGCGTCGAACACGATGAGCCGACGCGTGTTCGAGTCCGCGCCGCGCAGCGTGCCCGCGAGCACGAGCGCGGCGAGCGCGGCGAGGCAGGCCAGCGCGCATATCGCCAGCTTCGCGACGAACGCGCGCGACGCTTCGGGTAACGCGCCTCCTTTTGACTTGGCGTGCCGATCGTGCCTCTGCCGTCCCGCGGTGCGCCTCGCGTCCGCGACGTACTCCGCCCCGCCGAGCTCCGTGGACGACACAGTCCGCGCGAAGCCCCCGCCGGGAGACGCGGGCGCCGCCTCCACCGCGCCCCCGCCGGAGCCGGTCCGTAACATCGCGCGCGAGCCGAAGTGCCCGAGGCCGCGGGAAGGCTCGAGAACGTTTTTCGGATCGACCTTTCTGGTTTCCGAGTCGGCACGTCGCTCACGTGCGCTGCTGAGGTGAACGAACGGAGAACGGAGGCACATCGCAACAGACTTTTTGGTCGTACGATATATTCTTTATCATCACGCGAACGCCCCTCTCTTTCGTCGTCACGGGCATCCGTTCAAACGCACACTTGGGTCTTCTCCCTCTTCTCCGACGCCCGACGCCCGACGCATCGTGCGTCTTCGTGTCCGACGGACTACTCCGACGCGCGTTCGAACTTCCCGACTCAGTCTCCGTGTGGCTCGACGTTGACGACGTCGCGCACGCCCTGCAGGAAGAGCTTCTTGCGGATCATCGGCCAGTCGTCGCGTTTCACGCCGAGGTCATCCTTAAGCATGATCAGCTCCGAGCGGCCATCCTCGAAGGTCACCACGACGCGCATGTTGACGGTGTTCTCCTCCACCCTAACGCCGCCCCCGATGTGCCAGGTGTTGCGCATCATGAGCTCGAACTTGCGGTCGGAGTCCACGCTCCCGCTCAAATCTTTGTAGTACTCGAGGAACTCCTCAAACACGATGCGGCCGTCGCCGTCGTGGTCCCAGAGCTTAGCGACGTCGCGGATGGCCTGCTGCTCAGTCATCTTCCCGTCGACCACCTCTTTGCGCATGCTGACATCGTAAATCTCCAGCAACTCGTCCATGGTCACCTCGCCGTCGCCGTGTCTGTCCAGCCGCGTCCAGGCTTCGCGCACCATCGCCATCCGCTTCGCGTTGAGCTTCCCACGCACCGTGTTGAGGAACTCGTTGAAGTTGACGTGTCCATCTTTGTTCCGGTCGAACAAGTCAATGACGATCCGCACGTCCGCCTTGTCGATGTGGATGCCCATCTCCTTCAATCCAATAAGGAACTCCTCTTGGTTCAATTCGCCGTCGCCGGAGGCGTCCAGAATCCGAAAGATGCGCTGCAACGATCGCACGCCGTTAGCGCCGCCCCTTTTCGCGAGCTGCGCGCGGATCGTCTCTAACATCTTGCGGTTTTCCTTCTTCGCCAGCGGGTGCGGGTTGAGGTTGAACACGCCATCCTTGAGCTCCCGGAGGTTGACCTGCCCGTTCAGGTCGTCGTCGTAGCGGTCGAACAAAGCGCGCCGAGAGCTCTCCCGCACGTGGTTGCACTTGATCTCCACCAGCACCTTCTCGAACTCGTCGAACGTCAGCGACCCCGATCCGTCCACGTCAAACTTCCTGAATATCTTCGTCAGCTCGTGAGCCTGCCGGTCGAGGTCCGCGAAGTTGGTCATGATCTCGAACCGCTCGCGGATCAGCTTCTGGAGGTGGTCCGCGGCGTCGTCCTCCGTCGCCATGGGGGGGGTGATGGGCGGCATGTTCGGCGCCCCGGGCACAATCGCCGCGCGCGAATCCGAATGAAATTCGATTTCTCGGAAAGGAGGTTGTCGGAAAATCCGACGCAAAGCCAGTCCGCTGCCGCGCGAGTCACATCTTTCCGAGAATCCGACGGGCTGACGCGTCTGAAGCGAGAGCGCTCTCCACAAGCCACTGAAAGATCTCGGCCATTCGTCCACAGCGGGACGCGCACCGCACCCCCCGAGGTCGCGCGTCATGTCGGGGCAGATGTCACGCGAGGAGCGCCGGAGGGCCCAGGAGCTCGAGGAGGCTCGTAAGGTGCGTCCACGTCGCGCCCGCGCGCCCACCGCGCGCGCGCGTTCCGCCCGTTCGTCCCTCGCGCCGCTTTCTTCGAGCCCCTCGCGGAGCGAATCGAGCGGCGACGCGCTCGCTTCCGCGAACCCGACGCGTGACTGACCCCTCCACTCGCCCATTCGCCTAAACCCACACCCACGTGCAGGCCGGCCTCGCCCCCGCGGAGCGCGATGAGGACGGCAAGGAGATCAACCCGCACATCCCGCAGTTCATGGCCGCCGCCCCGTGGTACCTCGAGCAGAAGAAAGGCCTGAAGCACCAGAAGGCGTGGAACGACGTGGACAAGAAGGAGGGCGAGGGCGCGTCCGGGTCGTGGTACAAGCGCGGCGTGAAGACGTTCCAGGCGACCAAGTTCCGCAAGGGCGCGTGCGAGAACTGCGGCGCGATGACGCACAAGAGGAAGGATTGCGTCGAGCGCCCGCGCGCGGTGAGCGCCAAGAAATCAAACGCCGACATCGCGCCGGATGAGTTTGTGCAGGAGGACGTGCGGCTCGGGTTCGAGCAGAAGCGCGACCGGTACAACGGCTTCGACGCCTCGGAGTACTCGCGCGTCGTGGACAGGTTCGAGCGCGCGGAGAAGCTCAAGGAGGAGGCGGCGAAGAAGCGCGAGCTCGAGAAAAAGTTCAAGGAGACGCGAGAGGATGGCGCGAAGGATGACGACGACGCGGACGCGAAAAACCAAAATTCAGACGACGATTCGGGCGACTCGGATTCGGATTCCGAGCTCGCCGGGGATAAGGACGCGCAGGGGTTCATGAAGGTGAACAAGCGCGTGCGCACGGCGGGCGGAGGCGCGTCGATGACGGTTCGCAACCTGCGGATCCGCGAGGACACCGCCAAGTACCTGCGCAACCTGGATCTGCAATCGGCGTATTACGACCCGAAGACGCGATCGATGCGCGAGAACCCCACCCCCAACGACCACCCCAGCGACGCGTTCGTTTTGGCCGGTGAAGGCGGCGGAAAGAGCTCCGCTTTACAGAAGTTCGCGGGCGACAACGTGAACCGCGGCACCGGCGACGCGGTCGGGTTCGAGCGCCTGATGGGCCACTCCGCGGCGGCGTTTGACAAGGGTCAGGAGATTCACCCGCAAGCCGGTCCGTCCGCCGCCGAGCTCCTGTACAAGCAGTTCCGCGAGAAAAAGTCAGCGCTGTCTCAGAGCACGAAGAGCAGCATCTTGGACAAGTACGGCGACGCCTCGGAAAAGACGCCCGCGCCCGAGGGTCTGCTGCTCGGGCAGACGGAGGCGTACTCGGAGTACGACCGCGCCGGGCGGCTTTTGCGAGGCGCCGAGCGCGCGGCGCAGAAGTCGCGGTACGAGGAGGACGTTTACGACCAGAACCACACCGCGGTGTGGGGCTCGTTCTGGAAAGGCGGTATGTGGGGCTATAAATGCTGCCGCTCGCACCAGAAGGGGAGCTACTGCACCGGCGCAAAGGGCATCGCCGCCGCGGAGGCGGCGGGCGACCTGATGCTCGAAAACCTGAAACGGCGCGAAGAAAATCGATTGGCCGAGGAGGAGGCGCGCGAACGCGACGACGCTGGGGATGTAAACGCCGAAAGACGGGGGATGAAAAACCCGTTCGGGGACGAGTCAAAGTGGGGTACAAAGGAAACGACCACGACGGACGACGTGGCGCTGGACCCGCAGAAGCTGATGGACGCGCTGCGCAAGGAGGACGAGCG
>ENA-OUOG01000899-OUOG01000899.1-marine-metagenome-genome-assembly--contig:-NODE-899-length-36632-cov-5.111339_pt1 | contig 36632 bp, 28 predicted proteins | sample MGYA00248635_ERZ508505 | MGnify/ENA primary metagenome ERZ508505 (study PRJEB26176, sample SAMN06267871) | marine metagenome | isolation source: Saanich Inlet, British Columbia, Canada | place: Pacific... | reverse complement strand
AGGTGTTGTAGCCAAATGGATTAAAAAAGTTGGCGATACTGTTGCTGAGGGAGATATTCTTGCAGAAATTGAAACAGACAAAGCAACTATGGAGTTCGAATCCTTCAACGAAGGTGTTTTACTTCATATAGGAATTCAAGAAGGTGAAAGCGCTTTGGTCGATACACTTCTTGCTATTATTGGAGAAGAAGGTGAAGATATTTCGGCGCTTCTTTCTGGAGCAAGTACACCTGACGCTACTGATGCTTCTGATGAAATATCAGAAGATGTCCCTTCAAAAGAAACAGCGGAAGCGGCTAAACCCTCAGAACAATACACCATACCCGAAGGGGTAGAGGTAATTAAGATGCCTCGATTGAGTGATACTATGGAAGAAGGAACCGTAGCAACTTGGAATAAAAAAGTAGGAGACACCGTTAGCGAAGGCGATATTTTGGCCGAAATCGAGACGGATAAAGCAACTATGGAATTTGAATCCTTCTATGCAGGAACTTTACTTTATATTGGAATCAATGAAGGCGAAAGTGCTCCAGTAGATAGTTTATTAGCCATTATTGGAAACAAAGATGTTGATGTGGATGCCGTAGTAGCTGCTGCTCAAAACCAGCCCATAGCTGCTCCAGAAAATCCACCTGCTCAAGAAGCCCCCAAGGTAGAGGTTGCAAAAGATCCCCAACCCAAAGTGGTTGAACCAGCTGCTCCTCTTGCAGTCGAAAAACCAGTCAATGAAGGTAGAATAAAAGCTTCCCCGTTGGCCAAAAAATTAGCAAAAGAAAAAGGAATTAATCTCCAAAATGTCATAGGTACGGGAGATCATGGTCGTATTGTAAAAAAAGACATTGAAAGTTACACGCCTTCCCAAGGTGGAGTATCTTCTGCTCCTTTTGTTCCTTCTGGACAAGAACAGTTTGAAGAAATTCCAAATTCTCAAATGAGAAAAGTAATTGCAAAACGTCTTTCAGAATCCAAATTCACGGCACCTCATTACTATCTTTCAGTTGAATTTGATATGGACAACAGTATTGCTTTCCGTCAACAATACAACACGCTTCCAGATACCAAAGTCTCTTTCAACGATATCGTTGTAAAGGCCTGTGCTTTGGCGTTAAAACAACACCCACAGGTCAATTCTCAATGGTTTGATGATCGAATGCAATTGAATCATCATGTGCATATTGGTGTTGCTGTGGCGGTTCCTGATGGATTGGTTGTTCCTGTAGTTCGATTTGCAGACGAACAAACTCTTCCTCAAATCGGGACTCAAGTTAAAGATTACGCAGTAAGGGCTCGTGACAAAAAATTGACTCCCGCCGAAATGGAGGGAAGTACTTTTACTGTTTCCAACTTGGGAATGTTTGGAATTGATGAGTTTACTTCAATCATCAACCAACCCAACTCAGCCATTTTATCCGTTGGAAGTATCGTGCAAAAGCCCGTTGTTAAAGACGGAAAAATTGTTGTGGGTAATACAATGAAACTTACGCTAGCTTGTGATCATCGAACAGTAGATGGCGCCACTGGAGCCCAGTTTCTACAAACTTTAAAAGGATTTATTGAAAATCCTCTTACGATGGTGGTGTAATTTTTTAAATCCTGTTTTGCTAGGATTTTTTGTACCTTAGACAATCTTATGACAAAAAAAATTATTGTTACTGGGTCGAGTAGAGGTATAGGTTACGAACTCATTCAACTGCTTGCAAATCAAGGCCATCAAGTGTTGGCTCTCTCTCGGAATGCAACTCCAGCCACTGCGTTGAATCATCCTCAGATTACGGCATTCCCTTTTGATATAACCGCCTCCAATTCCATACAAACCGTAGTTGATTTTGTGGAAAATGAATGGGGTCATGTTGATATTTTAATTAACAATGCGGGAGTGTTGTTAAACAAGCCTTTTGCAGAAACGTCTTTTTCAGATTTTGAAAATGTGTACAAAGTCAATGTGTTTGGTTTAGCAAATCTTACAAGAAGTGTACTTCCGTATATGGACACGCAAGGACATATTGTTTCTATCAGCAGTATGGGAGGTGTTCAAGGAACTGCAAAGTTTCCTGGTTTGGCAGCTTACAGCAGTAGCAAAGGTGCCGTAGGAATACTAACCGAACTGTTGGCAGAAGAATACAAACAAACGGGACCTTCATTCAATACCTTGGCCCTTGGAGCTGTTCAGACAGAAATGTTGGCCGAAGCTTTCCCTGGATATCAAGCACCTCTTTCTGCTATAGAAATGGCCGACTATATTATGAAGTTTTCCCTTGAAGGAAATCGTTTTTACAATGGCAAAGTACTTCCTGTTTCTAGCAGCACTCCGTGATTAATCAAGAGCTTCAATATCACCTTCCTCCCGAATCCGTTTCGTTATGTAATAACATAATCAGTCAATTCAATGTTGATCTAAAAATAGTAAAGGCTCGAAGGACTCGCCACGGAGACTATCGGAAAAAACTCAATGGAGAACATTTGATAACACTAAATACTACTCAAAATACGTATCGTTTCTTGATTACATTGATTCATGAGTTGGCACATTTAAAAGTGTATTCTTCTGTTCAAAAAAGAGTTGCTCCTCACGGCTATGAGTGGAAACTGGCTTTCAAAACATTAATGCTGCCTTTTCTGCAACCTTCCATTTTTCCAAATCCTTTACTTTCTGTTTTGGCTTCTCATATTAAAAATCCAAAAGCAAGTACAGACAGTGACTTTAAACTAGTAATGGCGCTCAAGGCATTCGACCCGCCTACCAATAAAAATCTTATCTTTGAACTGGATGAGGGAACTGATTTTATCAGTTCCAATGGCAAAATTTTCCGTAAAGGAAAACTTCGAAGAAAGCGATTTTTGTGTATTGAGATTAAAACGGGAAAACAGTATTTGTTTTCTCCACACGCTGAAGTAAATAAATATGAAAGTAAATAACAATCATTATGCCTTAATTATGGCAGGAGGCGTGGGTTCACGCTTTTGGCCTATGAGTACGTCTCAGTTTCCCAAACAATTTCACGATGTTATGGGAAGCGGTCATACCTTGATTCAAAAAACATTCAGTCGTTTGAAAAATGTGGTACCTTCTCATCAAATATACATTTTAACCAACGAGCGTTATATTGATTTGGTCGCAGAGCAGTTGCCTGAAATTAATTTGGATCAAATCATTTCTGAACCCGCCATGCGCAATACGGCTCCCTGTATTTTGTACGCCGCTTTGAAAATAAAAAAAATCAACCCCAAAGCTTCTTTAATTGTTGCTCCAAGCGATCATTGGATTGAAGACGAAGATGCCTTTGCTAGCGATATTGCTATCGCTTTTAATAAGGCAGACGATCAAAAATCATTAATTACCTTGGGAATTCGACCTTCTTTTCCGAACACAGGCTATGGTTACATTCAATACAGTATGGATGAAAATGGACCTGTTTTTCCGGTGCTTCAATTTACTGAAAAACCCAATTATGAGACCGCTAAAAAATTCATCGAAGCCAAAAACTATGTTTGGAACGCAGGAATTTTTGTGTGGAGCGTTCAAGCTATTTGTGATGCATTTGAGAAGTATCAACCCACTATGAATAGTCTGTTTATGAACGGATGGAATGCATTGAATACTTCTGAGGAAAAAGAATTTATTGATTTCAATTACAAAGAATCTGAAAACATATCTATTGATTACGCCATACTTGAACCTTCTAATAGCGTTTGTTTGATTGAAGCTTCTTTTGATTGGAATGATCTCGGTTCTTGGGGTTCATTGTATGACAAACTGGACAAGGATGAAGACCAAAATGTTGTGATTAACGCCACATCTATGCTCCAAAATGCATCGGGAAATATGATTCGAACATCGAAAGACAAACTGGTTGTTGTTGATGGATTAAAAGATTATATTGTAGTAGATAAAGAAGATGTTTTGCTTATTTTTCCCAAAGAAAAAGATCAGGACATTAAAAAAATATTGAATACTTTAAAAGATAATTTCGGAAATACGTATTCGTAAGATGGAAACCAAATTTGATTTTTCGGAGGAAGAAACCACAGGTGCTTCGGTTCAAAATGAAGCCAAAGGGTTTTTAGCAACGCTTTCGATTTATTTGAAAGGGTTGTTGGATTTTAGGAAAGACATTGATAAATCGGCAACTATTCAGGCCATTCAAGGAGACATTCCTGTGAAAGGTGCCACAGTATGGATTCTGATGTGCTCAATTTTTGTGGCCTCTGCAGGCCTAAACGCCGACTCATCGGCAGTCGTGATTGGAGCCATGCTCATTTCGCCGCTCATGGGGCCTATTTTGGGTGTGGGACTTTCTATTGCTACTAACGATATTGATACGCTTAAAAAATCGTTAATTAATTTTTTAGCGATGGTAGTGCTCAGTATTTTAACGGCCTATTTGTTTTTTGCTTTGTTTCAATTGAGTGAAAGTTCTTCCGAATTATTAGCGCGCACCCGTCCTACAATCCAAGATGTGCTGATTGCTTTTTTTGGTGGTTTAGCACTTATTATAGCAAGAACGAAAAAAGGTACCATTGCTTCCGTAATTTTTGGAGTCGCTATTGCCACGGCCTTGATGCCGCCTTTGTGTACTATTGGATATGGATTGGCTTCAGGAACGTATAGCTATGCTTTCGGAGCCTTGTACCTGTTTGTTATTAATTCTATTTTTATTGCTTTAGCAACCTATATAGTATTGCGTGTATTGCGTTTTCCTATGACAAAATATGCCAATTCAAAAAAACGACGATTGATCGCTCGAGTCGCTTCATTGGTAGCCTTATTGGTTATGGTTCCTACAGCATTTACATTCATGGATGTGGTTGTAGAAAGCCGATTTCAAGCGGCTGCTAGAAATTTTATTTCTCAAGAATTGAATGGGCTTTCCAATGCGGAATACCTTCAACAAACGGCTCAAATTCGCTTTAATTCCAAAGCAGAGTCCAAAGAGTTGTTTTCTTTTATATCGAAAACAACGGCCGACGAAAAGTCACGCATTGTGCTAAACACATTCGGGCTAAATCCACTTCCGAAAGAAGCGATTGATTTGCTAAAAAGCCGCCTAAAAGCATATCCTGCTTTGTCCAATACAACACTTGAAATTAATCAACAACAACGCAGCAATCAACTATTGATGCAGCAACGTTATATGAGTGAATTGCGTTATAGAGATTCTTTAGATTTGCTCAACAAGACAAATCAAATCGAACTTTTGACCTCTCGAATTGGTGAATTAGAATCTAGAAAATGGAGTCAAATAGATTTTTTAAAAATCAATCAGGAGGTTCGCATTTTTGATGAAAACATTACCAAATTTACTTTTGCTAACACATTAATATCATCTGCCACTACAGTTGACACCCTTCCTGTTTTTTCTGTACAATGGGATGAAAGTCTATCTGTTGAAGAAATAGCAATTCAAGAAAATAAATTAAAAAAATGGCTGGATTTTAAGCTCCAAAATCAAGACTTTGAGTTGAATATTTTGGAGTAAAAGAAGCTTTATTGATAAAGAGCTCGAACTTTTTTGAACAATTCCGAAGAGTACACAAAGTCAGTAACTGCTTTGTTTTCAGTTTTAAAAATATCTTTATTACTTCCTTCCCAAGCTTTTACACCGTTTTTAAGAAAAAGAATTTTTTCCCCAATTTCCATAACCGAATTCATGTCGTGTGAATTGATAACGGTAGTGATTTCGTATTCTTTGGTAAGCTCATGAATTAGGTTATCAATAACTATAGCCGTTTTTGGATCCAATCCAGAGTTAGGCTCGTCACAAAACAAGTATTTTGGATTCATTACAATAGCGCGAGCAATTGCCACTCTTTTTTGCATTCCTCCCGAAATTTCAGAGGGCAATTTTTGATTGGCATCTTTCAATTTTACACGTTCTATGACAGTTTCAGCACGCTCTTTAATTTCTGCTTTGTTTTGGGTTGTAAACATTTGTAAAGGAAACATTACGTTCTCTAAAACGGTCATAGAGTCAAACAAGGCACTTCCCTGAAAGACCATCCCCATTTCTCTTCTTAGATTTGTTTTTTCTTGGGTGTTCATTACCGTGTGTGACATATTATCGTAAATAATTTCACCTTTATTAGGAATGAAAAGCCCAAGTAAACACTTCAGTAATACGGTTTTTCCCGATCCACTTTGCCCGATGATGAGATTTGTTTTGCCCTTTTCAAATGTGGTAGAGATACCCTTAAGTATTTCTACTTCACCAAAAGATTTGTAAAGTGATTTTATTTCAATCATTAAGCCAAAAGGAGTTGAGTGATTATATAATTAACAACAATGATAACGATTGATGTCCAAACAAATGACACCGTACTTGCTTTTCCAACTTCCAATGCGCCCCCTTTCATATAATATCCATGGTAGGAGGGAATGGTTGCTAAAATAAATGAGAAAACAAGGGTCTTTACATAAGCATAGGTGATGTGAAAAGAGTTAAAATCGAGTTGAATACCGTCAATAAAATCCGAACTGCTTGAAAATCCTGCATAAATCGTAGCCATCCATCCACCAAAAATTCCTAAAAACATAGCTATAGTAATTACAAATGGATAAAATAGCATGGCAATAATTTTTGGAAATATAAGATAGTTGATTGAGTTGACCCCCATAACTTCAAGTGCATCAATTTGTTCTGTCACTCGCATTGTGCCAATACTCGAAGTAATGAAAGAACCGACTTTCCCCGCCATGATAATTGACATAAAAGTGGGCGCAAATTCCAACAGTACCGATTGACGCGTAGCAAAACCCACAATGTTTTTAGGAATTAGTGGGCTGTCAATGTTTAAGGCAGTTTGGATGGAAACAACTCCTCCCACAAAAAATGATAAAAAGGCAACAATTCCAAGAGAACCCAAAATCAAGTCATTAATGTCATTGATGATTAATCGTCTCATCACACTGGTTTTGGTTCTTTTTTTTAGAACCAATCCCAACATCATAAAATACCTGCCTATATGCTCTAAGATTTTCATTGGATGCAAACTTATAGCGAATGTAAAAAATAAAGTTTGTTTATGAATTGATTCAATAAAAAAAAATATATTTGACATTTATTAAATGTTCAAAACATGCCCAAAAATTCTTTGGTTTTATTCTATTGTTTTTTAATTTTCATTGCCTCTTCGTGCCAAAATTTCTCTTCCTCTCATTCTGAAGATCAAGCGCTTTTTGTGAGCCCTAAGTTGGTGGTCGGAATTGTAGTTGATCAAATGCGTTACGATTACTTAACACGTTTTTGGGACGATTACGGTCAAAATGGATTCAAGCGGTTGATTGCAAATGGGTTTACTGCAAAGAATCATCATTTTGATTATATACAAACCCTTACGGGGCCTGGTCATGCTAGTGTTGCAACAGGAACCACTCCGAGGTTTCACGGAATCATTGCTAATGATTGGTTTGATAAAGACAGCAGTTCGACCGCCTATTGTGTCGATGATGCTTCTGTTCAGTCGGTTGGAACAAGTTCTTCGTACGGAAAAAAATCACCGCACCGATTATTGGTAGCTACATTAGCAGACCAAAACCGATTGCACACCCAGTTTTTAGGAAAAACAATTTCCATTTCTATTAAAGACCGTGCAGCGATTTTATCGGGTGGACATACTGCCAATGCTGCTTATTGGTTTTATGGAAACGATGAGGGAAGATGGATTACTAGTTCTTTTTACACAGAATCATTGCCCAACTGGGTACAAGAATACAACGATTCAGGCTTTGTAGATCAATATCTTCAACCATGGAACTTGCTTTACGACCTTTCAAAGTATACAGAATCCGACAAAGACAATTCGCCCTATGAACAACTGCTAAAAGGTAAACAATCCCCCGTTTTTCCATATGATTTGGAAGCACTCAAATCTCAAAATGGTGGATTTAGTATTATTTCAGACTCGCCTTTTGGCAACACCATGACTACAGATTTTGCTATAAAAGCAATTCAAGAAGAAGCTTTGGGGGAAGATAAAATTACCGATTTTTTAACCGTTTCTTATTCTAGCACGGATTATATAGGACACAAATTTGGTATCAATTCCAAAGAAATTCAAGACACCTATCTTCGACTGGATCAAGACATTGCGCGCTTATTGTCATTTCTTGATACGCATGTTGGCGCAAATGAATATACGCTCTATCTAACTTCGGATCATGGAGCATCTCACGTGCCTAGTTACCTAAACGATGTTCAAATTCCTGCAGGATATTTTAACAAAAAAGACTTTGAAAGACAATTAATGATTTTTACCAAAAATACTTTTGGTGATGCTGGAGTATTAAAAAACATTTCAAACAAACAGTTGTTTTTAGATCACACCCTGCTTTCATTGTCTGGAATATCTTTACAAGAAGCAAAATCCTTATTTGTAGAAGAAATTTACAAGTATTCGGGAATATCTAGAGTGTACACTTCAGATCAAATCATGCGCTTTGATACGCTCGATAAAATCCAAGCTAGATTGCTAAAAGGCTTTCATCCCAAGCGATCGGGAGATGTATGGTTTGTATTGGAGCCCAACACCATTTCGTACCCTCGAAGAGGTACAACCCACGGATCGGGATATTCCTATGATACGCACGCTCCTTTAATTTTTTATGGAAAGGGAATCAAAAAAGGAATGACCTCAGAAGCTACCTATATTTCGGACATTTCACCGACTGTTGCTTCGCTTTTAGGAATTGCAACTTCTAGCAGTAGTACAGGAAACGTAATTTCCCAAGCGCTGGATTATAATTGATAAGTAATGGCATTAATATTCATGCCAGCACCCACACTTCCCATCAATACAACATCGCCTTTATGGAGTTGATGTCCTTCAAGTTTTCCTTTTTGGACCAAATCCAATAAAGTTGGAATGGTGGCTACCGAACTATTCCCCAATTTATTTATGCACATTGGAAGTGCATTGTCAGGCATTGGAAATTTGAATAACCTATAAAATCGTTTGATTATGGCTTCATCCATTTTTTCATTGGCCTGATGAAGAAATACTTTTTTCACATCCTCAATGGATTTTCCACTTGCGTCCAAACAGTTTTTTAACGCTTGTGGAACATTGTTTAGGGCAAATTCATATATTTTGTGACCAAACATTTTAATGAATTTGGTGTTCGCATCTTTCTGAGGATTGAATGATTTTCCACAAAACAAATAATAAGCCTCTTCTGAAGTAAATGTAGCGGATTCGTGTGATAAAATACCACCCAGTCCTTCTTTTTTCTCAATCACAGTGGCTCCAGCTCCATCCGAAAAAATCATACTGTCTCTATCGTTTTCGTCATACACTCTAGAAAGTGTTTCTGCTCCGATGACCAAACATTTTTTTGCCATTCCTGCTCTAATAAATGCCTGAGCCTGAATGACCCCTTCCAACCATCCAGGGCATCCAAATAAAAGGTCGTAACATACACACTTTGGATTCTTGATTCCCAAGCTGTGCTTTATTCGAGCAGCCAAACTAGGCATTGCATCACTTTGATTGGATCCGTGTTTTACATCGCCAAAATTATGCGCAACAATAATGTAATCTAACGTTTCTGGATCCAAACGGGCATCAGAAATTGCTTTTTCTGCTGCAAAATACCCCAAGTCTGAGGCTGTATGATGTTTTTTAGCATAACGACGTTCTTCAATGCCTGTAATTGCCTTAAATTTTTCAATAATTACATCGTTTTCAATCTCAAAAGGAGATCCATCTGCATTTAGAAAAGTAGCCTTGAGAAAATCCTTATTGGTTTCCACAATTTCGGGTATATAACTACCCATTCCTGTGATTTGAATGGACATGATTTGTTTTTTGGTTATACAATACTAGGCTCTTTTTGAATAGTATCCTAAAAAATCAGCAAAATCTGTACGATACTCAAAAACAATGATTTGAATTAATTTTAAAAGAAAAGATATTTGTAAACTACTTATATATAGATGATTATATATAATTTAGTTGGAAATATAAGCTTCTATAGGTTCGCAACTACAAACCAAATTACGATCCCCAAATGCTTCATCCACCCTTCGAACCGAGGGCCAAAACTTATTTTTTCTGATAAATGGCAATGGGTATGCAGCTTTTGTGCGCGAATAGGGCAAATTCCATTCATCGCTAGTGAGCATCTGTAATGTATGCGGTGCATTTCGAAGCACATTGTTTTCCTCTTCGGTATCATCAATTGCATTGATTTCGTAACGAATAGCAATCATAGCGTCGCAAAATGCATCGATTTCTTCCAAGTTTTCACTTTCGGTGGGCTCAATCATCATAGTGCCGTTCACTGGAAATGAAACAGTCGGAGCGTGAAATCCATAGTCCATCAAACGTTTGGCAATATCAACTACTTCTATCCCTTTTTCTTTAAAGGCCCTACAATCAATAATAAGTTCGTGAGCCGCTTTTCCTTTTTCTCCTTGATATAAAACGGCATAGTGTTCTTCCAGTCGTGATTTGATATAGTTGGCATTAAGAATTGCTAATTCTGTAGCCATTTGGAGTCCTTTGCCCCCCAACATTTTTATATACCCATAAGAAATCAAGCAAATCATCGCCGAGCCCCAAGGTGCACTCGAAATAGCAGTAATACTCTGTTTACCCCCTGTTTGAATGATTGGATTGCTAGGAAGAAAATCAACCAAATGTGAGGCTACACAAATAGGACCCACACCTGGACCACCGCCTCCGTGAGGAATGGCAAAGGTTTTGTGAAGATTCAAATGACACACATCTGCTCCAATAATAGCCGGATTTGTAAGCCCCACTTGTGCGTTCATATTGGCTCCGTCCATATATACCTGTCCACCAAATTGGTGAATTGTTTCTGTAATGGTTTGTATTGAAGACTCAAAAACACCGTGTGTTGAGGGGTATGTAACCATCAAGGCAGCAAGGTGCTCGCCGTTTTCTTTTGCTTTTACTTGCAAATCTTCCAAATCAATATTTCCGTGTTTGTCCGTACTGACTACCACGACTTTCATCCCAGCCATTACTGCCGAGGCAGGATTGGTTCCGTGAGCCGAAGCAGGAATCAAGCAAATATTTCTAAAACCTTCGTTACGAGACTGGTGATAGGCACGTATGACCATCAATCCAGCATATTCTCCTTGTGCACCAGAATTGGGTTGCAAGGAAGTGCCAGCAAATCCAGTAATTTCATTCAATTGCTCCTCAAGCTTTTTCAGTATGAACTGATATCCTTGAGTTTGATTTACAGGTACAAAAGGATGAATATTGTTCCAGCGTGGTGAACTCAGGGGTAACATTTCAGCTGCTGCATTGAGTTTCATGGTGCAAGAACCAAGAGGTATCATGGAGTGATTCAGAGATAAATCTTTTCGCTCCAATTGTTTAATGTAGCGCATCAATGAAGTTTCAGATCGGTAAATAGAAAACACATCGTTGGTCAAAAACTCAGATTTTCGCTGCAATGATGCAGCCATTGTAGAACTGATATTTTTTTCGGAAACCCTTATTGATTCTTTAGAAATGGCTTCTGCAAAAACATCGACTAGTTCTTGAATATCATCGATTGTAGTAGCTTCATTAATTGAAATTCCAACTGAATTATTGTCAATATACAGTAGGTTGATTGACTTTTTAAGTGCTATGGGTTGAATGACTTCTGATGGTATATCGATGACAATTGTATCGAAAAATTGTGCATTTCGTTGATGCAATCCAATTTCTTCTAGGGAATTAGCCAAAATACTGGCAAGCTCATTAATTCGTTTGGCAATAAACTGAAGCCCTTCGGGTCCATGATATACACCATACATACCCGCCATTACAGCCAATAAAACTTGGGAAGTACAAATGTTTGAAGTGGCGCGATCGCGTTTGATGTGCTGTTCTCTGGTTTGAAGTGCCATTCGAAGCGCTCTTTTGTTATCAAGATCTTTTGTCACGCCAATAATTCTTCCAGGAACATTACGTTTGTATTCTTCTTTGGTCGCAAAAAAGGCAGCATGAGGACCTCCATATCCCAAAGGAATTCCAAAACGTTGCGAGGTTCCTACTACGACATCGGCTCCTAATTCTCCAGGAGGAGTTAGGAGTACCAGGCTCATTAAGTCGGCTGCAACTACTGTTTTAATTTCTAGGGAAGCTGCATTTTCTATAAAGCCCGAATAATCGTGAATTTCCCCATATTTTCCAGGGTATTGCAGTAAGGCACCGAAAAAACTAGCGTTAATAGTAAACTCCTTTGGGTCGCCAACAACCAACTCAATCCCAATAGGATTTGAACGGGTTTCTAGCAGAGAAAGTGTTTGCGGTAATGTGTTTTGGTCAACGAAGAATTTGGCAATAGCGTTCTTTTTTTGTGTTCTTGATCGAACAGCAAACAACAAACTCATCGCTTCTGCGGCTGCTGTACTCTCATCCAACAACGAAGCATTGGCTATACTCATACCTGTCAAATCACAAATCATAGTTTGATAATTTAACAATGCCTCCAAACGACCCTGAGCAATTTCTGCTTGATAGGGTGTGTAGGCGGTGTACCATCCTGGATTTTCAAAAATATTTCTTTGGATGACTGGTGGGGTAACCGTTTCGTGATAGCCCAAACCAATATAGGTTTTGCAAACTTGATTGTGCTCTGAGAGTTCTTGGATGTGTTTTAAGTACTCGTGTTCACTCAAAGGAGTGTCTAGATCAAGCGTTTTTGTAAGGCGAATATTTTTTGGAATGGTTTCGCTGATCAGTTGTTCTACACTAGAAACACCAATTTTTTCTAACATAATGGAAACGTCTTTTGAAGACGGTCCCATATGACGATTTATAAAAGAAAATGTATTCAATTGTTGTTACCTTTGGTTACAAAAGTATTGATTTATTACAAGTTACAAGAGTTCTTTTGGCTTCCAAAACCATAAAGTTTTTAACCAAAATCAGAGGTTATAAACAGTTTGGCTATTTTTGCTGTATGAGGCGAATTGTTTATTTTTTTAAGTTTTATATAAAATCTAGTATTCATGCCGCTTTAGCTGTAACTTCCTTAAGTTTGGTGACTTTACTGCAGTTTGATCAATGGATAGATTTATCGGTCTTATTTTTTGTTTTTTCTGCAACACTAATCACGTACAATTTTATAAAATACGCTGTAGTTGCAAAGTATGATGTTTTGGTGCAAAATACTGAGATCCAAAAAATACAAAGCTTTAGTTTTCTAGTTGGATTACTGGCAATTGTATCTTTTGTCAACCTATCCCAACAGACGCAAATCGTTGCATTCTTTTTTGGTTTAATGAGTTTATTGTACGCGCTTCCTTTTCCGTTTCAAAAGCAAAATTTTAGAAATCAGTGGGGTATTAAAATTTTTATAGTGGCATTTTGTTGGAGTGGTGTGAGTGTTCTTTTACCATTGGCGGATTTTCAATGGTGGGAAACTTCTTCTTTTTGGATGGTTTGGTTGCAAAGGTATTTGCTGATTATTGTTTGGATGTTTCCTTTTGAGATACGCGACATGAAAATAGATCCACCCACTTTGAAAACAATTCCTCAGCGAATTGGAATTCAAAAAACAGTGACTTTAGGAATTGTATTGTTGTTGTTTTGCTTGCTGTTGAGTATTGCCTTTTCAAAAGTTCTATTAGCAGATATAGGAATGATGGCTTTAACCGCATTTATGTTATATAAAAGCAGAAAGGATCAATCGACTTATTTCAGCAGTTTTTGGGTAGAGAGCCTCCCTATTTTTTGGTTAGGACTGTATGCAATGAAGTTATTTCTTTAAACCATTAGCACCTTCAATCACTTTATTTTTTAAACTTTCTTTGTAAAAAATTACTTTGTCTTGTACGCATTTGTCTTGACTACCCACAATTTGTGCCGCCAAAATCCCAGCATTTTTAGCTCCGTTTAGAGCTACAGTTGCAACAGGAACGCCTCCAGGCATTTGGAGAATGGATAGAATAGAATCCCAACCGTCAATAGAATTTGATGATTTTACAGGCACTCCAATTACGGGAAGTGGCGTCAAAGAAGCGATCATTCCGGGTAAGTGAGCGGCTCCTCCTGCGCCAGCAATGATTACTTTTAGACCACGCTTGTGAGCTTCAGTCCCATAAGCCATCATTTTTTCAGGCGTCCTATGGGCAGATACAATATCGACTTCAATTTCGATATCAAATCCTTCAAGTATATCGATTGCTTCTTGCATAACAGGAAGGTCTGAAGTGCTTCCCATGATAATTCCTACAGTTGCCATATTATTTACTTTTTACTTTAATAGTTTTCTTAACCCATTCAGCAAGTTCTCTTGCACGAATCATTGATGAATTTACGACAGTTACATGCCCCATTTTTCGAAAAGGGCGCGTTTGTTTTTTTCCATAAATGTGAGGTGTAACACCCTCCATTTTCATAATCTCTTCAATGTTTTCATAAAAAACATCTCCCGAATGCCCTTCTTCTCCGACCAAATTTACCATAATTCCAGCAACTTTACTATCAGTCATTCCAAGAGGTAGGTTTAAAATAGAGCGAAGATGTTGCTCAAATTGTGAGGTATAAGAAGCTTCAATGCTGTAATGACCGCTATTGTGAGGTCTTGGAGCGACTTCATTTACTAATATTTCACCAGATGTTGTCAAAAATAATTCAACGGCTAATAGGCCTACATGCTGATAGGCTTTGGAAACTTTTAGCGCTATTTCTGTGGCTTTTTTAGCTATTTCGTTGTCAATACGAGCAGGGCATAAAACGTATTCTACCTGATTGGCTTCGGGGTGAAATTCCATTTCAACAACGGGATAGGCTTTTACCTCTTCTTTTGGGTTTCTTGCAACGACCACTGCCAATTCTTTTTCAAAAGGAATGCATTTTTCTATAATACACTCAACATCCAACAAGTCTTTCAAGTCATCAATGTTTCGAAGCATTTTTACTCCGTAACCATCATAGCCAAATTGACAACTTTTCCAAACACAAGGAAAAGCATGTTGTCCGCTTTGGATAGCCTGAATAGCTTCCGCTCGATTTTTGTAATGAGTAAATTCTGCTGTTGGAATTTTATTGTCTTTGTAAAATGATTTTTGCCGTCCTTTATGTTGAATAGTCCTTAATGTAGCTGAGCTAGGATATACCTTAATGCCTTTTTGCTCTAGGTGTTCCAGAGCATCTACATTCACATTTTCGATTTCAATAGTAAGTACATCGGTATTTTGGCCAAAGGCTACGACCGTATCAAAATCCATTAAATCTCCTTGAACAAACTCGTTGCAAGACCAGCGAGCAGGTGCTTGTGCATTTGAATCTAGCACTTTTGTTTTTATATCAAATTTTTGAGTTTCATAAAGTAGCATTTTGCCCAATTGCCCTCCTCCTAATATACCAACAATCAAATTCGATGAAAAATAATGCATTTGCAATCTTTTTGACAAAAATACATTAAATGAAGCAAAGTAAGACTGAAAATGATTGATTAAAACACGATACAGTACTCGTTATTCCCAGTCAAATGGATATCTTTGCAATTCAATTGAATAACCATGATTAATATTATTTTATTTGGCAAGCCTGGTGCTGGAAAAGGAACTCAAGCTGAGTTTTTGAAAAAACATTATGGATTTTTTCATATTTCAACAGGCGATGTGTTTCGCTACAACATCCAGAACAACACAGAATTAGGGCTTTTAGCAAAGTCTTATATGGATCAAGGTGATCTTGTTCCTGATGAAGTTACGATTAACATGCTTAAGGCTGAGGTCGAAAAGCAGCCCAATGCTCAAGGATTTATTTTTGATGGTTTTCCTCGAACTACAGCCCAATCAAAAGCATTGGATATTTTTTTGGAAGAAAAAAATATGGCAATTTCCGCAACTATTGCACTTGAAGCTAACGATGAAATACTTATTCAGCGTTTATTAAAAAGAGGTCAAGACAGTGGAAGAGTTGACGATCAGGATGAAGAAAAAATAAGAAATCGTTTTGATGAGTACAACAGCAAAACCGCTCCTTTGATTGCTTATTATCAGGCACAAGGAAAGTTTTATAGCGTTGATGGTATTGGAGAAATTGCTGAGATTACTCAGAGAATACAAAATGTAATTGACTCATTATAAGCCATGACTGAGGGAAATTTTTCGGACTATGTAAACGTCTTCGCTACTTCTGGAAACGGAGGGAAGGGTTCTATGCATTTTCATCGCGAAAAATTTATTACCAAAGGCGGTCCCGATGGCGGTGATGGTGGACGCGGTGGACACATTATTTTTCAAGGAGATAAAAATTTGTGGACATTATATCACTTTAAGTTCACACGACACTTTAAGGCAGGACATGGAGAACACGGATCAAAAAGTCGTAGTTCTGGGGCTCAAGGAGAAGATGTAATTGTTAAGGTGCCTCTAGGTACCCTTATTAGAGACAAAACGACCAATGAAATTTTACACGAAATTATTGAAGATCAGGAAGAATATATTGCTGTAGAAGGAGGAATGGGAGGACGAGGAAATTGGCACTTTAAAAGTTCAACCAATCAAACGCCTCGTTATGCGCAACCTGGAATCGAAGGTTCTGAGCAAGCATTGATTTTGGAGCTTAAGATTTTAGCAGATGTTGGGCTGGTTGGATTTCCGAACGCAGGAAAGTCGACACTTCTGTCGGTTGTTACTTCAGCAAAACCCAAAATTGGCGATTATGAATTTACAACCCTTAAGCCGAACTTAGGTATTGTCGAATATCGAGATTATCGTTCTTTTGTTATGGCAGATATTCCAGGGATTATTGAGGGTGCTTCTGAGGGAAAGGGCTTAGGGCATCGATTTTTAAGACATATCGAACGAAACTCTATTCTGCTATACCTCATTCCCGCCGATACCGAAGACATTCGAAAAGAATATGAAGTCCTTCGCAATGAGCTCGTTCTGTACAACCCAGAACTGGTTGATAAAGACTTTTTAGTAGCTATTTCAAAATCAGATTTGTTGGACGATGAACTGCACACCGAACTGAATGCAGAATTAACTTCCACCATGGAAGGAATACCTTATCTTTTTATTTCTTCTGTTTCACAAAGTGGAATTGTAGAACTCAAGGATATGTTATGGAAAAAACTCAACGAATAATATGCTTGCTTTTAGGTTGTATTACCTCATTGTCTGCTCAGCGAATTCCTCAATCGTATTTCACTATTCCTGAGCTTAGTAGCACCTATTTAAGCACAGTTGATTCGCTAGAATCACGACATCAAAACCATCCTAACGACCTACAAACATTAGAAAATTTAGGAGATATATACGGCGCCCATTATCAGTGGGATGAAGCCCTAAAAGTTTATGCTCGTTTGGTAAAAAAGAATCCCGAAAATTTTCGTTTTCATTTTAAATATGGAGGTGTTTTGGGGGTCAAATCTTTGGAAGTTTCAAGAATCCAATCGATTCCTTTTGTGAGGCCTATGAAAACATCTTTTGAAAAAGCAGCTGCATTGAACACTACTCACATTGAAAGTCGATGGGTGCTAATGGAACTCTACGAAGTCTTGCCTTTTTTTTTAGGAGGAAGCAGCTCAAAGGCTCAGCAAACAGTTGCAGAAATAGAGCAAATATCACCACTAGAAGGCGCTTTGGCCCAAGGTTTTTTATTAGCCAAACAGAATGAAATTACAAAATCAAAGGAGTTTTATAAAAAAGCAATTGATTGGGTGTCTCAAGAATCTTGTTCATCGCTCTCAAATTATTTGCAACGAAACCAGTCGTATTATGAGCTAGGAAAAGCCTTGTTGTTTTTAAACCAGCTGCCCGAGATTGCCATTTGCTGCTTTTCTTTTTTTATAGAAAATTATTCGTCCAAAGAAGGCCTTCCTTTGGCTTTTGCGCACCAACGATTGGCGCAAGTATATGATCAAGCCGGGAATGTTAAACAAGCAATTTGGCATCATCAAAAAGCAATTTCACAACTACCTTCTGTTCAGGACGACCTTCGGGAATGGGATGGTTTTTTGGATTTAGAAATTGTATCTTTCCCTGAAAATTAAAGACGTATGAATGTTCATTTTATTGCAATAGGAGGAAGCGCCATGCACAACCTAGCACGTGCTCTTGATGAGAAAGGAGAACAAGTTACTGGAAGTGATGATGCTATTTTTGAACCCTCCCGATCTCGTTTGCAAGAAAAAGGATTGTTGCCGAAAGAAGAAGGCTGGTTTCCTCATAAAATCACAACTTCGTTGGATGTAGTGATTCTTGGAATGCATGCCAAACCCGACAATCCAGAACTTATTCGCGCTCAAGAATTGGGCTTGACAATTTACTCTTACCCAGAATTTCTCTATCAATATAGTCAACAAAAAACGAGGGTTGTTATTGGTGGAAGTCATGGAAAAACAACCATTACCGCTATGATTCTTCATGTGCTTCATTACCATCAAAGAGAAGTGGATTTTATGGTAGGCGCACAACTTGAGGGTTTTGATACAATGGTTCATCTCACGGATAAAAATGAATTTATAGTTTTGGAAGGGGATGAATATTTGTCTTCCCCAATTGATTTGCGCCCAAAGTTTCATTGGTATCAACCCAACATCGCTTTGGTCAGTGGAATTGCTTGGGATCATATCAATGTGTTTCCTTCCGAAGAAAACTATGAAACCCAATTTCGAGTTTTTATGGACTCGATCGTTCATGGGGGTATTTTGGTTTATAATGAAGAAGATGAACGTGTAAAAGAATTAGCAGAAGCTACTCAAATACCTATCCGTAAACACGGATATCATTCATTGGATTATGAAGTTATCGACGGACAAACCTATCTAACTACTTCAGAAGGGCCGTTGCCGGTGGCGATTTTTGGAGCTCACAACATCAGTAATCTAGCAGGCGCAAAATGGGTGTGTCAACATATGGGGATAGACGAAGAAGACTTTTACGAAGCCATTACGAGTTTTAAAGGAGCTTCCAAACGACTGGAAACAATTTACAAATCGGACGATAGGATTTTGTATAAAGACTTTGCACATGCACCTAGTAAAGTAAATGCTACAACCCAAGCCGTCAAAAATCAATACCCAAGCCGAAAACTTTTGGCTTGTTTGGAATTGCATACCTATAGCAGCCTTTCTTCACAATTTATTTATCAATACAAAAACACCTTGTCACAGGCCACGCAGGCGGTTGTATATTATGACAAAGAGGCTTTGTCTTTGAAAGGAATGCAGGCAATGCATATTGATGAAATTCAAAAAGCGTTTAATAATCCTTCATTACAGGTTTTTACCAATGCAAATGATTTTCATCAGTACTTATTTCTACAAGAGTATAAAAACACTTCTTTGCTAATGATGAGTTCTGGAAATTATGGAGGGTTGGACTGGAAGGGATTTACTTCTCATTTCAGGCGTTGAATTGACTAAGATGATGGTCGAGGTGTTTGAATTGAGAATGCCCCCATTGTTCTTGCGTAAAATCTCCAAAATTAGGATGCGTCCATTTTTTTCTTGGGGTTTGTTGATAAAACAGTTCTACCAATTCAATAAGTATCATTTTAAGTTCCTCAAAATCGTTAGTATCTGGAATGACTACTTCAGGGTCTTCCAAAGACAAAAGCAATGGTTTTTGACAATGAACTAAAGTTTGTTTTACAGTCATTTCGCTAGATACATTTGTAGCATCGAGAGAAAGATTTTGAATGCGTCGAATGATCGAGAGATAGGATTTTTGTTCAAAAAGGGATGGAGAGTTCATAAAGCGTTAAGTAGGTTTGGCAATCGCAATTTACTATATTTATTGATTATTTACAAAAAAAATGAACTTACCTACCCACTTCAGTATCAAACAATGGTCAGAAAACGATCGCCCTCGAGAAAAATTATTAACCCAAGGAGCGCGCAAACTTTCAAACGCCGAGCTAGTAGCCATATTAATTGGAAGCGGAAATTCTCAAGAAAGTGCGGTTCGACTTTCTCAACGGATATTAGCCTCAGTCTCCAATAGGTTGACCGATTTAGAAAAAATGTCTATTTCTCAGCTTATAAAATTCAAGGGAATAGGGAATGCCAAGGCAGTTTCTATTGCGGCGGCATTGGAACTCAGTCGTCGACGGCGTTTTGAAATAACAGAAAACCCTTCGAAGCTTACCTCCAGTAAAAGTGCTTTTGATTTGCTTCGACCGCTAGTAGGTGATTTGTCTCATGAAGAATTTTGGATTGTTTTCCTCAATAACTCTCACATGTTTTTGGGCAGTCAACAGTTGAGTAAAGGTGGAATTTCTCAAACAACAGTTGATATTCGTTTGGCACTCAAACAAGCACTATTGCATGGATCTACAGCAATTATACTAGCTCACAACCATCCTTCAGGGGCACTAACTCCAAGTACTTCTGATTATGAAATAACTTCAAAATTTAAAAAAGGATGTGATATTTTAGATATCAAGCTGTTGGATCACCTAATCGTCACCGAAAACTCGTATTTTAGCTTCGCTGATAATGGCGATTTATAATACATGGTTTTAGTCTATACACATACTATAACACCTAGAGTGCGCTATGTTTTTAAACATGTTTTTGTTAGATTGCTGGGTATTCCTATTGATTTTACATCAATATTGGGAGAATTTGTTGCTTTTTCGGGACCCAAACTCAGTTATACAAAGCAGCCTTTGGGAAATGAGTTTTTTATACAATCGCATTCCCTTCTTTTTGGTCACGGGGTGGAAACTTTAGATATTGCTACCGACCATTGGGACGAGTTGCCTATTTTTTTCGGATCGGGGAGCGACAGTTCAATTCCTTTTGATTTATTTGCAGCAAGTTTTTATTTGTTAAGCCGTTACGAAGAACACGTCCCTCACCGTAAAGACTCGCTGGGACGGTTTATGGCTTCCGATAGTTTGGCTTTTGAAAAAGGATTTTTGGAACTCCCTTTAGTGGATTTATGGGTTCAACGATTTGCAGATGTTTTTAAAAGCCATTTTTTAGATATTTCCTTCCCCAAAAGAAGCTTTCAATTACAAACGGTCATGGAAGTTCCGGTGGCTTTCCAGTACAAAGGAAAGGGATTAATTCGTTTGACAGGAGGGTTTTTTAGGGATGTATTTAGATTTAATTTCATTTCTATTGTTAGAAGAATAGGAGTCGTTCTTTCCCTTCAATCGGACCCCATTGACACATTTAGAGAGTGGATTGCTATACATACCACTCTTAAGATTCCCACACAATGCTTTTTTCTGTTTACAAATCTCAGTCATTACGATCGAAACATTAGCTTTTTCAATACCCCTTTTTTGGAACGCATCAAAGAAGTTGCCGATTATGTTCCTGTTTCTTTGCTTGCATCTCATCAATCAACAGAAAACAAAGAATTATTAAAAATCGAATCCAACCGACTGCTATCACTCATTCACAAACAAAGCGGTAGTATTCGTCAACACATGATCTGTATAAGTTATCCTAAGGTGTATAGAAATTTTGCTCAAGAAGGATATTTACATGACTATTCGTTTCAATACAATGAAATAGCTGGATTTCGGGCCAGTACCTGTACACCGTTTTATTTTTACGACCTTGAGTCGGAGTCACAAACCCCGCTCAAAATCCACCCCATTGCCTTTACAGAACACCATTTAAAACACACAAAATCTATTCGAAAAGCACGCCAATTGATGGAGCGAATCACCCAACATGTTAAAAATGCAAAGGGTCCATTGACGATTGTGCTTACCAATGTAATTTTAAAAGAAAGCGTATTCAGCACCCCATGGAAAACACTTTTTATCAAGTATCTTCGCAAACATGGAATTTAAAAACAGCATTACGGATATTTTTTTTGATTTGGATCATACGCTATGGGATTTTGAAAAAAATTCAGCCCTTACGTTTGACAAAATCCTAACTGACTCGCAAATCCCAGTCGCTTTGGATCTGTTTTTGGAAGTGTATGTCCCTATCAATTTTTCTTTTTGGAAATTGTATCGAGAAGAAAAAATTTCTAAAAAAGAGCTTCGTTACCAACGCCTAAAAACTACTTTCGACAAGTTGGATGTTGCTATTTCAGATGCTACAATTCATCAACTATCAAAGGACTATATTCGATGGTTGCCACAGTTCAATCACTTGTTAGATGGTGCTCGATCTACATTGGAATATTTGTCACCAAAATACCGTCTTCATATTATCACCAATGGTTTTAGAGAAGTACAAGGCCAAAAAATGCGAACGTCTAAAATCAATCATTATTTTGAGCATATCATAGACTCCGAATCTGTTGGAGTTAAAAAACCCAATCCGTTAATTTTCAAACACGCTTTAGAAATGGCTAAGGTTTCTGCAGCCAACAGTTTGATGATAGGGGATAGCTTGGAAGCGGATGTATTGGGAGCTAAGAATATGGGCATTCAGCCTGTTCATTTCATTGCTCATGGTGAATCGCATCACGATCACGCTCCAATCATTACGAATCTTTCCACTTTGACTGAGTGGTTGTAGATTAATAACCGTATTTGTTTTTCCAACGTTTCTTTAAGAAATCCAAAATAGAAGTTTCACGTGCGTTCTTTCCGGGACTGTATATTTTGCTGTTTTCCAATTCTTTGGGGAGAAATTCTTGTGCTACAAAATTACCTTCAAAATCATGCGCATACTGATATTCTTTTCCATACTCCAATTCTTTCATAAGGGTAGTGGGCGCGTTTCTCAAAGCTAGCGGCACGGAAAGATCGCCGGTTTCATGAACCAATTGCCGTGCTTTTTCAATGGCCAAATAACTGGAATTGCTTTTTGGGGAAGTCGCTAAATATATAGCACATTGGCTAAGTATAATCCTGGATTCGGGCATGCCAATAATGCTGACGGATTGAAACGTATTGGTTGCAATCACTAAAGCAGTAGGATTGGCATTTCCGATATCTTCACTAGCCAGAATAACCATTCTTCGGGCGATGAATTTTATATCTTCTCCACCTTCAAGCATTCGGGCTAACCAATAGACTGCGGCATTGGGATCGCTTCCTCGAATGGATTTGATAAATGCTGAAATGATATCGTAGTGTTGATCGCCTCCTTTATCATACAATGCGGGATTTTGCAGTATTTTTTCTTGAACCAGTTGGTTGGTAATCGTAATTTTTTTATCGGTAAACGAAGCGATTAACAACTCAAAAATATTGAGTAATTTTCGAGCATCACCGCCTGAAAATTTAAAAAGCGCATCCGTTTCTTTGATGACAATTTGTTTTTCTTTAAGAACGGTATCTTCCTTTATAGCCCTGTCAAGCAATTGTTGCAGTTCCTTTTTTCCAAAAGGATTTAGAACATATACTTGACATCGAGAAAGCAAGGCTGATATAACTTCAAAACTTGGATTTTCGGTAGTGGCTCCAATCAATGTAATCCACCCTTTTTCGACAGCCCCTAAAAGAGAATCTTGTTGAGACTTACTGAATCGGTGAATTTCATCGATAAATAGAATGGGTGTTTTGTTTTCGAACAGCCCATTGGATTGTTGGGCCTTTTTAATGACTTCACGAACCTCTTTGACACCCGAACTGATAGCGCTAAGCGTGTAAAACGGGCGTTTGGTTTCTTGGGCAATGATGTTTGCGAGTGTAGTTTTTCCAATGCCAGGCGTTCCCCAAAAAATAACAGAAGGCAGTGTACCGTTTTGTATTCCAGCGGTCAACGCACCGTTGGGTCCTACCAAATGATCTTGACCGATATAGTCTGCAAGTTGTCGAGGACGAATTCGTTCTGCCAGTGGAATGCTCATCTTGTAAAGATACGAGATTCTTGAATTTAATAAGGCGTTAGGCGCGCTGTCTTACCGCCTCATACAAAAATGCCCCACAAGCTACCGATACGTTCAGTGAGGCGATGGTTCCTGTCATGGGTAGTTTTGCTTGTACATTGCATATTTTTAAAACAGAAGAAGCAATTCCTTTGTCTTCTGAACCCATTACAATGGCAGTAGGTTTTGACAATTCGCAGTCATAGAGATAATTCGTTGCCTTTTCAGTGGCAGCAACAATTTGAATCTCACTAGCCTGCAAATGATAAATGGCATCTTTGATATGATTTACTCTGCAAATAGGAACATTGAATACAGCGCCTGCAGAAGTTTTAATAACGTCTCCATTGATAGGAGCCCCACCGCTGGCTTGTACGATAATTCCAGAAACACCTGTACAGGATGCAGTTCGAATGATGGCACCAAAATTTCGCACATCAGACACTTGGTCTAAAATAAGAAACAACGGATTTTCGGGAGCTTGCTCCAACAATGCATCCAAGCTATGCAATTGAATAGGGGAGATGGTTGCTACTACCCCCTGATGATTGTACATTGTGAGGCGATTGAGTTTTTCAATGGGAACCATTGAAAATACAATTTCTTTGCTTTTCAGTAGCTGAACAAGTTCGTGCGAAAGAGCCCCTTTTAAACCTCTTTGTACAAATACTTTGTCAATAGAATTACCAGCTTCTACAGCTTCCATAACTGCTCGAATACCGTATATAAGCGTTTCGTTTTTCATGCTTCAAATGTAACCAAAAAAAAACCACCCGAAGGTGGTTTTTTTGTTGAAAATAGAAACCAACTGCTGTTAATTAGCCGTAGCTGTCCAAGTATCACCACTAATCACCAATTTCATTAATAAATGATTACCCTGGTCGGCACCATCTGTAAAACCGCCAACGTTTGTTACAAATGAATCGTTAGTGAATGTAAATTCGCTAACCCCAGTTTGGCTTATTGTAGTAATAATGGGTATTTTCATTGGTACCCAATATTCATAATAATAATTCTCATATAGATCTGACCAAAAATAGTAAGTCCCGTCAGCAAGCGCTGTAATGTCAAATTCTTCAGGACAATCACCAGTAGCCGCATCGTAGTTACCAATTTCATCCGCCCAACTAAATTCAGCAGTTGTTGTAACATAAACATCTACATCTACATAAACATCACATGGATTATAAACATCTGGAAAACCAATTTCTTTTATTTCTGTACCACTCCAATCAAAAACAAGCGATATTTCATCGGATGTATAATTTTGAATGATAGCTTCAAAGGTTGGAAAAATACTATTTGGATTAACCAAGTGCTTGTTTGCTAATGAGGGTCCGCTAATAGCTTGAAGAGAAATTGTTTCATCTTCTTCTGGCTTGGCGTCATTTAACACAGTTACAGTAACTGTTGTTGAAGTGTCATATGCGGCTACGGTTCCTTTAGTAATTTCATAGTCAGCATTGAGTAAAGCTGTGCCACCATTGTCTTCAAAAGAAAAGTCAATGGCTCTGTCTATTGGCTTATCAAGGGTAACGGTCCACGTATAGACAGTTTTAGCACTTTCGTTAGCAGTTAAATCACCACCATTGAAAACCCAAGTGGCAGTAGGATGTCTATCCAAACTACCGATGGGCGTTACGTCTTGTTCAGCAGACTCGGCATCGCAGCCAATAAGAACTCCTGAAACTAAAAACGAATAGAGTATAAATTTAATTTTTTTCATAGTTTTTAGTTTAATTAATTTTGTTCATTACTTGATAAAATTCTCTTGAACCGGAACCGTCGGTAAAATAACCGAACGACATATGAAGTGTTACATTGTCTCCGTCCACTTCAACATAGTTTGAAGAAGAATCACACGGTATATTACTCAAATCAGAAGCGTCTAATTCACAAGTAATTAAAGGTTGATCGTTTAATAGTTGTGGATCGCCATCAGGATTAGTAGCAGGATATGTAATTTCTGCACCATCTACGACGTTCCCAAATGCATCAGTTTCTACTTCAAAATACCATTCATTACCATCAAAAGGTCCACAGTACTCAAGAAAGCGGTAAACGTTGTTACAGATATAAATGATTTCTACTTCTTCTGGCCAGTCGGATTGATCGTAGCTTAATTCTCCGATTCTGTAGTACTCAGCTTCAGGAGTAGTGTATTTACCTGTAATCGGCGAATAACATAAATATTCGAGAGTAATATCAATACTAGAGGTTCTTCCATTGGGAAGAACAGCGTTACTACTTATTTCTTTGATATTCAATTTCAATTTTGGATTTGCAACCAATGGAGGAGAAATACCGTCAGTAATAACAGTTAGTTTAAGATTATCAATGTAGTTGGAGTTGGCTCCTAACGAAAGGGAATAGCTGTCTAAGTTGTAATGTACCCCTTCTACAGCAGTAGAGCTTGGATCAACTTCAACTATTACATCAATATCTTCTTTAAAAGCTGATGATGTTGGTCCAATTAACTTTACAGTCATTAGTACTTCTTTATCTTCTCCATCGGCAACTACAGAAGCATTGATTTTTGATTTTACAAAACCAACGAGATTCGGTCCCTCACCATTAGCTTGGTATGTGGTTTCATCTTCCACACACGATGTGAATGTTAAGACAAGACCAATTAATGTTAAAAATTTAATATATTTTTTCATTTTCTTTAATTTATTAGTTAGCCCAAAATATTTTAGTTGTAAACACATCAGGTTGTGAGGGTAAATTCACTGTATTTGAAGTTACCTCACTGGATGGATATGCTAAACGCGTAGGAATATTTGGTTTTGTATTTCCAGTCAATGATAATGGAACATCATCAGGAAAGCCAGTACGATTGTAATCAAACCAACTTTGGATTGCATTGATTCCAATCAGCGCAGTGGCTTTTTGAACCATGATTGCTTCCAGTTTGTCAGATGATGCATCCCAGCCGACATTGGCAATATTTTGAGCATAATAAGTTGCTGCTCCAGAAACCTCCAAGTAATCAAAAGAAGCACTGATTCCTCCTTCGTAATAGGTTTTTGGAGTCCCAGTTACATACCCTTTGTGAGCAGCCTCTGCTAAATTGAAATGAGTTTCGGCAGATGAGTACAATACTGTCCCTTGATCAGGGCCTATTAAGATGCCAGGACCTATATTGGACACATTATCTGGGACGAACTGATCAACAGTAGGAACATCATAATCCAACAGTCCTTGAACAACTCCTAAGTGACCAGTATCTGGCTCTTCAAACAAAGCATCAATTCGAGGATCGTTCGTGCTTGTTAACCTATTTAGTATATAGGGAGTTGCACAGGTTGCGTCATTGGTTAATGTATTTGAACCCGAAACGTCTTGACCAAAATCAGCCCATTTTCGATTTTGTTGATCTTCCGCATTGTTGTATCCAATATTGATAATAACGTCATCGGTATAAAACCCTGAACCTTCTGTGGATATTTTTCCAAATTCTTCAGTAAGGTAGGCTTCGTTTCCGGTCATACTTGACTGACGTACAAGCAATCGTAACTTAACGTTGTTAGCAAATTGAATCCAACTGTCCATATCACCTGCAAAAACCCCATCATCATCACCGGGAACTAATGCTCCAGCAACTTCTTTGGTCGCTTTTATTAAGGCTATGGCATCTGTCAAATCATTAACAAGAGCGTTGTAAATAGTTTGTGCATCGTCGTATTTTGGAGTTGGATTTCCACCTCTTTGAAGCGCTTCTGAGTAAGGAACATCTCCGTAAGTGTCGACTATAATTTGAAAGTGTAATGCAGACATAATGGCTGCAATAGCTTTATAGTTTCCGTATTGCTCTCCTTCTAATTGACGCAAAACGTTGAATTGCTTCAAAACAGTTCCGTAGTTGTAATCAAAAATTCGACTGTAAAAAGTGGTAGTCACTCTGTATGCAAATTCGTCTGTATACCAAGAAAATCCATCAGACTGGCTCCAGTTGGCCATAAACATGTTTCCAAGGTGGTTTTGACCACGATCTCTATCTTCTATAATGGCTGCATAGTTTAAGGCAACTGGAAGTAGTAAATCGGGACTCACCGATAAGGGATTATTAGGATCTGTATTAACATCCAAATAATCATCGCTACAAGCTCCTAACATTGTTAGAATGAAAAGGAACTTAAATGTATTTAAAATATTTTTCATGATTTGTATTATTTATAATGTTAAAATTCAACGTTCACACTAAATCCAATTGATCGAGTAGGGGGTGATTGAAAATATCCACCAATACCAATGGCATTCCCTGTTGAATTGTTAAATTCTGGATCCGAAAATGAATTCTCTTCAGGCAACCAAGTAAATAGGTTTCGTCCAATCAATCCAAATCGCATTGACTCGATAGGGAATTTACTAATCATTGAATTTGGTAAGGTGTATGTTAACGAAACTTCCCGCATTTTAAGAGCCGTGGCATCTTTTACGTAGTTTTCCTTAATATCATTATAGGTGTTTGTCCAAAAATCTTGTCTACCCCCTGTAACAGGAATGTTAGTGTTTGCTTCATAAACACCATCACTAACCTCAATTACTGAATTTGGAAACACAAAATCTTGACGATTTGCAGAAACAGATTCTCTAGAGCGACCTGTAAATTCCATTTCATCAGAACCTTGCTCGTAATATACATGTCCTGTTCTATAATCCATTGTAGCGGATAAGCTTAAGTTTTTATAGTTGAATGTAGAGGTCATACCCAAAATATAATCAGGGGTAGTTTTTCCCATATTTTTAAGCTCACCTTTGATTGGATCTCCAGTAAGCGCATCAACTACAACTCTACCCTGAGGATCTCGAGTGTATGAAGTTGCTTTCAATTGTGGATACTCTTCTCCAACAATCGCAAAAACACCGTAATCGTCTACAGCAGCGATGGTAATTTCGTTGACTCCTTCAGTAATACTAACCACTTCCTGTGTATTTGAAAAATAGTTAACACTTAGATCCCATGAAAAATCATTCATTTTAAGAACAGTTCCTTCAAGGAGTACTTCGTATCCTTTTCCTTCAACTTTACCAATGTTAGTAAGATATGAACTAGCACCTGCAGCTACAGAAGGCGTAGTGAAGGTAATGAGGTCTGTAGAAGTAGTCATAAAATAAGAAGCGTCAAGCTTGAAACGACCGTTTAAGAAATTCATATTCAATCCAACTTCAGTTGTGTTGATTTTTTCTTTCTTAATTCCAGCATCCACAGCAGTTCCTGATTGGAAGAATCCATTCAGTGATCCAAAAGGGAAACCACCCGATTGTCCAAAAGTTTCATTGGTTTGGTAAGCACCTAAGTCGTTAAATACAGTAGAGTTACTAACCGTTGCTTTGATATAAGATACAATATCATTTTGAAGCTCTGGCATTGCGTCTGTCAGTATATAAGACAAACCAATTGCTGGATAAAAATAACTGTTATCTCCCTTAGGCAAGGTAGAAGTATAATCGAATCGACCGGATGCGTTTAAAAATAAGTAATCTTTGTAACCAATATTAATGTCCGCAAAATATCCATAATTTCTTTTAACCGATTCGTTGACACTTACTACAGGCTGACCTGTTCCGTTGGAAACATCATAAAATCCAGGAATACTAATATTAGTAACTGCAATAGCACTGCTTCTGGATTTTTCAGTAATGGAGTTCGCTCCCAAAATACCGGTTAGATTGAAATCTTCAGTAATGTCTTTTTTAACAGTAAGCGCAGCAAACGACGAGTACGTTGTAAATGAGTATTCAGAATCTGTTACAAACGATGAAACATCAGAGTGTGCAGGCTGTAGATCAGGATCATAGGTCTGAGCAGCTCTCCAGTTTTTTCCGTTACCATTCCCTGTGTTGACACTAAATCGAGTAGTCAAGCTAGCCCAGTCATTAATGTCATAAGAAGCTTCGATATTTGAAATCAATCGACTGGATTTGTCTATGTTTCTGTTGGTTCCAATAGCCCAATACGGGTTTTGGTAGTACGCGTTAAAATAGTTGTCTGCATATGCATAACTTTCTGGGTTGTCCCAGTCTCTGTATTGAGATAAAGGAATGTTAGCAGGCGTATTCAATACAAACCAATACAAAGTACGGTCTTGATCTCCAATAAAATCTCCAACCACATTTTGATTGTCTCTAAAATAGTTTGAAGAAAACTTTAGGTTCAAGTCTCCCATTTTTTTGGAAGCATTCACCTTAAAAGTGGTTTTGCGATATTCATCATTAGGAACAATTCCATCGGTTTTTTGTTGCCCTATGGAAACATAAAAAGCACTGTTGTCACTACCTCCAGAGAAGTAAACAGTATTTTGAAGCGTTTGCCCTTCGTTATAAAAATCTAACAAATTGTCTTTCACAGGAGCATAAGGAACCGCTTGAAAAGAACCATCAGCGAATGTGGGTCCAATTTGGCGCACTGTTCCGTCAAATCGAGGCCCCCAGTTTGTGTTTTCTACATTGTCATAAGCACCTTGCCATCCAGTACCGTATTGATCTTGGAATTTAGGCATGTAGGCTACTTGCTCCACTGTGTAAGCAGAAGTTATTCCCACTCTAAAGTCCTGGCCTATTTTTCCTTTTTTGGTTTCGATTAGTACCGCACCGTTGGAAGCTAGAGAACCATACAACGCAGCTGCAGTCGCACCTTTAAGGACGTTGATGTTTTCAATATCGTTCGGGTTCAAAGCATCAAATGCTCCAGAAGTAGCAATAGAACCATCAATAATGATTAATGCAGTATTCGAAGAACTGATTGAACGCAAACCACGAAGTAATATTTGCGTGTTAGGATTAACCCCATTGCTCTGAATGTTAACTTGCATACCTGCAATCTTACCAGCCAAAGCACTGGCTCCTGTGGAAGGAGCAACTTTGATTAATTTTTCAGAGCTTAGATTTTGAGTTTGGTAAGTCAAGGATTTGGCAGCCCTTTCGATACCAAAACCAGTAACAACTACTTCATCCAGCTCATTGGACTGAGTAAGTGTTACATTTATTGTTGATGAAGAACCTACTTCAACAGACACAGCACCGTATCCAACAAAACTAACAGCAAGAACGTCCCCCTGAGAAGCCGTTATTGAGTAGTTTCCATCAAAGTCCGTAGAGGTACCATTAGTAGTTCCCTGAACAACAACTGTTGCTCCAGGAAGAGGCACTCCGTCAGCGTCGGTTACTATACCCGTAACGACTTGCTGAGCCATACTCCATTGAAACATCATCAAAAATGATAATGTTAAAATTTGAATAAATTTAGTTTTCATATAGAATGATTATTAATTTGTTAATACACAAAGATGTTAAATAAATGTTAACTATCCAAGAAATATTGTCATAATAGTCAATAATTCTGTAAATAAACTAATTATTTTAACGTATCACCTAAGTAAAACTTATTTTTATAACAAAAATATCTCTCCAATCCCGAAGACTCAAATTGTTGAATTGTTATTTATAAGCTCGTATTTTGTCATATTCATAATAAACTATGGTAAATAAAAACCCCCGCCAATGGGCGGGGGTTGTTGACTTAAAGTTGATTGAAACTATTTAACTTCTCCTTCACCAAACTCAATGTTAATCGTGGTAGAGGTTTCAGTATCTACAGTTACTGTTTCAACACTTCCAATTTTAATTAGACCGTGTGTCGTTTTCGAGTCACGAGTGATTTTATAAACATACAAATCATCTTTAACTGGATTATCAACCGAGGTTGTTTTTGTTCCAGCATCGTAAACTCTCTTAATGGCAAGTAAATCCTTTTCCGCATAAAACTTCTCAGCCGTATTCACATGGTCTTCTTCAGAAGACAAATCACCAACTTTTACAAAATCGATGGCTGTAGTTCCCTCTTTTTCGAACCCTGAAGTTGCAACCTTAAATACAATTTCACCTTTTCCATCAGCATCATTATCTGCGTAATACTCAGCCGTGCTAAGGTTCAACTTATTTTTAAATATATCCGAATAAACACTTGAACTAGCGTAGGCTCCAAAAACTTGACTGTTCACAGGCAACTTCACTTCTAAAGTGTCTTTAAGCGTTCCGCTTGTTGCAATAAACCTATAATATAGGGTGTCTTTAATTTTCAGACCATAACCATATGTGGTGTTGTCAACATTTACAAACCTAATGTCGTCGCCTTCCACTTTTAGAGCTGCGCCTGTTGGGCTTGTTGCAGCATATGTACCTGCTTTATTCTTCTTCCAATCCAACGTTACCGTGTTAACGGTTGCTGAATTGGTAGTTGTTTTAAAAGCAAGCGTATCTGCCTCAGATGAGTTGTATGTAATTGTACTCAATGCTTTCTTTATTCCAAGCACACTTGTAACAGAAACTTTAAATGTTTTCTTGTAGAGCTTTCCATTAGAAAGAGTAGCATTTGTCGTAAAACTCACACTTTCTTTGCCTTCAAGGCTTCCAAACAAAGATGAATTAAAGCTAGCTTTATTTTCACTTACTGTAGCATCAGCATTGTTTCCACCTGATTCAATTTCTATTTTGGATACAGAAATATCAGGGTGACTTAAAATTTTAAGATCAATATTGTGATTTACGTCAAATTTAGAAATCTTTGAAGTTGTTAAAATTAGGTTTGCTCCCAAATCAGTCCTATTTTCATAGAAATAATCTTCCTTTTCACATGAAACTATACAGGTAAAAAGGGAAAAAAATGTTATTATTTTGATGTATTTCATTGTCGTAAAGTTTAATTATTTTTTATCCCAAAATAGAGGTTTACTATATATGTCTTCTTTGCCATCGTTAGTAGCGCTATTCCAATTGGCTTCATTAAGCGATTGCTCGTCAATAGGATATTTAAATCTTTTTGGAACGGGAATTTTTGCTGTAGCCGCAATGTTCAATTTGGGTGCATCAAATTTTCTGTATACATACCAGCCCTCAGAACCTCGGTTATACATGGCAATCCAATATTGCAACCCTATTTTTTCTTTCCAAGTTCCAGCAGCAGTAGTGTAAGCTACTTCAGCTTTGGCTAGATATGCAGTGGCATCTACGGCTGTTAGTCCCCAATCTTTAAAATTAGCTGTAACACCGTTATTATAATGTTCTTCTGAAGTTCCTCCCACAGACCAGAATCTCTCAGCAGCCTCTGCAAGATTAAAACTTACCTCAGCGTAATCCATAAGTACACCTCTAAAAGATGGGTTGAGCAAAGCAAGCCCAATATGTGAGTGGTCGCCATATGCACTTTGTGCTCCATACGTTCCACCTACATATGCTCCAGAAATTTTCGACTCTGGATCAAAGAATACATCTCTTCTTGGGTCGCCCAAAGTGTTTAGGTGGTCAACCAATGTGTTGGCTGGAACAAAATCGTTTCTACCAGACTCCACAAGGTCTTCCCACAAAGGATTCGTATTTGGTTTATTGGATTCGTATTTAAGGATTGCGTTATCGCTATTGCTGGTAAAAACACCTCCAGACACTGCATCTTCTACAGCTTTTTTTGCTGCAACCGCATCCGCATCGGCAAGTCTAATTCCTAATTTTAGCTTTAATGAGTTTGCAAATTTTTGCCATGAAGCTCTACTATTTCCATAAATCAAATCAGAAGACCCAAATCCAGCTCCAGAACTACCCGATAAAGTTGATATGGCACTATCGATTCGAATAAGCAAGTCAGTATAAATTCCAGCAGCATCATCGTACTTAGGTTGGAATATTTCGTCAGGCTTTTTTCCTTTCAGTGCTTCTGAATATGGGATGTCTCCAAAAGTATCCACCAAATTTTGCCAAGTATAAACCTCAAGTACTTCTATTTGTGCATTTTTAAATGCATCTCCATCTGTTTTGCTTTTGGCATCATTTAAATCAAATAGCACATTTCGGTATAGGGTGTTCCAGTGCCTTCCAGGAACTCTTCTAGTAGCTAAATCGTAATTTGCTTCGTCTGTATAGGTGGTTTCTGTCCAATATTGTGAAAACAACCGGAATACATTATCATTTACATTGGTTGACTCTATTTGATCAAAAAGAGCTATCGTAGCGGCAACAAATAGTTGTCCCGCATCTACTTCAGTAGGATTGTTGGGGTCTTTATTTAAAGCTTCATAATCCTCGTTTGTACAATTTACAAGAAGTAGAGCTACAAAAATTAAAAGTATTTTTTTCATTTTATATAAGGTTTAAAATTAAAATTGAAGCTTTACGTTCAAGCCTATTTCTTTTACCGCAGGATATGCACCAGATTGATTTCCTTGATTGTTTCCTGCAGATAATCCAGCTTCAGGATCAGCAAAAGGCAAATTTTTATGAATAATCCAAAGATTTCGTCCAATTAGTGAAACATACGCAGAATTTATTGGATTATTTACTAAGAAACGTTTTGGAAGAGTATATCCAATTCGCACTTCTCTTAGTTTGATAAATGAGGCATCGTGTATATGGGCAGCACTTGGCGTTCTGGCATAACCCCAAGGGTTAGCATACCAATCTGTCCTTGCACGTGAAGTGTTTTTTGAGCCATCAGCATTTACTCCGCTCATTATAACTCCACCACCATCAGCTAAAGAATTACGGATTGGGTTTCCGAGATCGTTAGTGCCAGTTGTAAAGCCATAAATACCTGTGGCATAACCGTAGTAGGTGTCCAGCGAAAACAAATCACCTCCTTTTTGGATATCAATCAAAAAGCTAGCATCAAAATTCTTGTACCTAAAAGTGTTTTTAATTGACCCTGTCCAATCAGGGTTAATGTCTCCAATAACATTATTGCTATTTGATGTTCTTGCGTAAGCACCAATCCATGTTGATGAAGGAGCATCTGTTGAAGTATAAATAATTTTATCTCCATTTTCGTGATATACAAAATCGGTACCTCTGATAACCCCATAAGGCTCATTCACTTTTGCACCAATTGTAATACCACCCTGAACAGATGCAATAGTTAAGAAGTCAAGTCCTTTAGCAAGCTTTAAAACTTTGTTTTTGTTTTTTGAATAATTAACTCTTACGCTCCAACTAAAGTCTTCGTTGACAATTGGCTTTCCTGATAAGGATAGCTCAACTCCTTTGTTCTCAATACTACCTCCGTTAATATAAACTCCAGTAGCGCCAGAAGCTCCAGAAATATCAACAGGGGTAATTAACTGGTCCGTAGTTTTATTATATATAGACAAGTCAAGACCAAGCCTATTATTAAAAAATTGGGTTTCAATTCCAAATTCCAATTCAGCGGTGTGCTCAGGTTTTAAATCAGGATTATTTAGCGTGGAAGGATAGGTGGCTGAAGGCTTACTATTAAAACCAGCATTAATGGTGTAACTATCCACAATACGATATGGATCAATGTCACTCCAAACTTCAGCGTAGTTGGCTCTTATTTTTGCAAACGAAAGCCATTCTGCATTAACTACCTCTGATAGTATAAAAGAACCTGATACTGAGGGGTAGAAATACCTATTATTTTTTATAGGTAAAGCTGAAGATCGGTCTGTTCTGAATGCTGTTTCAATATAGTACGTTCCCTTAATTCCTAAGCTTATACGACCAAAAAAGCCATCTACTTTTTTGGCGGCATCGTATTGAAGTGTGTTATCAGGTGTGATAGGACTCTTGGAGTTGTCTAAACTGTATATGCTGGGAAAGTTTAACCCTCCATTGGTTTCTGCATAAACTCTATCCCATTTGTTAATACGCAAGTTCCAACCTAAAACAGCATCTAAATTCAAATTATCGTTTAAGTCTTTGTTATAAGAAGCCATTATGTCGTAATTGACTTCAGAAACATTTCTGTCATTGAAAGAATATTCTGAAACGTCCACAGAACCAACATTGATTCGTTCTTCTCTCAAATCATCGTAGTTATCAAATGTTATACGACCGAGAATATTAATGTTGTCTGTCAATTCATAATTCAAACTGATATTACCAAAGTAACGGTTTCGTTCGTCTGTATTGTAAGCATTGTAACGCATCCAGTATGGGTTGTCAAAGTAATGTGGAGCGGTGTTAGGCGTTCCGTCTTTATTAGGGTTGCTCAAACCGTACATATTCCAAGAGTAGTTTTTGCCTGTTTCATCAAAAACTTTTTTCTGTTGAAGGATGTCAACGTTGGTTCCCCACCATTGTCTAAAGGATTGAAGTGGATTTCTATTATCATACCCTGTTCCATATCTTCCTAAGCCTTCTGTTTTGGTGTAAGTAACGCTTGAACTTACGTTAAACTTTCCAAATTCTTTACTCCCATTAAATGAAAATGAATTTCGATTGATTTCAGAGTTTGGTAAAATTCCAGCCACACTAGTATTGGTATATCCTAAGCGGAAACGTTTACCGTTAAATGCAATTGTATTATTGGAAGTAATAGAATTTTTAAAGAAGTCGTGTGCTGTTGTCTTAGATGCAACATTGGGTGCAGTTCCTCCATAATCACCCCACTCGGGTATCATGTTAAACCAGTGATGAACGTTCTGTGAACTATCATGTGCTGCCCCATAGGATGCATCTTCACCCGTAAGGACAGCTAAATTAGATCCCCATTCTTGCCACCTACTTCCAGGACCCTTGTAAAAAGGACCATATCCTTGCGTATATCCTTTTTGGTATTCGGGCATCGTTGAGTTGTCAATCGATCCAACCATAACACTCGAGTTGATTGTAAGCCCAATACCTTCTTGTTTATAGTCACTACCTTTTTTTGTGGTGATTAATATTACACCGTTAGCAGCTCTAGAACCATAAAGTGCAGATGCAGCAATACCTTTTAAAACACTAACCGATGCTATATTATCAGGGTTGATATCCATGGCTGCATTACCATAATCAAACCCTCCACGTCCTGTACTCATATCATTCGTGTTATGGGTGTCGTTTCCAATTGGAGCTCCATCAACAACAAATAATACTTGGTTGTTTCCTGTAAGTGATGAGAAACCGCGAAGTACAATATTAGCA
>ENA-OUOG01000898-OUOG01000898.1-marine-metagenome-genome-assembly--contig:-NODE-898-length-36638-cov-5.514209_pt1 | contig 36638 bp, 17 predicted proteins | sample MGYA00248635_ERZ508505 | MGnify/ENA primary metagenome ERZ508505 (study PRJEB26176, sample SAMN06267871) | marine metagenome | isolation source: Saanich Inlet, British Columbia, Canada | place: Pacific... | reverse complement strand
AGCGGCTATCATAGCGGTACGTCAGTAGACTTTACGTATAACGCTATACGACCCCACATGAGCTCACGTACCACCTTGAGACTTCGCCTCGTGTCCTCCTCCGATCCCCTCCTTGGCGACCATCTTCCGCAGCCGATCGGCGTCGGCGTCTCTTCTGCGCACAGCCGCTTCGAGCGCGCCATTTTGCTCGCGCTGCCGCGTCAGCTGCGCCTTCACCGCCTCGAGCTGCCCCGCCATCGTCTCCTGCAACAAGCGCTTGCCCTTCTCCAGGCTCGCCACCGCGGCTCGAGCGGCGCGTTCCGCAGTCTCCGCGCGCTCGCTCTTCGCCATCGCCGAAGCGCACTTAGCGAGCGTCTCGCGCAACGCCAAACGCGTCTCGTCGCGCTCGGCGATGACGCCAGACAACTCCTCCAAAGCCTTCTTCAGACGCGCCTTGAGCTCCGTCTCGCCGGCGACGCGCGACTCGCGTCCTACACGCGACGAACTCTCCAGTTGCATGATTTGCGCTTGGAGCGTAGAGGTTTTCGCACTCTGCGCGTCCGCGCGCGCCTGCGCGCTGCTCGCGGCTTCCTGCAGACGCGCGTTGACCACCGCGAACGCCTCGATCTGCGCCGTCAAATTGCCGCACTCCTCCTCCAGCGCCGCCGCGTGCGCGCGAGTCGTCGCCAAGTGTTTCTGCGCGTCCAGCAACGTCTCTCTTTGTGCCGAATCGTTCGCTTTGCGTTGCGAGCTCTCCTCCTCCAGACGCCTCTTCAACAAAACCAGCTCCTGCTCCAAAAAAACAACCTTCGACTCAGCGGCGTCTCGCGCGCGTGACGCATCCTCCGCGCTCTCGCGCGCTTCGCGCTCCGTCGCTTCCGTCGCCAACGTCATCTCCTCGCGCATGCGCTCGAGGTCGCGCGTCGTCGCCGCCTCAGCCTCGTCCACGGCGCGCCGAAGAGCCTCGCCACGCTCGCGCTCGCGCCGGAGCTCGGCGCCGACAGCCTCGGCGTCCGCCAGGGCCTCGTCCGCCAGAGCGGCGGCGCGCGCCGACTCGGCGTGCGCCTGCTCGACCACTCGCTCGGCGTCGGCGCGCGCGGCGGCGGCGCGCGCGTCGGCGTCGGAGGCGTTCGCCGCCGCCGCCGCGGCGTCCTCGACGGCATCTCTTTTCCCCTGCTCGGCGCTCTCCACGCGCTCGCGCATCTGCTCGAGCGAACGCATGGCTTGTTCGAGCGCGTCCGACTTCTCCGAGAGCTGCACGGCGAGACTCACGCTCTCCTCTCTTCCTTTCGCGACGGCGTAGAGCAACCGCGAGGGGACGTCCTCGCCGGCTTCCGACGACAGATCTTTCGCGCGCAGTTCCAGCGCGTGCGCCAAACTGGCTTTGTCTCGCGTCGAGGCGTCGAGCTGCTTTTTGTGTTCCTCCGCGTCTTTCTTTGAACGCTCGAGCTCTTCCTTGAGCTTCGCCACGCGCGCGCGTAACTGCGCGCACCGCTCGGCGGCGCTCGTCTCGCCGGACGACGTCATCTTATGCTCCAGCCGTCGAATGTATGCCTTGTCGCCGTTACTGCTCAGCTGCAGCGCGTCGCGCTCGGCGGTGACGCGCTCCACCTCGCGCCGCAAAAAAGTCACCTCGCGCTCCTTCGCCTCCAGCGAGTGCGTCTTGTGCGCGCGGGCGGACTTGGCGTCGCGCACGGCGAGCGCGTTCTCGCCGCGCGGGCGCATCATCGCGCGCGTGCTTTCTCGTTCGGGACGCGAAAAGAAGCCTGTCGCGGCGGATGGACGAATGTGCCGCGAAGCGTTCCGCGGTCCCTCGAGGGCTCGGGGGAAGCGACGGCCGCGGTGTGCGCCCGCGGGGACGACCCAGGTGTCCAGACCGCGGCGCGCGACTCGGTGCGTCGAACAGATGTACGCGTGCTTCGCACTGCCGCCCGGGGGGGGATCGTTGTTGGTTTCGGAAAACGACCGTTGGAATCGGTCGTTCGTCCAATATCGAAAGGTCGCCGCTCGCCGGTCGGCAAAAACGCAAAATTCTGTCCAACACGCGTCGACGCTGCTCAGGTTTTCCGGCGCGAGGGTTGCGGCACTTCCTTCCGCGCGGCACACACCCGCGGCGACCATGGCCGAGCAAGGCAAGCAAGACATCGTCCGCAAGCTCATCCACATCTTCCTCGATGTGCCGCATGACATCTTCGTGAACTTCACGAGGTCCATCGAGCGAGGTACGAGACATCGGAACGCGCATTCCGTCTCGAAAAACCCAACGCCGAACCCTCGTGCGCTTTTTCCTTTCGGGCCCGAGAGCCCATCTCCGGGAGCCATCGCCGACGGCCATCTTCCGCAATTTGGGCCATCCACTTCGGCTCACCCGCCCGCCCCGTCGCTCACGTCGTCCCCTGCCCTTTCTCTCTTTCGCGCGAAAACGACCCGGACCCCCAATCGCAGCCACCGGCGCGTCTCCGTTCATCATCTGGGTCACCGTCATCAGCTTCGTGTTCGTGGTCTCCTTCCTGTACAAAAAGGCGCAGGAGCTGACGATGGCGAGCACGAAGGAGATCCCGCTGAAGGACGTCGCCGGGCACAAGGACAACGTCAAAGTGTTCCTCGAGTTTGGCATCTCCGACCGATTTAAAGACACCTCGATCGGTCGCGTCGAGATCGAGCTCTTCTCGAACAAGCTCCCCGTGACGTGCGAGAACTTTCGCGCGTTTTGCACCGGCGAGAAGGGCGAGGGCTCCATCAAAGGGAAAAACATGCACTACAAGGGCGTGAAGTGCCACAGGATCATCCCCGGGTTCATGCTCCAGGGCGGCGACCACATCCAGGGCGACGGGAGCGGCGGCGAGAGCATCTACGGGCGGTGCTTCGCGGACGAGTGGCCGGACGGCGGGCACGTCAAGCACCAGAAGGGCGGGCTCTTGTCCATGGCCAACTCCGGGCCGGGGACAAACGGCTCGCAGTTCTTCCTGACGTTCGCCAAGGCGAAGTGGCTCGACGGGCGACACGTGGTGTTCGGGCAGGTCACCAAGGGCATGGAGCACCTGCGGTGGATCGAGATGCGCTGCGGGACGTACACGGGACAGCCCCTGCAGAACGTCATCATCAGGGACTGCGGCGAAATCAAGGGGAAGAGCACGTGAGCGAGCGAAAAACATCGCCATTTTCAAAATTCCCATAAAAATTCGTCGACGGGCGTTTTTCGACGCGTTCGAGGCGTCTCCCATCACAACGAAGCGTGTCACGTCCACCTCGAGGCGCTCGCTCGTCACTCGGCGCCGCGCGTTCGCGTTCCGAGCACGCTCCGCCGGACGACGATGCCGCCGCATCGCTCGCCGCGTGGCATCGCGCGCGGTCGCGCCGGCGCGGCGCTCCTGCTGGCGGCGAGCCTCCTGTGCGTCGCCGCGCCTTTCGCTGCCGCGTCAGCACCGCTGGTGGTGGCGCCCGCCGAGATCGCCGTCTCGACGTCGGTGAGCGTCCGCGTGCACGGCGCCGCGTCCGCGAGCGGCCTGCGCGTGGTGCTCGCGGACGTGTCCGCGCCGTCGTCGCCGGTGACCGTGGCCTCCGCGGTCGCGGCGGCCGCGGACGGGGACGCGCAGACGCTCGTCTTGGATGTGCCGTCGAGCGTCGACGCGACCGCTGAGAAGTACGAGTTCCGCCTGTTCCGCGCGTCCGCGGCGGACACGTCCACGCCGCTCGCCAGCCACGACGTCAAAGTCTTTAAGAGCTTGGCGAGCCTATCGTCGTCCGGAGTCGGAGGCGGGACCGCCGGCGAGTCGTCCCAATCGTCCGCGACATCCGATTCGCAAACGAACGGAGCTAATAACGCGCTCGTTTTGGAGACGGACAAACCGACGTACCGGCCCGGCCAAACCGTGCGGGCGCGCGCTTTGGCGCTCGACGCGCTCTCTCTTAGACCGGTTAAGGGCACAGTGACGTTCGTGTTCCGCGACCCGAATTCGTTCGTCGCGATGCGGGTCACGGCCGATGCGGACGTTTACGGCGTCGCGAGCGCGTCTCTGCCCACCTCCAAAGAGCCCACCTTGGGGGACTGGTTTGTGGAGGCGTCGTTTCTCGAGACGGGAGAGGGAGACTCCATCTCGACTCCATCTCGCGCGATCTCCGCGGCGCCGGCTTCGTTCGTGTTGGAGAAGTACGTCCTGCCGACGTTCGAGGTGGCGGTCGCCACCGAGTCGGCAGACGTGTTCCGAGGCGTGGACACCATCAAAGGCGCGGTCTCGGCGACGTACACGCACGGCGCGCGGGTCGCCGGGACGGTGGACCTCTCGGTGTGGCAGAAGACGTTTTCGTTCGGCGGCGGCGGCGAGTACGACGAACCGCCGATGGTCCCGATGATGTTCGATGGCGACGCGATGATGATGGCGGACGAGCCGCTTCCCGGCGGGGGCGGTGGAGGTTCTTCCTCTTCTTCCTCCTCTTCCGACGCGACGTACCGTCTCGTGAAGCGGTTCCCCTCCGTGGCGCTGGACGCGGAGTCGGTCGACGGCGTCGCGTTCGAGCTCGACGTCTCGGACGCCTCCCCGGGCGTCGATTACGGCTGGGGCGGCTGGGGCGGCGGCGGCGCGCCCGCGCTGGTGGTCGAGGCGACCGCGCGCGACGCCTCCACGGGCGAGACGCAGACCGGGACGGCCTCGGTGACGCCCCGGTACAGGGCGTTCGAGGTTTCCATCAAAGGCCCCTCGCTGTTCAAGCCCGGGACGGACGCCGAGATGGTATTAGAGGCGAAGACGCACGACGGCGCCGCCGTCGTCGGCGCGTTCGCGACGAAAACGACGTTTCGCAAAACCGACGGCGGGTCGAGCACGACGACGAACGCGATCGAGTTGACCGCGGCGGACCAGGGATTGAAACGCTTTTACGTGCGCGTGCCTTTGAACGACGCCGCGTGTTGCCGCGTGTCCGACCTGACTTCGTGGCGGAGCGGCTCGTGTTGCCTCAGCGCCGCCAGCGTGGAGCTCGAAAGAAACACGGCTTCCCTGCGGAGCGTCGCCGACGGCGTCGCCGCCGGCGCCGGGGACGTGGACGACTTCGCGCCGTACGCGAGCTGGTACGGCTCGATGGCGGTTCCCGTCGGCGTCCTCGACGCTTTCGTGACCATCGCCGGCGCGCCTTACGAGCGCGTCTCCGTCGGTTCGACCATCGCGGCGACGGTGGATTCGAGTTTCGACCCGCCCGGCGGCGCGTTCGACTGGGCGGTGGTCGCGCCCGGCCACGGAGTGCTTCACTCGGGGTCCGTTACTAGAGGCGGGACGCTGTCGTTCACCGCGACGGAGGCGATGCGCCGCGACGCGACGCTCGTGGCGTACGTCGCGCACGACGGGGCGGGCGGCGAGGCGACGAACGTCGTCGCGTGCGCCAAGAAGGTTGGCGTCACGTTCGCCGACGACCCGGAAAATGGGTTCGGGCTCCCCGAGACGCTCGCTTTGGCGCTCGACGCGTCGGAGGCGGCGCCGGGTGACGCCGTGCGACTCACCGCGAACAGCTCCGCGCCGGGATCGCGCGTCTTCGTGCTCGCACACGACGTCTCCGTGCTCATCCAGTCCGGAGGGAGGCGTAGCGCGATGTCGGCGAGCAAGATTTTGGCGGCGAGCGCCGCGGCGGGCGGCGCCGGCGCCGACGCCGGCACGCCCTTCGACTCGACGGCCATGGCGGCGTCCTGGTGTTGGCCCGCCGCGGACATAGACGAAACCGAGCTGGTTCTGCTCACCGCCATGAAGACCTCCTCGTGCGACCCGACGGAGAGGATGATGATGTTCGACGGGGACGTGGCGATGATGGACGCCGGCGTCCCCGAGATGGCGTTCAAGAGCGAAGCCGCCGAGACAGCCTCCGCGGATTCCGGCGCCGAGTCGTCTTCGTCCTCCGCGGATTCCGGGAGCGCCGACTCCGATTCCGGCGGCGCCGCCGAGACGCGCACGCGCAAATTCTTCCCCGAGACGTGGGTCTGGGAGAGTTTCGACGTCGACGCCGCGACGGGGGTCGGCGTCTTGGAAAATCTCATCGCGCCGGACACGATCACGAGTTGGCAATTCCGCGCGTTCGCCACGCACCCGGAGCGGGGCGTCGCCGCCGCCGACGAAGACGACGCCGCCTCGAAAATCACGGTGACGAAACCTTTCTTCGTGCGGCCGAACCTGCCGTACGGCGCCGTGCGCGGCGAAACGCTGGTGGTGCGGGTCGGCGTGTACAACGCGCTGTCTCGAGACGTGACGGCGACGATCCGGATGGAGACGGCGGCGGACTGCGACGACGACGACTCGACGACTCCGGTCGGGTCGCCCGTCGTCGTCGCCGTCGCCGCCGGTTCCTTCGCCAGCGCGACGTTCAGCGACTTCGCGCCTCGATTGCTGGGCGAGGTGGCCGTGACGTTCGTCGCGACGACGGACGTCGAGGGCGTCTCCGACGCCGTGACGAAAACGATCGTCGTCGCGCCGGAGGGTTTCGCCGTGACTAAAACGGTAAACGCGATCGCTCGGCGCTCTTCCGACGACGGCGATTTCGAGTCGTACGTTTTGTCCGTCGCTCTTCCCGACGTCACTCAGCTCGTCCCCGACTCGGTGTCGTCGAAGGTGACGGTGATCGGCGACACGATGGGCAACAGCTTGGGGGGTCTCGAGCGGCTCGTGCGCGTGCCTTTCGGGTGCGGCGAGCAGAACATGATCACGCTCGCGCCCAACGTCGCGGCGATCAAGTACCTCGCGAACGTCGGGCGCCTTAAAAGCGACGTCCAGCGAAGAGCCACCGATAACGTCCTCACCGGCTACCAACGACAACTCACGTACAGACACACAGACGGTTCGTTCAGCGCGTTCGGCGAAAGCGGAAACACACCGGGATCGTTGTGGCTCACCGCGTTCGTCCTACGCGTCTTCGCGGACGCGAAAAGAGTCGTCGCGCTCGGCGCGGCGGCTGACTCGATCGACGACGCCGTCGTCGCCGCCGCCGCCGCGTTCGTCGCGTCGAAGCAAAACCCCGACGGCTCGTTCGTCGACCCGGCGCCGGTGCTTCACGCGGAGATGACCGGTTCATCCGGCGCCGGTTTAGGTTTAGCGGCGTACTGCCTCCTCGCGATGGTCGAGGGGGGCAGGTCCGGCGCGAACGTCGACGCGACGATCGCGTACGTTTCAGAAAAGGCGTCGAACGAAGGCAACGCGTACGCGGTCGCCGTCGCGGCGCGCGCGCTGACGCGGTCCTGCGTTTTCGTGAACAAAGGCTGCGACGAGGCGATCACTGTACGAGCGCGGATGATGACCCTCGGAGTGAGTTCGGACGGCGGGACCACCATGCGCTGGGGCGAGGACGGAGATGTCGAAGATGGAGATGCCGAAAACGCATCGCTTTACGGCTTCCCGCACCCCGTGGCGGTGGAGGCCACCGCGTACGCGTGCTTATCTCTGGTCGAGAGCGGCGACTTGGCGAACGCGTACCTCGCCGCGCGGTGGCTTGTTCTCCGCCGGAACGACCTCGGCGGGTTCAGGAGCACGCAGGACACGGTGGTGGGTCTGGAGGCGCTCGCGGCGTACGCTCAAGCCACCTTCGACGACGACTCGAGTCTGACGGTGGCGGTGGATCCCGCCGGGTCGGAGGTGTCGTCGGAGGTCTCGTCGCGGTGCGGGTCGGCGCCCGGCGGCGGATACGCGGTCTCGCCCGTTTCCGTCGATCGCGACACGTTCGACGTCATGCGCGTCATCGACCTTACGGCGTTTTCGTCCGCGGACGTCACCGTGACCGGAAAAGGCACCGCGGTGGTGACGCTCAGCGTGACGTACCACTTAACCGACCCGGAGCCCGGCGCGTACGGCGTCGACGTCTCCGCGCGCGCCGTCGTGGATGACGTGGGAACGACACGAAAGAAACGACGCTCTCTGTTGAGGTCCGTCCTCGCCTCGAGCGTCGACGCCTCGGACGCGGACGCGATCGAGATGACCGCCTGTTTCACGCGCCCGGGCGATGCCAAAGACGGGGACGTTCCCGGTATGCTCGTCGCTCGCGTCGGGGTGTTCACGGGCTTCGCGCCGACGTCGGTTGCACTGGAAAACGTCGTAAACGACGGCGGCGCGTACGTGCGGCGCGCCGATTGGTTACAAGAAACCAACGAGGTTGTTTTGTACCTGGAGGGAACCGCGTTTTCGAGCGACGACGACAAACTGTGCGTCACGTTCGAGGCGGCTAAGCGCGTCGCGGTCTCGGAGTTAAAACGCGCCACGCACAAAGTGCAGCACTACTACCGGCCGGACGTCAAGAGCGAAGCCGTCACCGCGGCGGACGCGTTGAGTGTCGTTTTACGAAGCGAAATCGACGCGAGGGAAACGACCGTCACCGTGGGAGGCGTCGCGGCGACCGAGTACGACCGGCCGGTTTCCGGGACGACCGGACGGTTTCGTCGCGACGCTCGTTTTACTCTCGGGGTGTTCGGTTCGGCGTGCCTCGGCGCGGCGTCTGTTCTGTTGATCGGGTTCGGGTAGGCGAGCGAGATGGAGCGAGCGAGCGAGATAAAACGTGTTTCGAAACGAAGACAGACGAATCCATAGTGCGTCAGTGCCAGTTGTGACACATCCATCCAGTTGCAGACGGTGTCGATTCCTGCGCGCCACGCGTTTCTTGGACGAGTCTGCTGACAAGGATCCGCCGGGACGCGCGCGCGGCGTTTGCGGCGCGCGCGTCGCGCGTGTCACGCGCGTCCGAGGTGTGGGCGTTGAACACGCCTGATCGCCACACGCGCGCGGGAGACACGCGAGGATGTCTCTCTCCGTCGCCACGAATTTCCTCGCCGACAGGTGCGTCCGCGCGTCGTCTCGCGCGGGTGTCGGAGCCGAAGTTTCGGATCGGGACACCCACCATCTCGGGACGTACGAAGACGCCTCCGGGGCGCCTGACCGCCCGCTCGAGCCGCGCCTCCGCGCGTTACGTCGCGTTCGAAGTCACGCGGGACCACGCTTTGACCCTCCCCGCGGTCCTCGAGCCGTCCCGGCCGCAAAACGACCCCCGCTCCGGGCTGACCGCCTCCCTTCCGCCTCCGTCGCGTTCGTTATCCGCCGCGCGCCTCGGTTTCCTCCGGACGAATCTCCATCGCACGCCCTGTAAAAGGCGGGGATGGGACGCCGTGCAGCGCCTGGTGAACCTCGGCCCGGCGGAGAACGCGGGCAGCCTCGCGTTCAAGTACGGGCGGAGCTCCAGTAAGGCGCACGTCATGCAGATGAACCTCGCCGCGCTGGTCGTGCCCGGGGTGATCTCCGGGGTGTGCGTCCTGGTGGGGCTGATGACCCTGCACGAGTACTGCGCCGGCGCCGGCTCAAAAGCCGGCGGCGGTTTCGGAGACAACGACAAGGAATACTCGGCGCTTCCCCGGTGTTTCTTCCCCTCCGATACCTCGACTCACGGCGCGGCGTTGAAACAAGAGTCGCGCGTGCTGTCGTACGCCAAGATCGCCGCCATCTCGTTCTACGCCGCGAGTTTATTAACCACGGTGTGCACGGTGGCGTTTCCCGGCGCGAAAGTCGGCCCGCTCAAGACCAGTCTGGCGTTTTACCACATATTAATATGCCTCTGGTCCACGCTGTATTACTCGCTGGACTTTTTGGAGATCGTGCCGCTTGTGCGGTCCGAGCGAGACGGCATGCTCGAGTACAGCGCCGTGCGCGTGTTAGCGGTGTGGCCGGTGACGTCGACGCTCATGATTTCCAAAATCGCCGTCTTATCGATGATGACGCGCACGCAGAACGAGAAACGCGCGAGTTTAGTGGACGGCGAAGGGTCCGACGCCGAGGACGACGGAAACGAAAACGCGCTCACACAGAAAACTGCGGCGGCTCGCGACGACACAAACGACGTGAGACGAACGCTCGGCGAAGGCGGAGCCGTCGAGAGAAGAACGTCCGCGATCGCGGCCAACTCGCGTCTGTACCCTTTCGCGCGAACGTTTCGTCGCCTGCGCGCGGCGCAGAAGCGAAAAGAGAGCGACGAGCTCATGTCGACGTCGTGGGACGTCTGGGCGATTTCGCTGGTGAACAACCTGATGTTACTCGCCGGCGCGTTCGGGTTAGTGGCGGACCGGAAGTTCGTGAGAGTCGTCTCCATGGGCGTCTCGTGTTGTTTATTCGTCGTCATAATGCGCGGTTTCCGGACGTTGTTCACGCAGGTCATAAGCCGCGTGCAGCATCCCGAGGACCGTCTATCTCTGCACGCTTTGGAGCTCATGACGTACGCGACGTGGACGCTGTTCCCGATCATCCAGCTTCTACGAGAGTTTCAGCTCATAAACACCGTCACGCAGTTCATGTTAATGACGGGCGCGGATATCGTGGCGAAGATGACGTACAGCACGATGCTGGTGTTTTCCAACTTTTGGCTCATCAACGCCGCCGACGGGTTGATGCGTCTGGACGAGCGTCTCTTCACGGACGCTCTGGAGGTTTCGCGGTACTCGCAGCTCGCGGCGCGGACGCTGGAGAAGGCGAAGATCGAGGCGGAGAGCGTCTCGCAGTTACACCGCGCGTTCGTGGCGAACATCTCGCACGAGTTACGAACGCCCCTCAACTCCATCATCGCGTTCAACTCGCTTCTGCTGGAGGACGAGTCGTTGACGGAGGCGCAGCGCGAATTCGTCGGCTCCGCAATCGTCAGCGCCGAAGCTCTGCTAGGGATCATCGGCCAGATTTTGGATTTCGCCAAGCTCGAATCGGGGTCGGAGACGCACCAGACGCTCGTTTTGGAGTCTTTCGACGTGGACGAGATGATGAACGAGCTGGTGGACATCGTCGGCCAGCAAGCCAGCCGGAACCAAGTCGAGATGGTCGTGGACGTCGACCCGTCGCTGTGCGGATTGACCGTGCGCGGGGACAAGTTCCGGTTGCGACAGGCGCTGATCAACGTCGCCAACAACTCCGTGAAGTACACGCGCGAGGGGGGAGAGGTGAGGGTGAAGATCGACCGGCTCGGTAGTGGGACGTGCGTGACGCGCGACGGCGAGAGGCCGGGTTCGATTCCAAACGAGCGCAGAAACGCGCCGCGACGAGAGGACAGCGCGTCGTGGCTAATGCTCGCACCGGAGCCGAACGAGACGAACGAGACGGAGACGGAGGAGACGTTCGGGAATTCGACGCGACGAATGCGTTTACGCCGCCGACGCGGCGACCGATCTCATAACACCCCTGATGCGATGGCACCTCAAACGTCTAACCCGTCTTCCGCGAAAGCATCCGAAAGCGAGTGGCTTTGGCTGAGACTGGAAGTCGCGGACACCGGCATCGGCATCGCGCGGGATAAGCTCGGCGTCGTGTTTCAGCCCTTCGGCCAAGCTTCGACGTCGTCCACTCGCGAGTACGGCGGCACGGGACTCGGACTCGCGATCACGAAGAACATCATGGCCTCGCTCGGCGGGCGCGTCAGCTGCGCGAGCGCCGTGGGACGAGGCACGACCATGACCCTGGACGTGCCTCTGGAGATTCCGAACGCGGGAGTCCGCGCCGCGTCGAGGCCGGGCTGTCAAACGTTCCGCCTCGCAAAAGCCAAGGAGGTGGTCACCGCGGTGGACAAGCGGAGTCTCGGCGACGCCATCGGGCGCGTCGCGCGCGCGGGAGGCGCGAACCACACGCACCTGGACGTCGCCTCGCGCTTCCCGCACACCGAGACGCAGAGACGCGTGTGGGGAAAAGAACTCGCCGAAGCGCTTCGTCGCGCGCACGTCGCGACGAATAGAAAGTGCGTCGTCGTTTTGGAAGAAGCGTTTTTGGCTCCGCTCTTCGCGGAGTGGCACCGAAGCGGCGCGATAAGAGGGGGCGCCGCGGACGTGCCCGCCATCGTTCTGGTGGTGGGTAAGAAAATCACGATTCCGCGCGATTCAGTCGTCGAGAACACCGCGGGGGGAGGCGGAAACTCCGTGGGTGCCACTCGGAGGGGACGGGAGACGAACGATCCGGAGCGCCGCTTGACGCGCCGAGGAAGAGGCGCCGTCGGGGTTTCCATTCCCGGCCCGGTGCCCGCGGGCGAGGATTCCTTCTTCGGGTCGGAGATGACGCGAGACCACTCTGAGCACTCGGACCGAGACTGGGACTTCGACGAAGCGTGGCGCGCGCTGCTTCGCGGCGCGCAGCAGGTGATCCGGCCGGTGAAGCCTTCGGCGCTGCGAGACGCGCTGAGAGCCGCGGACGCGGAACTCGCTCGACGGCGCGAAAACGGCGGCGTTCGCGACGCGCCGGCGGGTCCGTCCCCCGTTTTCCCCTCCGGTCCCCCTCCGCGCGCGACCCGAGTTCTCTCGCGGCTCGCGCGGCACTCCGTGGTGGACGACAGCGTCGCGCCGAACGAGCACCTGCCCGAGACGCCGAGCGCCGCGGCGGCGCGGCGGAGGCGGACGGCGGCGGCGACGGCGCCGCGGCGCGTGACGCGCTCCGCGGCGCGGCGCGCCTCGGCGGCGGAGATCACCGAGATCACCGAAGAGACTATTAACGACGATACGAACGATATAACTCACGCGCGTCGTCGTGACTCGAGACGAGAAGACACGTCGTCTCTTGGTTTTCGAGACGAGCGGGAAACACACGCCGCCATACCGCGCGTTTCTTCGCGGCGTGTCTCTGAACGGGAAGAGACGGAGCACGGCGCCGTGGAAGAGAATCTCGGCGGGTGCGTTTTGATTGTCGAGGACAATCTGATGAATCAGAAAGTCGCGAAGGTGGTGGTGAAGCGCTGCGGCATGCGTGCCGAGGTGGCGAACAACGGCCGCGAGGCTATCGACGCGCTGACGCGCGGCGGTCGGTACGACGCGATCCTGATGGACATCCAGATGCCGGTGATGGACGGCCTGGACGCGACGCGCGAGATTCGGAAACTGGAAGCGTCGGGAATCATTCCCGCCGCGCCCGGCGGCGGGAACAACTTCATCGTCGCCGTCAGCGCCAACGCCACGGCGGAGAACCACCAGGAGGGATTCGAGGCGGGCATGGACGAGTACATCACCAAGCCCATCTACCCGACGAGGCTCAGAGAGCTCCTCGTGATGCCCAGGGCGCGAAGGAGCGGGGGCGGGTGAAATAATTTTAATCGAGTACGAAACACGAAAGTCGTCTTAAGTTACGTATGCACATGTCGAGTCTCCTTAGAGCCTTCTCTTCGTTCCGCGCGCGCCGGAATCAGTAGGGCACGCAGCCCGGGTTGTTGCAGTAGTTCCAGGCGAGGATGTCGTGCGTCTCGTGCACCTCCTCGGGGTCGTAGCCCACCTTGGCGAATCCCTTCGAGCCGGTGGACGCCGTGAACCCGATGTACGCGTTGCCGTCGGTGTCGAGAATCTTCGCCATGTCGCGATCCTCAACCGCGACCTGGAACACGTAGCGGTCCATGTCGTCCAAAAACACCTGGATCTCACCCGGGAACTCCTTCAGGATGTTGTAGTCCGCGTCCGAGTCCTGCTTGGGGTTGAACGCGGGCATGTACGTGATCCGCACCTCGGTCTCTTCGTTGGTCGCCCCGGTCGTGACGGTGTCCTCGAGGTTCGCCTCGTCGTCGTCGATGACTTTGATGACGCGCGTCGCTTCGCCGTCGTCGCCGAAACCGACGGTGGCCACCGGCGGGGACCGACGGCACAAGTAAAACGTGCCGGCGTTCTCCGGGTCCTCGCACGTCACGTCGCGGTTGAGCTTCACCTTGACGTTCGCCTTGACGCGGCTGGCGTACCCGAACTCGAACCCCGTCCGCAGCTCCGTCTTGAACTTCGTGAGCTGGTTCCCTTGCAACCGCCGGCGATCGGCGTCGGCGGTGACGATGTCCGTGGTGGAGATCTTCCCCGAACCCTGCTTCTCCGTGGTGAACCCTCTTGTGTAGCGAATCTTCACGGTGTGCTCCTGAAAGTCCGCCATCGTGGGCACGGAGGGCGTGCTCCCGAAGTGCGCGCCGTTCTCGTCGTCCGAGTGCAGCGCCTTGAGCTCGGGCTGAGAAGCGCCCCAGGGCTGGTGCGCGTACTTCGGCTCGGTGGTCATGAACACGCCGAGGTGGTTATCGTTGTACGACACGTACTCGGTGGCGTTGATCCACCAGTGCTGCTTCCCTTGTTTCGGATCTCTCCGCTCGACGTTGTAGAAGGTGTCAAACTCCACGGCGAGCGCCTTTCTAAGGCCGTCCGTGCACTCCTGCCACTCGCCGTAGTAGTTCACCGTGTTGGACTTCTTCGAGTTGGCGTACCCTAATCCATCCGCGGGGCACCCGATGAGGCCGTCGGTGATGTCGCACGTCTCTTTCGTGTCGCAGTCCCACCCCTCGTTGGAATCAAGACTCGCGGCGTCCTCTTGCCTGGCGTCGTTCGTGATGACGAACGCGAACCCGTCGCCGCCGTCGCAGATCTTGTCCTCGCCGCCGCACTGCGACGGGTCCGTGATCTGGAACACGAAGTTGGTCTCGAAACCGTCCCAGACGTGCACCTTGCGGTGCCACCAAACCGCGCCGCTTCTCTGCGCGTTGGGATACGAAGGCCCGCCCGCGTCGCGCCACTTGACGAATTGGCCGTTCGATCGCTTCTTCGTCTCCGTTAAACGCACGACCCATCTCGGCGAATCCGCCTCGTTCAGCACGACGTCAGCGTCGCGGACGAACCGCAGGTTGTTCTGGATGCACTTGTTCTTGTGCGAGGCGAGCGCGAACCCGCCCGCGTCCGTCGCCGCCGCCGACGAGTCCTCGCAGGAAAAGTCGGGGAAGTTGAACTCGAGGTAGAAGCGCGCGCTGTACTCGCTCGCGCCAACCGTCTGCGGGTACCGGTTATCGCCCATCACGCCGACGACCCACTTCTCGCAGTTCGGTCTGTTGTCGGCTTGGGTGTAACGACCCAGCGCGCTGTGGTACGCGTCCTCCGGGTTCGCGACGGTCACGGAAGAGTCGAACGCGTCGCGTCCGAGCACCGCCTCTTTGAGCGTCGCCGAGAGGCACGCGAAGTCGTACTCGTCCTCGTCGATGGCCCAAGGCACCGACTCGCGAACCGACGTGAGGTGGTAGTTGGTGGTGTCAGGCCGCCCCCCGCCGTCGTCGTCGCGGCGCGTGTACAGATCGAGGTTGTCGTTCACGGTGTGCACGGCGATGCGCAAGTTGTAGTTGCTGTGGTCGGGCTTGACGTAGTAGTACGCGAACTGCTGCGGCTGCACCACGGACGACACGCGGAACCCGCAGCACCCGGGGTCGATCTCGCAGTACTTGTACGACCACGTCTGATAAAACGTGTGCTCGGGGTGAGGCAGGTACGCGAGCTGGTGCTCGTCCGGGCCGATGCCGCGCGAGTTGGCGTGCGTCGACGTGTCATCGTTTCTTTCGTCGTGGTCGTCGCCTAATCGACGACCGGCGGCGCACTTCAACACGCGGTAGTTGCACGGCGACGCCGAAGAGCACACGTCGGACGCGTAATCGCTGAGGAGCTCGACGTTGCTCAACACGCGGCTCACGCGAACGTCGCGCCACGCCGTGGGATCGGCCGTACCGCCGACGAGCAGCCTTACGATATCGCCCGGCTCGACGTCGTTGTTGAACTCGGCGTTCCTGTTACCGTCCGCCGCGTCCTGTGACGCAGTTAATTTAAACGTCGCGGCGTCGTAGTACACAACCCCGTGCGCGGTGAGCTGCGGCCGCCGCTGCGCCTCCGCCACCGTGGTGGCGTCGGTGGTGATCGGGACGCACTTGCCGTAGTTGTAGCACACCGGCGGGTTCGCGTTGTCGTCCGTGATGAACCGCTCGCCCTCCGTGGAGATCCAGTACTCGCAGTTCTCGATGTCCGCCACGTGAATCTTCCACTGGTCGAACTTCGCGACGCGCGTGGAAATCCCGGCGCACGCGCCCATCGCGCACTTGTTCCACTTGACGTAAACTCCGAACTCCTTCTGCAGCTCCTTATCTTCAAGCTGCTTCCACTCGTCGTGCTTCATCGCGATGCCGCAATCCACCGAGTTGGTGATGTCGTCGTCCGTGCACGAGTCGTCCGCGGAGTTGTCGTCGCCGTCGTCCGTGTGCTTGAACGTCTTCCACCAGACGTGGTACTTGAACTTGGGGGTCGACCCCGCTTGGGTCACCACCAGCTGCACGGTGACCCCGCGCGGCCACAGCGGCATTAAACGCGTTAAACCGCGCACGTACAGGTCATCCGCCGTAGCGGTCGAGCCCGTGGCGGGCAGAAACTCGCGGTTCCCGAGCGTGAACGGGCGGTCGATGGTCATCTCCACATCGGATTGGATCGAGTTCACCATGCGCGTCTGACCGCACGCGGTGATCGTGAACCCCGTCCGGAGCTGCGTCAGGAAACGCGTGTTGCCGTACATCCCCTCCGTTCGGCCTTCGCCGGGAAGGGCGGAAAACTCGACGTTGGACCAGGCGTTGGACACGACTCTCTTGCCGTAGGAACGCACGCGGCCGTACCCCTGGGTGAGCATAGTGTACCAGTGGAAGTGCGTCGCCTTCAAAAGAGGTTCGGAAAAAGAGTTCTCGAGGTTCAACACGTACTCGGCGTACGTCCCGGAGGTTCCGAGCGCGTCGACCCTCACAGTCTCCCAGTCGCCGTTGATCTGCACGGACATCCAGGGACCTTGGCCGAAGTACCCGCCGGAAACGGCCTTGGACCAGTGATTCTCAACGCCGAACTGCGACTCGAACCGCGTGCCGCGGCCGACGATGCGGTGCTTCTTGAGCGTCGCCGCGCCGGACGCGCGGCGGATGGAATCGTCGGCGCGACCGGAGACGATGGACCCCGAATCCTTGAAATCCGAAGCCTGGTCCCAGTGCGACTCGATGATGCCCAGCCCGACGGCTCTTTTGCCGATGCGCGGGGGGCACGCCACGTACGTCCACTCGTTGGCCGCCGCGAGCGACGTCCCCGAGTGCGCAAGCGCGACGGCGAGGTCGGCGGAGTTTTGCGTGGTGGCGTTTCTCAGCGTGAAATCGGCATCCACGGTGAGCTCCGTGTCCGACTTGATGCTGGTGATCACGCGCGTCTGCGGCGGGTCCAGCGTGTCAAGCACCAGCCAGTACCCAACCTTGAGCTCCTTCGTGAACTTGCACGCGCCCGCGGCGTTGGGCGTGGGGGTGGTGGGCAGGTCGTTGCCGGCGGAGCACACGATGGTGAGCTGCTCCTTCGACGCCGAGTTGGGCAGAACAACCTCCGCGCTGTTCGGGCCGTAGGACAGCGCGCCGGAGCCCCTGGGCGTGCCGAGCGTGAACGGGATGAAGCTCGTGATGTCCACCTGGTGCGACTCAACCTCCAAAAGCGTGTCCGAGTAGACGCGGTGCACGCGATGCGTGTAGGTGATGCCGCCCACGACGACGACGAGCTTGAACGGGTTGTTCCCGAGGGGATCGCCGTTCGCGTCGTGGCTGGAGTACCCGCGGAACTGCTTCGTGAACTGCGTGTTCTGGCCGACGATGAGCTGGTTCGGCGCGGGAGCGTCGCCGCCCGGCGAAGTGGACGACACGCCGCTCAGCTTGATCTTGCCGATGCCGCCCACCATGTACGCGGCGGGCGAAAACGGATTGCCCTCCACGTGGTCGCCCTGGTTCGTCAACCCGTAGCCGCCAGCGCTGAACGGGTCGTTGCCGCACCTGCGAAAAAGTGAGAATGTGCGTCGTGAAGGAACGCATCGTATCGAACGCGTATGGGATGGACGGCGTGACGTCAGAGGTGTTTTCGATGAAAACTCGAGCGCGACGCGCGACGCGATCGCGAACGCGAATCGATCGATTCGGTTTTTTTTTCGTGGGAAAAACGCCGTCGAGAGAGAGACGACTGCCAACAAGCGACGACGCCGGAAGAGGCGCCGAGTTTGAAAATGGCGCGGAGAATGTGCGTCTCGAACCGACGACGCGCGGGTCCGCGCGCGGCGCGGCGGTCGGTCGTGGGGAACGCGCGGACGCGATCGGATCCGGGCGTGATCGTACCATCCGCAGGTGGTGTCGGCGACGCACGACGCGCAGTTGGTGTGGTAGTCGCAGCCGGCTGCGCGGGGGGAGGGATGTGTCAGCAGCGCGTTTCGAAGGCGGCATCGGTGCGCGGTAATAATGCGGAAAAAAAGGGCGGGGAACGCGCGTTCGCGCGCTTCGATCGCGCGGCGATCGCGCGCGCGCTCGCGCGCGAGGAAGGCGCCCGGTTCCGGACGCACCTTGCACGGAGACGAACGCGGCGCAGAGCGCCGCGAGCGCCAGCAGCGCCTTGCCGCGAGACATACGCGCGGGCGTCATCGCGCTCGCGCCCGCGAAAAGAGCTCTTCTCGCGTCTCTCGGCTGCGTGCGCCGAGCGGCTGTTCCTTTTCCCGCGATCCGCGGCGCGCGATCGACCGTCGAGTCAGCTTCCCTTCGAAACGCTCGAGTCGCTCGGGCTTCGCTCCGGACGGCGCGGGTGACCAGCTGGTGCGGGAAAGCTGTGGCGAGGGCGGACGCTTGGCGATCCGATGTTAGCTCGATCAAAAGAGCGAAAAACGCAATTGTCAGTTTTTCTCGACTGCCCGGCAGTCGCGATGGGCTTGATTTTTTTCCGGATTCACGACCCAGCGCTCGGTCGGCTCGAGTCCGAGAAGGCGGGAGGGGCGAGACGTCCGCGTCTGCCCGTTTTGGACGCGAGGGCGAATTTCGCGTCACAGCGCGGAAGCAGCCGCGGGTCCCGAGAGACTTCCGCGCCTTCCGCGCCGCTTCACGCGCGTGCGCCGCATCGACGCACCGCTTCACGCGAAGGCTGGCGCGGCTCGTCCTCACGACCGTTCGCGATGAGTCGCTCGAAGACCGCGATGAAGTACGGCACGTTCGGCGAATCCATGTTTCTGTCTTCCGGTGAGCCGTACAACGACAAGGACCCGATGCGTTCGTCGCGGCACTCCGGGTTGAACATGATCGCGTGCCGCAAGAAGACGGGCAAGGGCAACAAAGCCGCGTTCGATGACTTCAAGCCGCTGTACGCGAACCGCGAGAAGTACAAGGGCGTGATGACCGTGGAGGAAAGACGGGAGAGACACGAGAAGAAGTCGCGTGGGGTGATTCAGCCGGTCATGAAGCCTCCCGGCCGCGTGCGGAGCAAGACGACGGGCTTGGGATCGTACGACGGCGCTATCGGCGGTAAGGTGGAGTACATGGAGCACGGCGACCCTGAAACTCAACGCAAGCAAAAAGGTGATTTCCCGGACAAGCCGCGGAACATCACGACGAAGCCCGGGAAGAAAGGTTCGTACGGAACGCGAGGCGTGACCATCTCCGAGACGACGACGAAATTAGGCGTCGCGGGCGAGTACGCGTATGTGGCCGAGGAGTACGATGTTGAAAAACGGCTCGAGCGCGAACGAAGGAGCGCGGGTAAAAAGAAGGAACAAGGGAACCCGTTCCGACCTCCAGCGCCGGGCAAGAAAGGCGGTTTAGGAACCCGAGGCACCACCCTGGGCGGCGCGAAAGGAGTTGGCGTGGTTGGGGAGTACCGCTACGAACCGGAGGGGCCGGAGGTTATTGAAATAACGTCCCCCCCGGAAAAGGCGTGGCGGGTTTCCAAACCCAACCGCGGCGCCATCAACAAGCCGCCGCGGTACGCGGAGGACCCCGCGGAGCTCAAGGAGGCGGCCGCGCGCGAGCTCCGGGAGCAAAACAGGGAGAAGATGAACGAGAAACCGTTCGTGCCGCTGACGCGCGGCGGCGCGAAACAAAGCGCGACGCCGTCGGTGACGCGCATGAACTTCGCAAAGGGAAGGTAGACTTTCGCGTAAAACCTTTCGTAGAAAATACAGAGAGACCTACACATCTCCTTCTGCCCGGTCTCCTCATTTCTTGGCCGCTTCCTCCGCCGCCGCCTTGGCCGCCGCCTTGGCCGCCGCCTCCAGCTCCGCCTTGACCGCGGCGAGGTCGCGGCAGTACGGACCGGGCGGCTCGGACAAAAGCGTCGTTTGGCCCGTCTTGGGCTCCGCCTTGTCGCGGTGCTGCGACCCGACGCGCGGCTTCTGCCCCGCTTTGAGCGCCTTGACGACCGCGACCGCGTCCGCGGGGGTCAGGTCCTCGTAGTAGTTGTACGAGTACCCCTTCACGCCGTTCGTGTAGTCCGCCACCGCGATCATGGGCGCGTTCACGCAACAACCCATGCACTCCATCTCGCCGAGCGTGAACATCCCATCAGGGGTGTTTTCAAACTTGTTCACGCCCAAATACTCGCTCAGAGCCTTCTCCACGTCCCGCGCGCCGCGCAGCATGCAGGGCGTGGTGCCGCAGACCATGACGTGGTACTTGCCCATCGGCACGCGGTTGAACATGGAGTAGAATGTCGCGACTTCGTACACGCGGATGGGTGCCACTTCGAGCAACGTCGCGACGCCGTTCATCGCCTGCACGGAGAGGTACCCGTTGTTTTGTTGCTGCGCGACGTCGAGCAACGGGATCATGGCGGATCGCTTGTAGTTGGGCGGGTACCGCTGCAAAATCTCACGCACCTTCGGCATGTTCTCCTCGGTGAAAGACCACTGCAAACGGTCGTTGTTGTCCGCAGTGTCGCGGTGCTGGTGTGTGTGTCGAGATGGGTTCGTTTGAGGGTCGTTTGAGGGTTACGTCAGCGCGCCGCGCGAGAGGCGAAGGTTTTTCTTTGACGGAAAAAAACGTTTTTTCTTCGCGCGCGTTCTCTTTCACGCTCGAGCCATCCCAGTGACGCGTCGCGCGAACGGGTCGAGCGCGAGGCGATGATGACGAAATGGGGTGAGGGTTTGCGCGCGACGCGATCGCGCGGGGGGCGCGTCTGGTTCCCCCCGGGGCGCGAGCGGGCCGTCGCGTCGCCGCGATGACGCCGCGACGCGACCGCCCGCGTCGCGGCGTCCTCGGGGCGGCGCCTCCGGACCCGCGCTCGCCGACCGCGCGCGAGGGGCAACCGAGGAGAGGGAGACGTACCACCATGAGGCCGCCCGCGCTGCGCTGCTGCGCGTGCACCGCGGGGACGGCGCCGAAGGCGCCGCGGCCCGAGCGGGCCGCGACGCCCCCAAGGTTGGACGCGAGGCGACGTAACATGTCGCGACCGAGACTCGCCCGTGGCGCGGTCAGGAGTGGCGAGCGCGAGCCACGACGCATCGCTGGCACTTCTTCATCACACGGTTCGCCTGAGCAGGAAAAACACGCCTCTGACTGAACGCCAGTGCGGATTCGTCGATCGCCCGATCGACGTGCGTTCTCGCTTCCAGCGGCGGAAAAGCGTCTCGGAGGCTCTGCCGCCGCTCCGACACTACGACCGACGCGGCGGTCGTCGCCGGGGACCGACGCGATGACGAAGGCTCGCGCGCGCGCCGCCGACGACGAGGGGGACGAGCACTCGTCTCCCTCCGACCCCGTGCTCGCGTGCCTCGGCCCCGTGCGGCCGGCGCCGAGGGAGCTGCACTGCTCGCCCACCGCCGCGGATGGCACGCCGGCGTGCAAGCTCTTCATGCGGGGCAAGGCGTGCCGGTCGGATTGCGCGTACGCGCACGACCCCCCGTCGCTGCGCCAGCCGTGCTGGACGTTCGCGAGGTACGGCGTGTGCCCGCGCGACGTCGCGCGCGAGAAAGACCCGGAGGCGACCCCGTGTTGGTTCCCGCACAACCCGGCGTCGGCGGCGTCGCCGGAGAAGCGCCCGCATCTCGCGTTGCAGTGCGAGCTGGGCGTCGCCGACCGCGTCGCGAGGCGATGTCGGGACCTGCTGGGCGAAGACGCGGTGGTGGACGCGGCTCGACTGAACCTGGCGCGAGCCGCGGATTGCGTCATCTTCGTCCGGAGCGGCGCGATGGACGATCGGACGATCGGAGGAACGAACGACGCGTCCGACGGAGGCGTCTTCTCGGCGGCGCGCGCGCTGGCGCGCGACCCGCATCTGATGGCCACGCTCAAGCGCGCGTACTGCGTCTCCGTGGATGGGGTGGACCCCGCGGACGCACACGGCGCGGGTTCGATCTCGGTCACGGGGGACTCGCGAGAGAGCCTGCTGCGCGCGGTGCGCGCCGCCGTCCCCGAGCTTCTCCGCGGCGTCGCGGCGCGGACGAGAGGCGGAGGCGGAGGCGCCCCAAAAAAAATGCTCGTCAAGGCTCGGTGCTTCCCGCGGTGGGCCGCGCCGGCGACCTACGCGGGAATCGAACCTTCGACCGACGACGCGCGGCTGTTCGAGCCGACGGCGAAGCACGCGACGCACGTGCTGGACGTGGTGTGCGCCAGGAACAGGGCCACGCTCACGCTGTGGCCCGCGGAAGCCGTCGAGGCGGCGAGCGAGACGCGCGAAGACGTCGACGACGAAGACGAGACGTCGAAAAAAATACGACACGGAGACGACGACGACGACGCGAAAAAGGCGTTCGTCTCGAGACTGGGTTCTTCTACGGTCCTTCCGTACCCCACGGTGCCTCCGCGACGGCTCGCTACTCTGGAGTATCTCGTCGCGCAGCACTGCGAACGAGTCAAGGAGGCGCGCGCGGAGAAGAAACCGATGTGCCGCGCGTATTTCAAGCTTGAGGAAGCCGCCGACCGCGCTTCACTGCCGATCGTCGCGGAGTGGAAGTGCGTGGACGTGGGCGCCGCGCCCGGGGGCTGGACGCAGTGGATCTCCGACAGACTCGTTTCGGCGACGGAGGGGGACCGTGAAGAAAACGCCCACAGTGAGTGCGGCGGCGTGTGGGCGGTGGACCCCGGGAACCTCGAACTTTCTCCGTTTCCGGCGAACGTGACGCACGTCCAAAAAAAAGCCGAGCTCGCCGTCGCCGACGGCTCGGTTCCGAGAAACGACGTCTCGTTGCTCGTGTGCGACGCGAACGGCTCGCCCGAGCTCGTGACGAACATCTTACTGGAAGCGAAACCGGCGTTGCGCAACGGCGCGTTTCTCGTGACGACGTTCAAAAACTTTTGCCGCGGGTACGTCGAGTGGCGTCGGCAGATGGCGGAGGCGCGAAAACGGTTCAAACGCGAGGGGTTCGAGGAGACCGCGTTCTTCCACTCCTTCGCCAACTGCGCGCAGGAGTTTACTTACGTGGCGAGGTTTACGGGGAACGTGGGTGACGAGTCCGCGGAGTGAGGCGTCATGAAACGTTCATACGCGTATGAACACGTCACATCTCGCTCTTCTAGCGAGAGAGCTACACATATGCATATGATACCCGGTTTAGTTTCTCGCTCTGGCGCGCGCGTCGGCGACGGCGGCGACGTCCGCGACGGAGCGCGTTATTTGTCCCCGCAGAACGCGCGCGGCGAATCGCGTCGCGAGCCCTTGTGCGATGCCAGCCGCGGGCGCGACGACGGCGGCGCCGCGCATGTACACCGCGCCGTTCGCGACGCCGAGGACGCCGGCGTACGCGGCGAGACCGGGCGCCCTCTCGTGTTTTTTTCTTTTTTGAGTGAAACATCCAGGACCTCCTCCTCCGGCGTTCTTCGTCTCGGTCTCAATCGCGTGCGACGAAGAAGAAGAAGAAGAAGAGAAAGCGTCGAGAGAGCCGCCCACGAGCTCGAACGCCACCGTGCGGCTCGCGTCGTCCACGCGCGCCCTGACGGTGACGCGCGCCACGCCGCTCGCGGGACCGACGCGCCAACGCGCGTCTTGTCTCACGACCGCGACGTTTTTTTTTCTCTCGAGCACCTCCACGCTCTGCACGTCGGAGAGCTGCGTGCCGGGGGCCAGCTCGCCGAGCGCGGCTGCGCGCGCGGCGAGCCACGCGTGCTCGGCCGCGACGACCGGCGCGGAAGCCTCGAACGCGATCACGCCTCCCGGCCGGGGCTGCACGGCCACCGCGACGCGCGGAGGCGGGGAAGACGCGCGGCGAGCGCGGTTCGAGTTGTTCTTCCGTGTCACCGCGGCGAGAGCCGCGAGAACCGCGACAGCACCCGCCGCCGCGGCGACCTCGCGCCCGGCGCGGTTTCCGCGCGACTCGGATGCGGACGCGGGCGCCTGCGCGGTTCCGCGACGCGGCACCGAAGCGGGGGACATGCGCGCGGTGTCGAATGCGCGACGCGCGCGCGAGCGTTTTCGTTCGTTTCGTTCCAAACGCGCGGCCTCGGGCGTCCGACGCGCTGGCGCAAGACGTTTTCCTGCCAAACCCGAGATTTTTCAACAACGTCTCTCTTCGGCATCGCCCCGCACTCGGGCGGCGCGCGCGGCGACGCGTGTCCGGTGCGGAGGCCAGGGTCTGACTCGCGGCCATGTCCTCGCCGCGCGCGCGTGACGCCGACCCCCCGTCCGGAGCCGCGGACCGCTCCACCCGGCCGGTCCCCGGCGGGCGTTCGAAAGCGACGAACGACGACGCGGCGATCGACGCGAGCGATGACGAGGCGCAGCGCGGGTCTCTCGCGCCTTTGGCGCACCACGCGCTGGCCACCGTGGTGTACTGCCTCGTGGGGTACGCGCTGTGGCTCGCGAACCAGCGCGAGGCGACGTCGGAAGCGCCGGAGCTGACGGACTTGGAGAAGCGCCTGCTGCATTACCAGAGCCACCCCACCGCGTGGGTGGAGACGCGCCTGCCGACCACTCCCGGCGGATGGCTCAGCTTCGGCGTCTGCGCGTGGATGGCGTGGAACTGGTCCCGGCGCGCGTACCGAGTCAAGAAGATCCTGGACGCCAGACACGCCGCGAGGGCGGGCGCGCTGAACCGCGCCAGGCTCGGGAACGCGGACATCAAGCGCGTGGGCAAGAGGGAAGCGGCGGCGGCCGCCGCGCGAGCGCGAGCAGAGGCGGAGCGTATTACGTCAAACGCCGCCTCCGCGGGAACTCCGGCGCCGCCGCTCGTCCCGGGCGACGCGCTGAACCCGTGCTCGGACCCGCGGTGTCTTCGGTGCCGCCCCTCCGCGCACGAGGCTGCGCTGGCGCGCAACGCGCTGCGTCTGCGCGACCTGATGAAGGAAGACCCGTCGTTCGCCGAAGACGTAAGCCCCGACGTCCTGGCTCTGGCTTCGAAGAGCCGCGCGCGGGTCGAATCGCAATCGCGCGCGCATAAACGCTCGTTACAGGCGCCGACGGTGTTCCGGCTCCCGGGCCTTTGCGCGGTGCCCATTCACGAGCGACACGGAGAGGGCTGTGTCAAGGGCGCGAGAAAGAGAAGGCGAGCGGCGAGTTCTCACGGCGCGTCTCGAGCCTCCCCCTTCGGTTGGAGAGAAGAGAAACCGACGCCACGATGCGCGTGCGCAAAAATTTGGGGCGACGAATCCGATTCCTCCGACGACGCGATTCAGTCCGACGTCGCCATCCTGGAGCGCGCCGCGCCGGCGATTTCGCGCGAGGTGCGCGAGGCGGCGTTCGCGCCGAGGTCGCGGAAGAAACCGTTGGACAACGACTCAGTTGTCTTCGCGCCGTTCGACCCCGCCGTGCGCAAGGGCGGAGACTGGTCCGCGGTGTACCTGTACCGAAACGGAGTGAAGGACAGGCGCAACTGCGAGGCGTTCCCGGCGGCGACGGCGGCGGTGGAGCGTTTGCGAAACGGGTGTTTCGGCGGCGGCGACGTTTTGAGGTCCGGGTGCGCGTTCGGGAGCGCGTACATCTCGAAACTCGAGCCGAACACGCTCATCACCCCGCACTGCGGGCCAAGTAACGCGCGTCTGCGGTGCTCGCTCGGCCTCGTCGCGCCGCGAAGAGTCGCGAAAAGAAACGGCGGCGACGGCGTCGGCGCGAGGCTTTGGGTTTTCTTTTTCGGCGCGCCGTCGTCGCGCGACGCGAGAGCTCTCCGCGGCGAGACCGAACGAGACGACGAGAACGACGGGGGTGAACCAAAACCGGTTCGAGGAAGACGCACGGTCACCAGACGCGTCGTTGAGTGGATCGTGTTTGTGCTCTGGGTCTCGGTCAAAATCGTGACGTTCCCAATAGTCGCGCCTTGTCTCGTCCTCGTCGCTTTGTTACGAGCGGCGATGAAAGCGGCGCGGCCTTTCCTTCGCCTTGCGACGGGCGAGGGACTCGATGTGCTCTGGGGTTTTGAACACGCCGCGATGGCTCCCGCGTGCGAGCTGATCGTGGCGAACCGCAAAGCGGAGTGGCGAGAGGGCGAGTGCGTGTTGTTCGACGACTCGTTCGTGCACAGCGCCGAGTTCCGCCGCGGGCGCTCGGAGGGAGAAGAGGCGGACGCCGGGTACGAAGCCGGCGCGCTGGCGGAGCCGCGCGTCGTGCTCATCGTCGACCTGTGGCACCCCGAGCTCAGCGAGGCCGACCGGCGAGCCATACGCACGCTCTACCCGCCGGGCATGGGCGCCGCGGCCGAGGCGCACGCGGAGGAGACGGAGGGGAGGAAACAAAAGCTCGCGGAGTTCGCGGCGAGGGCCTAGGAGTAGACTCTTTTCTTCTCGTGAACGTAGAGAACCTGATTTTTCTCGTGAACGTAGTTAGAGAGCCGTGAAAGCTCACCATCCCCGCGCCCGGGCACGCCTCGCGGCGTCCTTCGCGTCCACCGAGACGTCCGTCTTCTCGCTCTCGTCCCGCTTCACCGCGGGCAGGCGCATCGTTCCCCGGCGCGCCTCGCGCCGCGCGCGCATCAACGAAGCCGCGTCCGGATCGGAGGCGTTTTTTTCGGCGTCGTCGATTTTTTTCGCGACGAGACCGAACACCGCCTCCCACGATTCATCGACTCTGTTCCAGTCTGTGCCTCTCGAGACGCACGTGTACACCCTCTGTTTCTTCACCTTCTTCGTGAGCACGCAGAAGGGCGCGTCCTCGTCCGCGGGGAACCGCCGGCGAAGCGAACGCAACACGTCGGCGAAGGCTCCGTTTGTGTTTTTCGTGTTTTTGTCCGCTCGCGCGAGCGCCGCCTCCGAGAGCGCCGCCTTCGGGTGTTCGTCCTGCAGCGCAGCGCGCGCCGCGTCCAGCGCCTGGCGCTTGGACAGACACTGCTCTTCCGTTTCCGCGGCGAGCAGTAACGCGCGGACGACGAAATCGGGGAAGACGTGCGTGACCCACAACCCGACGCGCGCGTCGGCGGCGTCGACGACTCGAGCGGCGGAGTCGTCCGCCTGGAAGAGGCTCGAGGGGAGGTTCGAGTCGCTCCCGTCGCTCCCGACGGAAGAACCTTTCTGCAGCGCGCCCTTCGTGGGCACGTCGCACTCCCAGAGCACGCGCTCGGCGGTCTCCACGTCCCACCCGAACCGCTTCGCCCAAGACGCCAGCGGCACGACCGCGTCGTCCGCGCCGAGGCCCGCGCGATCGCCCTCGTGGAACGAAAGCACGGCGCGCGTGACGTCGCCGATGGGCGCGTCGGACGATCGCGACGCGCTCGCGACGACCCGCGACGCGCGGCGAGGAGCCGCGCGCGTCCTCGGCGCCGACGCGCGCGCGACCCGAGCGACCGCGCAGTTCCCCGCCGCGGACATCGCGACCGTCGCGCCCGGAAAAGTGCGCGCGATGGACGCAAAAAAGCGAAGTCGTTTTCACGACCGCGTCGACCTTGGGAAAGCGTACCATTACAAAATTATCGAGAATCGACACGCGTCACTCCTCCGAGTCGCTCTCGAGCGCCCTGCCCCTCCTCTTCTTCGCCGCGGGCGCGGCGTCCTCCTCCTCGAACGCCGCCTCGTCGTCGTACCCCCCCGGCGCGCTCCGCTTGAGCTCCGCCGCCGCCTTCTCCGCCTCGCGCGTCTCGTCGTCGTCGTCGTCGTCGTCGTCGGCTTCGAGGAAGTCCCCGTCCAGCCCGGCGCCGCGGTCAAAGTACTCCGCGTAGCCCGCCTCGACGCGCGCGGACGGCCCATCTCTGGTGCCGCCACCGTACCCCCCGCCGCGCATCGCCGCGGCGCGTTTCTTGCGCAGGAGCTCGGCGTCTTTCTCCAAACGCAACGCTTCGCGGTCGGCCGCATCCTTGGCGGCTTCCGGGTCTTGCACCTCGATGTGCATTCTTGTCTGCGCGCTCTTGACGTGCTTCTTGTCCACCGCTCTTGTCAAACGCCTGTGCGTCTCGGAATCCAGCGTGGCGGGCCGGAACACGAGCTTGCTGTGGACGTGCGCGCGCGCCTGCATGGCGCCCGCGTGGCGGGCGAAGACGTACGCGTGATCTTTGTTCACCGTCGCCTCCGACACCGCCAGGGTTTCGTCGCCGATGACCAACTGCGTGGTGCCGTCGGACCACTTGACGAACCGCGCGTTGGACTCGATTTTCCCCGTGTCTTTGTTTCTGCGCCACCGCATGACGTTGTGGTTCTTCAAATGGTGGTCCTCCGTGGGCTCGAAAGAAGACGCGTCGAACGGCCGCGACTCGACGCCGGCGATGTTGGTGAGTTTCACTAATTTCGGGATCGTGGTGGAAACCAGCGGATCGTGCAGAGCCTTCTCGATGGTCATGGGAGGCGCCGTCGCGGGGACGTTCGCGCGCTCGTCCTCGTCATCGTCGGAGTCCCCGTCCGCCTGCTCGGGATCCTCCAACGAGCTGCGGAACTTGGGCTGCGCGTCGGGCGCGCCATCCTCGCCCTTCGCCTCCGCGGGCGCGTCGTCGTCCGAATCCTCGAGCGCGGCGCCGCGCTTGGGCGCGTCCGCCTTCGTCCCCGCGTCTCCACCCTCCGAGTCCGAGTCCGAGTCCGACCCGCCGAACACGTCCTTGATGAGATCCTCGTTCGCCATCTCCGCTCCGGTCTCGGAAGAGCCGCCGGCGGCGATCGGGAGGAATGATCGGGACCGCCGTCGATCCCGCGCCTCGAGCGCGAAAAAAAAAATGCGCGGTGCCCGAGGAGGTCAGTTGCGCACTTGCGCTTGCGCCGGCCGACGACGACGAGTCACAGACTGGAGGCAACTACCGTAATGTACGTGGCGCACGCGCTCTTTTTCGAAAAGCGCTCTCCGACGTTTCGCGCTTGATCGATATGACACGCCTAGAAAACACCGAACGCCCCTCTCCTCACTGCGGGGGCGCGGGCACGTCCCCTCCCGCGCTCATCTGCAGGTACACCGTCGCGAGCGCCACGAGTCCGATCCCCACGAGGATCGCGGGGGAGACTAAGCTCTCTTCCGCCGCCGGCGTCGGCGCGGACGATTGATCCCGCGCCGAGTCGTCGGCTCCGCTCGCGTCCTCCGCCTTCATGGCGATCTCCACGCCCTTCCCCCCGCTCATTTTTTCCGCAGCGTCGTTGCTGAACCCCCTCTTGACCTGCGCTTTGTCCACGAAGTTGGTAAAAATCGAGCCATCCGCCTCGACCCTCACCGGGTACACGGGAAGCGGCACTTGTTCGGCGGCGCCCTTCAGGGTGCCGAGCGCGGATCGGATCGGGTTGTTCTTGGGGCACCACGTGATGACCTCGCCGGTGGTCAGGTCGTACTCCGTGCCATCCAGCGGCACGCGGATCGCGGGCCCGCCCGCGCCGAAGAAGAGCTCGCCGTCGATCAGAGGGTACGAGTACGCCGTCGAGTTGCAATCCGCGCAAAACACTAAATCTTCCCACTTGACCAAGATGAAGTTGCCGTTCGCCAGGACCAGCGGCTTGATCGGTTTCGTCGTGAAGTCCGCACTCACGTTGCCCACCTCGATCCAGTTCTTACCCGCGGGTTTCGACGACCCTTTACTCTGTCCCGCGAACGCGGGTTCGAGCGAGCCCGCGATGGAGTCGCTCCCGCCGCCCGGACCGGCGGTCTTCGAGGCTTTCTTATCCTTCTTCTTCTTCTTGCCGTCGCCGTCGAGCGTGTCCGCGAGCATGCCCTTGCGCGCGCGGGGCACCACGCCGGCGCCGCGGCGAGCCGGAGCACGCGAGGCGTCGGCGTCGCCGAGGCGAGGCGCCACCTGGGGACCGGAAGCGCGGCCGGGACGCGCGGCGACCGCGCGACGTTCGGCGACGCGATCGGAGGATTGCGCGCGCGCGGACGCGCGGGTCGCGACCGGCGCGACGGAGGAGAGCGACGACATGCTCGGACGTGTGCGGTGGTGTGCGCGGGCGCTGCTCGTGAACGGAGAGCCGCGCGTGCGTGCGCTTCGGGCCGAGTCGGGGTGCGGCGCGGAGTGCGAACGAGCGCTCAGGCGCTTTCGGGAAAGAGCTTTTTCCCGAGCGCGCAAACGTGTCAGCCGGAGGTGCGACGCGCGTCGCCGAGCTGGCGAAAAAGCGAGCGCGCGCGTCGTGCGCGGTCGATTCTTAGCTAAAAATGCATCGTTCAGTGCGCATTTAGTCTGAATAAATGGAACTACATGTCCACCTTTTCCATTTCTTTTTCGTGCTCGGGCACCGCGAGCGCGCGCGCGGCGCGGTCGTACTGCCCTTTCTCATCCTCCAGCGCCGTGACCTTGACGCCCTCGTTGGGCTTGAACGCCGAGAGCCCCCCCGGGTCGGTCACGACGAACGTCGCCTGGGTCTCCAAATCCAGCACACTCCGCAACGCGTCGCACGCGTCTTGGATGCCCTTCCGCTCCGCCGCGTCACCCACCATCTCGACGTGCCGCTCGAGGTTGAAGATGGACGCGGTGATGTGGTTGTACACGGAATCCACTCTTCTCTTGTGGTCCTGCCCGATCTCAAACTCCAGCTCGGGGATCTCCACGTACGCCCCGGGGTGGAGCATCAGAATGCGCCACAGATCCGCTCGAGATTCGATCTTTAACACCAAACGCTGCGGCGTGCACTGCTCGGGGGGGGGATCGGGTATGACGCGGAACACGTCCCTGAACAACCCGGGTTGCAACTCGCTCTCCATGTTCCGCGTCTCGATGTGCGGCAGCGCGCCGATGAATTCGGCAAACGAACTCTTCAGCGCGTCCTCGAACTCCTCCTGGTCCTCGTACCCGAGCTCTTCGGCGAGCATGTTGGCGATACCCTTTTTGCGTTCGAGAGGAGACGCCGGCGTGGGGTGAGGGTTTAGGGAAAGAGCGTCAGTCGTCGTTCGTCGGTGTTCGCGGGAAAAAGCGTTCATCTCGACGCGCTCGACGTTTACGTATGTTCGTCTCGCGCGTTCCGAGAGATGATGGACGATGCCGACGGCGCTCGTGGCTCGTGGTCGCGACCGCGCGCGCGGGGACTCGCTCGGGGGTCGTGACGACGGAGACACACGCGCGACGCGTCTTTCGCACGCCTCGTCTCCGCACGCCGACGCGCGAACCCCCTCGAGCCGGGGGGTCGGCGGGCGGAATGCGACGGCACCGCCGCACGCACCGTGATGGGCAACCACTGTCCGGGCTGCGTTTTGTAGATGAGCTCGAGCTCGATGATGATGCGCTCCATCTCCTGGTGGGAGATGTCGATCTTGAACGAGTCGAGCATCGCGCTGCCGTACGTGGCCGCGTCCGCGGTGGCGAGGTCGGGGGCCACCATCGTGGAAACCAACGAGCGTGGCGCCGCGACGAGGGTTGTGCGAAAGCGACGGCCGCCGACGCGAATTTCCAACATTGCAAATCGCGCTCGCGCAGCTGACGCGAGACTCGTCGGCGCGTCCGTTGTTTTCAAAAAACCACGACCAGCGGCTTCCATTCCGCGGCTGCGCAGGGTCGAGGCGCGACGATGTCCGGCCGCCCCGGAACCGCGTCCGGCGCGCGCGGCGGGGGCCGTCCCACCGCGACGCCCCTGAACCCGTTCGGCCTGGACGGCGGCGGCCGCGCGAGCGACGCGGACGCGAGGGACCCGCTCGCGGATTCTCTCGCCAGAGCCGAGAGCCTGCTCGGACGGTACGCCGGCGACGGCGGTGGCACCGCGCGCCCCGGCACGGCGCGTCCAGGCACGGCGCGTCCAGGCACGGCGCGCCCCGGCACGGCGCGCCGTGACCCGCCGACCGGCGCCATCGTGCCCCCGGCCGCGCGTCACGCCCAGCCCGAGGTGCTGGTGTTCGACTCGGCGCGCGACGCATCCGATTCGTTCGCGCGCGACGTCTCGGCGTCGCTCGACGACGACGACGCGTCCGTCTCCTTCCCCGCCGAAGATTCGAGCCACCCGGAGATATACGGCGACGAGCGCTCCGAACGCTCGGAACTGTCCGACGGCGACGGTCTCGGGCTCGGTTCCGATCGCGACGTCGACGACGACGACGACGACCGCGCCGTCGCCGCGACCGCGTCGTTCAGCGTCGACGTCGACGAGGACGTCGACGACGCGTCCGTGTCCTTCGGAGGCGCCGCGTTCGTCGTCGAGGAGGACTCGTTCGGGAACGACGGCATCGATGACGTCGACGACCGCCCGTCTTCTCCCCCGCGCTCGTGGGGAGACGTCGCGTCCGCGCGGCCGGGCACGGCGAAGGGCGCGCTTCGGCCCGCGAGCGCGCCGCGATCGGACCCCGCCTTCGTTCCGCGCGCGATGGGCTCGACGATCCGGCGGGGACAGGGGGGACTCGGGTCTTCGCTCTCCGCCTCGTCCGCCGCGCCGCCGTGGGCTGGCGCGTTCGACGGCTCGGCGCTGGAGACCACCGCAGAGGCGGACGAGTCCGCGGAGATGCTCTACGACGCCGAGGAAGATTTCGCCGCGGAGGCGCTGGAGGAGACGTCGGCGGCGATCGAGGTGGCGTCGGACGACGACGAGCGCGACGCGGAGATCGTTCGGGACGGGGACGGGGACGGGGACGAGGACGACGCGTTTACCGAAGGTGACCGTCCGCGTTCCTCCCCGACCGGGTCCCGAAGTAAGTCGCCCGCGCAGCTCGACGCCGAGGCGGAGACCGAGGCGCTTCACGGGCGATTGAGAAAGATCGCGCCGCCTCCGATCGCCGTCGCGTCGCCGCCGGCGTCGCCCAAGCGGTCGAGCCCGGCGCCGCGGTCGCCCCGGTTCTCGGGCTCGCCCGCGGCGCTGGAGGCGGAGGCGGACACGGACGCGCTGCACCGCACGCTCTCCGGGAACGACCCGACGGCGGCTCTGAAGATGGAGATCGCGAAGAAACTGAGGTCGCCGGAGACGTTGCCTCCGCCGCCGCCGCCGCCGGCGGAGCTGCCCCCGGTGTCCCCGCGCGGCGGCGCGCGGTACCCGTTCGCGCAAACGAACGCGATGCGCGTGCTCAACGACGGAGACGACTCCTCCTCCGCGGACGAGGTGGCGACCGAGGGCGAGCCCACGCCGAGGGCAAGCGCGAGGCCGCAGGAGCGGCGGGAGGAGCGGCGGGAGGAGCGGCCCGCGCCGACGGATATTCCGGATCGCGCCGTCGCCGTCGCGCGCGCGAGCCCCGCGCGTTCCGCGTCTCCGCGCGAGTCGCGCTCTCCCCGGTCTCCTCGCGGCGGCGCCGGCCCCTCCGAGGAGGAGTCGTTCCTGCTGGAGGCGATCCGCGCGGCGCGGCGGGGCGCGCCTCTCGACGCGCGCGCATCCGCGATGCTCGCGGGGCTCGTTCCCGCGCCGGAACGAGAGGCGGAGACGAACGTCGCGGGCGCGGCTCGAAGACGCTCCGCCGCGGAGGACGTCTCCGTCGAGGCGGCGCGCGACGCGCGGCGAGCCTTCGAGTACGTCGCGACGGAGACTCTGTCAGGCGAGACTCGGTCTGGCGTTTCGGGGCGTTCGCCTTTTTTCTCCCCCGGGGCGGCTGCCGCGGAGGCGCGCGCGCTCGCGCGGGACGACGCGAGGCAAAAGATCGAGGAGGCGGCGCTCGCGTCGGCGTCCGTCGGCGCGACGGGAAGAGACGACTGGTGGGCGTTTCTCGGGGGGAACGGCGGTTACCCGGGTCGCGCGACGCGGCAAGTTCGCGAACTCGCCGCGAAAGGAACCGAACCCGAAACCGAACCGTCCATCTCGATCGGCGACGACGCGACCTCTCCCGAGCTCGCCTGGGCGCACGTCCTGCGCGCGCGCTCGTTCGACGGCGCGATGCGCGCGCGCGTCGCGTCGCTGCGCGTGCGTCTGCGAACGTGCGTGGCCAAGGCGGAGACCAGCCGGTTCAAAGCCGACAGAGTAATCGGAGCCGCGAGCGGGTAAGGCGACGGCGACGGCGCGGTGACTTCTTTCTTGTGACATCATCGGTAATACACACTAGGTGGCTTTGAAATCTCGCGCGTACGTCGAACGTCGTCTCGTATGTACATCACTCTCATCAGTGACGTCGTCTCGCGTACGACTCGTACCGTCGTCTCAAAACGCTTGCGCTTCAATCAAACAGTCGGCGCCGCGCTCACTCCTTCACGGCGGCGAGGAACTTCGCCGCCGCCGAGACGGCGTCTCTGTCGTTCTCCTTCGCGTCCTGCTCCTGTTTGGCGTAGTCCCACTCGATGGCGAGCCGCGCGGTCCCGACCACCAAACCCGCGCGGTCGTGCAGAGGGAAGGACTTGGTGACCGGCGCGGCGCGGAGCGCGGCGCGCAAGAGCACGGCGGTTTTCGCCACGGTCCGCCCCGCGCCGTCGCACAGGCGCGCCTCGACGCGCTTCCCGGCGTGCCCGTCGCTCGACGCCGGCAACGAAAACGCGAGGCGGCTGTTGAACGTCACGACGTCGCGCCTGTGCTTGTTGTCGAACGCGCGCGCGGGCGTGGCCCCGCGAACGGAATGCGCGTCCGCGTCCACGGCGACGCGGAACGTGAACGCGTCGCCGGAGTCTTCCGGCGCGTCGAGAAAAGTCGCCTCGAGGACGTCGACGCGGAGTTCGCCGGACCGCTTCAAACGGCGCGTCGCCTTGATCACCGTGGTCTTCGCGCGCACGGCCGCCGCGAGCGCGTCCGCGCCGACGCCGAAGCGGTTCTGCTTCGAGGAAGAAGCGCGCGAGGGAAGTGTTCCAGCAGCGCGGTTGACGTCCGCGGGCCGAAGCGCGGCGGCGGTTCCGGCGGTTTTTCTTTTCGTCTCGTCGCCGAAGACGAGACGCTTCGCCGACGCCGTCCCCGTCGCCGGCATCGGCGCTTTGCCTTTCGCGGAAGCGGTCGGTCGGTCAACAGCGCCGGCGCGCGTGGGCGTGCCGAACGCGCTATCGATGTCGTCGTCCACCTTCTCCTCGTCGCGGCGGGTTCCTGCGCGCGCGCGCCAAGCCTTGGCGAGCACGTGCGCGGCGAGGATCGCGGCCGCGCCCGCGGCGAGGTTCGCGCGCGTGGGCTCGACGTGCGCCATCGCCGCCATCGCCGCGCGCGCGCGCGCGACCAGACTCTTGTCCGCGTCGTCCAGGTCCGCGAACGTCACCTTCTGCGGCGGCTTCGGGGGCATAGTAACAGAGGCGGATTCTTTTTTCGCCGGAGCGTGCTCTTCTTTATTTTTTTCGTCGGCGTCCCTCGGTTTGTACGAGCGCGAGATGTAGTCGCGCACCTCCGAGTCGTCCGCGCGCTTCTTCGTCTTCGCGCTTAAACGCTTCGGGGGCTGGGAGACCGCCTCGGTCGGTCTCTTGGTCCGTCGCGGCGCCTCCGCCGGTTCAGGCGACACAGCTTTGGGCGTCGCCGGCGCCGACGCGGGAACCGTCTTTGGGGTCTTCTTCTCGGTCGCCTTTTTCGTCTTTTGTTTTTCTTTTTTTTGGGCACGCCGCGAATCCTTTTCCGGCTCGCTCGTCGCGCGCGCCTTCCCCTTCGCGCCGCTGCGCAGGCGGTCGAACAGGCCCGGCTTCGGCGCGCGCGCGGCTTCGGCGGCCCTCGCCTCCGCGCGGGGAAGAGGCATGCGCGACCCCGGGATCTTGCGGAGAGCGGATTTCACGGACGCGTCGAATCGGTCGAGCGTCGATCCGAGGGTACGGAATTCGTGCCGGACGCGCCCGAACGGGTCCGTCGGGACGGCGGACGGGTCCGAGGTGTCCTTCGCGCCGCCGAAAGCCTTGCCCAACGTGAACATCTGCGGCGTGGTACGTGAAAGAGGCGTGGTGAGACGCGTGTTTTGTCGCGAGGGGGGAGCGCACGCGTAATCGAGCGCACGCGTAATCGGCTGAATTGCGCGGAGCGCTGAAATTGCAGCGCGAGGGGTACGAGGAGGTGCGCACCTCGTTGGGCAGGGTAGGGCCGTATATCGGGTGCCTGTGACTTAGGACCATGCTTCGAGAGATGCGGGTCGCCCGAACACTGGTGTTCGGGCGAAGCCGCGTGCGGAGTAGCCGCGCGCGGCTGCTGAATGACGCGCGAAGAAAATATCACAAGCCCAAAAGTCTTTTTTTTTCATCACCCGCTCGCGCGACTCCTCCCGATGGCGTTTACCACGATAAACCAGCAGATTTTTTGACAACGAAAATCGCCTCGTCGACGACGACTTGACACAATTTCCGCGCGCCCCCCGGGGGCGCGCGGCGCCGTACGCGCACGCGTCACGCAGGCTCGCTACCAGATTCCAGTATGCGACGCACGTCCTCTACGTAGGCGCAGATGCGGCAGGGGTCGCGCCCCTCGCGGCACTTGCACTGCGCGCGCAGGCTGTGCTTCTGAGCGTCCATCATGTTGGTCTTCAGCTGAATGCTGACGTGCCGAGGTTCGTCCACCCACGCCCTGTACCTGCACTCCCCCCACGAAGTCTCCTGGCATGGAGGACAGCGGCACGCCAGGTCGCGCCCTTTCAGATCGACCGTGCCTTGCTCGAGGCGGAGCTCGTGCATGGCACGGATGCGATCCTTGGTCACCCACTCGAGCTTCGCCAGCGTTCCATCTCGTTTGATATCTTTTTGCCCGACGAAAAGAAATTCCCTCCTGTTCAGCTTCGTCGCCGAGCGCCGCGACTCCTTGTTGCTGTGCTTGCCCACCACCTTGCTCAGGTTCTCGGCGCACCACTTACACGCCTCTTCCGCCGTCCTTATCCCCTTCCCCCGTTCATACTTAGCTTCATCAGTCAGCAGGTATTTGCCGAGCGAGTGCTTCACGTACGTGTTGGCGCCGTCCCATGCGCCCTTCATGTGCGACGTGCACCCGAACAGGCGGACGAGGGGGATCCCGCCGGTCTTGAA
>ENA-OUOG01000896-OUOG01000896.1-marine-metagenome-genome-assembly--contig:-NODE-896-length-36741-cov-5.393656_pt1 | contig 36741 bp, 29 predicted proteins | sample MGYA00248635_ERZ508505 | MGnify/ENA primary metagenome ERZ508505 (study PRJEB26176, sample SAMN06267871) | marine metagenome | isolation source: Saanich Inlet, British Columbia, Canada | place: Pacific... | reverse complement strand
CCTTGATAGTAACCCCGGCCGAATCACATAACTCGGCACTTATCCAGGGCTCGTGCGACAATAGAACGATACCGTCTTTGGAGATGACAACGTCCATTTCCAGCGTAACGACTCCTAGCTCAATGGCACGTATCATGCCTTCAATGGAGTTTTCGGGGAGCAACCCGCAACAACCGCGATGTCCTTGAATGTCAAATTGTGCTTGGGAATTCAGACCTAAAACAAGCCCGATCCAAACAAATATTTTCTTGCTGGATATATTAATTCGCATTAATTCAGGGTATCTGTTTTGAGCGGATAATACTCTTTTGATAATTCAAAAACTCCTTTTCCTTTGATGTCCAGTTTAAGGGATTCGTCTCTTTCCTTTTGAGAGCGGAGGTACTCGTACAGCTCGCACATTTGTCTTTGAAATTGAAGCATCGGGATTTGATTGATGGCATCTATTTGATCCCCAAGAACAATACCGGCCTTTTCGGCCGGACCACCCTCCGTAATGCTCGCCACTTCGACTCCGGTTCGTGTATAACGCATTCCCACTCCCCAACCGGGCTCAGTTTGTTTTACAGTGATCGTATCGATTTTGGCCCATTGAATGAGGCCATCGGGGAAATTTAAGAATAAGTCATAGTGCTTGAATAAACGATTTCCCATTTTCGCTCCAGAACCCGATTGAATTTCCATTTCGAAATTCCAAAACGAACTGTCGGCCATCATGAGCGTTTGGCTCGGACTTCTGTATATAGTATCTAATTCTGTTCCCCATAGCCCAAAACTGGAGCCGTCGTATTTGCGAAAATAAGACCAAGAATTGGTAACGGTATCCGCCAGGGTAGGGATTAAATTAGGCCCTCCATCCATGAAACCATTAAACCCAGTATCCACTAACACGTCGCTAATTCGAAAATTATTGAGATGGATGTCGATATGAGGACGCCCTCTGCTAAAGCGGAATTTTTGCGCTATCATATTTTGTGATTGAGGTAGGGAATCGGCTACATCAGAAAAATAGATCATCTGACGGGTGTAATCAATTTTCCAGTGTAACTTCTTCATCAAATTGGCTCCTAGAATTCCGTCGGCCGCAATACAACGCAATAAATTGTCTTCATCGTAATTCACTCCAACAGCGGCGTGATTGGTGAAGGTAGTCGATCCTAATTGGAGTTCTGGACACACGTAAATGGGCGTTGTTTTTCGATTTCCATGGGTGTCTCCTATAGAAATATTGGAAACGGATTCTAGGCCGCTTTTAACGGCATTATCTTTTCGGATGACCGAATAGCTAGCACCGGTGTCAAAAATAAGTTCCCAAGGTCGTTCTTCACCCGGTATCTGAAGTTTAATAACCACACTCTCAAAGCGCCATTCAAAGGGGATGCTATCTAAAAACGACTGCGACGATACCTTTGTGGAATCGCGCAGTCGAATGTTTTTTGTAGTTCCGCAACCTACTGCAAAGAGCAGGAAAGCAATAGGTATGAGTAGAACTTTTATTTTCATCTCAGTTTAAATGTGATGGATAAGTCTTTTTCAAATTCAAAGAGTTGATCGTCAAATGAAGGCGGTCCAAATTGACCGCGTGCATCGTTTGAAAAGCCATAAGGCTCTACGGGCATTCCGAACATATTGGCGTTCATTTCTTTGTCGTCATTCAAATCTTGGTAGGCTGCCGCAGCGTATTTTCCGGGCTCTAATTCTTCAAAAGTGCAAATGACTTTGCCGTCAACAACTTTACTTTCGCACTCGGTAATCTTCTCATTTTTTTCGTTCATCAATCGAAGATAGATCGTACCAGAATTCTTAGCCGTGGTAACCGTTATGGTTAATGTGTTTTTCTTGGGAGCCATCAAAGATGGGTTCGCCTCGAAGTCGGGCCCATTATCCGCCCGAAGGGCGTTTGGCATAATGAGTAATCCGGCAACTACGGCAGTCAAAGCGATTTTGCCCACCCGGCGCTGGTGCCACGCGATTACTGGAACAAACAGAACGGTTGGCCATAACCATTGAACCAAGCCGGGAAGGAAATCTAAACTCGTTGCTGAAAAGGCCGTGACAGCTGCAATATATCCGCTGAGCATTCCACTAATATGAAAGCGCATCCAATCGGCTTTAGTCTGTGGTTTAAAGGTCATTCGGTAATTCTTTGTTATTCCAAACATACCTAAAGCTCCGAAAACAAGAGCTAAAACCCACACATAATTATCGGGGTTAGTGGCATAACCGTAAATCCCATATCCGAAGAGTGCCGCCGAAAAGAGAATAGCGATTCCGTGAATCCAATGGTCTATGCGGCCAGGTTGTTCTCCCCGGAAAAATTTAATAGCTCTATACCCTGCAAATACATTGTAAAAACTAAAAACGCTCAACATAAGAAGAAAGGGAATCCATATGAATAGACTATTTATAAAGGCCGTCCCTGTCGAAATGGCCATTGCCCAAAAAAATATACGGCCAGCGGTGAAATGACTAGCACCTCCTTTTTTGGCAATGAGGGCAGCGGGTGCTGCGAAAAAAGCGGTGAATCCTGATAAGATGTGTACCCAACGAGTAATTTCTAAAGTTTCCATGTTGTTTGATTTTTGAGCAAACCTATGGGCTAGAAGTACACGCTGCAAAAAGGAGTGATGAAGGACCTACTTTTGACGTGAACGGTCGTTCTTTGGGCTATTCGGAAAGGGTTAGGGACGAACGGTTCGGTCAATTATAGGCTTTATTTCGCGCGCCTTGCGGCGCGATACCGGAACAAAAGCATCTGAGTGAGCAAAATGTAGCTGCAACCCTTGACTGTTTCCTGAAACCCGATCCACCAAATCAAGATTAGCCAAGTAGCTTCGATGTACTTGCTGAATGGAAGCGTGACCGTCAAATTGATCGTGAACCTCTTTTAAAGTAGAGCGAATCATTTCTTTTTTTAGGTGCTCAGAACTCAAAAAGGCTAGGGTAACATAATTTCCTTCCGCTTCGGCGTAAAGAAATTGATCCACGGTCAGTTCAATTTGCTCTTTTTGGTTGTTTCCTTTCACGATCAACGAAGTTTGGTCGGGCGCAGAAGATACTTGGGGATGAAAGTCTTCAGCCTGTTTTTTGTAACGCTGAGCGAGCGTGTGCTGCCGGAGGGCAATGCCAAAACCAACGGGGATAGATCCGATACCGAGTGTGTAAAGACTCATCTGGCCGTAGGCCGCCCAAGTTAATTTCGTAGTGGTAAAGAATACCATATAAGCGAAATTGGCCGTGGCAATAAACCAGATGTTGTAAAGAATAAGTACAACTTCTTTCCAAAGGACCCATTTCTTTTCGCGAAACCAATTAGGTGCCAATAATGGAACGAGCCAATCGTTCACAATAGCTGCGAGAAAAGTGATTAGACCAAACCCCCATAGTATATAGTCGTATTTACGATCCATACTATATAATCCGAACGGTCGAAAGAAAACTAGAAAAGCCCCAACAAAGAACCCAAAAAGGGCACCTTGGCGAAGGGCTTTCCTCAATCCTATTCTTAAGGGATAAGGCCGTAGAAAATAGTTGTAGATCTTATTCACACGCCCCAAGTTAAAGTTTTCTCTTAGCCTTTAATGACAGGAATTACAGCTTGCCATGAATCACCTCGTAATTCCATGATGTAGGTTCCTGATCTCAATGAATGCTGAAATGTTTGGGTTTCTAAAGACCCTGTCCACTGGGTGCTTTGTTTGAAAACGATCCGACCGTTGAGGTCGTAAAGAACAACAGAACCCTTGCCTGCGGCCGGAGCAGTAAACTCTACTGACCAGCTTTCATTGAACGGCATTGGAAATACTTTTACCGGAAGGGCTTCACTCTCTTCAAGACCGATGATTTCGTTGTACCGAGCACTAAATTCTTGGAAGAACATATCGGCGAAATCTTGATTGTAAATGATCAATGTATTCTCGTCATTTACCGTTTCGGCAGAAGTAGACCAGTTGTGTGATCCGGTTAGCACAGCCGCAGAGGAGGCACTCATCCGATCTACGATCAAGTATTTGTGGTGGAGTTGATTTCCGGTTCCAGCATGTGATTTAACTAAAACGCCACTGTTCAACAAGTTTTGGTATTCACCCCCTTGGTCATTGATGTTTTCAATAATTCCTTGAGCGAATTTTCCGAATTCGTTGTTCATGTCGATCAATGCCTGAGCAATATCGTCTCGTGTGAAGGTTAAAACGGCAAATTGAGCTTCTGAACTCGCGTTTTCAACTAAACTAGCAATCTGGCTAGTAACGCCATCTGTGGGCGAAAAGTAGCATTCTACTCTATCACCGTCAATAACGAACTGGTGAGGAGTATTGTCTAATTTATCCGCTCCCCATTTTACGTTGTTCATATTGGGTTGGGCTCCATTTCCGCCCCACATTTCGTCAAATTCCAATTGAAATGTTTTGGCCAAACTTTGATCCTGAATGATCACTAGGTTATTGGGGTCGTCGAATAAGTTATTGGGTGTCCAGTTGGTACTGCCCGATATAACATAGGAGTTATTGACGCTTTGAGCATCGACAACAACAAATTTGTTGTGCATGATGCCGGGAAGCGCATCGGGCTTTTGAAGAACGGGAATTGCGGAATTTAAGTCGCTCAAACCCAAGTTGGCATTTCCTCCCTCAGCAATGTAGCGCACCTGAACACCACGAGTGTGGGCGTCGTTGATGGCCGTCATGATCATTGAGTTGTTGGCGTTGTATACAGCAACTTCTAGGGTGTTTTGAGCTTTGTCGATATAGGCTTTAATGGTATCGTTAAAGTACCCATCGAGTTCAATTGCATTTACATTTTGAGCGACCGAATTATCTACGGGCGCGTTGAAATACACGGCTTTGTAGCCCGTACTGTTGGATTCGGTGGCATACACGCCCAAATTACTCCATGCGGTATCCGATCCGTTTTCCGAGTAGGCTTGAACGTAGTATATCGATCCGGCCGTTAGGCCGCTGAGCGAAATAGAATGACTATTTGTGTTTCCGCCACTGTTAATATCACCCAATTCTAGGTTGGGCGTTGTGCCATAGCGAACATTCGTGGATCCATTAGTGCTTGTGGTCCACTGCAAGTTAAAGCCCGAAGTAGAAATATTCGACTGCTCAACACCGCTCGCAAATAAAATGGATGAAGAAAATACGAGGTCATTGGCATCTCGCGGAAGCAACTGATACCCACCGGTTCCGGTGAATGAGAACTGAGACATGATTCCGATCAAATTAAATGGACCTAGCGGTATTAAGGTCCCGACTAATGGGTGACCTGAGCGGAGGTAGAGAGTTCCTGTATTACCAGATCCATCCGTAAAGGTGTAGGTACTTGAGCTAAATGTGCCTCCTCCAGCGGGCATCGACACCCCAATGAATTCAACGAGCTCTCCTTCTAAAGATTCACCAATTTGGGAGATATTAATCGATTGAGGGACAGGTAATGCATTTCCGGAGCTATGAACAATCACACTTTGTACCGGATCGATTTCAAGAAGCCCGTTATAATCTTTTAGCGGGCCAGAAACGGTAATGCTATCGCCCCGGAGAGGGGCAAAGGATACCGACCCTGAACCCGGATAAACGGCAATGGCTGCCGATCCATCTTCGACATATCGAATAATTCCTAACTCATCGCCATTCGTAACAATTCCAGAAACGGTTACCACACTGCCTAAAGTTTGCTGACGCGCAGCGGCAATATCCTGAGCGAATGAGGGTAAGCTTGCGATTAGAAATAAAAGCGCTGAAAGAAATCTTTTAAAAGGCATAAGTAATAGAGAGGTTAAAGCGCCGGCCTTGTCCGAAAAAGACCCCGGCTGAATTTGCATTAAAATCGTTTGTATTGATGCTCAATACATTTCCGTCATTATTCTGAGCGTCACTAATGTATTTGAGATCGAAGATGTTCAGGATGCTTCCCCGAAGACTCAGGCTCTGTTTGCCTATGTCAAAACGGTACCCTCCGTGAAGATCAAAAAGGGCATATGCGGGTATCTTCCAGGAATCGCGACCAGCATTGCTTCCATTTAAAGATAAGGGGTCAAAGTCTGCAAAGTATCGATCGAAGTAAGTTCCACGCAGTCGAATATAAGCTCCGCGAACGGGTTCATATTCCAAGCTCAGTCCTAATTGGGTTTGTGCAGCATCACCTACATGCACTCCTTTGGCGTCAAAAAAGACAATAAATTCTTCTCCCGTATCCGGATTGATTACAGGGTTGTTGTCGTCATCGGTTACTCGGACCGAGTCCGTACTATTCCATCTCCAATCGCCCAAGCTCACCAATCCTTGAAGCGTCCATTTCGGCATAAACTCATAGGCGAAATCCAATTCCACCCCAATATGACGGGCGTCCATTCCATTGATATTGGTCCGGTACAATTCATCGTCTATAATGATACTCGGAGCTCGTGGTGCAGGACGATTATCCCATTGCGTGTAATATGAGTTAAAGTTGATAGAGAATCGATTAGATCTATAGGCGTATCCAAGTTCAATTGCTTTTACTATTTCGTTTTCAATGTTTTGGAATTTTCGGTTGTCGAAATAAAAGACATTGGCAAAACGAGGTGCTCTTGACAAATAGCCCAAATTGGCGTAGGCGCTGTGGTGCTCATTGATATTGTATTTGGCTCCTGTTTTGAACGTGAAACTCGGAATCCAAACCCAATCGGTTGTCGCAAATCGAGCCTCTTCTGATCCGTTGTGATAGGTTTGGCCGTTGTAGAAAATGGTGTCTCGATAGCCTAAAGCTTCAGTAAAAGTAGTGTCTGACAACACCAAGTCTTTTTTGCGGAAGTAGTCGATTCTTTGAAATCCACTCATCGAAGAAGAAACATTTACAAAAGCACTCCATAACCCTTCGGTATACTCGAGTTGATAAAAGCCGCCTCCCCACAGAACTCGGGCGTCGTTGTGATACCCGATTATGTCGCCTTCTCGCCGAACAGGCGTTGAAGCATTCGCATCAGAATTATCGACATAATAGTCGCCTCCCAGTAGGTCATAAACCTTACGGTAGTGACCTCCCTTGTACGATCTAAAGTCAACTCCTCCACTGTGTGTGAAACGATCATTTTGGTTAAAAGTAAATGTAGATACCCATCCGTACCACACGTGGTTATTGATGCTCGAGCGAAGAATGTCCGATGACTTATGTTCTGTTGTTGAATAAACAGGATCAATGCTAAATGGTCCAAATTTATTTGCGTCGTAGATCTGTTGAAATCGAATTTGACCGTTTTGGTCTCGGGGCGGACTGCTATCTGAAAGGCTCGTACCACCTCCATTTCCAATAGATAAATAGAGCACGTTTGACCAATATAGACGGTCGTTTACTCTCCAGAAATCTTTTAGACTGAACTGAGGTTTATGGTAGTAGTTCAGCCGTTCGGTAACTCGTTCTTCACCATTTCTGAGGGTGTCGCCATCAACGATGTCATATCGATCCAGATAGCCCCAGTGTTGATTATAGCGGATCCCGAAATTATCAGCATTCGTTGTGTCAACATAATTCACGAGGGCCTCGTTGTAGTCTTCCTTGGTTTTACCGATAGCTGCAAGCTCGCTGTTTAAATCCTCATCCGAAATATCCCCTTGGTTGTGGGCGGTCATTAAATTATAGAGGTCGTCGTTGCCTTCAAATAGGTCGCGACCGTACTCGCCATCGTGATCTGCGATCGACATTTTCCAGCTTCGCTGCGCATGTTGCTGTGGAGCTCCGAAACCAGTTAAGCTGATGTTGTGGTCACCTAATTGCTTGTCAATTTTGAAATAATAAAACCACCCTTCAGTCCAAGTATTATCTACCCAGCCATCACCGCGTTTATAAGATCCGGCAAAAGTGAAGCCCCAACCCGATTCGAGTCGACCCGAATTCATTCCGACGGTTGTTCTTAAAAATCCATTGTTTCCGGCTTCTTGCTTTACCTTAAAACTCTTTTTTTGATCAATACCTTTTGTAAGAATATTGATGGTCCCTCCTACGGAGGGAATGGCCAACTTGGACGCACCTAATCCACGCTGAACTTGCATTTTTTGTGTAATCGCATCCAGTCCAAACCAATTTGACCAATAGACCCAGCCGTTTTCCATGTCGTTAACAGGTACTCCGTCAATCATAACGGCAACGTTTCTCTGACTAAATCCGCGAATATTAATGCGCGCATCACCATCTCCTCCTCCTTGTTGCGTGGCATAAATACCGGGAGTAGCATTTAAAACCATAGGTAAATCCTGCGAAGCCAATTCCCGCTGCACTTGCTGCGGAGAAATATTCGAAAAGGCAACAGGTGTTTCGCGTTCTATGGCCATATCCGACACCACTTCAACCTCGGTAAGCATCGTGGTTTTAAGAGCAATTTTTAAGTCTATGGTTTTGCCGGCCTTGAGGGAAACTGTTTTCTTGACCGTTTCATACCCGACGTAAGAAAAAGAAAGTGTGAATTCTCCCTCGGGAAGAGAAAGTTCAAAGCGACCATCAAAATCAGCGGCCATTCCTTTGTTCTCGCCGTAGAGAATATTGGCTCCCAGTAGGGTTTCTCCGGTTATTTGATCTAAAACGACTCCCTTAATTAATCCATTTTGGGCAAAAAGGGAACCAGTGGCAAGAAGCGCGAATAAAACAAGTAATCTTTTCATAATCAGTCATAAAAAAAGCTAGTAAGAGGTTCCTACTAGCTTTTATTTTTCTCAGAATACATACAATTAGTTCAAAACGAAACGCTTGGTTGTTTTGCGTCCATTTTCAAATTGTACTTGAATAAAGTATACTCCAGCTTGAGCTTCAATTTGCTTTATAACTAGATGATCAGTGGGCTGACTGAAGTTTGCTTTCGCGATTTTTTGTCCAACCACAGAGTAAATCTCGTAGCCCTTAATCAGGACCTCAGAAGTAAGGGTAATCGATTGACCTGACATTACCGGGTTAGGATAAAGCTCCAATTTAATGGCTTCGAACTCTTGAACAGAAACATAGTTTGGATCACAGGCACAGTCGTGTGAGCCAAGCATTTCCCATGAATCTTGAGGAAGGGTGTCATATTCCAAGGCTGGATTAAAAAGCGCTGGATTACTCGTAACACCTCCACCAATTAGAGGCTTGCGAATAAGGGTTTGGTTTCTTGTCCACCAATCACCACCATTCGCATCGGTAAAGCCTGCGGCTGTGTCTGTAGTCCATGCACCACCCGGATCTTCACCAACTTTTCCTAGAATATCAACGATAGTCGCTCCTTTTTCAATGGTCATGGCATCGTCTCCGTTGAAATAGCATGGAGCTGGATAGTCATTGTCTAAAATATCAGCTAAACCTTGAAGTACTGGGTCGCAGGGAGGAGAAGTTGAACCGCCTCCAAGATCAACAGTATCTGTTTGACCATTGGCAATGACGATTACGTCATAAGGTTGAATGGTTCCCGACAAAACAAGAACATCCGGGTTTGAAGTGCTCCCGTTGCTGTAACGCTTTAAAGTGTATTGACTTAAATCAATAACACTTGAAGTCGGATTGTAAATTTCAATCGCCTTGCTATTTCCAGAACCTTCTACGTACTCAGAAATAAAGATTTCTGAACATTGTGCAAAGGAAATGACGCTTAAGCTGGCAAAAAGGACAGAGAGTAGAAAGTGTTTCATTTAATTGGCTTTTGATAAAACAAATATAGGACTTTAGTTATTCTCTATCGCTGCCCTCAGTGTTAAACTAAGGTTACAAACGATCTAATTTTTCAACAATCGGATGGGATCGAATTTCCCGTCGGAACTGCGCAGAAGATACCATCCCGCCGGAAGGCGGCTTAAATTAATAACGGCCTGCCCGGCCGGAAGGTCTCCCGACCAAACTACCTGTCCGAGCGAATTGCTCATGTTCGCTGGGCCTCCAGTTGATTCAATCTTCAAAACATCCACAAAAGGATTCGGATATACATCTATATCACTCCTCGATTCCTCCGTTAAACTAACGCTATTTCCATAACGGTCCCCAGCGTATTCGCTGTTATTAACTTCCATTTCGATGAAATATCCATTTACGATTGGGTTGTGAAGTATTTGACCGGTAGAGGCATCTATAGTAACCAAACGGAATTGCTGTGGAACATTCGTGACTCCGTAAAAAATAAAGCTACCGGTTGCTTGATCATAAACACTCGCACCCGGCGATAAACCAATTATTCCGGGAATGGTGTCGATGATTGTATAGGTGTTTAATGCCAAATCGTATTCGGCAAATCCCATGTAGTTTTGATTGTTGTCGCGATACAGGCCATAGAGCTTGTTAGTAGTTTGGTCTAATTCCCATTCATTAAAGTACGTGCCCTGAGGCATATTCAACGGACTATTGCTTAAAACCGTTCCAGTCAAAGCATCAATAATATACATTCTTGATTGAAAAAGGGTGTCTATACCCTCTACAATGAAGTAGGCACTGTCCGAGTTATAAGTACTGTTCCCTAGGACTACCGCAGAAATTTCTGGAATTTTGGCAATCTCAATAACGCTACCAGTAGCCGGATTTAAGGTGATTAACCTCGTTCTATAGTCGGGCGGAGTCGTAGTTGTGTCGACAATATAAGAACCCAGCCCGAAGAGTTTTTGCTGTTGCATATCGTATTGAAACTCATTGGCTGTAGCATTAATCCCGGGAGCAGTAATTACTTGGCCGGTAAATACATTCGCTCGAACCAAACTCATGGTATTACCCGGTGAAGAGGGTCCAGAGAAAATATATTCCTCATTGGTTTGATCAAAGGTAGAGGAACCCATGACCACACCGGAAATGCCTTGAATGGTGTCTACCGTGATTGGAGTACCTGTAGTGTGGTCCATGGTTGCTAATGGAATGTAGCTCGCGTCCCAAGGGCCGGTTCCACCTCTGTACAGGCCGTAAAGTTTAATAGATTGGGCTTCCACTAAAAGAAGGGAGCCACATAAAAAAACAACACCGAGAATATACTTTTTCATAACATTCCAAAGTTAAAAGTTTGATTTGTTCCGAATACCTATTTTTGTCTCAAATTGAATGCAGTGGTTAAAGCCTTAGTTACTATACCGACTTATAACGAAGCCGAAAACATCGACGCCATTATTCGCGCCGTTTTCGCCCTTGACGAACCTTATGAGATCTTAATTGTCGATGACGGATCTCCGGATGGAACAGGTGATATGGTCGTTGCTTTACAAACCGAATTCAAAGAGCGCTTACATCTAATACGTAGAAAAGGCAAGAATGGTTTAGGTACTGCCTATTTAACTGCATTTGCCTGGGCATTGGAACGAGATTATACCCACGTTTTTGAAATGGATGCGGATTTTTCGCACGATCCTAGTGATTTGCCTCGGCTTCTTCACGCGTGTACCGATGAAGGCGGCGACCTAGCGGTCGGATCGCGCTACGTGAAAGGAGTAAATGTAGTGAATTGGCCAATGAGCAGGGTACTACTTTCCTATTTCGCATCGAAATATGTGCGTACCGTGACTGGACTACCCGTAGCGGATTCTACTGCCGGATTCAAATGCTATCGCCGAGAGGTGCTTGAAACGCTACCCTTGAAGAACATTCGATTTGTTGGCTACGCATTTCAAATAGAAATGAAGTTTACCGCTTGGAAATGTGGTTTTACAATTAAAGAAGTGCCCGTTATTTTTACCGATCGAAAATACGGTGATTCAAAAATGAATCGCGGAATTTTCACCGAAGCAATTTTCGGAGTCATATCGATGAAAATGCGAAGCTGGTTTAAAAAATATCCGATTAAAGCATAATTATGAAAATTCTTTTGAAGAATGCCCGCATGGTCAACGAAGGCGCCATTACGGAAGGCGACTTACTGATAAAGGGAGACCGCATTGAACAAATTGACACACATATTTCACCCAGAACATCCAATTTTCGTGTTCTTGATTTGGAAGGCCGTTATTTGATTCCCGGAATCATTGATGATCAGGTTCATTTCAGAGAGCCAGGCCTTACTCATAAAGGAGATATCGCCAGTGAATCGAGAGCGGCCATCGCCGGAGGTATAACCTCCTACATGGAGCAGCCCAATACCAAACCCGCCGCGCTCACTCAGGAACTGCTCGAAGAAAAATATCAGAGAGCTGCACAGGTTTCCTTAGCGAATTACAGTTTTAACATGGGCGTTAGCGAAGATAACCTCGATGAGGTATTAAAGACGGACCCCAAAAGAGTGGCTGGTATTAAAGTGTTCATGGGTTCAAGTACTGGGAATATGCTCGTTGAGAACGAAAAGGTCTTGAACGATCTCTTTGCGAATGCACCCACTATGATTATTACTCATTGTGAAGATGAAGCGACCATCAACCGCAATTTTCAAGAATATCACGCCAAATACGGCGACCATATTCCGTTTAGCGCACACCCGTTAATCCGAAGTGAAGAAGCTTGCTATAAATCGAGCAGCTATGCTATTTCGCTTGCAAAGAAACACAACGCTCGTTTGCACGTATTTCATATTAGCACGGCTAAAGAAGCGGAACAATTCAGCAATTCGAAGCCGCTTCATAAAAAATTGATTACCTCAGAGGTCTGTATCCATCACCTTTGGTTTAGCGATGAGGATTACGATTCTAAAGGAGCCTTTATTAAATGGAATCCGGCCGTTAAAACAGCCCAAGATCGCGATGGGCTTTGGAAGGCATTATTAAACGATAAAATCGATGTAATCGCCACCGATCATGCTCCACACACTCTAGCTGAAAAGCAAAACCCTTATACCTCCGCACCTTCGGGCGGACCTCTAGTTCAGCATGCTTTGGTTGCAATGCTCGAAAATCATTTGCGCGGCCGTATTTCGCTCGAAAAAATAGTGGAGAAAATGTGCCACAATCCGGCCATCCTATTTCAAGTGAAAGAACGCGGGTATTTGCGCGAAGGATACAAAGCCGATTTGGCGGTATTTGATTTATCGAATCCGTGGACGGTGAATTCGGAGAATATTCTTTCAAAGTGCGGTTGGTCACCTTTTGAAAACAGCTCATTCAGAGCTCGTGTAGTTCATACTTTTGTGAACGGTCAGTGGGTGTATAAAAACGGCAAAATTGATGAGTCGGTGCGCGGTGAACGTTTGCTTTTCGACCGTGATTAAGCGCCTCATTTATATCGGCCTTTTATGTTTCACCGTTTCTTGCGCTCAAAAGGAACGCCCAGAGAATGTGTTTTCCCCCGATAAAATGGCCGATGTGATGCTCGATGTGCACCTTACTCAGGGAATTACTCAAGCGCGCATTCTAACCAGAGACAGCGCCTTGGTTTCATCTGAAGCCCTCACGAGTTTTATCTATGAAAAGCATCAAATTACGGAAGAAGACTATCTGCGATCGTTCGATTGGTACAGTGATCATTTGAAAGATTTTGATGCTATCTATGCCCGCGTAATTGAAAAACTCAATCAAATGGAAGCTGCGCGCATGGTTGATCCTGTAGACGACTAGTTTTTGGGGTAGAAACGTCCAATTTCTTCAATACTTCGGCCTAGCGGCCGGAAATTAAAGTCGAGCGCCTCCCTTATTTTTTGGTTGCTGTATCGAACTTCTTGCTGCGCGGTACGCGCGGTTTCTTTCGTGACCAACGGTGCTTTTCCGGTGAGAAGGCGTCGCAAGGCAAATACCCGCCATACAATATTCGCCAACCAAGGGGGCGTTTTGCGATGAGGTGGTTTAACCCCTAATGCTTCCGCAATCTTGGTGAAGACAACTTTGTAGCTTTCGTTTTCTGCACACAAGATGTACCGTTCGTTTTCAATAGTGCTTTCGGCAAGCTGCAAGAAAGTGGCCACCACATCACGAACATCAACAAAGCCATTGATTCCTTCCGAATAAAATGAAAACCCATTGGCAATACTCGAGAAAATTTTGGACGAACCTTCGTTCCAGTAACCCGGACCAAAAATGATACTCGGATTAATAATAACTGCAGGCAAACCCTCTTCCGTTCCTCGCCAAACTTCGCGTTCGGCGGCATTTTTCGAAATCGAATAATTTGAGTTTTCGGGTCCGTTTTTCCATACTGCGGATTCGTCGATTACGCGGGCACCATCGGCCCGACCTAGGGCCGCGACACTACTCACATAAGCGAGCTTTGATACCTTGGCAGCCAAAGCTACATTCACCACATTCGCCGTTCCGCGTTCGTTAATCAAAAATAATCGATCGCGATCGGCCGGATTAAAAGAAACAAGCGCCGCACAATGATAAACGAGTTTGGCTCCATCCATGCCGCGCTCTAGCGAGGCAAGGTCGAGTAAGTCGCCGGCGATCCACTCGATTTTATTGAATTGACTTTCAGGGTTATCCGTGTAATAGCGGAAAACCTCTAAAACGTGATTTTTTCGCTCTTCGGATCGGAATAAGGCCCGAATGGGTTCCTCTTTCTTCGTTAATTCAAAGAGTAAATGAGCGCCCAACAAACCTGTTCCTCCGGTAACGAAAATCATGCGGCTAAATTAGGTAAATTTGCCGCCTAAAGTGAGATACCATGAATGCCTTTATTGAAGAACTCGAGTGGAGAGGAATGATACACGACGTAATGCCCGGGACCGATGAGGCCCTTGATGTCGGAATGGCAACGGGTTATGTTGGTTTTGACCCCACGGCCGAGTCCCTTCATATCGGGAATTTAGTTCCGATTATGCTGCTTACTCATTTTCAAAGAGCCGGCCATAAGCCATTGGCATTGGTAGGGGGAGCCACAGGAATGGTAGGGGACCCTTCAGGTAAAAAATCGGAGCGTCAGCTTTTGAGCGAAGAGGTACTTCAAAGAAATATTGCAGGTGTAAAAGCTCAGCTCGAGAAATTCATGGATTTCGAAGGTGAAAACGCCGCGGAAATAGTGAATAACTACGATTGGTTCAAAGATTTTTCACTTCTCGATTTTCTTCGTGATGTAGGGAAACACCTCACCATCAATTACATGATGGCCAAGGATTCGGTGAAGTCGCGACTCGAAACCGGATTGTCGTTTACCGAATTCAGTTACCAGTTGATTCAAGGGTACGATTTCTTTCACTTAAAAAAAGAGAAGAACTGTATTCTTCAAATGGGCGGTTCGGATCAATGGGGAAATATAACGGCGGGTACCGAATTAATTCGCCGCATGGATGCTGGAACGGCCTTCGCGCTTACTTGTCCGCTTATCACAAAAGCCGATGGGTCCAAGTTTGGAAAGTCGGAAGGAGGGAATATTTGGCTCGATCCAAATCTTACCACGCCCTACAAGTTTTACCAATATTGGCTCAATGCCTCTGATGAAGATGTTCCGAAATGGATGCGCATTTTTAGTTTGAAATCGCGCGCGGAGATTGAAAAGTTGGAAGCAGATCATGGGGAAGCACCGCACATGCGTATTTTGCAGTCGGCGCTTGCGGAAGAATTGACCGTTCGAGTTCACAGTCGAGAAGAGTACGAGAAGGCTTTGGCCGCGTCTCAAATATTGTTTGGGAAGTCGACAAAGGAACAATTGACTCAGCTCGACGAAAACACGCTGCTCAGCGTATTTGACGGAGTGCCCCAGTTCGATGTTTTGAAGGCCGAAATTAACGGGGCGAATGTCATCGATTTACTGGCAGAGCACACGGGTGTCTTTGCTTCCAAAGGTGAGGCGCGTCGCATGATTCAGAGCAATGCCGTATCGGTGAATAAAGAAAAAGTAGGAATCGATTGGTCGCTTAGTGCGAATGATTTTTTGAACGATCGCTATGTCCTGGTTCAAAAGGGAAAGAAGAATTATTTCTTACTGAAGGCGGAGTAAAAGGGCCTATCGGCCCGATGTTAAAGTACCATCAGATTACATCCGCGTATTTCGGCATCGTCGAATCGGCCGAGTACTTCAATTCCGCCGTCGGAATGAACCCGTCCCAGATCTTGGGTGGCAAGAAACGCACACGAATAGATGTTTGCAAGGTCTATGATATTGATTCCTCCTGTTTTTCCAGGACGTGCTGCGCTGAGTGGATCTTCTGTATCGCGCAGAAAAAGACGCATCCAAGGCGGGGTTGAGAATCGGCCCGAATTAGGGGCGTAGGCTTGCGAAAGGAGTTCGGTCATACCGTACTCAGAATGAATCTGATCGACGCCTAGTCCATTTTTCAATAATTCGTGCAGTTCGGACCGGATCATTTCTTTTCGCCGGCCTTTCATGCCGCCCGTTTCCATAACAATGCTGTTCTCGGGCATTTGGATTGAGCGCTCCGTCGCTAAATCGAGGAGGGCAAAACTAACGCCCAAGAGAAAAAGCTTCCGGGAATCCGTTCGTTTTTTTCGAATTTGAGCTTTCAAAGCGTCGTAATTATCTAGAAAGAAACCGGAATCTGGGTGATCACTTTCGGTTATGAGTCCGGCCGCCATTTCGATAAGCGAGCTGCCTTCGCGTTCGAGATAGGAAGGTAAAAGGGCGAGAAAAATATAGTCTTTCGGATCTCCGTAGAAATGTTGAAACCCTTTCTCGTAGCTGTTTTTGTACAACATTCTATCTACGACGGGATGACGCGAGGGTATTTGCCCTGTAGTACCGGAAGAGGTGAAATGCAGTTTAGGGGTGTATCCGGCCGCTAGGACGTTGTGTGATTTAAAAAAAGAAACGGGAAGAAACGGAATGTCTTCAACCGTATTAATTTCTGACGGCGACACCTTCAGAAGAGTCAAGAATTCTCGGTAGGGAGGCACGTTTGTGGATTGCCACTGAAAGAGTTCCAGAGCAAGTTCATTAAACTCATTTTCAGACGAGCAGCGAAAAACCCTATTTTTGAAGGTCTTGAGGTTCATACAAACGAAACAAGCGGTACGATCGTTATTAGTAATACAATGAGAAGATCAAAGATAGCACTCATGATTGGTATAGGAGCGATGATCATTTCATCGTGCTTGCGCACGGAGGAGTATCCGCCCGAGCCAATTATTACTTTTGACGGTTACCAACTGGTCGACTCGGTAGACCAATTAGGCAATGAGAACACGTTCTGCATTGTAACAATTGCCTTTACAGACGGAGATGGGAACGTAGGATTGAGACCGGGAGATACGACAGGGCGCTTTCATCCTGATTCGCTCTTTTACCACAATTTGTTGGTTGATTACTACGAGTGGAACGATTCAATTAACGATTTTGAATTGATAGACGACCTCGACCCATCGTTTAGTGCACGAATTCCTTACTTAACGCCCACAGGTAAAAATAAAACGCTTAAAGGTGATATTATTTACGACTTGAATGTGACGTTCACGAACAGCGATACGGTTTTATTTGGATTCCGGTTGGTAGATCGAGACTTTAATGTGAGTAATATGGAGTTATCTCCTACTGTCATTATCAATTAGAACCTTGTTAAACAATAAAGTAAAAGGGCCTTTTGAATCAATCAAAAGGCCCTTTTTAGATGAGTAAGAGTACTTTAATTTATGATTCAAGTACAATTGCTTCTGAAACGTCGAATATGTGGTCTCCAATTTTTTCTAAGCTGTGAACTAGGTCGATGTAGTACATACCGGAATGAATTGGATAAAGCCCTTTTTCGACATTCATCAGGTGTTCATTCCTCAACTTGTTACGCAGCTCATTTATTTCATCTTCAATGTTTTTGGCTTCGGTCAAGGAAACCTTGGTGTATTCCATGTTGAGATTGTCGATCATCAACGAAACGGCTTTTTCAACGATGGCAAACATACGTTCCGTATTCTCTCTTAGCTCAGGCGTGAAGTATGCTTTAATTGCTCTGCGACGTTCTAGGTTTTGACCAATTTGATAGCATAGATCACCAATAGTTTCTAGATCTGAAATGATACTGAGCATACTTCGAACTCTGCGCGAAGCATCTTTGCTCAAGTCATTACTCGATGCTTTGGTCAAGTATTTTGCAATTTCGATTTCCATGCGGTCGGTCATGTCTTCATACTTGGCAATCCGCTTCAAAAGTTTTTTGAACTTTTTCTCTTCAGTGGCGTGCAAAAGCTGAGGCACTGCGCGGTACAGTTTTCCTGTAAGCTCGCCGAATTTCGTGATCTCTTTGCGGGCTTCAATAATAGAAAGCTCAGCAGTGCTCATCATTCCAGTACCGATATAGCTCAAATGGAATACTTCGTCATCTTCCCCTTTTGCCGGAAGAATTTTAATAACGGTTTTGGCTATGAAAGGAACAAACCAGACCAAGAAGAGCACATTTAAGATATTAAATACACTGTGAAAGATCGAAAGTGCAATGGGAATGGAGCTGGCCTCTTCCATCGGCTTGGCTCCGAGATCGGTAACTGTAACATTTGAATTCGCCAGACCCCACGAAGCAAGTTGTGCATCCATCCGTGAGGATGAGAGGGAATCTATGTTGATACCTACTTCGCTCGCTTTAAAAAGGCTGTAATGCACCGCAATAGTTCCCGGATTCGTATAATCCAATTCAACGTACTCCTGTACATCACTAAAACGGGTGTTGAGGTCGGACTCCATTTCCGAGGGGTAATTTGTCGATGACAGCGAATACGTTTTTCCGCCTATTCCGCTAATGCCAGGGTGATTGCCCATGTAGTCATTAATGTTTGAAATGAATAGTGGGAATGCAATGATCATCCAAATGACACCGAAAACGTTGAAAAGAAAATGGGCGCGAGCAGCCCGTTTGGCATGAACATTGGCTACAAGTGCCGCTAAATTCGCAGTGATCGTGGTTCCAATATTTTCACCCATGATCATCGCTGCGGCGAGCTGGAAAGGTATCCAGCCCTGGTAGCACATTACCAATGTGAGCGCCATTGCAGCGGAAGACGATTGAACCACAATAGTGATTATGGATCCTACACCGATGAAAATAAGTGTCGAGAGTAATCCTTTGTCCGTGTATTGAGATAAAAATTCGAGTACTTCTGGATTGGATTGTAAATCCGGAACGGAGCCTTTTAGGAATTCAAGACCCATAAAAAGAAGTGCAAATCCTATGAGTACTTCTCCCCACGACTTCACCGTACTTTTTGATGAGAAGAGCATTGGGAAACCAAAGGCAATTATGGGCAAGGCCATGGCCGAAATTTTCACTTTGAACCCAAAAATGGAAATGAGCCAAGCCGTTAAGGTTGTGCCAATGTTGGCCCCCATGATTACTCCAATAGACTCAACAAGTGAAAGTAATCCGGCATTTACAAAGCTCACCACCATTACGGTTGTCGCCGAGGAAGATTGAACCAAAGAAGTAATCAGGAAGCCTGTAAAGACCCCGAACACACGGTTCGAGGTCATGGCACTCAAAATTTTTCTCATTCGGTTACCCGCGACCTTTTGAATACCGTCGCTCATTACCTTCATGCCGTAGATGAAGAAACCTAAGGCTCCGATCAACGAGAGCAGGTCTAGTAAAGAGTAGTTCATGCTTGCTTTGTGTTCAAGTCTTTAGCTGGTCTTATTTATTCTTTACAAGACGCACGGTCGTACTGTACTGATCATTTTGAAGCGTAGCAAAATAGACACCAGAGGCCCAGCCTTGAGCGTCAATTTGATCGCCACTATTTACAGTGCCTTCGTAAATGACAGTACCGTCGATACTAGTTATAGAAATAGAGACCTTCTCTAAAGTCCCAAGATCCACGGTGAACTTTCCAACAACTGGATTCGGGTAGAGTTGGATAGACTCTTCGAATTCGTTAATTCCAATGGTTGGAATAATATCAGCTGAATAACGTGGAAGAATTTGGTATCCGGAGTCATATGGGCTACTTGAATCAAATTGGCCTCCAATTCCGATCAAATTAAAAGCAGTTGTTGGTACGGGCAGTGAGTAAAGATCTACATCGCTATCAATACGCATCGCATAGGTGCTTACGCCATCTGTAACGTCTACATTAAAGCCAGATCCAGATCCAGTCCATTGCGAGGGATCCACAATAATGAGGTTCTTAATTTCCAATAATTCAGACTCCGTAGTTTCATCCAAGAAGGTGACAACCGCAGGGGTAACCAGTGCGTTCCCTTGACTCAATACGACAACACTATCCGCATCCATTTGGGTTAAGCCATTGAAAAAAGCAATCTCTCCATAAACACGTAATTCATCTCCTTCAGTTACTGTGTAATTGCTGATTGCTCCACCGGAAAAAATATGAATTCCATCGGATCCATCATTCAACGTGAATTGAAGCCCGGAAGGACGCAAGTTTTCGCCGTAAACAACACCCTCAATAGAGCAATAGACATTCAATGAATCGGGTTCACCAACACTGTTATTCGCAGTCACATCACCAATGCTGTATGCCGGAATTACAATGTCGTCATCTTGGATCACTAAGAAGAATGTTCCGCCAACAATTACGGCGTTGTTCGTAGGATTTTGAAGTGCAAAATCGACTGTTTTCGTTCCGTCTGAAATCATGTCGTCGATGATGCCTATAGTAATGGTTTGTGGCGTTGAAGACCCCGCAGGAAACGCTACTGTTGTCGGGCTAGAAAACGTGTAGTCTGCCGGATTGTTAGCAGATCCGCCTGTTACGACCACTTGCACTGAGGTACTTGAATTTGGATCAGGACTTCCAATGAGTACGTCAACCGTTACGGTGCCGTCCGCTTCGTTGACGGTTAGAGTTCCAGAAGAGAAGCCTAAGGTTGGGTTCGTATTTCCACAAGGATTCATGGTGTGAGATCCAAAGAAACCAAAGGTGTTTTGTGGATAAGCATCCCATTGTGTTGAGCTGATAAGCCAATTGTTAACTCCGGATTGAACGCCAATTTTACGAACAAGGGTGTGGTTAATAGTATTTCCACTACCCACTGTCCATCCACCTCCGGATCCAGTTCCTGGATCCACGCCCACTTCACCGATTATATCAATTGTATCGGTACCATTCCATAGAATGAGCGCGTCATTTCCGTTGAAGTGAGAAACACTAGGGAAACCCAAAACGGTATCGGCTACAGCTTGCATCGTAGCATCGGCTTGGTCCGTACATAGTATGTAGGTGGCTCCTGCGGCAATAGTTCCAGAGAGATTGAGCGTGTCGGTAAATGAACCTCCGTTTCCGCTTTCAATTACAAGATATGGAGTAAGGTCAATTGCGACAGCCGTTGGATTGTAAATTTCTAAACCCTTGTTGTTTCCGGATCCTTCAATGTATTCCGAGAAGAATAGATCAGAACAACCAAGCGAAATGAAATCATTATCGATAATAGTGGCTACGACGACGGTGTCGTTTCCGGCCGTGAGGCCGGATGTGAGATTTTCAATAGTAAACGTTCCAGTCTCATTGGATTCAACTAGCGTGTCATCGGTAATAATTAAATCAATGGACAAAGAGTCTTGGCCTGCAACAACGGGTAATAGAATATCACCTGTTACTAGGTCAAATGCCGGCACTGTAGAGCCGTCTGCTGTATCAAGTCCGATTCCAGCAGTTAATCGAACAGTTACTGTGCCAGCACTTGTGGCAGGAGGTATGATACTTAAGTCTATTTGCACTGTCCCGGCATCTTCGAGAACTGAGAAATCTTGAGTAATAAAAGAGACAATTGAGTTTATTGGGCCCGTTGTGAAAGTCAAGTTACACAGTGGCCAATTTGTGGCTCCTGCAACAGAAGGGTCATTATCCGTAACCCAATTCGTTTGGTTGTAAATAGCAGCACGTAAGGTAGCTGTATCTGCTGCGCTAATTGCGCAGTTGTAGTATCCATTGTCAATATGCGCTGAGGCAAAAGCGAATGCGCTCGCGCCATCGACAAGTCCAGGGGCGAGATAACTTATTGTAGAAAGTGCATTCCCTGTTGTCATCCAAGTAGTTTGGTTGTTACTGGAAGGGGGGGTCATAATTCCTGCAATAAACGTAGGATTATCCATGCTGCCGGTAAAACAAAAGATATTGTCGCCACTTGCTGAAATTCCGGTGAGTGCATCTGATGTAATTCCGCCGGCTCCAAACACAAGCATGTTAGATCCCGAGGTCGGTGCTTCAAATCGGATATAGGTACCAGCAACTACTCCCGCCGCAGGGGTAGTCCAAACCATTGTGTCTTCCGCAGTAGGGCTATACCAATCAAAAGTTCCACCATTTTGAGAACTTGGCCCCCAAGAACGGTCAGTAAATTTTATTTCAATGTTCCCAGGCAGATCCACCATTGGGATAATTGCGAATCCGTCAGGGGCATCCGCCTGAAATCCCGCAAAAACAATGTCCCCGGGATTCAATGGGCTTGCGACTGGAGCCGCATTAACTTGGATAGTACCCACCATATTTTGTCCAGCGTGGGGATCACACTGGTAGGTATATGAACCGGGGGTGTTAAATACATATTGATAGGTCCAACTAGAAGACGCTGCACCTCCATTTCCGAAAGATTCGGGATTGCTTGCGTAGGTTGCTTGATTTCCGTTAATATTGTGAAAACCGCCTCCGTTAGTCCATGTGATGGTGTCACCCTGCGCAACGGTAATTGAACTTGGTGAAAAAGCGTTTCCTAAACTTCCACCCACGGCAATTTGGTGGTTCGTCGCCATGGCAAAAAATCCAATAATTGAAGAAAAGACAAGGGTAAAAAATGATCTCATTTCGATTTGTTTAATTCAGGTAGGGAAGTTACCAATATTTGGCTTAATGAGCGGGCTAAGAATAAAAAAGGCCATTCATTTGAATGGCCTTTTTCAAAGTATTTAAAAAAAAAGTATTAGTTACGGATACTTCCGTCAACGTTTCTTGCCCATCCGCCCGTAGTCCAGTCAGATGATCCTTGAACTGCTCCTCGGAATGTGTTGCTCATGAACCATGAGTCAACAGTTGATGGATCAGCTCCATTCGCTCCAGTACCTACAAATCCGTTTAATGCTACAGCTACTTCGTCACAATTGTTGTTTGTAACGAACGACTGGCAGTCGCGATAAGGCTCTCCGTCCAAGTACGATGTTCCGAATACGCTTGAGTGGCTTACAAAAGCTTCACCAGCAGTAACGTGATCCAACGTTTGTTGATCTGATACGCGGATACCGTGGTTAGGGAATCCAGTTACAAGAGCGTTCCAAATTTTGAACTTAGCTCCTTCACGCAAACGCATTCCTGTGTTTGAAGAGTCACCGTCATCTTGACCAACCAACGTTACATTAGCAATCATTGGGTTCGTCCAAGGAAGTGCAGAGTTGTCATCGCCATTGTTATCGAATTCGAATCCTCGGTCACCACTTACGTTGTCTTGGTGAACTACGAAGAACTGACCTTTTCCAGCCCATCCGTGTGTGCAGTCAAAAGAATCGTCTCTGTTTCCAGTTGAGATCGCATAGCGAACATTTGCTGCTCCACCGAACCACTCGATCCCGTCATCAGCTCCTTTGTAAACCTGAACGTATTCGATAACGGTTCCGCTACCTACTGCATTGAGAGTTAAGCCGTTTAATTCGTCATCTGTTGCACAAATAAACCCAGAGTACTCAAGACGTAAATAGTGAATTTCTCCTGAATCATCTGCATTGTCGGTTCCACCGTAGGTTCCTGAGTTACACTCGGCAGTGGCTGTAGAGCCATTGTTGATTTCACCGTACCCATTGATGATTAGTCCACCAAAAGATCCCTTTTCTTGCGATAGGGCCGACATGATAACCGGATTTGCAGCGGTTCCCATACACATGATTTTTGCACCTTGATCGATCGTCAAGAAATCAACCCCATCGGATTTGTCACCATAAATTTCGGTTCCTTCTGGAATAGTAATTGTTGAACCCGACTTTACAAATACTCCGTCGGCCAATAAGTATTTGTTTGCGGCGTCAAGAGTGAGGTTTTCGTTGATGTTTCCAGCCACTTTTTTGTAGGCTTGACCGTCAACAGTTACATCCGTAATAGTGTACGTAGTATTTCCGTTGTTGTCATCGTTATCATCGTCGTCACAAGCAGTCATTGTTACGCCGAGTGCCAAGGCAATTGCAAGCATGCGGCTAAACTTCAAATGTTTCATTTTCTTAAGGTTTTGGAAGTTGAATTTCATAGACAAAAGTAACCCCCGGAGGCCGGGGGTGTCTTGTGTAAGTTTTAACTGTTTGTTAAAGAAGATGCAGATGAGGTTAAGCAGACGTTAACATCAAAAAACATCATAAGTAAGTGAAATGCTGAAGTCCACTCCTCGCTGGTAGCTGTTCACTATAACAGCCTCCCCATTTGGGTTTTGCGGATTGTTCGACTCTTGCTTTTGGAGAATTTCGGGATTCAAAATGTTTCTTGCGTAAAAATTAACAGACCAATGATCGCTTACTCTATTTCTCCATGAAAAGTTGAGCATGTTAACAGGTCGCTCATAAACATCGCCAATTCCTTGGGCGCCAGCAGAAAAAATACGTGGGCCGAATACGTTGTAACTAAGCGTAGCAGTGCTCTTTAGTTGATCGTCTTTTCCGAATCGTTTGGTATACGTTAAATCTGCATTGACCAGGTAGGGCGAGGCGCCCTGTAAAGGTCTTTGATCGTTCGTCGAGATTACAGATGATCCACCTACGGTTGCATCTCGGTTAATAGTAACATCCGTGTACATCGCAGAGGCGTTGAAATTGAGTCCGAAATTTCTCCATTGAGAATCTTCCCCGAACCATTTTCCTAAATTCTGAACATATTCGAATTCAACTCCAGCAACAATGGCGCTTTCCGTATTAATAAAGCTTTCTAACTGACCTGATGCAGTCGCGATAAGTACGCGCTCTATTGGGCTGTCTAAGTATTTTCCGAATAGGGTTACGGCTACTAAATTCCCAGGCTGAGGGTACGTTTCGAAACGCAGATCGGCATTATAGTTAGCCCCATTTTGAAGCTCTGGGTTACCGATGCTTTGACGTCCTGCGAAGAATTCAATATACTGGAATGGACCAACTTCTCGATAAGCCGGTCTCGAAATGGTTCTCGACGCACTAGCTCTTAGCGATGAATTCTCGTTTAAGTCATACTTGTACGAAGCGGTTGGCATGAAGGCAATCTGATCGAGCGTTTCCGTTTTTGGAATGGCCGGTTGCACTTGGTCTCTATAATCGAGTGTTTGGGTTCCGTCTTCCATCCTCAAACCAATCATCCCTTCTGAACGTGGACCCATTTTTCCGCTTGTAGCGACATAAAAAGAGTTGATGTTCAAGTTTGCTTGGTAAGCAGATGCTAAACCGGCAATTTCTCGATAGGCTATTTTTCCATTGTCAAAATTTTCTTGATTGATAATGGATTCCATATTGTCCGGATCCGCATCTGGGCTGTCGGAAGCGACGTATTCATTGAAGTCGATGTTTATTTGCCAATAATCGAAGTCGCGTTGCTTTCTCTTCATGTCCGCGCCCAAAGTCAAGTCCCAAGTAGATTCGCCATCTTCATCCATCCGCAAAGCGTATGTGCCCATTAAGCGACCGTTGAATTCGTTTTCTTCAAGTTCTGAGTAAAAGCGATGGTTCTCGTTGAAATCCTGCGTGTTTATCAGGTAGCTCGAGTTATTCTTGAGGTATACGAACTGTCTACGGTCAGGATCAGTCGAAGTAGCTCTATTGAATGAAGCATCCCAGCGCAAATTCCAGCGACCCACTTCGTGCTCTCCATAAATTTGATTCACGATGAGCCCGTTTTGTCTCCATGTATATCGACGAGTAAAAATTTCACGCTGATAGTCAAAATGGAATCCTGTTTTGTCTCCGGTTTCTCTAAAATCGTCAGAACTTAAGTTCACATACAAGAAGTTGTACGAGATTTTATTGTTTCGATCAATCTCATAAGCCGCATTGGCAAGAGCCGAAGTATTCGTTTCTCGACGCCATGATTGAACATCGTAGTCGATTTGGAAATCATCTTGGCGGTTTACTATTCGGTATATACCAGGTTGGTAACTCGCTTCGTTTTTATGGTCAACGGAAACTAAAAATCCGAAACCCCCTTCACCGTCTTTGTTTTTGTAGTAGTTACCGCCCGTTATTCCAAAAGCCGTATTGATCGGAGTTGTTATCGTTTGCTTATCGAACAAATTGGGGAAGGCATCTTCTTGACCATAGACTCGACTATCGTAAAAATCAAGCTCTCTTACTTCGTCTGGATACTGACGGGTTCCATCGTCAAAACCCCAATAGTCGGAATTTCCGCCTTGGTAAGTAAAAAATTCACCTCCGTTTCGTTGGGTGTTAATTCCCGCTCCTAATCGAACCTGAAGAAGGGGCTCCGTTGGGTAATCTTTTGTAGCGATATTTATAGCTCCTCCCGCAAAGTCACCGTATAAAGGTGCTTCAAATGCTTTCTGTACGTTGAGGTTTTTCACGATAACCGTTCGGAATATATTCAACGGAATTACTTTCAAGTCTGGATCTGGTGAAGCGATAGGCATACCGTTTAAGTAGGCGCTATTATATCTATCTCCCATTCCACGAACAAATACGTTTTGACCACCCACAACGGATATTCCAGCCACACGGCCTAATCCGGCGGCTACGTCGCTCGAACCAGTTTCTTTTAGTTTTTGCGCTCCAATGTTAGAAACGATTCCCGAAGCCTCTTTACGTTCTAAAAGCAGGGTCGCCTCTGACTCTTTATTCGCTTTAGTAACCACATCTACAGCGGCTAAAGAAACAGAGCCTTGATTTAAGGTGTGGTTTACAACGGTTGTTTGCCCTGCCGTAATTTTCACACCTCGAACCGTATCAACATTGTACCCGATGAAGGAAAAGATGAGGTCATAGGTGCCTGCAGCGGCAGTGATGGTGTATTTCCCGTCAAAATCTGTTGTCGAACCAAGGTTCGAACCGACTGTAACTACATTGGCAAAAGCCATTGGCTCATTGTCGTTGGCTCCATCAAAAATAACTCCAGAAATGGTTCCAGATCCTTGAGCAAAGGACCCAAGAGAGGTCAAACATATAAGGATCAGCGTGATGGAATTTTGTAACTTACGCATGCTCAGTAATTTTTTGCAAAGAAACGTCCTTGACGTAAGCGCAGAGTTAATGGTGAGTTACCCTTGGGTTAAGGTTATTAACCTTTGGTTAATGTTAAAAGCCGCATTGTTTAATCGTTATTTTTGGGGGCAAATCCCTAAGCTATGAGTCCAAACGGATACAAGATCTTACTCGTTGATGATGAAAAGGATATCCTTGAATTTCTCAGTTATAACTTGAGAAAAGAAGGCTACACGGTATTCACTTCAAATGATGGAGTAGAAGCCATTACCATTGCCAAGAAAGAACAACCCCATCTCGTGATTCTAGATGTCATGATGCCGGGAATGGACGGAATGGAGGTTTGCGATGTTCTTCGAAACACTCCAGAAACGAATAATTCATTGATTGCTTTCTTAACCGCGCGTGGCGAAGATTACAGTCAGGTTGCTGGTTTTGATGCCGGGGCCGATGATTATATCACTAAACCCATCAAACCGAAGGTTTTAGTCAGTAGAATAGGAGCTCTGTTGCGTCGGTTTGGAACGAAAATGGAAATGGATACTCTCATTGAAGTTTCAGATTTGAGTATCGACAAAGAAAAGTACCGAGTTACAAAAGACGGAACGCGTATAGAGCTTCCGCGAAAAGAATTTGAATTACTCAGCCTTTTGGCAAGCCGCCCGGGAAAGGTTTTTAATCGCGACGAAATTTTAGACAAAATTTGGGGAAGCGAAGTTATTGTAGGTGGTAGAACCATAGACGTTCATGTTCGTAAACTTCGCGAAAAAATAGGCGAAGGTTATATTAAAACAGTGAAAGGCGTTGGCTATAAGTTTGAAAATTAATGAGATTTGACAAGCCCGATCAGCTCGCTGTTTTTTCGAGCTTGGTTACCTCATTATTTGTTTTATTCAGTTTTTGGTTAGCACATCAAATCAACGAATCGCCCATGGACTGGATGGTCGATTTAGTAGTTTCCTTTTTGTGCTTTATCGTCGGCTTCCTCATTTTTCGATTTGCTGTATACCAATTCATTTACAAGAAGATTGAAGTTCTGTACAAGAATATTCACTCGATTCGTACCGGAAAATACCAATCGGAAGAAGTGAATACCGATCTCGATGACGTAAGTCGAGAAGTATCGGAATGGGCAGAAAAACAGCAAGAAGAAATTAAACTCTTGAAAGTCCGTGAGTCGTATCGAAAAGAGTTTATCGGCAATGTGTCGCATGAGCTCAAAACACCCATTTTTAATATTCAAGGGTATATTCTGACGCTCCTCGACGGGGCCCTAGAGGATGAAGAGATTAATCGTGAGTATCTCCTACGAGCCAGTAAAAGTGTCGATCGGATGATACGTTTGGTTCACGATTTAGAAACCATCACGAAAATTGAAGCCAGCGCTCTTCAAATGAATGTAGTGAGTGCCGATGTAGTTGAAATTGCCCGCGAAGTAATGGATACGCTCGAGTTGAATGCCAAAAAGAGAAATGTGGAACTTGCCTTTGAAAACAACTCGCAAAAATCGGTTCGTGTGCAATGTGATCCAGAGCGCATCAAACAAGTATTCACAAACCTAATAGTGAATGGCATCAATTATTCAAAAAAGAAAGGGGCCTGGGTTCACATTCGATTTATCGATATGGGAATGCACTGGTCTGTTGAAATTGAAGATAACGGGGTAGGAATTTCAGAGGAGGATGTACCTCGATTATTTGAACGCTTTTACCGAGTCGATAAAAGTAGGTCGCGCGATGAAGGTGGAACAGGACTCGGACTTGCCATTGTGAAGCATATTGTTGAGGCCCATCGACAAACTATTGTTGCCAGAAGTAAAAAAGGCGTAGGCTCCGTTTTTGCATTTACCCTTCAAAAAGCCTGAAATACTTTTTCCAATCAACTTCTTGTTGTTCAAACTTGGGGAGTCCGGTATAATCGATACTCTTGATGAGGGCAGATTTCAAATCGAAATCATTTTGCGCATAATACGGTGCGTGTTTTTTCTTATCTAACTCAACAGCTAAATACTCTTGTTCCGTTTGTCCAGGTGTTGGGCAGAAAACGGCTTTTTTTCCGGACACGCATAAATCCATTATGGTTGAATAACCCGATCGAGAAACAACAATTTCCGAATCGTGCAGCAGTTCGTCCAATTCACTCCCAGTGCAATAATTGAAAAAACGGATTCCATTGCGCTCCTCTGTTTTTTGCTGTTCGGTTATTCCTCGAACTACAGCGCCTTTAAGACCTAGTTCCATCATTTGGTTTACAACTATTTCTTCGAATAGAGTGCGTTGTGGTTCTGGTCCTGAAATCAGGGCAAGAACTTGGAATTGGGGTTCTTTTTTGGCTTCACGAACCCGAAATCGAGACAGAGGGCCAATATACCTGTAGCTACCTTCGGTAGGAAAACGATGCGCCAAATCTCCCGATAAATTTTCAGGACCTTCAAAATCAGGAATCCAACATTCGTCGTATTTCTGAATAAATTTTTGATTGAACTTGTACAGGATTTTTTCACCCGCGGGTGCCTTGATCATTACTTGATGTGTCAAAAACACACAGGGTACTTCATTCGAGTAAAGGCCGAATCGATTGTCGCTAATAACCCCGTCAATTTTATTGGCCTTTATCAATTCTTTCAATTGTCCCTGCTCTTCATTGATTTTCTTGATGATCGTCGGAGCCGATTGCAAAATCTTCAAGGCGAAGGAGCCCTTTTTCTGATAGGAGATGTTGTAATCTGGTAAATGTATAAAATCGAGTTCTGGGAATTCTTGTTGAAGCAAGTATAATGCACGACCACTTGTTCCAATGACCGGTTCATATCCTTCCGCCCGAAGGGCGTTAATAATGGGAATACAACGAGTGGCGTGACCCAAGCCCCAATTCAAAGGGGATACAAGAATTCTCTTCTTTTTCATACAACGAACGAATGTAAGGCTCAAAAGTGATTCATTTCCATGGACGCGGATTATTAGATAATTAATTCTTCACCGTACTTTTGCAAAAACATTATTGTGGGTAAAGATAAATTGAAACGTTTTGCCGAAATGGCCAGTTTTAAACGTGTGATCCAACCGTCGCGCGAGGAAACGGAAAACGGAATAGCTCTTCGCGGGAAGTGGGGCTCCGATTTTTTCAAGAATGAACAACCAATTATTCTGGAACTGGGCTGTGGACACGGCGATTATACGGTCAATATGGCGCGCCTTCGGCCCGATGTCAACTTCATTGGCGTTGATGTAAAAGGTGCCCGCATTTGGCGAGGAGCTAAAGATGCCGAAACTGAAAACCTGGAGAATGTGGGTTTTTTACGAACTCAAATAGAGTTGATTGATCGCTGTTTTGGGCCGGATGAAATTGATGAGATTTGGATTACTTTCCCCGACCCACAGTTAAAGTTTCGAAGAGCAAAACATCGGTTGACCCACCCGCTTTTTTTAGCACGTTATCGAAATATTCTAAAAAAAGCGGGTTTTATTCACCTCAAAAGCGATTCGGAATTTCTGCACGGATACACGAACGGACTCCTGGAAATGCTCGGTTGGCCGATCCTTGAATCCAATCACGATATCTACCGCAATACACAGCGCGACCCACTGCTCGATATTAAAACGTATTACGAGAAAAAATGGCTCGAACAAGGGAAAGCCATAACCTACCTTAAATTTCAACTCGGTGAACCCCAAGAATAAAGACTTTTTTCAACGCGTCTATGTAGTCGTGCGTCAAATCCCCTCCGGGAGAGTTACCAGTTATGGCGCCATCGCAAAGTATCTCGGAGCTGCCCGATCGGCACGAATGGTAGGTTGGGCAATGAATGCGTCCCACATCCAACCGGATGTGCCCGCTCATAGAGTGGTGAATCGAATAGGCCTTCTCTCGGGTAAACATCATTTCATTGGTGGAAATGTGATGCAACAACTTCTGGAAAAGGAAAATATTGAAGTAATCGAAGATCAAATCCAAAACTTTGAACAACACTTCTGGGATCCGGTTATTGAATTGCCGGATGAGTCTTACTTAGAACGGATTTAAATTAAAGGTACCTTTGTACACATGAAATTGACCAAAGAAAGCGTAACACGCGTACTCCATAAAATAGCTACTCCTGGCATCGGCACAAACTTAGTCGAAAGCGGAGCCCTCAACAATGTGCAAGTATTTGGTGAGGAAATAGACGTAGACGTCACCATTACAACCCCAGCACTGCACGTAAAGAAAAAACTCGAAGTAGATATTATTAAACGAATTCACGACGAGCTGTTTGAAAAGGCAGTAGTTCGAGTAAATATTAAAGTAAACGCCCCCGAAAAGCAACCCGAGATCAAAGGTCCCGATATGCCGGGTATCCAAAATGTGATCGCAGTAGCCTCCGGAAAAGGGGGAGTGGGAAAGTCTACGGTTACAGCCAACATCGCGGTGGGCTTGGCGGATATGGGTTTTTCGGTCGGACTTGTCGACGCGGATATTTACGGACCGTCCGTGCCTATGATGTTTGATGTTGAATTCGCGCGCCCAAAATCAGTGACCGTCAATGGCCGTAGTCTTATGGAGCCGGTGATGAGTCATGGAGTGAAAGTATTGTCTATCGGATTTTTTGCCGGGGTAGATCAGGCCGTCGTTTGGAGAGGTCCAATGGCGTCGAAAGCACTCAATCAGTTGATTAAAGACGCCCATTGGGGTGAGCTCGATTTTCTGCTGATTGACCTTCCTCCGGGAACAGGAGATATACATTTGAGCTTGGTGCAGGCAATCCCTGTTACCGGAGCCGTTATTGTGAGTACACCACAAAACGTGGCGCTCGCCGATGCCCGCAAAGGAGTGGGTATGTTTAAAATGGATGCTATCAACGTTCCGGTGCTCGGACTCGTAGAAAACATGAGCTATTTTACGCCGGCCGAATTGCCCGACAACAAATACTACATCTTTGGAAAAAGTGGAGCCCGCAACTTATCAGAAGACCTCGGGGTTCCGTTTTTAGGTGAAGTGCCGCTGATTCAATCGATACGTGAAGCAGGTGATATAGGAAGACCCGCCGTACTTCAAGGCGATTCACCCGCCGCTGAAGCTTTTAAAGAGGTTACGCGAAACATGGTAGAACAGCTCGTAGAGCGAAACGATAAACTTTCTCCTACGCGAAAAGTAGAAATCACCACAATGGCCGGTTGCTCGGCGGTTAAAAAGTAACCTATGAACACCAATGCCGATTTAAAAACAAGAGTTGAACAAGCACTCGATGAAATCCGCCCCTTTTTAGCCTCAGACGGCGGTGACATTAGTTTGGTTGAAATTACGGACGATGTGGTTGTGAAAGTTCAACTTCACGGTACCTGCGTTGATTGTTCTGTTAATCAAATGACCCTTAAAAATGGTGTGGAAATGACCGTGAAGAGATACGCGCCAGAAGTAACCGCCGTTTTAGAAATAGGCCAAATTCAAACCGCTTAATTATTATGAGCACAACGTCTCAAGAGCTCGATAAAGTAACCATCTTATTCGCCGGTGATTCGGGCGATGGAATTCAATTGACCGGTAGTCAATTCTCGAATACGGCGGCCCTTTATGGCAACGATCTTAGTACTTTCCCCGATTTTCCCGCGGAAATACGGGCCCCAATTGGAACGGTAGCTGGAGTTTCGGGATTCCAAATAAATTTCGGAAGCACTGATATATATACTCCGGGCGACGATTGCGATGTACTCGTTGTGATGAATGCCGCTGCGCTTAAAAAGAATTTGGTCCGATTAAAGCCCCGCGGATCAGTTGTGTTAAATGTAGCTGGATTCGATCGTAGAAATTTAAATCTCGCCGGATACGGCGAAGATGTGAACCCACTTACCGATGGTACACTAGACGACTTGAATGTCGTTCAGATGGACGTAACCAAACTTACGCGCGATTGTCTCAAGGAGACCGATTTGAGTATGAAGGAGAAAGACCGCTCGAAGAATATGTTCGTGCTTGGTTTTGTCTATTGGATGTACAATCGAAAGCTCGATGCGACCATCCATTTTATCGAAAACAAATTCATCAAGTACCCGAACATCGCCGAATCGAATGTAAAAGTGCTCAAGGCAGGATACGCTTTTGGTGAAACCAGTGAAACTTTTAGTAATCGATTTGAAGTCCGCCCGGCACAAATGCCTGCTGGAAACTATCGAAACATAATGGGGAACCAGGCTACGGCGATCGGAATTATTTCCGCAGGACGCCAAAGTGGTCTCGATATATTTTATGGCGGCTATCCAATTACACCTGCCTCTGATATTCTACACGAACTATCAAAGCACAAGAACTTCGGAGTGCGCACCTTCCAAGCGGAAGATGAAATTGCCGGCATTTGCTCGGCTATAGGAGCGAGTTTTGGAGGTCATCTTGGGGTGACCGCAAGTTCGGGCCCTGGAATTGCACTGAAAACGGAGGCGATGGGACTCGCAATGATGTTGGAGTTACCTCTAGTTATCGTGAATGTGCAACGCGGAGGTCCATCTACGGGGCTACCCACAAAAACAGAGCAATCTGATTTATTGCAAGCAGTATACGGGCGAAATGGAGAAGCGCCTATTCCGGTTTTGGCGGCACGCACCCCCAGCGATTGCTTCTTTACTGTTTATGAGGCTTGCCGTATTGCGGTAGAACACATGACGCCTGTATTCTTTATGAGCGATGGGTACTTGGCCAATGGAGCGGAGCCATGGAGGTACCCGTCGGCGGATGATTTAGGTCCTATTTCTCCTGTTTTTGCAACGCCCGTTGAAGGAGAGGAATTTATGCCTTATCGCAGAGATGAAAAGTTAGTGCGCGATTGGCCTATTCCTGGAACTCCCGGGTTAGAGCATCGAATCGGCGGTCTCGAAAAAGAAGACGTTTCTGGAAATGTGAGTTACGACCCGGATAACCATGAACACATGGTTCAAACGCGTCAAGCGAAAGTGGATAAAATCGCCGATTCTATTCCTCTTCAAGAAATTGATAACGGCCTCCCGGCCGGAAAAGTACTCGTAATCGGTTGGGGCTCCACCTTCGGGGCCATCAAAACGGCTGTGAAAGAGTTGATCGCTGAGGGTTATGAAGTGGGCCACGCGCACTTGCGCTACATTCAACCAATGCCGAAAAATATTGGAGAGATTATTGGAAACTACGACAAAGTGCTCATTCCGGAAATGAATAATGGTCAGCTGATTAAACTCATTCGCGAAAAGTTCTTAGTTGACGCTATTCCGCTGAACAAAATCAAAGGAATGCCCTTCGCTGCTTCGGAAATCAAGAATAAAATCGCCGAAATCTACGGATCATGACAACAGAAAAGATATCAACGCCATTGACGGCAAACGATTTTAAAACCGATCAGGATGTTCGGTGGTGCCCGGGTTGTGGCGATTATTCAATATTAAAACAAGTTCAAAGCGTAATGCCCGACATAGGGGTTGAACGAGAAGATATGGTTTTCATTTCGGGAATTGGCTGTAGCAGCCGTTTCCCCTATTATATGAATACCTACGGTATGCATTCGATCCACGGACGAGCAACGGCCGTTGCCTCGGGCTTAAAGGCGGTACGACCCGAATTATCCGTTTGGATCATCACCGGAGATGGCGACTCACTCTCCATTGGTGGAAATCACCTCATCCATTTATTGCGCCGAAACTTCGATGTGAATATCCTGCTTTTTAACAATGAAATATACGGCCTCACAAAGGGGCAATACTCGCCGACCTCTGAACTTGGTAAACGAACAAAGAGCACACCTTTGGGCTCGGTAGACCATCCATTTAATCCTTTGGCCTTGTCAATGGGCGCGGATTCGACATTCGTTGCTCGATCGCTCGATCGAGATCCTATTCATTTGCGTGAAATTTTAAAAGCGGCGAACAACCACAAAGGGACTTCCCTCATTGAGATTTATCAGAATTGTAATGTCTTCAATGATGGCGCATTTTCATTGTTCACCGATAAAAAGACGAAACTCGAAAATACCATGATGCTCGAAGAAGGAGCACCGTTGATCTTTGGTGAAAATCGAGACAAAGGAGTGAAGCTCGACGGATATAAGCCTGTTTTAGTGGATCTAAATGACCCACATGTATCGGAAAATGATTTGTGGATTCACAATTCTAAAGACCGAACACTTGCTGATATTTTGGTCCGATTCTTTGATGATCCGAATGTAGAGGGCAATTTTCCGCGACCTTTCGGGATCTTCTATCAAGAAGATCGTTTCACCTACGAGGAAGCTTTGAATACTCAATTACAAGAGCACATTGAATCAGCCGGAACGGGCGATTTGAGCGAGCTCTTAAAAGGTGGGAATACCTGGACGATTACTTAACTGAGCGTTCAGTCGGGATTTCACAAACCGGAATAGGGTTCATTTTGTGTTGATTGGCTTTATTTAATCGGCGATAAATGCGGAGTACTTCATTCTGGCGTTCCGTCAAGCTGTTTTCGTCCCCTGAGAATTCCATGGCCCATTCAAGCTCAGGATAAGATGCGCCGATTTGATCTTCGTCTGTTCGGTCATCTCCCCAGAGCCCATCAGTTGGTGGAGCGATTAAAATGTCCTCATTAACGCCGAGGGCTTTCGCAATGGCGTATACTTCCGTTTTCATTAAGTCGGCAATCGGCGATAAATCGACTCCGCCGTCACCGTATTTCGTGTAAAACCCAATTCCAAAATCTTCTACTTTGTTCCCCGTGCCTACTACTAAATAGCCATGAAGAGCCGCGAAGTAATACAAAGTCGTCATTCTAATCCGGGCCCTTGTGTTCACCAAAGAGAGATCATGCTTGTCGGGGTCGCCTTCAATTTCGGGTAAAGCGGCCACAAATGAATCGAAAATGGGTGTTAATTGGACTTCTTGCGAAGTGGTGTTCGAGAAATTCTTTTTTAGCCAGTCTATGTGCCTAACGGCACGATTTACTTGGCTTTCCGCCTGATGAATCGGCATTTCAACACAAAGGAGCGGAAGTCCCGTTCGAGCCGCGAGGGTCGAGGCGGTTGCAGAATCAATTCCTCCGCTTACCCCAATAACAAAGCCTTTGGCACCTACCTTGTTTGCATAATCCAACAACCAATTTGTGATGTAATCCGCCGTTTCTAGTACTTTCATGGGGTAAAGATAAAACCAGCAGCTAAATTCCACTGGTTAAAATAAAAGTTCTCGTTGTTCTCAATGTTTAAAACGGCTTCTTCATGAACAAGGTTCGTAATTGACCGGCGCCATTGAATTTGGGTAAAAGCGCTCCATTTGGGTCCGAGTTCGTATTCCGTTCCCGCCGCAAGGCGGATGTCCATGCGAAAAGGAGACCAAGCCTTTTCATTGATCAATTGATCTTCCGAACCGACTACCTGGCGTTTTAATTCTTCCGCCACTTTGAAGTTCAAGAATAACATGGGCTGAAAATAGGGGGTGAAATAGCCTAGTTGAGGAATCCTAAAGGTCATTCCGGCCGGTACTTCGAGCCAATCCGCCCGAACTTTCCAAGTGGTATCGGTTAAGGCAAAGTTCGCCTGTGTGCGCTGCCATCCCAATCCATAAGATGCCGAAATATCTCGAGTCAAATAACGCGTTCTGTAAAAGCGAGTTCCCCATCCCGTTTTAATTTGACCGTCGTGATTGTTCGCGTCTGTTTCTACGTGCTGAACGCCCCAATCAAATTCCCATTGATATTTTATGGTGCCCAAGTCGGGATACACCTGAACGCCAGAAGTACTCGTATAGGGATCGAGTTGAATTCCCGGTCTCCAAAAGATACTTCCATCTCCATTTTGCCCCATGGAGTGCAAGCTTCCGATGATCACAAATAATAGAGAAAACAATCTTTTCATTGGGTACGAGTTGGACTTGTTGAAACACAAGCTTTGTGCCACATTTTAGCGCCTTCTGCCACCG
>ENA-OUOG01000895-OUOG01000895.1-marine-metagenome-genome-assembly--contig:-NODE-895-length-36815-cov-8.092956_pt1 | contig 36815 bp, 29 predicted proteins | sample MGYA00248635_ERZ508505 | MGnify/ENA primary metagenome ERZ508505 (study PRJEB26176, sample SAMN06267871) | marine metagenome | isolation source: Saanich Inlet, British Columbia, Canada | place: Pacific... | reverse complement strand
ATCCTAATCCTACAAATTTATGCTCATAAGTGCATTCTCCATCGATTCACTCTATCATATTTTAGTCTTTAACCAAAGTTCGATTATCATTTTAGACTCAGACCGCCTAAAATTAATGCGTTGCAGCCGAATATTCAAACTCAGGTTTTAAATACCTATTTTAGCTGCTAGTATGAAAAATTTTTCATTTGTATCAGCAGTATTAATCTCTAGTCTATTCCTTTTTCAGTACCAACTCTTAGCTCAAGACAAGGTGGAGATTTCTTATAATGCACCAGAAGGCAGAGAAAGAATAATAAATGAACTAAATGATGTGAAGATTCTTGAAATAATTTCCAGTGATAAAAAGGCACATCAAAAGAAGTTTACATTACAGATAGTACGCTTTCAGGAAGGCAAACCAGACACGGTATTCTCTAACGGTAGCAATTGCGATATGATTCATATACCCGTCCCCATGGCCAATGGAGATACCGCTACCTATGTCCACGATCCGTGTAAATCCCTACTCTACCTGAAAAATACTGGTGATTTTAAGATAACTCTAGCAGGCAAGTTACAAGATTCTACCTTTTCTATGAGTATCAACTATCCGTATGGTTCTACTAAAATCGCTCTGGCTAGCAAACCAGGTTACGTCCTACAAAATCCATACAGCGATGATAAACGAAAAATAGAAACCAATACTCCTACTCCTGTAGCACTTTACTTTGGTGGATATAAGCAAGGAAATGGGACCTTCTACTGTCTTGCCAAAACTGCAAAAGCAGAGGAAATGTTTCAAAAATTTCAGGTGGAAGATTACTATGTAGTCTATCTCACCATCAAAGACTGAAACACTTTTATTCCTTCCTTCTTTTACAATAGTTAATCTATCATTTTTTTTACCTTTGCTCTAGTCTTGAAAAAATATCTAGCTATACTCGCCTTAGTAGCCATAAGCATCACCGCTTGCAACGAAAATGTGCTCGTAGATACATTTCACGAACTACCTGCTGACGGGTGGGGTTATGAATTTGCAGTCACCGACAGCTTTACCATAGATAAGCCAAACCACTACCACGCAGTATCAGCTAATCTTAGGGCTTCAGCAGATTACCCTTATGCCAATATTCACCTATTGCTTACCATTACTGCACCAGACGGAGACACTACGCAAATAAAAGTACCCGTAGAATTAGCTGAGAAATCAGGGAAATGGCTAGGAAGTGGACTTGGAGATGTTTTTACCTTTCAGCGACCCATACTCCATAGAAAATACTTTAACCAAAAAGGCACATATACGGTAACGATAGCTCAAGACATGCGGCTCGAGAATCTGCCAAGTGTATCAGCAGCTGGGATACGAGTAGAAGAACAAGAAGAGATATTTTAATAAAAGAATATGAACCATTACGACGTATCCACTTTGATGCTTTCGCTGAAAGCAAACGACCAAGGTGTAAACGCAGTAGAATCAGTTATAAAAGCATAATCAAGAACAATGAATAATTACGACGTAGCTATAATAGGAAGTGGACCAGGTGGATATGTATGTGCGATACGATGTGCACAGCTGGGCCTGAAAGTGGCAATCATAGAAAAGTACAACACCCTAGGAGGCACCTGTCTCAATGTTGGTTGTATCCCTAGTAAAGCTTTGCTAGATAGCTCCCATCAATATCATGACGCAGTACATAAGTTTGCTGACCACGGTATCAATATCGGTACTCCAAAAATTGACTTCAAGCAAATGATAGCGCGTAAGCAAGGCGTGGTAGACCAAATGACCAAGGGCGTGGACTTCCTGATGAAGAAAAATAAGGTTGACGTCTATACGGGAATGGGATCTTTTGTAGATGCTACGACTATACAGATAGATGGAGCGAAAAAAGAAACTATCTCCGCTAAAAATACGGTCATAGCTACTGGCAGTAAACCTGCTAGTTTCCCCGGAATGGAGATAGATAAAAAACGCGTAATCTCATCTACCGAAGCCCTTGAACTGAAAGAAATACCAAAGCACCTCATCGTAATAGGTGGAGGTGTGATAGGCTTAGAAATGAGTTCTGTATACAGTAGGCTAGGCGCTCAAGTGAGTATAGTAGAATATGCCGATAGCGTAATCGCGGGTATGGATGCTAGTCTTGGTAAGGAGATGGGCCGCGTACTTAAAAAGCAAGGATTAAAACTTTATCTGGGGCATAAGGTAAGTTCTGTGACCACAAAAGGTAAAGTAGTAACAGTAAAAGCCGAAGGTAAAAAAGGTGAAATAGTATTAGAGGGAGACTACTGTCTTGTCTCTGTAGGAAGAAGACCCTATACCGACGGACTAGCTGCTGATAAGGCTGGAGTAAAGCTAGACGATAAAGGTAGAATAGAAACCAATGATCATCTGCAAACGAATGTATCCAATATATACGCAATAGGTGACGTGGTAAAAGGTGCCATGCTTGCACATAAAGCAGAAGAAGAAGGGGTAATGGTTGCGGAGATTCTCGCCGGCCAAAAACCACATATCAATTACAACCTAATACCCGGTGTAGTGTACACTTGGCCAGAAGTAGCTGGAATAGGACAAACTGAAGAGCAGCTCAAGGCTGCCGGCATAAAATACAAAGCAGGTCAGTTCCCCTTTAGAGCAAACGGTAGAGCTGTAGCGGGCATGGATTTAGATGGTTTTGTGAAAATACTTGCAGATGCAGAAACTGACGAAGTGTTAGGTGCACATATGATAGGTGCTCGTGTGGCTGATATGATTATGGAAATAGCAGTGGCTATGGAATTCCGAGCTAGTGCAGAAGACATCGCACGTGTATGTCATGCTCATCCTACTACCAGTGAGGTGACTAAGGAAGCTGCCCTAGCAGCTACCGATAACAGAGCATTGCATAGCTAAGACTTAAAATTATGTTCACAAAAAAAGGAGCTTCTAAGAAGCTCCTTTTTTTGTATGTTTTGTTTTGAATTACGCTCTTACCAACCCACCCAATATACCATTCAAGGTCTCACTTGGACGCATTACGCGGCTCGTCTTAGACTCGTCTGGCAGATAGTATCCTCCGATTGGTGCAGGCTTACCCTGTACAGCTATCAACTCTTCATTGATACGAGTCTCATTACTTCCTAGTAACTCTGCTATAGGACCAAATTTAGCTCTGAGGTCTGCATCTTCATTTTGATTAGCAAGTGCCTCCGCCCAGTACATAGCTAAGTAGAAATGTGAACCTCTGTTATCTATAGAACCCAGCTTACGTGCTGGTGATTTATCATTCTCTAAGAACTTCTCTGTAGCTGCGTCTAATGCACCTGCTAGAACCTTTGCCTTAGGATTATCATATCGTTCACTCAGATGCTCTAAACTCACTGCAAGCGCTAAGAACTCTCCCAATGAATCCCATCTCAGGTAATTTTGCTCTACCAATTGCTCCACATGCTTTGGTGCACTTCCACCAGCTCCTGTTTCGAACAAGCCTCCTCCGTTCATCAAAGGAACTATACTTAGCATTTTGGCGCTAGTGCCTAGTTCGAGTATTGGAAATAGGTCTGTGAGGTAATCACGCAGTACGTTACCCGTTACAGAAATAGTCTCTTTACCCTCTTTCACCCTAGCTAACGTAAAATGAGTGGCCTTTTCAGGGCTCAAGATGTGTATTTCACATCCGGTAGTATCGTGATCTTTCAAGTAGGTAGTTACTTTCGTAATAAGCTGAGCATCGTGAGCTCTCTCTTCATCTAGCCAAAACACGATTGGACTACCTGTCGCTTTCGCTCTATTCACCGCTAGTTTCACCCAGTCCTGAATTGGTGCGTCTTTCACTTGGCACATTCTCCAGATATCTCCTGCTTCTACCGCGCTACTTAGTAGTACATTGCCGTTGCCATCTACTACTTCTACCGTACCAGCGGACGCTAGTTCAAACGTCTTATCGTGACTTCCATATTCTTCAGCTTTTTGAGCCATTAGTCCCACGTTAGGTACCGTTCCCATTGTGGTAGGGTCAAAAGCTCCGTGCTTTTTGCAGAAATCTATTGTAGCACTAAATACCGAAGCATAGCTACTGTCAGGTATGATTGCATTGGTATCTCTTTCCGCTCCTGTCTTATCCCAAACTCTACCGCCATTACGTATCATAGCTGGCATACTTGCATCGATAATCACATCACTCGGCACATGTAAGTTTGTAATTCCCCTATCGCTATTGACCATACTAAGGTCAGGTTGTGCATCCATTACGGCAGCTATGTCATTGAGTATTTCTGCTTTCTTTGCTACATCTAACTCATCTAATTTACTTGTCAGGTTACCAAAGCCATTCTTAAGATCAACACCCAATTTTGTAAAAGTGTCTCCGTGCTTCGCATACAACGCATCAAAATATACTCTCACTGCATGACCAAAAATAATAGGGTCAGAAACCTTCATCATAGTCGCTTTCATATGAAGAGATAGTAATGTCCCCTCTTTTTGGGTATCGGCTATACTGTTTTCCAAAAAGGTCATTAGTGCTTTCTTGCTCATAAACGTAGCGTCTATGATCTCACCAGCGAGTAATGGCCCTGATGCTCTTAGTTCCGTCTTGGCACCAGTTGTATCTGTATGTACTATAGTGAATGTGGTCGCATCAGCTACCGTTATAGATTTTTCATTGTGGAAGAAGTCTCCTTCACTCATGGTGCTCACTTTGGTCTTACTTTCTGGAGACCACTTACCCATTCTGTGTGGATTTTTCTTAGCGTAATTTTTTACTGCTTTCGGAGCTCTTCTGTCTGAATTTCCTTCTCTCAGGACCGGATTTACAGCACTTCCTTTGCACTTTCCATATTTGGCTGCGATATTTTTTTCTTCCGCGGTAGTAGGATTATCCAGATAGTTAGGAATCTTGTACCCTTTCGATTGTAGTTCTTTTATGGTCTCTTTTAGCTGTGGTACAGATGCAGAAATATTGGGTAGCTTTATAATATTCGCTTCAGGAGTTTTAGCAAGTTCACCCAACTCAGCAAGATGGTCACCTATTCGTTGCTCAGGCTCTAAAAACTCCGGAAACTGACTCAACACACGGCCGGCAAGTGATATATCTCTCGTCTCCACTTCTACCCCTGCAGCATTTGTAAATGCTTGTACTATTGGCAAAAATGAAAAAGTAGCTAACATTGGAGCTTCGTCGGTTTTGGTGTATATTATTTTTGGCATGTAATTACGCTTTTAATTCGAATGCAAATTTACTTTATAAAGAGAGGTTCACAAACAATTAAGGTCTATCATTCATCCTTAAGAATAGTTTCACTAATTCTATATTCTATTTCGCTCACTTTAAACCTGAGTTTGTTTATAATTATAGACCTAGACCGCAAGAAAACAGTGAGTTGTAACTGAAATTGATGAAGGTGTGGTAGCCTATGACAAGCCTATCTTGGGTAAGAAATGGTAATTTTATGAAAATCTGTGGTTCAAAAGAATAGCCGGACTCAGGTTTTAAATTATTTTATTTAGTTTTGACACGAAATGATGGACACTAGAAAAGCTATATATACGCTAATCATACTCCTTGCTACGGTAAACTTTACACCAGCAAATGCTTCAGAAAAACCAATGCCAGGTGATGACAAATCACCCAGTGAAACGGAAGAGACTATCCGTCGCAATCGAAACTGTTTCAAAAAAAGTGTTCAAGTAATCAGTGTAGGGTATGGAGCTCCAAATCTTGGTAAATTAGTGTTTAACGACCTCAATCGAATATATCCAACAGCTGAATTCAGAGGTATAGGGCCGCTATACTTAAAATACGAGTATGCGATATTTGATAAAGTTGGCCTCGGTATATCTCTTAGATACCTCAACAGTAAAATAGACTATCCAGTGGAAGGCCCTAACTATGATGCTGGTGGAAACCCAACAGCAGGAGACAGTACCTACACCTATACTCAGACAGTAAATTCTATAGCGGCTATGGTACGAGGGAACTACCACTTCGGTACAGGAAGACAGTTGGATCCATACGTAGGACTGGGAATAGGTTACGGCAATACTAATTTTAAAATAGACCTTGGCGGAGATCTAAATGGTTTACAAAATACGGTATCCAATCCAATACCTATAGCTGTCGAAGCAACTATCGGAGCACGCTACTTCTTCTCAGAGACTGTAGGGGCCTATCTGGAGCTAGGGTATAGTCAATCTGTGCTTAACGGTGGTTTAAGCTTTAAATTTTAACTTTATTCGTTACACCAACATATTTTGGTCTAAATTTGACTAATTAAGAACTTACTATGAAAACAATATTCCAATCTTTATTAATTCTATTCATCTTTACATCGTCCCTTGCTCAGCTAGAATGGGAGTCACTACCATCAATCCCTGAATACGGTAGATATACTTCGATATCGTTTACCGTCAATGGCAAGTTATATGTTGGCTAAGGACATATTCCTGGTGGAGGGTATTCAAACGAACTTTGGGAATACAACCCTGCTACAAAAATTTGGACTCAAAAAGCAAATTACCCTGGGGCTGGATTATACTCATGCTCAGGTTTTGCCTTCGGCTCTAAGGGTTACGTTGGCTTAGGATATGACGGGACCACATCTCATAAGTCTTTCTATGAGTACAACCCTGCTAATAACACGTGGACTGCAAAAGCTACTTTCCCTGGATTGGGCCGCTATGATGCAGCTAGTTTTACAATAGGGAACCTAGCCTATTTAGGGACAGGAAGTTGTAAAAACCGTTTCTGTTATTATTCTGATTTTTGGTCTTACAATACTTCCACCGACACGTGGACACAACTAGCAAATTACCCCGGCGGTAATACTTCTGCTGCCGTAGGATTTGCCATAGGAAACGATGGATATCTAGGAGGGGGGGGGAAGCCCTTTTCACTAGTCTTATCAACAGCTTTCTATAAATATACCGTATCTACCAACTCGTGGGCTGCAATAGCTTCTATCCCAAGTCCCGGTGTAATGGCGAGTAGCTCATTTGTTAAGAATAACGAGGGGTATGTTGGCTGCGGAATAACTAACAATTCTGCTACAGTACTCTTAAATGATTATAAAAAATACGACCCATCTAGTAACTCATGGACAAGTTTGACTAGTAATTCCAATTATAGCAAAAGCTTGAGTCCCAACATTACTCAAATAAATGATTCAGTAATTTACAGCATTGGTGGAATGGGTAAACGTGGAGAGCTTACTAATGTATGGAGACTAAAAACCTCTTCTACCCCTTGCACTCATTACGACACTATTTATGTAGCTGTCCAAGATACGCTTACATTCAAAATTAATATTGCCTCCGTGGCTCAACCACAGTTTGTCGGGGTGAAAGTATACCCTAACCCTGCTGGTAGTCAAGTTACTATCGCCATTTCAGATTTTACTCAACTAAGCAACTACACTCTTAAAATATATAACACCTTAGGGGTAGAGGTATTCTCACAAGCAGTAACTGCTGCTACCTATACTATCAACACTTCAACTATAGGTGTTGCTGGAACATATCACCTAGAAGTATACGATAGCTTGAATGCTAAAAGAGGTAGAAAGACCATAATCATACAGTAGAAAATCTTCATACTGTAAAAAGAACGTCTACTACCTTCCGTTTTTTAGTTACATTTGCCTCAACAAAGGGGTGCTTTTCGCTTACGCGAATTGCTGAGATGATACCCAAGAACCTGATGCAGATAATGCTGCCGTAGGGAAATAAAAGATAGATTCGTATCTCTCAACACTCCTGTATTTATAAAAATAAAAACAGGAAATGAAAAACACATTCAAACGTATCCACCGAGGTGGAACACTCATCACACTATTGACCATCACAGCACAGCTGTGCTTCAGTCAAATCAACTATTCCGCTCAGATCAAAAATGCCAAAACCTACGAGCCCATTGAATCCGCATTCGTACGGCTCAGCGGGAAAAACGGAGCTACTAGCACTTACTCCACCCAAAATGGCAGTATTAATTTTGAAAATATTACCGCGGGGGAATACGTTGTTTCAATTAATCACCTTAGCTACAAAACATACATTGACACTATCACCATCACTAAAACTAAGGGCGACCAGATATTCTTTATGTTGCCAGATATGGCATTTCTAGACGCAGCTGTGATCAGTACAGTGCGTGCAAAAAACACTTCGCCAACCACCTACACTAACTTGGACAAAAAGGAGCTTGAAAGCCTAGATCAAAGCAAAGATTTTCCTTTCCTTCTCAACATGACACCGAGTACTGTGATCTCTTCAGACGCTGGAAACGGAGTAGGATACACAGGCATCCGAGTGCGTGGCATAGACCCTACTCGAGTAAATATTACCGTGAACGGTATCCCAATAAATGACGCGGAAAGTCAGGGAATGTACTGGGTAAATATGCCAGACATAGCAAGTTCTACCCAAAGTGTACAGATACAACGTGGTGTAGGTACAAGTACCAATGGTGCTGCAGCGTTCGGAGCAAGTGTAAACATACGCACCAATGACCTTTCTAAAGACAAATACACCCTCGCAAGTTTTGGCTTGGGTAGTTTCAACACACAGCGAATTTCGCTGCTACACAACACTGGTAGACTAAAAAACAACTGGGCATTTCAACTCAGAGGCAGTACTATCCAGAGTGATGGATTCATAGACAGAGCCTCCTCTGACTTGAAATCTGCCAACCTAGTAGCTGCGAAGTACTGGGCAAAATCTGTTTTTAAAGCCAATATAATGCTCGGCAGTGAACGTACCTATCAAGCCTGGAACGGCATTCCTGAGCCTACTTTTAAAGGAGATATAGCAGACGAGAACAGATATATAAATGAACTGTACATTGGAGGTGCAGCACTTCAAAATTTGCAAAACAGTAACAGCAAAACGTACAATGCATACACCTACGAAAATGAGGTAGATAACTACAATCAGAATCATTACCAGTTTTTCTTTGACCATTCATTCACTAGTTTCCTTAAACTAAATACTGCTGCTTATGTAACTACAGGACAAGGGTACTTTGAGCAATTTAGAGCAGGAGATGATTTTGCAAACTACGGCATAGACAGTATTCACCCTACAGGCGATACTGCTCTCTCTGGCGACCTTGTGAGACGCAGATGGTTAGACAATACACTCGTAGGCGGTATTGCTAACATCACCTACACCAGAAACAGAATGGAAACGGTGCTCGGTGGCGGGTATAATCAGTACAACGGTCGCCACTATGGAGAGGCTATTGCTACAGAATTTACAGGATACGAAGACCTAAATGCCATCTACTATGACAACGACGCTACCAAAACAGACGGAAACTTCTACGTACGTCAGTCCTATAACTACAACAACTTAATACCGTATATAGACCTTCAGTACCGATTTGTGAACTACTCCTTCGTTGGTTTAAACGACTCTGCAGGAAGTACAACATTACCAGAGGCACAGCAGTATTCAGATCAAAACGTAAACTTCTTATTCTTTAACCCCAAAATTGGATTGACTTACTTACTCAAAAATCACACTTTCTATGGTGTATTTGCGGTAGGAAATAGAGAGCCTGTGCGTGATGATTTCCGTGATAATCCAACAAGCAACCGACCAGAGCACGAGTCTATGGAAAATGTAGAGATAGGATACCGATACGCAAACGGTAGAAAACGCATAAATGTAAACTTATACAATATGCAGTATGACAATCAATTGGTGCTCACTGGTGCAGTAAACGATGTAGGTGAAGCGATAAGAACCAATGTACTAAACAGCTACAGACTTGGAGTTGAAATCGATTTCCAATATCCCTTGACCAAGAATTTACAAGCTGGAGGAAATTTGACACTGTCTGAAAATAAGATTGCCCAGTTTACAGAATATGTAGGAGAATGGGATGGTGCGTATGATTTGATTGAAAAGAAGTATTCCAACACAGACATTGCGTTCTCACCAAACACCATTGCCGCAGCAATGCTAAGTTATAAAGCAACCGAACACTTTACACTAAATGCAAGCGGCAAGTATGTTGGTAAGCAGTTCTTAGACAATACCCAAAGTGATGCTCGTAGTTTAGACGCATTTACCAATGTAGACCTGAGCATAAACTACATCAGTACTAAAGTCAAGGGAACCAAAAATCTCAACGTTGGTCTATTCTTAAATAATGTTCTAAATCAATTCTACGCTCCGAATGGATATACCTTTAGTGGGTACATAAGGGGTGAACGTCAAGATTTCAACTACCTCTATCCTATGGCTGGATTTAATTGGATGATGAAAGTAAGTATGACATTATAACTGCCTTAACCTACTGATTTGAATTGGTCTATACTTTACCTTTGCTCAAGTATGGCCAATTCAAATTCTTACCTTTGCCCCAATGGTAAACTGGCTAGAACTTAGAAACGAACACCTAGAAAACTACGAAGGAATCTATCTTAACTCACCGGCTAACGGATTACCCAGCTTGGCAAATGAGGTATTCGTCGTTGCTGAAGTTTTGAAATTCAGAGAAGCTCCAGGTGCCTACCTATTGGACTTCATAAACCATGCAGTACCTGCCATCAAACAGCAAATAGCTGCGCTAATCCATTGCTCTGCAAGTCAAGTAGCACTTATAGCCAATTTTTCTATTGGCCTAAATCTATTCGTAAACTCACTGCCTTCTAAGACGAAAGTACTGCTCATAGAAAATGACTATCCTTCACTTACCATGCCTTTTCAAACCCATGACTTTGAAGTAGTATGGACCACTTTTGAGGAGGATCACACACTAGATTTAGCTAAAATTGAACAAACCATTAAAGAACATCAACCCGCATTCTTTGCCATAAGTCACTGCCAGTATCTAAGCGGATATCTTGCAGACCTTGAAGGTATTGGTGCTCCTGCAAGGAGTACGATTGCAAGCTTATTGTAGATGCAACTCAGAGCTTTGGAGCGATAGAGATAAATGTAAAAAAGTGCAACATAAGCTTACTCGGAGCAAGTTGCTACAAGTGGCCATTAGCTGGTTTCGGAAATGGATTTTTATATGTAAGCGAGGAACTGCTAAAGACCTATCCACCAAAGTCTGCAGGGTACAATAGCTGTATTTGGGAAGACTGTATCGCCGTATATCAACCGAGTATGAAAAGCTATGAACCCGGGCATCACGACCACGTCACATTTCATCGACTAGGATTTGCGCTGCAGACGATTAAAGAACTCGGACAAGACTTTATCTATCTGCGCATTACTGAGCTTATGGACTATCTTATAGAACAACTACAAGAAGCTCAGATTTCTATCGTTGGAGATTTTTACAATGAAAATAGACTAGGAATTCTCGCAATAGAAAGCAAGGAAGGACTGTTCCAACACTTGCTATCCAAAAGAGTAGAAGCATCAGAACGAGGAGGAAATATTCGTATAGGTGTACATTACTACAATACAGAGGAAGATGTAGATGTGTTTGTTAAAGAGGTGAACAACTTCACTCTTTCATCTTAAACAACCCTGCAATCAACAAAAAGGCCACTCCAGACAAGAATGGTGGCATCATAAATTTAGGTGCTTTCACACCTCCAAGGTACATCATGGCTATACCAATAATTACAAGCAGGATGATTAAAGTATTTTTCGTTAAGCATACTTGACCTAACGCACTGTACATTGATCTTATTTAACTTGCAGTGACATTAAAAAATGAGCTTTAAGAGCTCTTTTCATAAAGTCGTATCTAACTGCATAGACAACAGCTACTTCATTAATACTATCCTATTATGGCTGTCCGACTCACTTTCTTACTCTTGAATGCTCCTGCAGTGTGTATACCACTGCATCTGGTATATCTAGGTCGTAGTTATCCCAATATTGATCATCGCTTTAGGCTACAGAATAGACTCTCCATTTAGGTCAGTAGTGAGTACATCGCTCATATAGTCGAAGAACGGGCGGATGGCCAAAAAAGTACGAATCACTTCTTTGGGGAACGACTCGGCAATCACCTCGTCATCTGTAAATTCTCTAAAAGCGTACAACTGCTTCATGTTTATCCATTTTATGTTCGGATGCTCTTTGTCAAAGTCACGTGGTGCTGATTTAAGGAATTCTCCCCTCATTTTACCGAAGTGATTCACGAAGTTCTTATCTGCCGTAATTTTTTCTATCTCGGTCGTATCCATTTCGAACTCCTTACGAATACGGAGTAAGTCCTCTTTTTCTGGAGCATAGAATCCCCCTCCTACGATAGTCTTTCCTTCTGGCTCCACACTGAGAAAATACCCTCCTCTTCTCGCTGCAGTCGCTCTAGTAAAAAATCCACTTAGATTATTTTTATAGGGGGACTTGTCTTTACTAAATCGTACGTCTCTATTGATTCTAAAAATCTTTTTGCTCTCTATAACATCGGTAAGGTTAAGTTCATCAGCCGATACATCTATCAGTTTAGAAAATTCCTTTCTAGCCATCTCATAATCCTTCTTATGCTCCGCAAACCATTCTCGCGTATTATGCTTTCTTAATTCTCTGAGAAAGTCAAGTGTAGCTCTATTTATCATATTGAATAAACGCAAGTAACAGAATAAAGATTAGAATTACATGCAGAGTCTGCCTTTTCAGCAGCAGCTTTAAACAACCTGGTAGATTAGTCTGTTAAACTTATGTGAATGCATAAAAAAAGGGCATTCCAAAATTGGAATGCCCTTTTAAAATATATTTATGTTGGACTAGTTCATAGAATCTACAACAGCTGTAGAGTCATCCATTACCTCTAATTCAACCTCAAGTTGAGCCAACGAGTCAGCCATAGCTTCAGCAGCTGCAATAGAATCTGCAGTAACTTGTGCCGTGTCTACCTCAGCAGTGTAACCTGACTGTGAACAAGAAGTGAACGAAATAGCAGCAGCTGCTACTATCAGTAAAATTGAATTTCTAATTTTTTTCATTTTGAATTTAAAATTGGTTTTTTATAAAGTTCAAAGGTGTAGTATTTTTATTCAATAAATACTACCTTTTTATTAAAATAATCGACGAAATGATCTATAAGTGCATCTTCTGCGCAAATTTCATAACCATAACACCAACTAATGAGGCTTTTATAACGCAGCAGTGTGCTTGCCGTTCTTTGTAAAATGCTTCTCTATGAACGTCGCTCCCCAGAATATTAATTCATTTTCACCTGTTTGCCCTACACCTGACAACAGTCAGAATACTTGCAAGTTAGGGACACTATTTACCCCAAATAAATTTAATCCTTAAAAGTATACTCGCTTGGATTTATTTCCAATAAATTTGCCTCACTATTTAACCAACGGGATGTAGCTTAGTCCGGTTAAAGTGCTGGTCTGGGGGACCAGAGATCGGAGGTTCGAATCCTCTCATCCCGACACTAAAAAAGGCCTGACTCTTTATAGAATCAGGCCTTTTCTTTTATCCCTTTTTTGATTTACTGAAGAATATACCGAATCGTAATACCAAAGTCTGTTAATGCCGACGGAAACGAATTACTCGTCACTGGATTATTACTGTTTCTATTGTAGAACATTCTAAGGTTCAATGCATCATTGATCTTATAGTCTATAGATGGCCGGATACTCATTGTACGGATACCTGCAGTCGGGATATAGCTATCCTCTCCATTATTAGCCTCAAGGGTACGCACTACGGTGATTCCATCTCTTATAGACAGGTCAAATCGTATATTTAAATCATTTTGTAGGATGATATTCTTTCCGTCAAATTTAATAGGTAGACGTAAACCTGTAGTTCGGAATCCACCACCAATTACAATCTCCTTGTTCCGCACTTCCACCATACTAGCATTGACTACGTTAAGCGTTAGATTTCTATCTATCTTATACTCAAACCTGGCGGTTAATCCCTCCTTAGTGGTAACATCTATTCCTATAAGCGGTGTGAGTCGCTCGATAATAGATACTCCAGACTGAAATCTGAAAGCGGTAGATAAGTCTACGCCAGTATCCAAGACCTCTGTACCGTAGTCTGGCGGTCGCTGAAATGAGCCGAGATTCAAGGTACTGGAGTAACCGTGAGTGATGGATATATTACTAAATATATTCTTAAAGATATCTAACTGAGAAAGTCCGTTATACGAAACTCTCCAATTTGGTACAGGTATCTTGCGAAATGCCGATAACGAAGTACTCGCGGCGTTCTTACCACTATAAGCAGCTATAAAAGAGTGAAGCAATACTTCTTGATGCTTATTACTGAAGCCTTTAGGGAAACCCGTAGTAGTATCTATTCCGTTCAGCTCGTTGCCATAGTCATCTGCATAGGCCCCATCTCCTGTAAATTCTCGAGTTTGTAATCTCTGGGCTATGGTGTATCTATTGTTTTTGAACTGAGTAAATGCCGCTGAAGAATAATCCTCTGCTAGGTTATCAAACATAGTAGCCCACGAACCAAATGAGGTTGTAAATGTACCCACCTCTGTATACGCCAAGTCATCAAATGTACCTTCTGATTCTAAATACCTGAAGTTACTATTCGTATTAAAGCTCTGTCTCTTGTTAAATGACAAGCTAATTCTAAAACCTTTGATCGGCTCGAGTGTAGCTGATCCATTGATATCTATGGCATTTAAACTAAGATATCTGGCTATTTGATTTGTATCTCGCGTCAAGAATCCATTACGCGCAATCTGATTTCTAAAATCCTCATTCTGCGCACCAAAGATGAAAGGCAGTCCAGGCGCATTACTTCCAAAATTTTGACCTATAGCGTCTATACTCTGATTGAATCCTGGCAATGTAGTCCCATCTGTTAAAGTCACCCCTACTTGTGCCTGCTTCAGCATCATCAGAAACTTGAATACTCCTCGAGTGGTTTTGTTGATCTCGCCCTTCTTCTTTTCATCCTCTTCATTGGGATCTTCAATTTCGTCGGTATCCTTTTTCGCTGGTCGTCTGCTTGGAGGTCTATTCACTTTTTTAAGGAAATCAGACTTATTATACAAGGAGATGAAATTCAAATTACCGTTAACACCCAATGTTCTGGAGTTTTGGATGGTATTCCCTAATGTCTCATACGCAGGAGGTGCATTCCTCCACTCATAATTTGCACTATATCGGGTAGTTACCGTAGTCCAGTCCAATAGTTTTATCTTTCTTAGTGGTAAGCTATAATTAGCGTTTACCGTTTGATTAAAGTTATTCAGTCTACCTAGGTCAAAGAAGTTACTCCAGAGGGTATCACGCTTTTCACGGGTATCTAACTCTCCTAGAGGCTCCGCTACCCATGAGTTTGCCGTAGCTGCATAATCTACCGATAAACTCTTGGTCAGATTCCACTTCCAGCCATACACTCTATTGATGCTAAACGTCTTATCGTATAAGACTGGTACAATGGACTTAAAGTTGTCATTATCTCTATTCTTTAACTCTGAATATCGTCGATCTACGTCTACCCTAAAATTAACATTACTAGGAACAAATGTGAGATTGAAGTCCTTTATGAGGGTAAGCTTCTTGGACTTTATCACCTTACGAAAAGGTTCCCACGGCTTAGGTTTTGTGCTAAAGTTATAGCCCAATGACGTCTTGTAGGTTTTAGCATCATTCATCTCTATGACCTGACTACGTCTAAACAAGCGTTGGTATGCGAATGAGTAATTCCAGTTTTCTACATCGTAAAATTGGGGTTTACCTTTAGATGCTGCTGTTCTATTTTTCTTGACGTTGGTAAAGTTAAGACTGTACCTGGATGAATAATCCTGAGCGGCTTCCCTAATTTGGTCTTTTTCTGCAGCGCTTTCTGCATTATTGATAGCAGTGCGCAGTTCTATATCTGGATTTAGAGGATAAAACTTAGGATTGATGATACTTTCACTATAGCCTATGAACATTGGAATGGTAATTCCTGACTTTTGAGGAAAGAACTTACCTAGCTCTACATTAGATGCTATGTCATATTGTATTTGCTCATTCAGGTTACGCTCATTTAGTTTCTTATCTATAGCACCAAAGCCTATCGTCTGGTAGTTGCCTGACACAGTAACATTGGCAAAATCTGCTAGTTTAGCTACCATACGTGCATTTGCTGCATAACCTCCTTTGTTAGCAAAATCTACTAGCCTCAACTCATTAAACCATACTTCAGAGCACAATTTGTTTTGGGTACTGTTGGCATCATTTTTTACCCCTAGGAGTATCGTACGCACATTACTAAGATCTGGAAGACCTACTATGCTAATTCGATGACCATTTTCCAGTGTCTGCGCATAATATCCGTTCGGATTGTCACGCTGATTGAGTTGTCTGTTCAGCTTTAGGTTATAGAATTCCTCCAAGTCTATGATCATCTCATTGGCAGTAGGCCAAATCGACTGAGCATCTGCTGTACCATATGGGGAGAGTACGAGAGGCACCTCATACTGGTAGTAATTATTTTCCAAATCTGTACCTATTCTGAGCATTGCTACTACATCTCCGTCAGAAGCAAACTCTGACTCAGCGTGAACAAAGAGCTTCATCGTCTTGTAGTTACGAATATCAAAGTCTAGTGTACGGTAGGCTCCACGGGCATCTTCTTTGTCCAAGTCACACACTGCAATAGACAGCGATTGTTCGTTTTGCTGCACATTCCCTTGCTGCGTAGGGTCTATCTCTCTGCTAAAGCCTGGAGGCACCTTATACGGAATCGGACTTCGCTTGCTATTTTCATTCACATTGACAGTAGACACGACAAGCTTAGCATCGTCATTAGGGTCTACTGGCGGACCTACTCTAGGTGGGAATTTTAGCGTATTTAAATACCTTCTCCAGTCTGCTCGCACCAGCTGCAGATTCCCAAAACGAAGTACTACGCTGTCTTGAAAACCTTTCAAATACATCCGCATAAAACGAATAGACTTAAAATCCTGAATACCGCCCACCTTCTTATCAAACTGGCGGATAGGTACTTTAAGCTGGTACCACGTAATGTCATTTGGCAGTGCTCCTGGATCTATCTGATTAGCTTTTACACGTATAGAATCAGTTACAAAGTTTCGGCCTATTCTAAGATCTTCTGGACTTATTTTAATTTTATACTGATAGTACTCTTCATTCAGATTGACCGTATAATCTTGATTAATATCTTCATCATCCGGAATTACACTCGCAGACTTTGGGGTACCATCTGCTAAATCATCTAACGTACTATTTCCATCAAAGCCATTGAATTTTTTATACCTACTCAATACTAAGGCATTTTCATTGTCATAGACTGGGTCTCTTGGATGGAAGTAATTATCCCCAGAAGGATCGTCCTGCGCCAGCTGATATGCCCGCGAGTTTACACCGTGTTTTGCTGCCACAGAATTAAGGTAAGTCGTAAGTCGCTCTCTTTCCACGTCATCACTCATACCATCAAGCCCAACATCTTGTGAGCCCCTTGAGGCTGGATCATTGTCAAAAGCCTTATTGATAATTTGACCACTCGGGGTAAGAGCATATTCCCCTTCACTAATGCTCTGATTCCCATCTGGCACGGGTAGCCCATTTTCGGCAGAGCGTTTTCTATCTGCTATTACGTCCTCAGATACGCTACCTAAGTTGATATAGAGATCACCTGTGTTGTGCGTCGTATTATTAAATTTAGAATATACAAATGGGTCCATTAACCAAATTTCTATATAATCTATGTTTGTAGCTTCGAAGTCGTTGGTCTCTATCCTACGCATAATACCGGCCCAATTTTCTTCTGGGTTATCTAGTCTACCATTTGCGAGTAAGTCCGTGGTATTAAAATTATACTGCCCTCGTTCACGCGGATAGTAACTTAAATCTAAAGTAGGTAACTGCTGCGGCTGTCCTTGCTGTAGTTCTATGTCTGGGAATATCTCGTTTTGTGTAATCGTACGCACCCAGTGACTGGACTGCTCTAAGGGAGTAATATTATCCGGCGTAAATCGGCTCTGTCCTTGGAATACGGGGTCTATATTATACCAGGATAAACTGGCTCGCTTTGAGTTAAAGCTACTATCTCTTCCTGTAATACCAACCGTCTCTGGAAATAAGTCTGGCTGCCCCTGTGGAGTACTTGCCATATGCCAACTACGTACATATTTAAGATCATACGGAGTCTCAGCCCCTTCAAAGTCATCTATGTACGATGTTCCTTTATCTCCCTGAGTCTTAGCTTTATGCGGTATCAGATGCGCAAACTCTCCTGTAAAGCTCACAGTAGAAATCTCTTTCGTTTCTACAAAAGGTAGTTTATCTACCATACGAGTAAGGAAACGAGATTCTGTATTCCATGAGCCATCTAAGCCCCAAATAGAATTTCGCAATGGCTCCTCACCTATGTTTACCTTATTGGTAAGTGGCCGCTCCGACATATGCATAAACGTGCCTCCAAGCACCAGCTTATCCGAAAACTTATAATCTAACCGTGTACCTACTAGAGACTTCTGCTGAATATTAATAAGGGAATTACTTTCACAAGTAGCTTTAATGGCTGCACCAGAATTTAGTATTCCTTGATTTACTATTTTCACAGTACCCAATGTATAATCTACGGTATAATCTGAGCCTTCTGTAAGCGCAGCTCCATTTGCTGTTACACGAACACTTCCTTGTGATATATTATAGCATTGCAGTCTTATCTGATCTGACGAAGACCCCTTAAATGTTCCTTTTAAGAAAAATTTATTGTGTTTTAAATCTTGCTCTGCATTCCACTTGGTAGTGCGATATAGTGAATCAAACGCGTAATAGTCTGCATTCTTATCATCTACAAATTTTGTACGTAAAAATGCTCCAAACGGCTCCCTTACAGGAAATATTATTCGGCCTTTAAGCGCATCGATAGTCACTCCATCAATAAGATCAAAAACTCCATCGGGCTTAGCTTCCATCTGCTTATTTACCTTGTCCAAATTAAGCACCGTAATAAGCTGTTTCTCTCTAAGCGCTGGTTCACTCGCGTCTACTGGTAGGTAGTTTAGATTAGCACCACTTGGATCATCTGCATACACTACGTTTAATGTAAAATCTTCACGCTGTAGATTATATGTATTTAGGGAATAGATGTTTTTCATCATCAAATCCCAAGCTGGCAAGTTGGTCTTTATGGTAGAGTGTTTTAGCAGCTTAAGATTCAGGTGATTATTATCTCCTGTAGTTACAGGATTATCTACTGTAAGTTCACCCACTTGATAGTTGGCACCATTAGCGGTGTACTGATACGCTACCATGAGGATTTCGTCATTATTCAGTGACTGATTTAATGATATGTAACCAAGTGTCGGATGAAAACTAAATTCATTTTCATTGAGTCTTCTAGCATTACTGAGACACTCGTAGTCTACTCCTAACACTAATCTAGGATCTGCTGGGTCACAAAAAGGTTGACCATCAACAATGCCAAACAAGTTGGTATTGTTATTATCAGGAAATTGATCCCCTGTATTTAACACCCAATCTCTATAGGCATTGGACTCATTTTCACCTAAATCCATGAAACCCATGATATTTCTGGAGTTACCCACTGCATTGTTTCTATTGGTCACCCACACCTCCACATACGTTACTTGCGTACTGGAGGATACGATAGGCAATCTAGTCAGTGCATTATCGTAATTATCTGCAAAATATTGGGACAAGAAGTAGTGTCTATTTACATCGTAGTTATGTGCTTGAATATCATAGTTGGTTACCTGAGCACCTCCTGTAACTTCGGTTTCCTTGGTTTCTCCCTTATCCTGTGTAGCAATGATGGCCACTTTAAGCTTACCAAACTGAAGCTGTGTTTTGGCACCAAAGAGATTTCTACCTCCCTGAATCAAGCTGCCATTTAGTGGAAGACTCACATTTCCTAATTCTATGCTTTTAACTATGTCATCTTCACCACCTTCCCAGTTGAGCTTCATTTGATTCTCAAATTCAAACGTAGCTTCCGTATCATAATTCCAGTTCAGCTTTAATCGGTCCCCTATTTGACCTGTAACGTTAAGCTGCATTTTCATCCCAAAATCAAATTGTCCATTTCGCTGTTGACGGACAGGGAATGCTGGATTTTCTACCTTATTAAAGTTCCCACCAAAGCTAACCTCAGCACTACCTGTAGGCCGTATGTCTATGATGCCTCCCCCAAATACCTTGTCAAAAATCTCTGGAGTAACGGCTATTTGAGGTATAAGTCCACCCCCTTTCACATAGTTGTCTGCATTACTTTTTTTGCGATAATATACTTCACGGTCGCGCTTTTCCTTAGCACGCATATACTCTGTCAAAGTAAGCATCCGAGGACTACCTATCGGCTTACCGCCAATGGTGATTATCTCTAAATAATTTCCGGTAGAAGGGTCGTACTTGTATTCTGTTTTTATGTTAGGAGGATCCTTGAGGTCGATAAGATTAGTGGGTTTATCTTCTCCTGGCTTTTTATCCTTGAGCTCATACCTTGTAGTACTATCTTGCTGAGCAAGTAATGGGGTGCTAAGGGAAAAACACACTATAGCTATCAAAAAAGCCATCATGGCTCTCCGTACATTCATTATCAAAAATTTTTTTGTCAAAAGTTTTATATTAAAACCTGTGTTCTAAAAGTAAGTGTTTCCTTATAAGCTGATTAATGTGTGATGCGCAAAACTACAATAATTGTAGTGATTTCTTTATTAACTCTTCGGTAGTAGGATTATTGCCTGCTTCTTTACTTATTTTCATCAGTACTTTACTAACGGCGGCACGAGCAAATCCAAGCGCTAATAACGCATCAGTTGCTTCTTCCATCTCATTACTTCCTCCCGATAAAGTATATGCCCCATCTGAGCCAACTCCTCCTAGCTTGTCTTGTAGCTCTACTACTAGTCTTTGAGCTGCTTTGGGTCCTATGCCCTTTATGGTTTTCAGCATAGCTATATTGCTATTGGTAATCGCACTTACCACATCGTCTACACTCATACTGCTCAGTATCATGCGGGCGGTACTCGGACCTACTCCATTTACCCCTACTAATTTGACATACATTTGACGTTCAGCAGTCGTCGCAAATCCGTATAATGTATGACTGTCCTCTCTTACAATTAGGTGTGCATAGATCTTTATTTCCTTTTCTGCCTTAATCACCTCATACGTATTGAGAGATATATGAAGTAAAAAACCTACTCCTCCAGCATTCACCACCACTTCTGTAGGAGTAATTCGATCTATCTTGCCTGCTATAAAATCATACATTATGCAAGGATAAGACAACTCTGCTTAAATATACGAATCGTATGTGGATAGACTTAAGTGGTTGCTTAAATGAGTTGTGTGATTACAGACTATAGGGGTTTATTCACAGCACTGCTATTACATGGAACAACCAAAATTAGCTCCACAAAAAAACTAGTAATAACTCTAATTTGAGTTAAGATTCCATTTCATTTTAGACTTTCTTTGTCGCCCTTGAAATTGGATAAGAAAATACTGGTGCACTTGGCTCTATTCGTAGTGGCACTCTTCTATGCAGGCAATTTTAGTTTTGCCAAATGGGCCATGCCTGAGTACATCTCCGCCTATGCATTTATTGTCCTGCGCGTAGGAGCTGGAATGCTCTTCTTTGTAGTGTACTACTTCCTATTCACTAGAGAAAAAATTACCGATAAAAGCGACTACCTAAAACTCGCCATCGCAGCATTCTTTGGTGTTTCGCTCAATATGACGGCTTTTTTCAAGGGGCTAAGCATGACCTCTGCTATCAATGCGAGTGTATTGATGCTACTCGCTCCAGTATTTGTCGTCATCTTCAATGCCATAGGATACAAAAAGCGAATACGACCACTCGTGTACTTGGGTATAGTCGTAGCATTTTTAGGTGCTGCTTTGCTCGTAGACGTTGGTGCTGCCCTGCAGGGAAGTGCTTACTATCTACAAGGTGGCTCTAATGCTATATGGGGAGATTTATTGGTAATGCTCAATGCTACGAGTTATGCGTTCTACTTATTTTACGTTACCCGCCTGCTCAAAAAATACAGAGCTACCACTATCACCATGTACCTATTTATCTTTGGATTTATCTACGTACTGCCGATAGGTGCTAGAGACTTGCTTCTGGTAGAATGGAGTGCACTCCCTCCCAAAGCCGTATTTGCCATGGGATATGTGATAGCGGGCATCACCATACTGGCCTACTTGCTCAATGCATGGGCGCTACAAAACAGTAATTCTACTACTGTAGGAAGCTATATCTACTTACAGCCACTGCTTGCTGCCCTCATAGCAGTGAGCCTGGGTGTGGACCACCTTACCTGGGATAAATTGGCCTTTGGGTTGCTTATCGTCTTTGGGCTTTGGTTAGTGAATCGGGGGAGGTGAATAATAGATAGATTAATACTGATTAATAACTGATTTGTATTTTTCCATAATCGCTTTTTTATTTCCTGGAATATAACCAACATCACTGTATAGTATCTTGCCGTTTGGTGCTACAATAATTGTCTGAGGTAGTCCTAATTCTTTGTTATAATGATAGCATAAACTGTCATATGCAAAGCTTAAATTGTATTTGTTTTGTGCCCAAATTAAAGATGTACTATACTTAGGCAAATTCTTATTTACTCCATCTTCGAAATCTGCATAAACACATAAAATATAACACTTATTATCAATTTGCTCTTGCAACTCTTCAAGCATCTTCATCTTACGAAAACAAGAATTACACCGACTATTCCAAAATTCTAAGATGATAGGTTTATCGCTAGGAGTACCCACAACAGATCCACTATTTGTAGTGTACTCAAAAGACAATATTTCCTCGCCTTTCTTTGTCGTCTCTTGTAGAAAAAGATAATATTTTGGTAAAACTCCATAAGAAAAGGACAAACCTATACCGATGATAAGCAGACATATAAAACTAACTGACCATCGTTTATTTGACAGATAACGCGCTAACTGAAAAGCTATAAAAATACTTATGGGAATATAGGACGCAGAAATGTTCCCTATAATAACAGCTATAAAGGCAATCAATAATAGGGGAATAACAAAATCAGTGAAAGCGTATTTTTAAAAAATTTCGCAGCAATCAGTCCTATTAACCCTGCAAAAACAATATTCAAAAAAAAACCAAGAAATGGATCTGCATATGAATTTAGCAGTGACATCACTGCAAACCAGATCAGACCCAATCCAAAGGCTATATAATTCATCTTATTTTTCACTAATGGAATAACTGCTGTGCTGTACTACTTGGTTGCGGTACATCGTCATACAAACCGTCACAATCAAATAGTAAAATAAACTTATCTACCTGAAAATACGATTGTCTTCGGCTATGCTGCTTGTTTTGGTACAAGCGCTTTCATTCTTGCTTTCTATACAAGACCCTCCTCCCGGTATAATCTTAGGGTAACATCCTGAGTCGCTGCTAGTGCAGGTTACAGATATCTTATCTACGGCTTCATAGAAAACACCACCCTCCAAATACAGTCTAATGGCCGTTTTGGTCTTCTGGTCATCGCTTATCCCTGTTAACTGATAGAAGCCTTCATTATTTTGCTCTATTTGAAAGATACTGAGATTAGTAGTAATGTCACTAACCCTGGCCAAATAAGCCTCCCACTGCTCTTTCATACTATCAAAACTTAACTCCACTACATTTTTATTCTCTTGCATAGTACCAATCCGAAGACTATAATGGACTTGCTCAACAGAGTCATTGGGCTCTTGTTCAGATAATTCCTGAACTTTTGAGGGTGAACAACTAAAAATTAAGAGGGTACACAAAACGAGAATACTATTTTTCATATCTTCAAATATAATCAAACAGAAGAACCACTCATACCATTGTTCCCGAAACAGAGGGAATTAAACCCTAGATGACCCGAGCCAGACCCACACCATTGAGATTAGGGTTGTCTTATGTTAAGTCATAAGAGTCTTGCTATATTATATTTGCGTCTACTAAATGATAAAATCAATGACCGGTTTTGGTATGGCCGAAAAACATACCGAAAACTACAGTGTAAAAGTAGAGCTGCGCAGCCTGAATGGTAAATACCTTGACCTAAACCTACGGATGCCTCGTTTCCTGATGCCTAAGGAAATAGAAATTCGCAACACCTACGGCAAGCAAATAGAACGCGGTAGTGCCACACTGTCCATCAACGTAATAAAACACAAGGTAAATGACAACGATGTTCAGATAAACGAAGCACTCGCCACCGAGTACTACAAGAAACTTAAAAGCCTTAGTGACAAACTTGGCACGAGTGATAAGGACATCTTCAGAATAGCAACAAGTATGCAAGATGTGATATACCAAGACAATGAGCAGCTAGACCCAGACTTGTATGAATTGGTAAAAGAGGTTGCTGACGAGGCATTTGTAATCTACGATGCATTTCGTCAAAAAGAAGGTCAAGGCCTGAAAGACGTGCTCACAAGCTATGCAGAAACTATAGCTGCAGGTATACCAAATATTGAAGCACTAGAACCCGAGCGTTTAGAAAGCACCAAAGCTCGACTACAGAAAAATTTAAAACAATTAGTAGAGGATGATAGTTTTGATACTAACAGATTCGAACAAGAACTCATCTACTACCTCGAAAAATACGATGTAAACGAGGAAAAAGTTAGGCTAAAAGCACACTGTGACCATTTCATCGAATCTATGAACAAAAATCCTAAGGGGAAATCACTCAACTTCATCGCTCAAGAAATGGGCAGAGAGATAAACACCCTAGGCAGCAAAGCAAACCACGCGGGGATACAAAAAGAAGTGGTAGCCATGAAAGAGGAACTAGAAAAAATAAAGGAACAGGCACTAAACTTACTATGACAACTGACGACCCAAATGCGACAGGCAACCAACCAAGTATGACGGAAACAAAGCAGCACGGCTCTATACAGGAGCCTACTCAAAAACCAAATCATAAGCTAATCATTTTCTCTGCACCAAGCGGCAGTGGCAAAACTACCGTTGTGCGTCATTTACTGAATGCAGTGCCCGATCTAGAGTTTAGCATAAGCGCAACTACTAGACCTATGCGTGCCGGAGAAAAAGAAGGCCACGACTACTATTTTTACAGTAAGGAAGAATTTCAAGCGGCTATAGAAAACAATGCATTTATAGAGCATGAAGAAGTATACGAGGGAGTGTATTACGGGACCTTAAAAGCTGAGGTTCAGCGCTTATGGGATGCTGGCAAGACCGTCATCTTTGACCTAGACGTAGAGGGCGGCCTGACTATTAAAAAACACTACGGTGATCAAGCACTAGCCTTATTCCTAAGACCTCCGTCTGTGGACATCCTGGTAGAAAGACTGCGCAGCAGAAATACAGAAACAGAAGAACAACTGGCCGTTCGAATCGCAAAAGTTCATAGTGAACTAAAATTTGAACAACTGTTTGATAAAGTTATTGTTAACGATGTGTTAAGTGATACCTTTGTAAACGCAGAAAGCATAGTTGCAAGTTTTTTAAAATCATAGGATTAGAATGAAGGTAGGATTATTTTTCGGGTCATTTAACCCCATACATCACGGACACTTAATCATTGGTCAGTATATGCTAGACCAGGCTAAGTTAGACGAGGTATGGTTTGTGGTATCTCCACAAAACCCGCTAAAGAAAGGGAAGGATATTATGGATGCTGACCATAGACTGAATATGGTAAAGTTAGCAATTAAAGGAAATGACAAATTCAAAGCGGAAGACGTAGAATTTGATATGCCTACACCTTCTTACTCTGCTTACACACTTAATAAACTAAAAGAGAAACACCCAAAGATAGAGTTTCAAATCATCCTAGGCACAGACAATCTGCAGCACTTAGAAAAGTGGAAAGATCACGAAGAGATACTTATGGAGTATGAGATTCTCTCTTACTATAGAGATGGATTCCCAGGAGGCGAGTTTGCTAAAAATCAAAAGGTACGTGTGATGAAAGGCCCAATGCTAAACATCTCTGCAAGCTATGTGCGCGGACTAGTGCGTATGGGTAGAAGTATAAAATACTTGGTGCCAGATGAGGTAGCTAAGTATATGAATACGAAAATGAAGTAATCTTTTTCTTACAAGAATTTAAAGCCCGTCTTGATATCAAGACGGGCTTTTTTTTGACTCCTGTCGGGAGCATATCATTCATTTCTAGTCCTCCTAGGATACCGTAATCTCTGAATATTAGCTACGTATGTCAATCATGTAATACGTATAGCCCTTAAAGACGAAAGGGTTCGCTAATAGCGAACCCTTTCTAATGGTATTCTTAATCTGAATTACGCTTCGGCCTCTGGCTCTTCAGCATTCTCAGTAGGAGCTTCTGTCGGTGCATCGGCTGCTGTCTCTTCTACTTTCACATCCGCTTCGTGTATCACGACTTGCTTTGCTTTAGCAACAGCATCACTGGCACTCATCCCAAATATTTTTTCCAAGTCCTCTTTGAAAATCACCTCTTTCTCTAAGAGTTGATCTGCTAGTGCAAGTAACTTATCTTTATTCTCAGACAATATTTTGACCGCTCGAGCATACTGCTCATCTGTGAGTTTCTTAATCTCATCATCCATTAATGCTGCTTGCTTTTCACTGAATGGTTTACTGAATCCCTGGTCCATATTGTAGTAGGACACATTCCCTACTTTCTCGTTTAGTCCATAGATACTTACCATAGCCATCGCTTGCTTGGTTACTTTTTCTAAGTCACTAAGAGCTCCTGTAGAAATTTTATCGAACACTACTTTCTCTGCAGCTCTACCCCCTAAGGTAGCACACATCTCATCTAACATCTGCTCTGTGCGTGTGATCTGACGCTCGTCTGGCAAGTACCATGCCGCTCCTAAACTTCTACCTCTAGGCACTATGGTTACTTTTACCAGTGGGTGAGCGTGCTCACACATCCAGCTAATGGTAGCGTGTCCAGCCTCATGGACTGCTACTGCTCGTTTCTCCTCAGGAGTTATGATTTTATTCTTTTTCTCTAAGCCTCCTACGATTCTATCTACGGCATCCAAGAAGTCTTGTTTTTCTACTTGCTTCTTATTGTGTCTAGCAGCTATAAGCGCAGCTTCATTACACATATTAGCGATATCTGCACCACTGAATCCTGGCGTCTGACGAGCTAAGAAATCTTTGTCTAAGTTCTTTTCTACTTTGATCGGCTTTAGATGTACTTCGAAAATCTCGCGACGCTCATTGAGATCTGGCATATCTGCGTAAATCTGACGATCAAACCTACCTGCTCTAAGCAATGCAGAGTCCAATATATCTACACGATTGGTAGCTGCAAGCATTATTACCCCGGTATCCGTTCCAAAACCGTCCATCTCAGTAAGCAACTGATTCAACGTATTTTCACGTTCATCGTTTCCTCCTTGCATCGCATTTTTACCACGCGCTCTTCCTATAGCATCTATCTCATCTATGAAAATGATACACGGGGCTTTTTCTTTAGCTTGCTTAAAAAGATCTCGCACTCTACTCGCTCCTACTCCTACAAACATCTCTACGAAGTCTGATCCAGATAATGAGAAGAAAGGCACATCCGCTTCTCCTGCCACTGCTTTCGCAAGCAACGTCTTACCGGTACCTGGAGGGCCTACTAAAAGTGCTCCTTTGGGTATCTTACCTCCTAGGTCTGTATATTTTTTTGGGTTTTTAAGAAAATCTACGATTTCCATCACCTCTTCTTTAGCACCCTCTAGTCCAGCAACATCCTTGAAGGTTACATTGACTTTGGTATCTTTATCAAAAAGCTGAGCTTTCGACTTTCCTATACTGAACAGCTGACCTCCGCCACCTGCACCAGCACCGCCACCCATTCGTTTCATAATGAACATCCAGATGAGTCCGAATATTGCAATGTATAAAACCAACGTGATCAGTGGATTATCCCATATACTTTCCTTTACTTCTGGATTTATGCTCACTTTATCTGCGGAAGGAAGATCTTTCTGAGCCTCATTTACTTGATTATTAAAGTACTCATAGTCTCCGATATCCGACAAGAAGTAGGTGAATGACTTAGGGTTTACAAGCGAACTTTCGGGTACATCTTTTTTATACTCTTCGTCTTTTTTAGCCTCTTCTGTAAGGTATATCTCAGCCTTACTTCTATTTACTACTGTAATTCTCTCTACATCACCATTTTCCACCATTGTGAGGAGCTTATCTACGTTTATCTGCTTACCTCCATTGGGAGATAAGAAAGTAATCGCGATAAATCCTACTGCTAATATGGCATATATCCACATTAAATTAAATCTAGGTTTCCCACCTTTTGGCTTCTTACCGTCGAATGGATTTGGTGTATTGCTCTGGTTTTTGGGCTTTTTGCCTTTATTTTTATCTTCTGACATTAGTCTATTCTTCGTCTATGCAAGTATAAGGATACAACCTTTGTGCCATCCAAAAAGTTCTATGATTTTTAACTGTTTATCCTGATTAAACCCTTTTCCATCAAAAAGGGTGCTTTTATGGCAGTATATACTACCGTCTTTACGGCTACTTTTAATTCGTATTTATTCTACCTATCGAAGTACGTGATTATTTGCAAGTGGATGATTAAGTTTGCCGTCTATGTACGAATCATTACAAGCCAAACTACAAACTCAACTAGCGGAAATAAAAGAAGCAGGTTTATACAAAAACGAACGAATAATTACTACACCCCAAGGTGCGGATATCAAAACAGATTCCGCAGGTGATGTAATAAATTTTTGTGCAAACAACTATTTGGGACTTAGTTCACACCCTAAAGTGATACAAGCTGCCAAAGATGCTATAGATACACACGGATACGGAATGAGTTCTGTACGCTTTATCTGTGGTACGCAGGATATTCATAAAGAATTAGAGCAAAAAATATCTGAATACTTAGGTACTGAAGACACTATACTATACGCGGCTGCTTTTGATGCCAACGGAGGAGTTTTTGAACCCCTTTTTGATGCAGAAGACGCTATCATCTCAGACGCCTTAAATCACGCTAGTATCATAGACGGCGTCAGACTATGTAAAGCACAGCGGTACAGATATGCACACAATGACATGGAAGACCTAGAGAAGCAACTTATAGCCGCTCAGGACCAACGAAATAGAGTCATCGTTACAGACGGATCATTCTCTATGGATGGCACCATAGCTCAACTCGATAAGATAGTAGCCCTAGCAGACAAGTACGATGCAAGTGTAATGATAGATGAATGTCACAGCTCTGGATTTCTCGGTAAAACTGGACGTGGTACTCACGAGCACTGTGGTGTGATGGGTAAAATAGAAATTATTACTGGTACACTGGGAAAAGCTTTAGGTGGTGCGAGTGGTGGATTTACGTCTGGTAAAAAAGAGATTGTAGATATGCTTCGTCAGAAATCTAGACCGTACCTATTCTCTAATACGTTAGCTCCTAGCATCGTAGGTGCAAGTATAGCTGTACTAGATATGCTTAGTGAGACTACAGAGCTTAGAGATAAACTTGAGCATAATACTACTTACTTCCGTGAGAAAATGACCGAAGCTGGTTTTGATATTACTCCAGGAGTACATCCTATCGTACCCATAATGCTCTATGATGCTAACGTAGCTCAAGAAATGGCTGCTAAAATGCTAGAAGAAGGTATCTACGTAGTAGGTTTCTACTTCCCGGTAGTACCTAAAGGTAAAGCAAGAATACGCGTACAACTTTCTGCTGCTCACGAGCAGCACCACTTAGATAAGGCGATTGCCGCTTTCATTAAAGTGGGCAAAGAAATGGGAGTGGTTTAAAGCTACCCAAATATTCAAAAAGTCTTCTTCAATTGTTGGGGAAGACTTTTTCATTCTTGTCCTATTTCTGCTACTTCATCCGCAACTTCAACAGAGGTGAATGCTTTGAAATAACCAATGTATATAAAGAAAATACTTCTCACAGCGTAACCTACCATGACCATTTGCACAGCTCCAAACCAATGCAGTAATTTGAAGATTGCTGAACCAAAAATGAGCACAATAGTTACAGCACTTATTACATACCACTTGGTAGGCCAGATTGCCGTGTGGTCCAAGTGTTTTCGACTGAGTGACACATACACTAGGTAGAGTTTTATAAATGACCTAACCACAACACTTGCAAAAAAATCTGCCACAACTACACCAGCTAGCGCCAGTATTCCTAACCCAATTCCATACTTTTTGGATATGGTATGCTCATGGTAACCATACAAAATCTGAATAATAAAGTGCATCACAAGCAGTCCTAGGACAATTTTGCCAAAAACTCCTCCCAATGCATATTGAATAGCTATAGCAGCGTTGACTAAGGCTGCGGAAATATAGAAACCTAGAATAAGTACCCTTCTCCTCACTTCAATTTTTCTATCACTTCATCCAAAAATGAACTTACCCAAGCTGCATATTGCAAAGGACTTGGATGCAAGTCATCCTTCGCTCTATAATCGTCTCGGGTTTCTGCACCTAAAGAGATATCCGTAATGTTAAAATAGTCAATTCCGTACTCTTCACAAATGGTTTTACTTCGGGCATTGAATACTCGTAAATCTGCAGTGATCTCCTCTTTTTTAGGCGCACCAAATGGGGTGTACCCATAGTTGGGTATAGACACTACAAAAATGTGTTCTTTTTCTCCCCCAGCGTACTTTACGGCACTATCAAGCAAACTTCTAAAGTCTTTTTCAAAATCTGCTAAAGGTAGCCCTTGGTACAGGTTATTTACGCCTATAAGCAGCGATACCAAATCGTACCTCTCCTCTAGCTCCGTACGTTTTATCCCGCGTTGCAAATCATCGGTTCGCCATCCGTTTTGAGCCACTAATTTAACGACCAACGAGTCCCCCGTCTTTAATAAAACACTATCTGCCAACTGACTTGGGAAATTATCTGGAAAGGCAATGGACGTTCCTACGGTGTAGCTATCGCCCAAGGCGAGATAACTCTTTGTGGTTGTACTCATTTTATTTTTTTCAATTGGTTCTATGTTGGTCGTAGAGGCACAACCCATTACACCAAAAGCAAAAAATGCTATTAGAATATGTTTACACATGGTTTCGAAGTTACGCATTTAGAATGGGTTTAGGCTTTGGAGAGTGAAAGCTATTCTTATATTCGCTACTCAAATTAAAACCATGACTGATTTAGATATAGCCCAAAAAGTAGAAATGCAGAATATAAACACTATAGCTGCTAAGCTGAATATTGACCAAAATGACCTTGAGCAATATGGTAAGTATAAAGCTAAACTGCCTTTGAACCTCATCAATGAGGATAAAATAGCACAGAGTAATCTAATTTTAGTAACTGCACTTACCCCAACTCCGGCTGGTGAAGGGAAAACCACGGTTTCTATAGGATTAAATGAAGGCTTGAATAAAATTGGTAAAAAATCTGTTGTGGTTCTTCGTGAGCCATCACTGGGTCCTGTTTTTGGGATAAAAGGTGGTGCTGCAGGTGGAGGTCACTCGCAGGTAGTGCCTATGGAAGATATTAATCTCCACTTTACAGGTGATTTTGGGGCAATAGAAAAAGCAAACAATCTACTGAGTGCACTTATAGATAATAACATACAAAGCAAGACGCGCAGCTTAGGAATAGATCCACGGACCATCATCTGGAAACGCGTGATAGACATGAATGACCGCGCTCTTCGTGATATTACTATCGGACTTGGCGGCACAGGAAACGGTATCCCTCGTCAAGATGGGTTCAACATCACCGCAGCTTCTGAAGTAATGGCGATACTTTGTATGGCAAAAGACATCGACGATTTAAAAGAAAAATTAGGCAGCATCTTCGTAGGATACACTTTTGATAGAAAACCGGTATATGCGAGAGATCTAAATGCACAAAATGCCATGACACTTTTACTCAAAGATGCTATCAAACCGAATCTAGTACAAACACTAGAGCATAATCCAGCGATCATACACGGTGGACCTTTTGCGAACATAGCTCAAGGAACCAATACAATCATCGCTACCAAAATGGGTATGAGTCTGTCTGACTACGTAGTAACAGAAGCAGGATTCGGTGCAGACTTAGGAGCTGAGAAATTCTTAGACATCAAATGTGGATACGCAGGCCTAAAGCCAAAAGCAGTAGTCATAGTAGCGACCATCAGAGCGCTTCGTCATCACGGTGGTTCGCCAGCAGATGAGTACAACGACGCTAACCTAGACAGAGTAAAAGCCGGATTTGCAAACCTAGAAAAGCACATAGAAAATATGGGTAATTTCGGATTGCAACGTGTGGTAGCCATCAATAATTTCTATACTGACAGCCAAGAAGAAATAGATTGGCTCATAGAAAAATGCGCAAGCATAGGCGTTAAAGCTGTACTAAGCAAAGGATGGGCAGACGGTGGGGCTGGAACTGCTGATCTAGCTAAAGCAGTAGTAGCAGAAATAGAAAGCGGCAAAAGTGACTTCAAACAACTCTATGACTGGAACGCTCCTGTAAAAGAAAAAATAGAAACCATAGCCAAAGAAATATACGGAGCAGATGGTGTGGATTACGCTGCTAAAGCAGAGGCTGGCCTTAGAACCATTGCTAAACTGGGTCTAGACCATTTACCCATCTGTATGGCCAAGACGCAAAAATCATTTTCTGATAATGACAAGCTAACTGGTCGTCCTACAGGGTTTAGAATTACGGTACGTGAGTTTGAAATAGCCGCCGGAGCAGGATTCCTTATCCCAATCCTTGGGAATATGATGCGTATGCCAGGACTACCTGCGGTACCAGCCAGTGAAGGTATGGACATCGATAATAACGGTGTGATTACGGGGTTGAGTTAGGGAAAATTTTTTAAGGAATTTCTAACGTCCATTGCTTTTGCTTTTTTAGTAATACTAATTAACAAAAAAAATGTAACTCGTTACACCTAGTAGCTCTGGACTAATTATTTGGCTATTTGCCATACTTTTCTGTACCTGCTTTTGAGCGTATGCCCTTATTGAATATATTCGGAGAAGTCGCACTTTATCTGGTTCTATGTCCCTGAATTTTTAACCTTGGAGTGCAAATACGGTGGTAGAAAGTTCTTTTAATTATGTGAAATTCGGGCACATTGTAAGGCAGAAGTTCCTCTTTTTCTGAAAGACTCTGTGGATTTACTATACAATTAACTATAAAATAGATGCACTAAAAAAGCACAAACTTGATGACACGCAGCCTACGATTATTCGTTTTTTTAGGAAAAGCACGTTGTGATTAATACAATATGTTTTGAACCCGATGGGTTCAAATATCTATAACTAAGAAAACACCAAAAACAGTGCGACCCCAGAGGGGTCGAATATTCGTGGATGGATAAAACAGATGTACAATCCATATAGAATTGGTAGGGTCCTACCTCTTCTCAGCAATAAAATAATCAGCAAAACCATACAAATCACAATATACACCGACTTGCACGTAGCTTTTGGCAAGTAGTTGTCGTTTATCTTTTCATTTCCTATCTTTGAAAAAGTGAAAGTAACAATTGATATATCAGATTCTGAGAAAGATTTAGTACTCAGTTTTTTGAAAGATAACGACTTGAGCTATGAGTTTGATGATGAAATGGGAATACCCGATTGGCAACAAAAAGAAGTCCTTGCCAGAAGAACAGAGTACGCCCAAAATCCAGATTCTTTTTTGAGCGTTGCAGATTTAAAGGCTCAATACCATAAGAAGTGAGTTACACCCTTGGCATTAGTCCTCTTGTTTCCATTGACATAAGAGATGCCAGTGATTGGTATAGTGCAAAGAGTCGTGATTTAGGCTTAATTTTCGAAAAACATGCTTTCAATGCTTTAGAAAAGTTAGTTGACCAACCCCTTATCTCCCCTACCAAATACAATAAAATTCGCGTTCGAAGAATTTCCAAAAAATTCCCTTTCTATCTTCATTATGAAGTAATAGAAAAAGATAATCTTATCTTAGTTTATGCCATTTTTCACGGCAAACAGAGTCCTAAAAAATGGAGTAAAAGACTAAACATATAAGTCTACCTCTTCTCCGCTATTAAGTAATTAGCAAATCCGTACTAATCCTAGTATAAATCACCACGTAAGTAGTTGTAAAGGAATCTTGATCGGCATACGAAAACAAACCCATCGGGTTCAAATACCTATAACTAAGTAAACACCAAACAACCGTGCGACCCCACAGGGGTCGAATAGCATCGAATTATTATAACTAGGGATATGTAATCCCTTTGAGATTAGTAAATCTATCCCTTTTCAGCTATCAAATAGTCAGCAAATCCGTACCAATCCCAGTACACACCGCCACGAACATACCTTTTGGTAAGTAGTTGCAAAGGAATCTTGATAGGCATTAGAGCAATGTTGATCCAGCTTCTATTCTTACCGGCCATTTTTACGTTGAAACCTCCATTCATAAAGATATTAGCTACTTCCTTGATAGACCAAATACGCACGTGTGTATCATCATCAAAGAAATTTAATGTTTCCTTCTTACTCGGGAAGCTAGCACTCGCTTCACACGGAAACTCTATGTAGAACAGCCCTCCTTTTTTAAGCTTTTTGAATAACAGAGGAAGTACTTTGTCTCCGTTATACAAGTGCTCTATCACATGACTCATGATAATCACATCATAAGTCTCATCTGGTATTTGACTGTAGTCTAACGCTGTGAGATCTAACTGAAAGAATTCATCCATATTCTGAACATCTTCCTCCGTATTATCATAGCTCACATCTCTATCTACACCGGTATAGTGGCAGTTTGGCCACCACTTCTTGGTAATACTGCTCGAGTGACTACCCGAGCCTATATCCAATACCTTTAGGTCTTTATTATCGGTGTATTTACCGATTGTTTTTAGCCTGAATGGCTTTAGTTTAGTACTCATGGATTAAAACCCAAGTTCCATATCTCCACACATATCTGCAGGTACTACCCACTCATCAAACTGCTCTGCAGTCAGGTATCCAAGAGCTACCCCTGCTTCTTTGAGCGTAGAGTTCTCAGCATATGCTTTCTTCGCTATTTTAGCCGCCTTGTCATAGCCTATATGTGTATTAAGGGCAGTCACTAGCATGAGTGAGCTGTCTAGTTTATTTTGAATTTCTGCATAATTAGGTTCTATCCCCACCACACAGTTGTCATTAAAAGAAAGACAAGCTTGGCCTAAAATTCTTGCACTTTGCAATACATTGGCTGCTATAAGTGGCTTGAAAACATTGAGCTCAAAGTGTCCATTACTACCTCCTATTGTCACTGCTACATCGTTTCCCATCACCTGAGCACATACCATAGTAAGTGCCTCACACTGTGTAGGATTAACTTTGCCCGGCATTATGCTCGAACCTGGCTCGTTGCTTGGGATGATAATTTCTCCTATGCCACTTCTTGGTCCAGAACTTAGCATACGGATATCGTTTCCTATTTTCATACAGCTTACCGCGGCTCTTTTTAGCGCTCCGTGCAGCTCTACCATGGCATCGTGTGCAGCCAGTGCTTCAAATTTGTTTTCTGCCGTACGGAATGGCATTGCCATTTCTGCAGCAATTTTAGCAGCTACCATTACGTCATATCCTTTTGGTGTATTCAGCCCCGTACCTACAGCAGTACCGCCAAGAGCTATCTCCTGAGCACCAGTCATCGCATTTTCAATAGCGACAATACTCATCTCCAATTGGCGTCTATATCCACTAAACTCTTGGCCAAGCGTGAGTGGAGTAGCATCCATAAAATGCGTACGTCCTATTTTTACGATATCCTTAAACTCACGTGCTTTCTTCTTGAAAGTATCCTTCAATACTTGAAGACCAGGGATCGCAAAATCAATCATTTGCTTGTACACTGCTATACTCATCGCCGTAGGAAAAGTATCATTGCTACTCTGGGACTTATTCACATCATCATTAGGATGAAGTACTTTATTCTCATCTGACAATTTACCCCCTTGAAGTACATGTCCTCTATTGGCAATTACCTCGTTTACATTCATATTACTCTGAGTACCAGAGCCTGTCTGCCATATCACGAGTGGAAATTGATCATCTAGCTTACCGTCAATGATCTCATCACATACATCTGAAATTAAATCTGCTTTTTCTTGAGAAAGGACACCGAGCTCGGCATTGGTCATAGCTGCACATTTTTTTAACACGCCAAATGCTCTGATAATTTCTATTGGCATCTTTTGGTTCCCTATTTTAAAGTTTTCCAAAGACCTTTGAGTCTGTGCTGCCCAGTACTTCTCTGCAGGTACTTTTACCTCTCCAATGCTGTCTCTTTCTATTCTGTATTCCATGATGTGTATTCTAAAGTATGCAAAGGTAGATTATTCGTAAATCTTTTGGGCACAAGATCCTAAGCATTTCCATAATTTCGCTCCAAATAATTTTAAGAAAAATAAAGAATAAATGAAAAACATTGTATTTACAGTCCTTGCTATTGTATTTGTCTTCAGTATATCTACAGCAGAGGCTCAGTCACTTAGCAGAAAAGAAAAAAGAGCCCTCAAAAAAGAGATTAAAACGTATAAAAAAGATCCTGTAAAATGGGTCAAAATGCAAAACAAGCACAGAACGGAAGTTAGCGAGTTATCTGATGAGGTAGCTGAGCTCAAAGCGAAGCTAGCTGAAATGGAAAAATTAAGAGCAGAAAAAAAGGATTTAGCAGACAAGTTAGCTGCTTTAGAAGCTCAATATGCCAAGCTAAAAAGCGCTATGCCTTCTACTAAAGCTCCTATGGGGACAGTTTATCAGGTGCAGATGGGGTACTACCAGTACCTTGACCTAGTATCATTTAATGAGAAGCTAAAAACCATAAAGGCCGAAGAAGTAGATGGTGCAAAACGATATGTAATAGGACATTTCGATAACTTAATGGATGCCATTCAATTCAGCAATGACATAAAAAAGCTAGGAATAGAAGATGCTTTCGTTTCCCAATACTTGGACGGGGTCAGAAATATGTCCTTCGATGCGCTAGACGAGATTAGTAAATA